>Ga0207695_10000537_pt1 | contig 79113 bp, 76 predicted proteins | sample KBSC54metaG_FD_184354 | JGI IMG/M metagenome (GOLD analysis project Ga0207695, IMG submission 184354) | Corn rhizosphere microbial communities from Kellogg Biological Station, Michigan, USA - KBS C5-4 metaG (SPAdes) (version 2) | ecosystem: Host-associated > Plants > Roots > Rhizosphere > Soil...
TGTCAAGTTCCAAGAGATGGTTTACAGATTGTCTCTGGACATCCTTTACATATTTGTTGAGAGGTTTTGTTGTTCGACGAAGCGGTCGACGATCGTCGACCGCTTGGTTGCTGGATCGAGCTCGCGAATCAGGGTGTTGCAGTAATAGACCAGGTAGCGTTGTTCGATGGGCACGATGCGGACGCGTTCTCCGATCAGCGATTTGGCGATGCGATAAGGCTGTTCCTTGATGTCGATGGTTCCATGGTTGTCGACTTTCAGTGTCCAGGCGCCTTCTGGATAGGCCCATGTTGGCGGGTTGGAGTTGTAAGGGCGCGGGCTGGGCTGCCAGCGGCTGCCAGGTGTCTGCATGCCGAGCGCTTCATGGGGGCGAATATAGTTGTGCTCGCGGCGGTAGTCGTCGAGCCACTGCTGGTGGTTGCCGACCGGTACGCCGCGGCAGTCCAGTGCCCGTTCCAGACTTCCGTGGAACCGCTCCACCTTGCCCTGCGTCTGTGGATGACGGATACCTGCAAAGCACAACCGGATGCCCTGGCGCATCAACCACAGGCTCAGCTGCGTCGAGCCGGCAAACGACTGCCAGTTCCACCACGGTATGCCGTGGTCCATCAGCATGGCCTCGGGCAAGCCGCACTGTTCAAAGGCTCGTTCCAGATGCCGGCGAACCAACCGGCCCTCGGGCCGCGGCGTGGCTTCGAGCGCCAGCAGATAACGGCTGTGGTCGTCGATTACTGACAGTGCCGTGCACGATCTCGGCCAGTTCTTCGGCCCCTTGAAGTCCATCTGCCAGAGTTCGTTGGGATGCTCCCGCTCAAAGCGCCGCAGAGCCGGCCGATGCCGGTCCTGGTCACGCACCAATCCATGCCGCAGTAAGACGCGGTGAACTGTGCTCGATGGAATCTCGATGCCTTGGCGGTCGAGCAGCACGCAGAGCTTGCGCGCACCCCAGTCCGGATACAACTGACGCAAAGCTACGATCCGCGACTCTAGCCCCGCCGACGTCCGCGTGGGCGAGCGCAACGGCCGTCGGCTTCGCTCCGCGACGGCTTCGACCCCGCCTGCACGATAGCGTACCAGCCACTTATATCCAGTCGGCCGCGAGATGCCGAACTGCTCGCATAACCGACTCAACGGCTCACTGCCGCGCAAAGCCCGCACCACAAACTCTACTCGCTGCTCCCGGACTTCCATCTTCTTCCACGGCATCGTCCCAACACCTCCGCGCTCGCTTGCGCTCGCGCGGAAGTGTAAAGGATCTCTCGAGACAATGTGTAAAGGATGTCATGGAACTGAACACCCTCGCCCTTGGGGACCGGGGGAAAGGAATCCACCTGCCGCGCTCCCAAATACGAACCCGCCTTCCCCTCCCCCCGCATCTCAACCATTGGTACGTAAATAAATAGAAGAGGTCCTTACATGAAGAAAACCATCTGCTCTCTCCTCGGCTCTGTATTGGTAATTCCGCTCATGGTCGGTTGCCCCGATCGTGGGCGTGTATACGTCCGGACCTACGGTCCCGCCGAGTCGCCGTATTACTCACAATGGGAAGGCGAACGTCACTACCAGCACATGGAATACGAGCGCCGCAAACAACGGGAACAGCGCGAATATTGGAAATGGCGCAATCAGCACCGCGATCACGACCGCGGCCATGACCGTGACCGTGACCGAGACCGCGATCACGATCACGACCACAACTAGCGCCGGGGCAGGCCCGGCCCCCGTCCATTGCCCACAAGCCACTTGGCCATTGACCCCCATCAGTGGGTGCGGCTCAAACCACCGCCTGCCGCCAATTCTGGTCCGTCCCTGGTTTATCGCGGCTTCAAGCGATGAGTGGTCGCTCGGACAACTGACTCTTTGCTAAAGGCTAGTAGCTAATAGCTAAAAGCTAAAAAGCCGAGGAGATTCCTCGGCTTTTGGGGGTCTCAGCCATCCTCGAAAAAATAAACCCCATCTCTGTGCAGATTTTTTGCAGTCTATTTCGCCGATTTCTTCATACTTGAATCAGACAAAACCTCAATGAACTCCTTCAGCTCGGCCGGCGCGCTCTTCATCGCCGCGTCCGAAACCTGCCCAAGTGCACATAGGTCTCAGAGAAACTATGCCGATCAAGAAAATCTCAATCCACTGAACCGGCTTTCCGCGAGCCCTGTGTTCCGGCTCACTCTTTTACCCTGCCTTTAAGCACCTTATGCAGGCGCTAACTCCCTTCATTTGCGTATCGATACGGCTAACTCCAATGGGGAGAGATATCTGCAGTGACCCGCCGCCGCAAACCCGTGAAAGTACGATATTTATCCAAAAAAGGGGGGGAGGGGGTCATGCCCCGCCAGACAAAAGCGCGAAAGGCTCTGGCTCTGGTTACAGTCACCAGCTACCGGCTCTGGGTACGGCGACTGGCAACCGGCGACTGGCTGGCTACCGGCACCAGCTACAAGCTACTAGCTCCCGGCAACAGTAAACTGGCTAATAGCTAATAGCTGAATCCATCTCGGAGAACAGAAAACATTGAAGAGCGTGACCCTCTATATGCCCACCGGCAATGAGAAGAACTACCCCCAGGTACTCGCGCACAACACTGAGAACGGCCTGCTGGCCTTTCGCTATGAACAGGTGCCGGGTGACCGGACCACCGTCAAGAAGGTCATCACCAATCTGCCCTTTATCATGGACGACGACACCGTCTAAGGCTGAGACGAATATCCCGACCGCCGCTACAACGTCTCTTTCGACGCGACCGATTTCGCCGGGCGTGGCGGAACGCGGCGGATTACCACCTCAACCCTGGCGGCGGCATCGTCCGTTTCGGCCCGCACCGTTGAAGGTGCAGACACCGGCTCATAGAATCCGTTGGCAATGAACTCTTCCGGCACAATGCTCAGCGGAAACGGCCCGTGCTTGCCCATGCGCACCAGGAAAGCGCCCGTGCTGTCGCTGTAGATCACTTCCTTGCCGATACGCAGCGCTGCCCCTTCCACGGGATTGCCCTGGTCGTCTTTCACCACGCCCTGCACCACAAACTTTGCGATCGAGAACGTCTCGGAGTGCGAGGACATCATGCCGTTCATCCGGTACAGCCAGGTGCTCACTCCGAACGTGTAGCGCAGATGCCCGGTCGGGTCCACATTTGAGGCAGCCGTAACCTGCATCGGTCCCACCACCCTCACCGCCGCATTCAGTGCCAATGCCTGCTCAAACGGATGATCGGGACGAAACGGCAGGTACATATTCTGATAATCAGCTTGCAGCATCAACCGATTGCTGGTGAAGTTTCCTCCAAAGGAAGCCGTCGTCTGCCCGCTGGTGCGCGAAACCAGCTGCAGCAGGCTGAGGCGCGAAGAGAAATTCTCGCGTATCGTTCCCGAGAGAATCGTGCTCGCCGGCTGCCCTTCGGACTTGCTTTGAAACCAGTTCTCGTTGATCTCAAGCAGTCGCCCGAAGCGCCGGCCCACGTACAGATTCGTTCCCTTCGTGCTCAGCCCCGAGCTGCTGGAGAAAAACAGTCCGCTGCCGAAATAGAACTTCTCCACGTGAAAGTCGGCTGAGAGCTGGTTCACGCTTGCGTGCTCCATGGCGCCGCCCAGCGTCACCGGCTCCAGAAGGTTCTGGTGTCCGGCGGTGAAGCTGACAAATTCCAGCGGCTTGTACAGCAGCTGAGCATTCTCTTTGTCGACCTCGGAGCTCAACGGACTGGCCAGGGAAATTCGCTGGAACGACTTACCGGTCAGCACATAGCTGGTCCGGAAGATGAGCTTCTCCGTCTCCGCGTCAAAGCTGGCAGCGGCATATCTCTGGTTGGAACCAATGCCCGCTGTGATTGAGGCTTTTATCGATTTGTTCGGCTGGTATTCCAGTCCCTGCAACAGAGTCTGCCGCCGCGAAACAATGTTCCGCGAAAAGAGCTTGAAATGCTCATTGATCTTCCGTTCGTAGAACAACACCCCGACCGGATCGTCGCTTGTTGCCGCGTTGAACAAGCCTGTGCCCAGCCACGTCGATGTCGTTCCAGCAAAGGCGTAATACTTCCCGAGACCGTCTTTATGGCTAAAACCTATCCCGCGCACTGAGAAGTAGTGGCTGGCATTGAACACGTCCGTCGGCAAAACAAATGGGACCGTCTCATCGCCGGTGAGCAAGGTAAAGTTCTGGAACTGATAACGGTTCTCGGCACCGTAGCGCAGGTGCCCTTCAAAATAGCCCAGGTTTACGCTGCCATCATATTTCGGCGCCGTGAACTCAACCGAACCACCCTGAGCATTGAGCATCGTCGAGGTTCCGCCCTGTACGCGGAACACCTGGGCGTTCGCCCTTCCGACCGGCAGCATTGCCAGGACCAGCAGCGCGGATTGAACTTGCCAGCGCATCGCTCAGCTCTACGGCTTGCCGCCGGCACCCGTCACTGAGGTCGATCCTGAAGCCAGCAGAAGATCGCTGTTCGTTTTGACATGTAGCTTCTCCGCGATCTTGAAGTTCTCGAATAGCAGGTTCACTTCATCCGGAACAGTGTCAGTCTTTGCTTCGAGGGGTACCTCGAGGATGCGCTTGCTGTGAGGAAAAATAGGGAAGCCCGGAGCATCCTCTTTCTTCTTCCCATTCGCCAGTTGAGTCTGCAGCACGCGTCCGAAGTTATCGCCCGTGTTCTCGACTTCCAGAAGAACCTTGTTGTCAGTCGTGTCGAGTTCTGCCCGCACAACGCGGACGTCAGCCTTTTCTGCCCTTTGCTTGGGCAGCAGGTAGACGGTGTGTGGCAATTGCAGCCGCACATTCATTCCCTGCGCGGTACGGAACGGGAACCCCGAGAACGATGCATAGATCACAAACCATGATGGACTGGGAGGCGCACTCGCTTCGTAGAACACGAAGTACGTCTGCTTCGGCTGGATGCGGAAGCTGGTCGCCGAGAGTTTCAGATGGATATCCGGATCCAGTGGGCGATAGTTGATCTCACCTTTTTCCGAGACCGCAAAACTCTTCGCCTCGAGCACGACATTCAGCGGCGTAAGACTGTCGTTTACATACTCCACGCGGCCCTTGGCCGGGTTGCCGAGCTCGCTGATCACAGGACGTACAGTTTGCGCGATTGCACTGGCGCTGAGAGCGAGAGCAAAGATTGCGCTCGCCGGCAGTTGAAGGGCTTTCAAAGCCGAATTTCTTTGCATGTTCTTACCTGAGTCAGAAGGCTTGGGCCTGAATGGTCAGGGTCCCCGTGTATGCTCCGGCGGGCAGACTGGGCTGCGGCGCCAGATTGATGTTGAAAGTCATGAGGTCGCTGTTTGTGCCAATCTTGTTATTCCCCAGAATTCGCACAGAAGAGACCTGCAGTCCTGCGTTGGCCCCGCCAAACGGCACGGTATTCGTGAGCGCCGCAAATGCGCCCCCATTGTCGGAGATCTGAAAGTCGGCCGATGGAATATTGTGCCCGGCACCATCGCTGAGCGCGGCCGTTGAGGAACTGAAGAATGCATAGAGTTTCAAGCTGTTCACGTTCGGTCTTAGTACCCAGGTCGTGGTAGCCGTGATGCCCGTGCTCCCCGGATTGGTGGCGCTGCCGCCGACCAAGGTGAAGTTCACCGCATTGCCAGACAGCGTGAGGGTGATCGAGTCCGAAAGGACTGCATTCAACGCGATAGGGCTCGCTCCGGAATTCCGCACCTGTGCGCGGGCAGACGATGCGAACATCGTCGCCGCCACGAGCGTTAGGAATGTTCCGAATTTAGTCCGTGTTCGCATCGCGCATTTCTTTCTCAAGACGTTGAGAGCACAGGGGCAGAGAGGGCGTGCACCGCAATTGTGCGATTCCCGCCCTTGCCGATTCAGCTAATTTGCAGCGCTTACGGAGTTGCCTGTGCCTGGATATTCAGCGTTCCGGTGTAGGTGTTTGCAGGAAGCTGAGGCAGCGTGCCGCCCGTGAGGTTGATGTTGAACGTCATGGCGTCCGTGCGGCTCGCCGATCGATTCGCGGCCGTGATCGGAACCGTTGCCAGTTTGAGACCGGCATTTGCGGCGCCGTAAGCCACGGTATTGGTCAGTGCGGCGGGAGCGCCCGCATTGTCTGCGATAAAGAAGGCAGAAGACGGAATGTTGTCTCCAGAACCGTCAGTCAACGCTGCTGCAGCGCTCGCAAAATACGCATAGACGCCGACTGAGTTCCGGCCAGGGGCCAACGTCCACGCTGTGGTGGCCGTGATGCCCGCGGAACCGGCGTTGGTGGCGCTGCCGGCGCTCAACGTAAAGTTCACGGTGTTTGCCGAAAGCGTCAGGGTCAGCGATTCGGCCAGGTTGGCGTTCAAGGCAATTGTCTGCGCACCTGAGTTCAACTGCGCAGAAGCTATCGATGCTGAGAGCGCTATCGCGAGCCCGGCCATCGCAGCACAGGAGATTCTTACGTTCTTCATCTTTCCTCCGAATGTGGGTACTAGCCAACACTTCTTCGCCAGCATGTTCGCGAAGGCCCGGCCGATGCTTGGCATCTCGTAACCTTTGGCGTTTATATGAGAAGGAACGCATGCCTCCTACAGCACTTACGTAATCGAAGTTCCTGTTTTGGGTCCGAAGAGTCCAGAAGACGCACACCCGCGCCCCGTCGCAATTCTTGATGTCACCTGTAATATCACTGAAAATATTGGGCTTACGTCAGATAAAAATCCTTACAGTCCAAACATGTGTAAATAAAGACTTTAGTAACGGTATCGTTCGTAACCCCTGCATTTTGCCGAAGTTGCGCGATGAGGAATTGTCCGATAATGAAACAGTCGACGGTTCACGCTTGATCTTCACTGACCCCGGTACAGGTTCAGCGCGAGGGAACTACCTCAGTGCACATGCGGGACGTCGTCGTTCATTGAGAACACCTCTTTCGCATCGTCCTCATACGGAAAGACGTGGATCATCCAGGTGAACATCGTGGGCATGAATGTGCCATGCTCGGCTTCGCAGGCTTCCCTGGTGTGGATCGAACCAAACATGCCGAACTTCGGATGATCGCCGTGGTATTCCTTCACCTTTTCGGCGGGTGCACCACAGAAGTTGATGTGCTTGTGCCAGTGCGCCGCGCTCAGCGGTATGCGCTCATTCAGCTCGTCTTCGGTGGCATTCGGCCGTGCCGTGAACATCACGCCCTCGAGCTTGAATCGTTGGGTCGGCGTCTCAATGTAGAGCAATGAGGTCGGCTTGGTTGGATCGAACTTGCCATCGGCCTCGCGCCCATGGGCCTGGTTGTTGAAGTGATACTGCGGCTGCTTCACCTTGGGGTTGGCCTGCAGATATCCGTCGGCGATTGCCTTTCTGTAATCCTTGTACTTCTCCATGACCGCTTTCACAGTGGCGACCACCGCCTTTGCTTTCTCGCTATCGCCAGGCTGCTCGAGCCGAAGGGGCGTAACGTACATGTGGCACTCCATGGCAGCCATGCTCGGACCCATCGCGCTCATATCCACGCCATTCATGTCGGCCATGCAACTCATGTCCATCCCGCGCATCTCATGCTTCTTATCGTTCGCGGGAGCGGCGTTGCCGACGGCCACTGCGACCAGACTGCTGAGAATCATGGATACGATAACGGAGCGCGCAGATCCGACATGTCTGGATTTCGAAATTGTAATCAGCATAGGGAGAGCTCGCAGGCAGCATCGTACAAACTGCTCGGAGGTTCCGATTTTAGTTCGCCATCGAAGGCGAAGGGCGCTCAATGTTCTTCCTCGGGTGGTCTGGAACGTGAAACGGTGCATCGCATCGCCGAGCCGGTCACCGGAACTTGTCAAACCCAAACGCGTTCCGGCGCTCCGGACGGTCTAGAATTCTCTGCATGTCAGAGAAGCTTCGCTGGGGCGTTCTCAGCACCGCAAATATCGGGCTGAAGAAAGTTCTGCCCGCCATGCAGCAGGGCCGCTACACCACCGTCACCGCCATCGCCTCCCGTGACCTGAAGAAAGCCCGGGATGCCGCCGCCGCGCTCAACATCCCGAAGGCTTACGGCTCCTACGAAGAACTCCTCGCTGACCCGGAGGTTGACGCGATCTACAATCCTCTGCCCAACCAGTTTCACGTTCCTTTGACTGTAAAGGCAGCAGAAGCCGGCAAGCACGTGCTCTGTGAGAAGCCCATCAGCCTCACTGTCGCGGAAGCCAGGACCCTGCTCGCTGTGCGCGATCGCACCGGCGTCAAGATCGGCGAAGCCTTCATGATTCGCAGCTTCACGCAGTGGCTTCATGTGGGCGAACTCCTCCGCGCTGGCCGCATCGGTCAACTGCGCTCCGTCGCAGGCTTCTTCAGCTACTTCAACGACGACCCGAACAACATCCGCAACCAGGTCGAATGCGGGGGCGGCGCGCTCCTCGATATCGGGTGTTACTGCATTCAAGCCGCCCGCTATGGATTTGGCCATGAGCCAAAGCGAGTCATCGGGCTCGTCGATCGCGATCCGAAATTCAAAACCGACCGGCTCAGCTCGGCCCTGCTTGACTTCGATGCCGGCCAGGCCATCTTCACCTGCAGCACGCAGATGGTCCCTTATCAGCGCGTGCAATTCTTTGGCACCAAAGGCCGCATCGAAATGGAGATCCCTTTCAACGCGCCGAAAGACCGCCCCACTCGCATCTTCATTGACGAAACAGGCGAACTCTTCGGCAGCGGAATCAAGACCGAAGTGTTCCCCACCGCCGACCAGTACACGATGCAAGGCGACGCTTTCTCTCGCGCAGTGCTCGATGATACCCAGGTGCCCGTTCCACTCGAAGAAGCCATCGCCAATATGGCCGTCATCGAAGCAATCTTCCGCTCGGCAGAGACTGGCAACTGGGAAAAACCAATGCGACAGACAGAATCAGGATGACCTTTCGAGTACGATTCTGCTCTCCCTTGGAGGCTCAGATTCTCTTCTTTTGATCGCCTCGAAATAGTGGTTCTCGCCTTCGCCCTCGTACTCTTCCGTGATCGTCAGGCCAGCGTCTCCGAGGATCGTCCGGTACTCCTTCGCGCCGAGCGAGATTGACCGAGAACCTGTCATTGCGTCGTTCCAGGCGGCGGGCTTCGCCGGCGATGTGAACAGGAGGCGACCGCCGGGAACGAGAATGTCGGCCAACCTTTGCATCAGGCGATGCTGATCCTCAGTCCCAAATAGAAAGATGAGTCCCCAGGCGAGAACAGCGTCAAAGGTTCGATTGAAGAAGCTGGACTCAAGAACGTCTTCGCATAAGACGGGTACGCCCGGAAGATTTCGCCGAAACGCCGCGACGAAAGATGGCGCTCCGTCTATTCCGAAAACTTCCAGTCCCTCCTCGACCAGCAACACGGTAATGGGAAGACCTGGCCCACAGCCCAGATCGATGACGCTGCTCCCATGCGGGAGACTCCTCGCCCAGTTGCGCACCTCCTTCACACCAATTGCGCCAGACCGGGTGGAACCCCCGCCCCGATGCGCGAGAAACTCCTCTGCGATCGCTTCATAGCCATTCGATCGATCCATATCCGAATGGTAGCAACTGCTGTCTGGGGGGATGTCTACAACAGGGCCGTTCAAAAATCTCAGCTTTCGCGTATTTCCTGTTTCGATACGTGATTCAGTTGGGATTCCTCGATTGTCGCGTGGGCCTGATCCATCACGTGCTTCAAGGCTTCTGGTATCGCTTCCTCGTCGATGCGAAGTTGCGCGAAATGGAGACAGTTGTCAATCAACCGGCACTGGCCGATGAGCAGAGGCTGATCATTGGTCGCCTCTCCCGTCAAAAGGTGGTCTGACTCATCTGCCGCGATGTGGCACGGTGATATTTTGGATACAGTATGTTGCGGTTTGAAATTCTATTCGGCAAATCCGTTCCAATCTTCCTTGCAATCGTAGGCTGTTGCTCCGTTGCATCTCTGGGTCAGGACTCATCCAGAGACTTATCGGCTGGAAGGGTCGTTCCCGCACCAGTCGAGCCCGCACCCTTTTCAGCTACATTGCTTCGCACGAATCCAACGTATGGGGTTGAGTTTCAAACCGCGGATGAATTGCCGCCGCGAGACCGGCTCCTCCTTGCCAACTCAGAATCTTCGATCGCGGAACTTGCCAGATCTCGAGGACTCGAATATGGCGCGAGTGGTTGGAACTATCGCAAGATTGGCTGTCCGGGTTTCACAAACCACCTCTTCGTGCAATTCACTCAGAATAACGGGAATGGCGACGTCAGCGTATTCTCAGCCTCCATTCCACGCAACGGTGTGGGCCGGATACGCATTGTGCCGATTCTCAAGAGAAGCTACTCGCTCTTCTCGCCGGCCCCGATCAATTCGATGACCATTTCCGCCTTCAACCACATCCGGAGCGAGGAAGGGCAAACGGCGAATGATGACTGGCTTGGCAACGCGCTTTGCTATGCCGCGCTCGCAGGCGCCCACCCGAAGATCTTCACCGCGGGTTCATGGCCAGGCGAGCAGGATTCCGCTCCCACGCTCACAGCGGCACTCGACATTCAATTCAATGAAAAGGGCCGTGAATTGATCAGCTTCGATGACGTGGGCGCCTACCCGCATGCGATGGAATGGACGATGCTGTTTACGCGTGATGGAAAGCTGATCAAAGCTACTCATAAGCCTGCCGGCATTCTCCACGGACAGCCGGTTCCCTCGAAATCGCCAGTCGTCAAAAGCTGGCAGATTCCGAAAAACGGTGGAAACTAGACGAGCCGCTTTCGTTCATTACTGGGCTTTAGCGAGCCGATCAAATCTCGCTGTCAGCAGTTGCAGCCTGTTCCAGGCCTGACCAGTGATCCAGCCAGAACCCAACAGCGCCGTGGAATCGTTGTTTCGACAAAGAGCGGAATACAGCTGATTCTGCGCAATCAGCTCAACTTCGCCTTGGTACAAACGCCGAAGATGATAATTCTGAAGTTTGAAAGGAATTTCGTCGAGTTCACGATGCGCTCATACATCATCATTGGATAGAACAACGCAGCGTGCAATCGTCCGTAAGATGGCTCGGGCTCCATCAGTTGCAGCAGATTCGTCTCGAGTCCAGAATCCTGAATGAGACGATCCAGACGGTGCCTGGTATTGGCACGATAGAACGTTTGGTAGGGGTCGTGCGCGTCAGATCCCCGTCCCCTCAGTCGATTTGCCGCCGCCAAGTGGATGGAATGCGGGGTTAAGCGAGATCCAATCGTCACGTAATGGAATAGATTGGGAGTCCTGAAACAATAAACTCCCCCTGGACGAAGCACTCGCGCGACTTCCTTGAAATGAGCTTCGGGGTGCTCGACATGTTCCAGTACCCAGTTCGAAACACAGGCGTCGAAGGAACTGTCCGGGTAAGGCAGACGCAATCCATCGAAAACCTGGGCTTTCGAACAGAAGGCATTCCCCAGTACCTCCGGGTCGACATCCACACAAGTGACCGAGCCAATGCGAGAAAGCGCCTCAGTCGTCTGATTACTGGGGCCGGCGCCAATCTCAAGGATCTCTGATTCGCGACCGATCCTCGATATGCAGATTTCATGAAATGGCTTTGTGCCGCCGGTGTAACCGGGCCGGGAAAAGTAGTACTTCTCAAAAAGATGCTGGGTCATCTCACTCGTTTTTGAATAAATCGTGAAGGGGATTCGTTCTATCGATATGACTCTAATTCTAAACCGCATCGAGGTCGGTCGAATCGCCGCGAAGTGTTTCGGCCGCCCCATGCTCCAGCCGAATTTCGCGTCGACCAAAAGGCGGCGATCCTCGACGAGGATTCAGATGAAAATACCGAACTTGCCTTCGAAGGGGCGCTCTGTTGCCAGAGAGCACGAGGCTCGGCAGCGCTCCACCGACGATAAATTGTCTGATCTGTCGTGGAAGGAAGCAAAGAGAGCGAAAAAGAAGTGACGGGCAGGCTGCAGCCGGCCGCTGCTGCTCGGTCAACAGCCGGAGAGCAGCGGCCCGAGGTGATTTAGGTTCTTATCCTTGCGCCGCCTGCCCAGCTTCGTTGGGGTTCACAAGGTCACGAAGTTCTTTGGATGGCTTGAAGTAGGGCACCCGTTTCGCCGGGACTTCGACACGTTCGCCTGTCTTTGGATTGCGGCCGATGCGGGGATTTCGTTGGCGAATACGGAACGAGCCAAATCCGCGGATTTCGATCTTGTCGCCGCTCTGCAACGCGGAGATGACAGAGTCAAAAACCGTCTCCACGATCACCTCGCCATCGCGTCTCGTCAGGTCGCCGAGCCGGGTTACTTTTTCCACCAGGTCTGCCTTGGTCATTTCCTCTGGCCTCCGCTCAACAGGATAAACGCATTCGGTACATGGAGTTAAGAAAAAAGCTAATGAGCTGTGGGAATGAGCCTAGGGAGATTACCGGGTGGGTTCCCGCAAACCTAGGGACGTCCTTCTTTCGGAAAGCTCCCAGCGAAGCGGCATTATATGATGGCTGAGTCTTCCTTTGGTCGGGCGCATCAACCCGGGAGGAGCGGAAAAGCCCGTGCAATATCCCAAATACAGCATTATCATCCCGGCTTATAACGAGAGTGCGCGCATCCCTGCCACTCTTGAGGCAGTAGTCGCCTGTATCCGGGAGAAGGGCTGGCCGGCCGAAGTGGTCGTGGTAAACGATGGCTCGACCGACTCTACTGCACAGCTGATAAAGGACTTCGCCACTCGGGCGCCTGAGGTCCGGCTGCTCGAAAACCCCGGCAATCGGGGCAAGGGATACAGCGTCAGGTCAGGAATTCTCCAGGCACAGGGCGAAATCGTGATGTTCACGGATTCTGATCTCTCTGCGCCGATCGAGGAAGCAGAGCGGTTGTTTGCTGCCATCGCAAACGGGGCGGATATTGCAATTGGCTCGCGATGGCTGGAGAGCGGAAGACAGACTCACCGGCAACCACTGTATCGACAGCTTTTTGGACGTTGCTTCAACCTTGTTTGCCGAATGGTGATGAATCTGCCGTTTGCCGACACTCAATGCGGCTTCAAGGCGTTCACGCGGAGTGCCGCGCAGACTGTGTTTCAGCTGCAGACCATTGAACGGTGGGGCTTTGACCCCGAGATTCTGTTCATTGCGCTCAAGCGCGGATTCCGCATCGACGAGGTTCCCGTCAGTTGGGCGCACGATGAACGTTCGCGGATGAGCTACCTGAGAGATGGCTTGCAGATGCTCAAGGAGCTGGCGATCGTCCGCTGGAACGCGCTAACCGGCCGGTATAGCAAGCGAATTGAAGCGATCCTGCGAACAGGCGAGAGCCGGTAACCGGACAGAAATATCAATCTATTCTGCAGCCGCATCCAGAGCTGCTGTGACCGTCGTTCTCAGGCAGTGGCTGTCTTCTCGATGGATTGAAGAGCACGCGCTTCGATTTCGAATTCGCGGATCCTGTACTTCTGGATCTTTCCCGAAAGCGTAGCTGGAAATTCATCGACGAAGCGCACGTGATCGGGAATCTTGTAATACGCAATCTGGCCCTGGCACCACTCGCGGACCTCTGCCTCTGTGGCTTCTACACCGGGACGAAGACGGATCCACGCGACGACGATTTCACCGAGACGTTCGTTGGGAATTCCGACCACCTGAACCTCGCCGACCTTCGGATTGGTGTAGAGAAATTCTTCTACTTCGCGAGGATAGATGTTCTCGCCACCTCGAATGATCACGTCGCGCGAGCGGCCGGTAATGTGGAGACATCCGTCAGGCCGCATGACGCCGAGGTCGCCCGTGTGCAGCCAGCCATCAGGTTTGACGACCTGCGCTGTACCTTCCGGGTCGTCGTCGTAGCCTTTCATAACGGCATAGCCGCGAACGCAGATTTCCCCCTGCATGCCGACCGGAAGGCGCGCGCCGTCTGTTGTTGAGGTGACTTGGATTTCGGTCTGGGGCATGGCGCGGCCCACGGTATTCACACGAATCTCCAGCGAATCTCCGGCATCGCTCATCGTGACGACGGGTGAGGTCTCTGTCTGGCCGTACGCGATGACGAGCTCGCTAATGTGCATTTCATTGAGAACGCGCTTCATCAATTCGACGGGACAAGGTGCGCCACTCATCATCCCGGTACGGAGACTGGTGAGGTCGAAAGTTCGAAACTCGGGCAGTGCAAACTCGGCGACGTACATTGCGGGCACACCGTAAACAGAAGTTGCACCCTCGTCGTGAATCGCCTGAAGGGTTGCGCGAGCATCGAAAGTCCAGTTGGGAAGTATGAGAGCGGCGCCGGTGTTCAGCACGCTCATCGTACCGATGACGCAGCCATAGCAATGGAAAAGCGGCACTGGAACAACCACTTTGTCCTGCTCGCTGTAATGAAATCCGCGCGCGAGGAACTGGCCGTTGTTGACCACGTTGCGATGGGTGAGCATCACCCCCTTCGGATTTCCAGTGGTGCCGCTGGTGTACTGGATATTGGCGATGTCATCCGGCGCAACGCCATCAGCGAGACGCCCTTCGGCGTCCATGAATGCAGGCCAATCCGGAGAATCGAAGAAGATGGTATGTTGCAAATCCAGCTTGAGGCCATGGCGCGCGCGATCAAGGATTTCGGCGTAGTCTGCGCGTTTGTCCTTGTGCCACAGGAACAGCGCTTTCATATGAGAGCGGGTGAGTGTGTACTGCAATTCGTGGGACCGGTAGGCGGGGTTGACGTTGACGAGGGCAGCACCAGCGCGGGCGCAACCCATGTGCATGACGACCCACTCGATACAGTTGGTCGACCAGAGACCCACGCGATCACCCCGCCGAACGCCAAGAGACCAGAGGCCGCGTGAAACGCGATCGGCAGCCTCGCTCAGTTCGGCCCAGGTCATACGCGCGGACTGGTGGCGCGATGCTACGGCGAGGCGGTCGGGAAATTGCGACGCCGTGCGATCGAGCAGCGCCCCGATCGTCAGGTTCAGGAGCGGAATATCTTCTCCCCGAGAGTAGCTGAGGGCTTCCATATCTTCGTAAAGAGGCATGCGGCGAGCTCAGCCCGCAGTTTAAGTGAAGACCTCACGCTCTGGTGTGATCTGGTTCACAGATTACGCCGCATGACGGGCGAATCGTTGGGGCATGTCGAAGTCGCGTCGGGAATTTCTGCGAACCAGCACCGCAATGGCTGCAGGCCTCTTGGGTACACCGCAACTCCTTAATACGCAGACACCTGGTCTGCAGCAGGCTCGTGACACGGGATCTCAACAGCCGGCCGACGCTCCGGTGCAAGTGCCCCGGATGAAGTTTGGCAACGTTGAGATCAGCCGTTTGGTCATCGGCGTCAATCCGATGTACGGCTTCGCGCATTACAACTCGAATTTCTCGCGCACAATGGCGGAATGGTACACGCAAGAACGTGTCTGCGAGGTCTTGCGTCGGGCGAATTCATTTGGGATCGATGCGTTCAACTATGTGACTTGGACGCGCTCACCTCAGGATTGGGGAAGGTTTGTATCTGAGGGCGGGCAGATGCACTTGATCGCCCAGGTTGCAGCACGGGATGACGCGGCGGCGCTTGCTCGTGATCTGAAACCATTAGCGCTTCACCGTCAGGGCGAAGTTGTGGATGTTGCATTCCGCGAAGGGAAAATGGAAACCGTCCGGGACTGGTGCAAGCGGGTTCGCGACCTGGGTGTAATGGTGGGCGTCGGCACGCACAAACCGGAGGTGATTGCATTCATAGAAGAGCAGGGCTGGGACATCGACTTCTACGCGGGTTGCGTGTACAACCGGACGCGGACTGCGGAGGAGTGGAAGAGGCTTCTCGGCGGCGAGATTCTTGAGATGCCGCGCGAAATCTATCTGCAGAGTGATCCAGCGCGAATGTACGCGGTCATGCGGCAGACAAGCAAACCGTGTTTCGCATTCAAGATCCTTGCCGCTGGCCGCATCGAAGACCAGGGCGTAGCGGGAGCGTTCCGGGCTGCTTTCCAGGGCATCAAGGCAAACGACGGCGTATTTGTCGGGATGTTCCCGCGCTACAAGGACGAAGTGAAAGAAAACGCGGAGATCGTGCATCGCATTCTCGCCGGCGCTCGAGGCTGAATCCGGTCGTTCACGTGCATGGATTCTATTCTGCCTCGTGCGGGAGCTGTTCGAGGAGGCGCTTCCACGTCTTCTGGTTGCGGCGGAAGCCTTTTTTCAGATCTTCAAGAATGCGATCGAAATCGGAGTTAGTCCGCAGATTGTTCCACGCGGGGTTCTTTTGGAACCACGGGTAGTTTTCGTTGCCGAGATAGATTGCGCGGCGCAACCAATGAAGCGCTTCGCTCGAGTCGCCTTCAACCGCGAAGTACGTTGCGAGCCGATATGCCATCTCACTGTCGGCTTCGGCTGCGGCGAGGGTTTCGTCCTTGAGCAGAGCGGCGGCGCGATCGCGTTCCCCCGTCTGCACGTAGCACATGGCAAGGGTAGGGACGGCGATGCGGAGCGATTCGTCGTCGCGGATGACGCCTTCAAGGATGTTGATTGCTTCGGGAAGATTGCCGATGCGCATCTGCTGATATCCGGAAGATGTGCGAAGAAGCGGATGGCGCGGCTCGAGCGCGAGGCCCTTCTCGAGTTCGTCTCCGGCTAGTTCTAAAAGGTTCTGGTAATGGTAGACGCGCGCGCGGTGGTTATAGAGAATCGCTGCGCTTGCGGGGTTGAGTTTGAGAGCGCGGTTGAACTGGACGAGTGCTTCGTCATACATGCCGTCGCCGCGCAGGGCAATGCCGGCGACCATGTGAACGTTCCAGTCGTTCGCGGCAGTGGATAGCATGTTGGCGATGCCGTGGCGTGCGGACTCTTTCTCGCCGCGAGAGAGCAGCATGTAGATGCGATAGAGATTGGCCTCGATGGCGGCGGGATCGAGGCGCAGCGCTTCATCGAACGAGCGGCGGGCGTGCATGACGTGAATCTGTCCGCCGAAGCCGTGGCGAACATACTGAAGTTCAGCTATGCCGAGACCGGACCAGCCTGCGGGAAACTCAGGGTCCTTCTGCGTGACGCCTGTCAGGAGCGCGTGAGCACGGTCGAGGTCGACCTTGGAACCGGTGCGGACCATGAAGGAACTGAGAAGCGCGCGACCTTGCAGATACTGCTCGCTCACCGGTCCCGGCAACGGGCCATCGCGAGCGGGGGGACGCGGTGCGTCGATCTGCTCGGCGCGGCCGAGACCATGAAGAGCGGCAAAAACCTCGTTGGAAATCTCGGTCTGAACAGCGATGAGATCAAGCGACGCAACGCTGATGGATCCACCGGTGCGGACGCTCTGCGAGCCTACATCGAGAAGCTGCCAGCTGAGGTCGAAGCCGGTCTCTGAACGGAGAAAGCTGCCGGCAAGAACATAGGAAACAAGCAGGCGCTGACCGACAGAGAGGGGATCCATCTGCGCTATGGGAAGCGACATCAGCGTGCTCGATGGCCGTACGACAAGAGTCGGGATGCGGGCGAGACGCGCGGCCATCGCGTCGGCGAGGGCGTACCCATAGAGCGGCGCGACGTCTTTGGGTCCCAGGTTGGCAAAAGGGAGGACGACGATGGAATTCTGAGCTGCGCGGTCGCCATTAGACTCGCGGAAACGCTCGGCCAGCATGGAGAGGAAGCCGGTGTTGCGCTTCTCAGTCTCGGCTTCGCTGGTGGGGAGATTCGCTGCGGCGTCGCCTGGGATGGCGCCGGTCTCGATCTGCTGAGCCTTCATGATTGTCTTGAGGGCTTCACGAACTTCGCCGGCGGAAGCGTAGCGGCTGGCAGGATTCTTTTCGAGGCAGGTCGCGATGATGCTCTTCAGTTCCGTCGAGATTTCGGGAACGATCTCGCTGAGGTCCACCGGGTCGGAGAACTGGATCGATCGGATCGCTGCGAAGTCTTCCCCATCCGGGCGCGAAAAAGGATGGCGGCCGCTCACGAGTTCATAGAGGATTACTCCGAGAGCCCAGATGTCCGACTGGACGCTGGACTGGCCGGTGACAAACTGCTCCGGGGCCATATAGCGGATGGTTCCGCCGCGCGCCGTGTAAGTGGCGGCGACAGAGGCGTCCTTGGCCATGGCCGGCTTGGAGGGATCAAAGCTGGCATCTTCGGGGCGAAGCCGACGGGCAAGGCCGAAATCGAGAATCTTGACCAGCCCTCCATCGGTGAGCATCACGTTCTGCGGCTTGAGATCGCGATGAAAGATGCCCAGGGAGTGAGCAGCCTGAAGACCGTCGGCGATCTGGATGCCAACGGAGAGAACAAGCTGCGGAGTACCGGGTCCGCGGGCAATGAGCTGATCCAGCGACTGCCCCGGCACGTACTGCATGACGATGTAACCTTCATCGCCGGCCTCGCCGACCTCGTAGATCGCGCACACATTGGGGTGCTCGATGGCCGAAGCGAGACGTGCCTCGCGAAGAACGGTGGTGCGTAGCTGCTCCGCGGAGAGGAGCCCGGTGCGAAGGATCTTGAGGACAACAGGGCGCTGGAGCAGCGTGTCGTTGGCGAGGTAGACCACGCCGCTGCCACCTGCACCGAGGCGGCGGATGATCTCGTAGTGCTCGATGGTCTTGCGCTTCATTGCTACGACAAGTGTAGAAGCGCGGGTATAAAGGGGACGTTACGGGATTCGGTCTATATTCCCGCGTCGGAGACGAAACCTTCTGTTTTCAGCGCATTCTGATCATTATTTGGTATCAATGAATCGACAATGCCTCGGTCGAGAGGTACGTTCGTGCTGCCCATGAGACCGGATCGCTGGCGAAGTGGCGCTGCATGGCCCGGTCATTGAGCGCATTATCCAGCGCCGCCATGATCATGGATTGATCGAGAACGAGATAGCGCTCTCCTATTGAACCGGTTATGGGATTCACCGCGTCATAGAATCCATGCTCGCCATAGACGCCGGGAAATTGCGACCGGAGCGCCTGGATATTGGCGAACGCCTGTTGTGGAAGCACATCCAATGCGAGGAAGGATGCATGAGGCGTGACCACGTCCTCGGTTGCGCATCCGTGACACTGCGACAATCCCTCGTTTGGATTCGAGGCGGTCGCGCCGCCTCCGAAGTATGGAAACAACAAACCTTCGACTCCAAAACTGCCATAGTTGCCGGAATCATCCGCAGTGCTGGACGGGGAAAGACCCCAGACGGGATAGTGCAGCTCATCGGTTGCGTACTTGATCTGCACCTGTGCGTTGCGCAGACCATTGAGGCCGAAGCTCCGTGTGCCCCACGACGTTTCGGGCACTACCTCATTCGCCATCAGCGCCTCAAACATTCCTCCAGCCCACGTGGGCACAAACGTCATCGTGGTGCCGGGGTAGCTGTAATGGCCTTCCCAGACGTGGAATATTTGTTTCGATTGCGGATCCGCGTAATCCTGCCAACTGCCCTCCACCGGCCATTGCCCCTGCCACGAGAAATCCGGATCGGTGGCAGCGCAGTTGTCGTATGGGGCGGGGGGCGGTAGAGTGCGCCAGCTACGCCACCAGACGTTCCCGGGCATCTGGTGCAGGCCCATTCCGATGTACATGGCGATGCGCGGGTCGCTATACAATGCGCCGTTGTGATAACTAGCGGGGCCGATTCCGGCGTAATAGCCGCCATACATCTGACCGGTGGGCTGATTCCCGGCGACAGCGGAATTCACGTTGCACGCTGTTTCTTCACGGTTGTCATAGAAGATGCTGAAATTCATCTGCCCGAGCAGGCTGTTGACGATGGGAGCAAGTTCGGGCAATGCCTGGCGGGTGACGATCAGCCCTGAGGCATACCACCCGTTGTCGACCGCAGACAAGAAGAAGCAGTTATCTGTTGTCGGGGTCGTTTCAGACGAGCAGTCGATGTCTCCGGGGTTGCGAATCACATCACCCGTCGTAGTGTCGTACCACTGGTAAAGGAATCCATCGAATCGTTTCAGGTTTTGCACTTCGGTCAGGGTGGACTGAATGAGAGAGCGTGCCTGGGAACGGCTGACCAGCCCGAGATCGCTTGCCGCGACAACGGCCCAGAGATAAACACCGATGTTCGACGCTGAGGTATATCTGCCTTCACCGTTGGCGCCAAAGTTGTCCATCGGCAGGTGGGTGTTCGGATCGACGTCCGAGGCGTAGAAGCCCCACGTGTCGCGCGCGATCTGCATCAAAGCTTTGCGCTCCGCAGCCGGAATCGGCGGATAAGAGATGACAGATGAAGCTGTGCCCGACTGCGAGAATGAGGAAGTCGGGATAAGCACCGTCGCAACGGCCATGGCCAGCGAAGCAACAAGCGATCCGCATCTGAAGCAGTTGCGAGTAAGGTTAAGCTGTTTGTCGCGGAAGGGATGCGGGAGGAGTGGCATGAGAACCTCCGTTTGATGGGCGGCCAGAAGTCGGCTTCAGAGTTCGACCTTTGGAATCGATCTGCGAGACAAAGGTTGCTCCATGTAGTTCGGCTGTTTCAGCTCTTCCGTTGGCCGCGGCTGCCGGTCAGTGTATGTTGGCGGAGATGAGAAATTTTCCCTTGGCTCCGTTCATGATCCTGCCCTTCGTCGTCTCGACCTTGTTCCCTGCCCTGGGTTCCGGCCAGGCGCAGCGACATGCTGAGTGGCCCAGCTATGGCAATGATGCTGGCGGTATGCGCTACTCGCCGGAGTCGCAGATCAACAGAGGCAACGTTGCTAACCTGAAGGTCGCGTGGACCTATCGGACGGGCGCCAACGACACGCCGACTGAGTTGAAGCGGAAGGCCGCATTCGAGGCCACGCCGATCCTTGTGGACGGGAAGTTGTTCTTCAGCACTCCTTATGACCACGTGATTGCGCTCGATCCGGGCAGCGGATCGAAGCTATGGGAGTACGACCCGGGCGTGAACCTCCATCGGAATTATTCAGAGGTGACGTCGCGGGGAGTTTCTGCCTGGCACGACCGAGGCAAGAAGACGGGCGAGCCGTGCAGGCTGCGGGTTTTCATCGGAACAGTGGATGCGCGGCTCCTCGCGCTGGATGGTGAGACGGGGAAGCTGTGCGCTGACTTCGGCACGGACGGAACCTTGGACCTGAATAAAGATGCGGCCACGCAGACCGAGTGGACGGGAGGGTACCAGGTGACCTCGCCGCCGGCGATTGCGGGCGACCTGGTGATTGTGGGGTCTTCGATCGCGGACAACTGGCGCGTCGACACAGGGCGCGGTGTGGTGCGGGCGTTCGATGCGCACACAGGCAAGCTGCGCTGGAGTTGGGATCCGATTCCCTGGGCGGAGCACACGACGCCCAGGACGGGCGCCGGGAATGCGTGGTCAGGGCTGTCCGTGGATGCAAAACACGATCTGGTGTTGATTCCAACCGGCAGCGCCTCGCCGGATTATTTCGGCGGGATTCGCAAGGGCGACGGCAAGTGGGCGAACTCGGTGGTTGCTTTGCGCGCATCGACTGGGAAGTTTGTGTGGGGTTTCCAGGTGGTCCATCACGATTTGTGGGACTACGATGTCGCGGCGCAGCCTACTCTGATCGACTGGAAGGGTGGAACGCCTGCGGTCGTGATCAATACGAAGATGGGGCACGTTTTTGTGCTGAATCGGCTGAACGGCAAGCCCCTGCTGCCGGTGGAAGAACGGAAGGTGCCGCAATCCGATATCGAGGGAGAGCAGAGTTCTGCGACGCAGCCCTTCTCGACGATCTCGCTGGTACCGGAGAAGTTCGATGCTGCGGATGCGTGGGGACCGAAGCCCGAAGATGTGAAGTGGTGCCAGGACAAGATTGCGGCTCTGCGCAATGAGGGAATCTTTACGCCGCCGAGTTTGAAAGGCACTGTGCAGACGCCGGGCAACGTTGGAGGCGTCAACTGGGGCGGCGCGACTTATGATCCGCAACATCACCTGATGATCGTGAATACGAACCGGCTGATTGCGTGGGTCAAATTGATTCCGCGCGCGGAGTATGCGGCTGAAGTGCACAAGGATCAGGACAACCGGATTCACGGCGAGTTCGGCGATCAGTCTCCGTCGCCGTATGGGATGTATCGTTCGTTTCTGTTTTCGCCGAGCGGGGCTCCGTGTAACCGGCCGCCGTGGGGAACGACCGAGGCTGTGGATCTGTTTACAGGAAAGATTGCGTGGGATGTTCCGCTGGGGACGCTGGTGCCCGGGAAGCAGACAGGATCAATCAACCTGGGCGGGCCGATGGTGACCGCGGGAGGATTGGTGTTTACCTCAGCGACCATCGATCCGCACCTGCATGCATTCGATTCGGCAACCGGGAAGGAATTGTGGAGTTACGATCTGCCGGCCTCGGCGAATGCCACTCCGATGACGTACACGTGGAAGGGCAAGCAGTACCTGGTGATTTGCGCAGGCGGCCACGGTAAATTGAATTCAAAGCAGGGCGATTATGTGATGGCGTTCGCGCTGCCGTAGCCTCGCAGCGTTCTTGAAGCCGTAGTTGCGCGAACGGCAGCCTGAATTAGCTGCCACCGAGCGAAAATTTGTCAAAGGTCCGAGTTGACGGTGACTCGGGAGCATCACCTTCGAGTGGCCCCGACTACTCCGACAAATAGCGAAGATGTCTCTCAAGCCGCTTTATACTCATAAGCCACGAGAACCAAAGGAACCATACTCCGTCGAGGACGGTCCATCCACGAATCTGTGACACAGTCTCAATCGATGTAGTCAAAGGGAATGGATTTTGTTCGGTTTCGCAGGCGATCTGGGTTCGAGGCTGACTGCTGTAGCCGCCTGAGAGGCCGTCGAAAATAAAAAGCCTTCTGCCGCTGTATTCTCCCTCGATAATGTTCCAAGCTTGGGCGATACCGGAGCCAAGCCGACTCGGAAGAGGAGCGCGAATCGTTGGGCCGAGATATCCCACCACCGAGGTGGTGCAGTTGGTCCAATGTATCGGAAATCCCACTTTGAAGCGAGTCGGCGCATAGCGCGGGACCGAACGAAATACCAGATGCGCAGCGCCCCGAGAATGGCGGCCAATGCTAAAACGATGTCGAGCAGTTTCACATCCGTCATTGTATTGGGCGGTTTGTCGCCGACTCGGACTTTGAGAAATTTTGGGGCCACGAAGCGAAGAGCGACTGCGGGGGCCTCCACTCCGCTTGCTCCGGTCGGAATGACAGTCTGGATCGGAGCGGCTAGGAGCGAATGATGACCCGAACCGGCAAAACATGATGAATGACGTACGAGCCGTATCGGTTGTCGTGCTGGTCGGGTTGTAGATTGCCTTCAGAGTCGCGGGCGCGTGATCTCAGACTGCGTACTCCGGGAGTGGCCGGAACCTGCCACTCGAACTGCCATCGACGCCAGACGCCCCGCTGGGCGGGATCGAGGAATTGCGCTGCGTGCCAGGTGTTTCCATCGTCGGCGGAGACCTCTACAGAGTCAATGTGACAGGAACTCCAGGCAGCGCCGCGAACGGTGTAACTTGAACCTGCAGCGATGAGCGCGTCGATCTCGGGCCGCGAAATTTGAGATTTCAAGCACAGTTCACTGAGCGGAACGCGCTCGGGACTGCCAGTGCCGTTCTCTTTCCAATATGAGTAATCCGTGGTCTGGAAGTACCCCTGAAATGGAGCTTCTGTTACGTGAATGGCTGAGAGCCATTTAACGGAAGCCATTCCGTAGTGGCCTGGAACGAGAGCGCGGATCGGATAGCCGTGGTCGGGCGACAGATCTTCTCCATTCATCGCGTATGCGACGAGAACATCGCAGATTTTGCCGACGGGAATGCTTCGAGCATAAGTGATTTCGCCTGGCGGAGGATCTTCTTTAGGCACTCCTCTGTCTGCGCCTTCGAAGACAATTTCGCAGGCGTCATCGTGCAGGCCACCACGATCAAGCAAGGCGGAGAGAGCGACGCCGGTCCACTCGGCTGTGCCCACCGCGCCGGACTGCCATTGGACTCCGGCAACAGGAGGCACGAGGAAGACTCTGCCATTTCCAGCGCACTCCAGCGTGGCGGTGCGGGTTTCAGAATTCATTGCGCGGAGTTCTTCGCAGCTGATGGTAAATGGACTTCGAACGGCTCCGCTGACGGCGAGTTTGTGAGTGCGGGCATCGATCTGCGGTACCGGAAAGTGATTACGAACGTAGAAGAGGTGGTTCGGCGTCAGCAAACCATCCAGATGTTCGAAGGGAGATTCGAGATTTGCAGGTTGATCTTCGCGGACGATGAGGCGCGGAGGAATTCCGGAAGGGCGTTCGTTCGTGATCATCGGCTTTAGGATACCGGTTCGCAGACCAGACGTTGGTTCAGGTTCCCTGAAGTTGGAGAAGGCGAATTCCCTTCTCTAGTGGCCGTGCCCGCGGCGGGGCTCTGTTTCATCGAGTGGTGGAGGAGGGTCCTTCTCGAGCTTATGCTGACTGCGCTCGCCGAGAATGAACATGGTCAGACCGAAGATCAGCAGAACGATTCCCCACCAGAGGTTGGCGTTGATGCCGAGGCTCCTGGCGTAGATGGCGTCACCGTTTGTCTTGAGACCCCACACGACAAGGATGGCGCCTGTGATGGAGAACATCAGTCCCATGGGAGTGCGGAGGTCGAGTTGCATATTTGGTCCTTTCTCTCAGGGACTCAGGCGAAGAAGATGTTCAGAGCTACGGCACCGACAAGTACCGCGATGGCGAGGGCTTCGGGCCGCTTCCACCAGGTGAGATGCGAGGTTTGAGGCTTTGGGGTAAGCGAACGGACAAGGCCGACGAGTTCCGATTCCGGTTTCGGCTTCGTCAAGAAGCTCACGATGACGGTGACGATGAAGTTGGACGAGAAGGCGAAGATGGCGCCCCAGAAATTCTGGGCCATGTCGCTGGGGTAATGATGAATCACGGTAAGCCACCCGCCGTGGATGCCCGGGTGCGCTTCGATCGGAAGCGTGAGGCCGTGATGCAGCATGGCGGCCACTGTGCCGGTGATGAGGCCCGTGAATGCGGCGTGGCCGGTGGTGCGCTTCCAGAACATGCCCAGCAGGAACGTGGCGAAGAGCGGCGCGTTGACGAAGCTGAAGACAAGCTGGAGCGTGTCCATGATGTTGTTGAAGCTGATGGCGGCGTAGGCGGTGGAGATCGATAAGAGAATGCCGCCGACCGTGGCCCATCGACCCACGGCGAGATAGTGCCGATCGGACGCGCCTTTGTGAATGTAGGACTGATAAAGGTCGTAGGTAAAGACGGTGTTGAAGGCGGTTACGTTGCCGGCCATGCCGCTCATGAAGCTGGCAAGAAGCGCGGTAAGTCCGAGGCCGAGAATGCCGGTTGGGAAGTAGTGGAGCAGCATGTTGGGCGTGGCCATATCGTAGTCGAGCAGCGGCTTCCCGCTGGCGTCGAGCATGGCCTTGCCGGTGACCGGATTGATTTTGGCGGGGACGATTCCCCTGCCGTCGGCTACGGTCTGCGGGACGACTTGCGTCTCGTGGATGATGACGCCGTTCTGCTCGCGAACGACCGTCTGCGTTTTCGGTGTTGGAAGCGAGATGGCGATGAGGCCAGGAAGAATGACGAGGAATGGGAAGACCATCTTCGGAACCGCGGCGATGAGCGGGACGCGGCGCGCTGAATCCATGTTCTTCGAAGCCATTGCGGTCTGGATGACGAGGAAGTCAGTACACCAGTAGCCGGATCCGAGCACGAAGCCGAGTCCCATACCGATGCCGATGATTTCGATGCCCATGGGATTGGTGCTGGAGTGGAGCACGCCTTTCCACTCGTGCATCATGCGCGGGTCGACGGCGCTGACGGCGGCGGTTAGACCTTTCCAGCCGCCGAGGTTCTTGAGTCCGAGAAGGACGAGAGGGAGAAAGCCGGCGATGATGAGAAAGAACTGGAGCACTTCGTTGTAGATGGCACTGGTGAGCCCGCCAAGGAAGATGTAGAGCAGGACGATGATGGCCGAAAGAATAATGGAGAAGGTGAAGATGCCCCCGGGCGCCCAGCCGAGTGCATGGAAGAGTCCGTCGAAAACATGCAGAGCCTGGATAAGGCGGGCCATCGCGTACATGGAGATGCCGGAGCTGAAAACGGTCATCACGGCGAAGGAGCAGGCGTTGAGTGCGCGAGTCTTTTCGTCGAAGCGGAGGCGGAGAAATTCGGGTACGGAGCGCGCTTTTGAGCCGTAGTAGAAGGGCATCATGAAGATGCCGACGAACACCATAGCGGGAATAGCGCCGATGCCGTAGAAGTGGCATGTCTCGAGGCCATACTTGGCGCCCGAGGCGCCCATGCCAATGACTTCCTGCGCGCCGAGGTTGGCGCTGATGAAGGCGAGTCCGCAGATCCAGGCGGGAAGTGCGCGGCCGGCCTGGAAGAAGTCCTTGCTGGTTTTCATGTAGCGCTTAAGGGCGAAGCCAATGCCCAGCACAAACACGAAGTAGAGCAGCATGATGAGCCAATCGACGAAGGTGAGTTGCAAAGACAGCTCCTTACTTCAGGGCGCACGAGATCGGCAATGGCGGTTTCCGGGGAGTCCAGAAATGGCGGCCGTGCGAATGTGGCTCCGATGGTACGCAAACAAATCTACTCAGAGGGAGCATGATGCGTCCAGCGGAAATTGCAAACGTTTTCATCCTGACTGGGTGCGGATTTGATGTTGGCCTGCTAGCGAATTGCCCTGGCAAGTATCGGTCCGGCGATGGCCATCAGCAACACGTATGCCGCAGAGAGCGAGCCGATGCGGGGTTCGAGTGCGGCGCCGAGTCCGGCGATGACGATGGAGAACTCGCCGCGCGGAACAAGGGTGAGGCCAGCCCTGAGCTTTATCCGGCGATCGGCAGTTTGCGTTCGGGTGGCCCAATAGCCGGTGAGGATTTTGGAGGCGGTGGTTACGACTGCGAGCACAGCTGCTGCAACGAGCACAGAAGGCAGCGTGCGTGGATCAATTTCCAGACCGAAGAAAAAGAAGAATGTAGCGGCGAACAAATCGCGTAGAGGAGTGAGGAGGCGGTGCGATTGTTCGCTGATGGGCCCAGAGACTGCGATTCCCACGAGGAAGGCTCCGATGGCGGCGGAGACGCGAAGGTGCTGGGCCAGGCCGGCTACCAGCAGCACCGTGCCGAAGATGCTGAGAAGAACGACTTCGTCGGATTGATGCGCGACGAATGAGCTGAAGGAGTGTCCGTAGCGTGTGGCGACAAAGAGGACGATGAGAACGGTTGCGCAGGCAATGCCTACAGAGATGATGATCTTCTGCGGGCCGCCGCCGGCAAGGAGAACGGCGACGAGCGGAAGGTAGACGGCCATCATCAGGTCTTCGAGGACCAGAATGGAGAGGACGGTTGGCGTTTCAGGCGCGTCCATGCGCTTCAGTTCGGTGAGCACGCGCGCGACGATGCCGGATGATGTGACGAGCGTGATGCCGCCGAGAAGGACTGAGGCCAGCGGAGACCAGCCCATGAGGAGTCCAGCGATGAATCCGGGCGGGAAGTTGAGCGCGAGATCGATTGCCGCGCCGGAGACTCCCTTGCGGAGCCCCCTGGTGAGATTCTCGCCGGAGTACTCGAGGCCGAGCATGAAGAGGAGCAGGAGGACGCCGAGTTCCGCCCCGAGTTGGATGAAGTCCTTGGTGAGATTGAGAGGCAGGAAACCGCCGTTGCCGAATGCCAGTCCTGCCAGCAAATAGAGTGAGATGGCGGAGAGGCCAAGACGCCGGGCGAGGCGGGCCAGCACCGCAAGCCCAATGGCGACGCAGCCCAACTCTATGAACATGTGCGCGTAGTCGGGTGGTGCTCCTGTCATCTTCAGTGTCCTCGAGGCCTGCCCGCGGTTGAGTCAAGTCTAGTGGGTGAGTGGGCCATGCGGCAGAAGCCGAATGGCATTTACACTGGAAGAGCATGATTCCTACGCTGGCCTGGACCCCCGAAGGCGTCCGCTTTATCGATCAGACCAAGCTTCCTCTCGAGGAGAGCTATGTGCTCGCCACCGATTACGAACAGGTGGCGGATGTGATTGTGACCATGGTTGTGCGCGGGGCGCCGGCTATTGGAGTGAGTGCAGCCTATGGCGTGGCTCTCGGAGCGATTCGTTCGAAGGCTGAGAGCGCGGAGCACTTCAAGCCGGAGTTCGAGAAGGTGTGTGCGCGACTCGCAGGAACGCGTCCGACAGCCGTGAATCTGTTCTGGGCGATCGACCGCATGAAGCGCGTTTTCGGCGAGTTGCTGGCGAGCGGCGCGTCGATGAAGCAGGTTCAGGAGAAGCTGCTCTCAGAAGCTCATGCAATGTATGACGAAGACATCTCCGCCTGCAAGACGATGGGCGCACATGGCGGCGCGCTGCTGCCGGATGAAGGCGGCGTGCTGACGCACTGCAACGCGGGAGCGCTGGCGACTTGTGGGTACGGAACGGCCCTTGGCGTGATTCGCTCTGCCGTGGAGATGGGCAAGAGAATTCATGTCTACGCGGATGAGACGCGGCCGTTCCTGCAGGGCGCCCGGCTGACGGCGTGGGAGTTGATGGAAGATGGCATTCCGACAACAGTCATCTGCGACAACATGGCGGCGAGCCTGATGCGAGCGGGCAAGATCAAGGCCGTTGTTGTGGGAGCGGACCGGATCGCCGCGAACGGCGACTTTGCCAACAAGATCGGGACATACAACGTGGCGATCCTTGCCAAGGAGCACGGCATCCCGTTCTACTGCGCAGCGCCGTGGTCGACGATCGATATGGAGACGCCGACGGGCGACGCGATTCCGATCGAGGAGCGTTCCGCCAAGGAAGTGACACATCACGGCGGAAAGCAACTGACGCCACACAATGTGGGGATCTGCAATCCGGCGTTCGATGTGACTCCAGCGAAATACACGACGGCGATCATCACGGAGCGTGGAGTGCTGAGAGCACCGTATGCGGATTCACTTAGGGAGATGGAACTCGTCGCGAGCTAGGCTGTGGGTTCTACAGTTGTAGAGTCGTGCTTCCCCGTTCCCCGATTTTCCGGTTGCGTCAGAAATCGCTCATACGCGGAATAGCGCTTTCGCTCGCTGCGTTTATGACGAGCCTGCTGCTGGCAGGGTTTCCGCATATCGAAAATCTGCATGGGTCATCGTGGCAGGTTGTCGCGCTGTTCATAGGTGCGTGGGGGATGGCGGAGACGGGGCGCTGTATGCGGGGCAAGTGGAGCCTGTATGCGGCGGGAGTGCTGATCCTGCTCTACGCCGAACTGATGATCCTCATGCTGATCGTGTTCCTGGTGGCGTACCCGATATAAGGGAATTCAATTCGCCCCGCATAGCAAACCCGCAGACGATAAGCGCGACTGCAATCGCACCATAGAAGTAGTGGAGCCAGATTACGGTTTCCAGGAGCCAGCACTCCGCGATCAGCCATACCAGCAGAACGCAGCCCTGAAAAGCGGTCAAGAGAGCATAGTGCGATAAGCGCTTGATCAGGACCCAAAAAATAGCGAAGGCAAGAACGCCGTTAGCAGCGAACAGCAGGATGCCGGGAAGCAGATAAGTGCGGAATGGAGAGTTCTCAAGCGTGCTCAGCGGCAAGGTCGTGGAATTGCCGTGAGGATGGAAGATCATCGGAATTGATCCCGCCAGGGCGGTGACTCCGAGAAAGACCAGCAGAACAATCGCGATACTGCGAGCAACCCTCATCGCAAGAACCCTTCAAACTTGCTGGCGGAGAGGACAGATCAATCTTAACGCAATTGTGTTGCAGCGGGCGGAAGCTGTGTAAGATAGGCAGACGCATGCAGCGGAACTTGACGCTCGCTGGAAGTTTCTCATTTCAAACCAGAAGACTCGTCGAGTAGGATGTGCGCAAACACCTTCGAGGAGGAAAAGCAATGCTGAAGGGATTTCGTGATTTTGTCCTTCGTGGGAATGTGGTCGACCTGGCCATCGCGGTCATCATTGGTGCGGCTTTCAGTGCCGTCATCACGTCGCTCGTCGCCGACGTTTTGAACCCACTTATCGCCGCGACGTTAGGCAAGCCAGACTTCAGCGGCGTGGTTTGGCATGTGGGAAATGGCGCAATCAAGGTCGGGAATTTCTTCAATGCGATCATCTCGTTTCTGATTGTCGCGTTTGTCGTGTACTTCTTTATCGTGTTGCCGACGGCGAAGATCATGGCGCGGTTCAAGCCGCCGGTGGTGGAGCCGCCCGCGACAAAGAAGTGCCCGCAGTGCAAGAGCGATATCGCGATCGACGCAACTCGGTGCGCTCACTGCACACAGCCAGTGGCATAAAGGCCAGGGAACAAGGGACCTGGGGGATCAAGATGAAAACGATGCGGGACGCGCGAGTTCGTGCGTCCCGCTTTCTTTCTAATCGAAGTTGCGCAGAGGTTCGGAGAAGACGTAGAAGACGATGAAGGACAGAAGCGAGACGCCGGCCATGGCGGCTAATGCGTGGCCTGTGGGGATGTGGCGGGAAAGTTCGCCGGCAAGAAGTGAGCCGATAGGCGGAAGCCCGAGAAAACTGGTGGCGTAGATGCTCATGATCCGGCCGCGCATTTCATCCGACGACAGGTGCTGGATGGAGATGTTGAAGCACGAAATCATCAGGATTCCGCTGAATCCTTCGCAAAACGCCAATCCCGCAGATAGCGCAAATGAGTGTGAATAGCTGAAGGCGATAATCGCAGCGAAGAAGACGATGCCGAAGCCGGTGAGGATGCGTCCGCGGTGGCGGATACTGCCGGAGATGGCGACCGTGAGCGCGCCGAGAACTGAGCCGAAACCCGAACAAGCCATCAGCCAGCCAAGACCGCTCTCATTGAGGCCGAGCTGCACCTTTGCGAAGTAGGGGATGAAGGTGATGAATGGGAAGCCGAAGAAGCTGGCGAAGGCCGTCATCCAGACGAGCACGTACATCTCCCGGTTGCTACGGAGATAGGCGAAGCCGCTGTGCAGGCTTTGCCACATGCTCTGGTGGCGGTTGAGTTTTTCTTCGGGATACTCGATGCGGAGGAGCGCCCAGATGACGGCGAGGAAGCTAAGGCCGTTAAGGAGGAAGTTGCCGGCCATGCCGAAGATAGCCATGGCATATCCGCCGAGGGTGGGACCGAGAATGCGTGAGGTGTTGAACTGGGCGGAGTTGAGCGCGATGGCGTTGGTGAGATCTTCGCGCTTGACAAGCTTCGGCACCAGGGCCTGGTAGCTGGGCGCGTTCATGGCCATGGCGACCCCGCCGCCGAAGGCGAGAACCGCCACTCCCCAGACCGCAATGTGGTGGAAGAAGGTGAAACCCGCCAGAATGAAGGCCAGCGCCATCATCACCGACTGGGTGACGAGGAGCAGGCGCCGCTTGTTGACGCGGTCGGCGATGACTCCGCCAAAAAGGGTGACGAAGAGGAACGGGATTTGTCCCGCGAACCCGACGACGCCGAGCCAGAAGGCGGAGTTGGTGAGAGTGAGGACCAGCCAGCCCTGGGCGACGTTCTGCATCCAGCTGCCGACGTTGGAGGTGAAGTTGCCAGCCCAGAAGAGGCGGAAGTTGGGGTTGCGGAGAGCGCGGATGACCTGCGGCAACTCCGTTGTCTCAGGTTCTGGGAGAGCCTGTACGATCGCCGACGGCTCGTCGGAGGCGGCGGCGAGATTCTCCTCGTTGAGTTTGGGGCGGTTAGGCAGGGGAGGCTCCGAAGCCTCTTTAGTTTAGCCTTAGTCGCTAACCGCAGGCTTTTCAGCTACGGAATCCTGGGTTACTTCGCCATTCCAGCCTTTTTCCTCAAATCATCATCCAAAGGGCGATGGAGCCGCAGCAGTGTGTCCGCACGCAGGGGCCGGTGGGGAGATATGCGCACGTTTCCCTTCATGGCGCCCTGGCAGTCGTCGTAACGGTTATTTCCAGCTGCAGTGGAAACGGCCGGTCGTCGCTGGGACTATCCTCAATCACGCAAACCAACAATCCCCAGGTGGCGCTCTATACGATTCAGCCTTCCAGTCCGGGAAAGGTGTCGATCGAGTTCGGCCCCACGACCAGCTACGGTTTCACGACCTGGGAGAAGTCGATGCCGGATGATGGAACCCCCGTGAAGATTTACGTCGCGGGAATGAAGGCGAACACCGCCTACCATATGCGTGCCGTGGTGAAGTTCAACGACGGCAAGGTGGGAATGGACAGCGATCATACGTTCAAAACTGGAAGTTTGCCGAGCGAAATTCTGGAAGGAGCCTCGGTCAAGACCGGGGCCGGCGCAATGCCGCAAAGCGGCGTCGAACTTGTCGACGCGACACTCTCCGATCTCCCCAAATACCTGGAAGCTTACGTGACGGATCTTCAGGGGAATCTGATCTGGGGCTACAACTATCCTGACCGGGAGAAAAACTCGATCGTGCAGCCGATCAAGCTGCTGTCCAACGGCGACTTTGGCATGATCATCTCGTACGCTTCGCAGTTTGTTTTTATGCCGGAACAGCGGAGCAAGATCAACACGCTGCGCGAGATCGACCTGGCCGGAAATACTGTGCGGGAGTTGACGCTCGATGAGCTGAACAAGCGGCTGAAGACCGCCGGATATACCTTTACGCTGCTCGACTACCATCACGATTTTGCGTATCTCCCGAACGGGCACTGGATCGTCCTCGCGAATCTGGTAAAGCCTTATACCGATCTGCCTGGCTATCCGGGAACCACGCAGGTCATTGGCGATGCGCTCATCGATCTCGATGCCAATTGGAATCCTGTGTGGGTGTGGAACGAATTCGATCATCTCGATGTGAACCGGCATCCGATGGATTTTCCCGATTGGACGCACACCAACGCCGTGGTATATTCGCCCGACGATGGCAATCTGCTGGTATCCATGCGTCACCAGAACTGGGTTGTAAAGGTGGACTATCGAAATGGCGAAGGCCAGGGCAACATTCTGTGGCATCTCGGAGCAGAGGGCGACTTTCAGTTGGTGGACGGGGCCAATCCGGAAGACTGGTTTTATGCACAGCATGACCCAACGTTTCAATCAGACAAGACAACGGGCAAATTTACGCTCGCACTCTTCGACAACGGCAACGATCGCGCTCAGCCTAAGGGATGCGGTGATCCGGGGCAGCCGGCATGTCTCTACTCAACCGTTCCTGTCTTAGACGTCGACGAGCAGGCGATGACGGCCACGCTGAAATTTCACCAGGTCATTCCGGCGGAGCAATACTCCTTCTTCGGCGGGAGCACGACGCGGCTGGCCAATGGCAATCTGGAGTACGACCTCTGCGCGCAGCCGAAATACACCGGCATTGTGCGCGAAGTGACGATGGATGCGGCAGCGAAGACGGTATGGGAGATGACCGTGTCGCACTCGAATCTCTATCGCACCAACCGCATTCCCAGCCTGTATCCGGGAGTGGCGTGGTAGGCGCAGCTATTAGTTCCTACCGCTAGCTACTGTCCTTTGCCGCGGAGACCGGTGGCCGTAGCTTGTAGCCGAGAAGGCGGCAGCGAATTGATCCGAATCCGCTTCGACAAACCGGCATGCGGCAGAGCTACTTGGTCCGAATGACAAGCTTGCCGGGTTTGCCAGTTATCGAGCCGTTATAGGCGCGGTCTGCATCCTCCATGGGCAGTTCAGCCTTGACGAAGGCCTTCAATTCTCCCGAATCAAAGAGCTTTCCCAGTTCGGCCAGCTGTTGTCCATTTTGTTCCACGATGAAGAAGGCGCTCTTTACTCGTGGATCGGTGTTCGATTCTGCGTCCGCAGCAATGGTGACCAACCTTCCCTCGGGCTTGAGAACGTCCCAGGATCTGTTCAAGGTCTCTCCACCCACGGTGTCGAAGACTACATCTACCAAACCTGCCTCTTCGAAACGGCGTTCTCGATAATCGACGACCTCGTCGGCTCCAAGCTGTCTTACGAAACTGATGTGAGTCCTTGAGCAGGTGGCAATAACATGCGCTCCCTGCGATTTTGCGAGTTGAACCGCGAAGTGTCCGACCGCACCGGCCCCTCCGTGTATGAGGATTCGTTCGCCTTTGCGTAATCCTGCGTGGAGATGGAGTCCCTGCCATGCTGTGAGCAAGCCAATGGGGACCGAGGCCGCCTCGATGTGGGAAAGAGAAGAAGGCTTCAGTGAAAGATTCGGTGGTTTTGCTATGCAGAACTCGGCGGTGGCGCCCTCTGAAAACCAATCGTTCAACCCGAAAACAGCATCTCCCAAGCTATATCCGGTTACTCCCGCTCCTAACCCAAAAACAGTGCCAGAGAATTCATGTCCGGGGATTGCTTTGGATCGGGGTGCACCATCCGCAAAGTGGCGCGAAGTTGACCAAAGCTTCTCGGTTGGAGTCACTCCAACGGCATGAACCTGAATCAGGATTTCGTCCGCTTGCGGGGTGGGAACGGGACGTCGTGCCAGTTGCAATTTCAAGTCGTCTGTAAACTCCATTGCTTTCATTTCTGCCATTGCTTCACTCCATGGAACTCGACGTTGAGTCGGGGAAATCTGATTCGGAATCGGGGAACGGAGATGCAGCGATCAAGTGGCATGCATCAGGAGCTTGATAATCCTGGATGAAACGTTCGCAGATGCTGCCGTTCAGGTGGGTAGGTCGGTGCGAAAGAACGTTGATGGCCATGTCACAAATACAAACATCATGATGTTGGATGTCACTTGGTGGTTCCGGGTGCGCAAATATGGCTTTCCCGGGCAGGGCGCGCACTGGAGGCTTCATGAAATCCAGAACAGAACGTCTGGGTAACGAACCTGGATGGCAATCGTGTGGGAGCTGGGTAGCCTATTTACAACCGATGATGCCGAAATGCTGGAGGTTGGTCCACAGATTCGAATGACGCACCGTCCGCTGTGAAAGACCTGCTAGCGCGGTTTGGTGCATCGGTCCTCTAAGTGGTCCCGAGCCTCCCATAGATTTGCGGGCGCAGTGTTTCTGTTGAGCCGAATCATCGTACCGTGAACTGAGTCGCCATCCACCTCGAACTTGACGTAATGGAAGTTGGGAAACTCCTCGCTTTGATACTGATCATCCGGCGTCCGTTCCTCAGGGACGGGAGAGGCTCCGCCTCCGCCTGATACCAGGTATGTCACACCGTGCTGGGAGAAGCGCTCGTAATGGGATATGGCCGGCGCACGAAACTTAAGGAAACCCTCGATTCATGAGCGTTTCACGCGCTTTTCATCGGATATTCGTGATGCGCGGAGCGAGCGGCTAAATTCGCTCGTGTCCGACTGGCGGGACATCCCGGTCCGGATCTGGCCGGAAGCTGGTAGCTTTTAGCTTTTAGCTCGGAACCGGGTTGCCGGAGCCGGGTGCCGGTATGGACACCCGCATCGTTCGGAGACACCCGAAAAAATGCAGAGCTTGTCACATTCCGCAGGGCTGCGCCGTCCCACTAGCGAAGATCGGAGAAGCGGGAAATATGAAACGAATCCTGGCGTTTGTCCTCGGAACGGTTATCGCAGTCAGTCTGTTCGTGGTGCTGGTACATTTCGTACTGGTTGCGGCGCATCTTTCGGAGCCTGCGGCGACGACGGTGCGTGGTCTGACTTCACGCAGATTGTGGGCTAGCATTGCTGCTGTGTTGGCCTTAGCTGCAGTAGCCGGAGGCGGGCTGGCTCTGGCTCGCCCTGCAAAACTTGCAGGCGCTGCCTCGGCGCGGCATGGGGCCGTGGTCGCGCTGGTGGCCGGACCGATCGCCGCGATCAACGGGGCGCTTAACCTGGCTTTTGCGAATGGAGGCCCGGGCACCGGGAACGGAGTGATCGGCGCGGCTGCGGCATTCGTGCTGGGGTTGATCGCCACGGCACTCGGTGGGCTGGCGCTTGCGCGTCGGCGCACAAGGATCGTTGAACCGGAGCAGATGACGTGAACACCACTGACACAAGATCGGATGACGCGGCGAGCTTTGAGCTGCACCGCCGCCGGCTGCTTGGACTCGCATACCGGATGCTTGGGTCAATGTCGGATGCCGAAGACGCAGTGCAGGAGACGTATTTGCGCTGGCACCGCGCTGACCGGGAGAAGGTTCTGGAGCCGAAGGCATTTCTCATGACCACGACGACGCGGATATGCCTCGACATCCTTACGTCGGCACGAGCCCGGCGCGAGGAATACGTCGGCCCATGGTTGCCGGAGCCAGTATTCGACACGGCAGCACTCGCACCCGACAGCCGAACCGAGTTGGCCGAAGATCTATCGATTGCGCTGCTCGTCATCCTCGACAATCTTTCGCCACTTGAGCGCGCAGCATTCCTGCTTCATGATGTGTTCGATTTTTCATTCGGCGAAGTGGCAACGGCACTGGAGCGGAGCGAGGCAGCGTGCCGACAACTTGCTTCGCGTGCCCGGGCACAGATACGCGCTGCGCGCCCGCGCGGAGTAGCCAAGCCGAATGCGCGGCGGGACCAGCTCGATCCAAAGCATGCCCAACTCATGTCCGCGTTCGCAGCAGCAACCGGGGCCGGAGATCTCAACGCACTGATGCGGCTTCTCGCGAGTGATGTGCGCATTGTGACGGATGGCGGCGGGAAGGTGCGGTCAGCACTGAATGTAATCGAGGGCGCTGATCATGCTGCAAAGTTCCTGGTTGAAGTGACGCGCAAACGCCCGGACGCGTGGTGGCGCGAAGACTTCAAGCTGCGGCCTGGAAGCATCAACGGCCTGCCTGGTCTCATTGTCGATTCGTCGAACGGGCCAGTTCAGACCACGGCCTTCGAGATTGATGGTGATGTAATTCGGGCGCTCTACATTGTGCGCAACCCTGACAAGCTGCGCCATCTGGCGCATGCGACGTCGGGCAAAACTACCGCGCGAGATGAATCACGGCTGGAGGATTCAATATGACCGGAAGCTCGCCGGGTGGGCACGGAGAAGTGGTATCAACTCAGCGACCGCAGAATCTTATTTCGGGCTTTTGGGGTGTTCGATACCAGGTGAAGGATGTCGAGCGGGCCATTCGCTTCTATACCCAGACGCTCGGATTCAATTTGGATATGCAGGTTCTTCCCGCTTTCGGCCAGGTTTCCATGGGCGGGCTCAAGCTGATTCTGAGTGGGCCGGGAGCATCTGGATCGCGCGCGATGCCCGACGGGCAGCAACAAGCACCGGGCGGATGGAACCGTGTGGTCCTTCGGGTGGAGGACCTGCCCGAGCGCGTCGCCTTACTCAAAACCGCGGGTGTGCGATTCAAAAACGAAATGGAAGCGGGTCCGGGCGGGAGGCAGATTCAGATTGAAGATCCCGACGGAAATCCGATTGAGATGTTCGAGCCCGCCGGTCGGTAGGGACTAGTGTTCGTCTCGCCGGAACGATAACCGATGACAGCTTTCTCGTCATGCCGCCGGCCTTCGAGGATTGGTCGAGATCGAATCGGAATGGAGGCGAGGGTTCGAGGAGCGCGGATCCCCTGCTGCCGGTTCCAAATTGGCGATCATTGCCCGCCTGATCGAATGACAGACTTTGATTGAGTCATATCCAGGATTCTTTTAACTCTGTTGAGCGGGTATGATTCTCGGGTCAGATTGAAATGCAGGCAGGACTGACTCATCTACGATGCCGACGGGCGACAACCAAATGTCGTCCACATAATTGGAGATGGAACAACAAACTGGGGATCATCGAGCATGGCAATATCCTTCTCAAAATCTTCCTCGCTGACGTATCCGCCGGCAACCAAAACATTGCGAAGCTGCTCGAAGTTCGTGCGCATAAAAGAAGTGCCTTTTGAGCCGGCGCGCCACATCGAGATGCGGGCTTCCGACCGCAGATTTACCAGACCCAGGCTCTGCATCCGGCCATGAACGAGCCGGCCCCAATGCCTCTCAACACCGTTGTCATCGAAGTACCGGAATATCGCGGCTTGAGTCTTCAAGTGGACTTCTGGTGGAAGCAAGGCGCCCTCGCAGTAGAGAGACCGCGTATCGAAATCTTCCTCGATAATCCACCCTCCCGGCTTGAGCGCGGCCACGAGGCGCGCAAGTACCTCCTCTCGCTCTGGAATATGAATGAGCACCAGGCGGGTGTGAATCAGATCAAAAGCATTGTCGGGAAGTGGGTCAGTCACGATGTTGTGTCGACGAATCTCAAGATTCGGCAACTTGTCGATGAAACGCGGATCAAGATCCGTTACCAGCACATCTCCGCTGGGACCAACGCGTTCCGCCAGCCACGCGGCGATTGAGCCACCCCCGCCGCCCACTTCCAGGCAATTCCATCCGGGACCGACGCCGCAATCCTCAAGATATTGCCTCGTTGCAGCGTCATACAGTTCCGACAATGCGGTAAACCGCGCGGGAGTCTGAGGCGCCGCGTTGTCGAGAACATACGTGGGCTTAGAGGACGCCTTCTCAATCGATATTTCGTGGCTTTCCATCTTTTCTCCTTGAGGCGAGGGCCCAATCTGCGAAATCGCGATCCGATAGACAGCAGTCATGGTGTAGCGGAGCGGCGACAATATCATTCATATATCTCATAGTCAGAATTCTGACCCTCGGCGCTACCTGCGCCTCACGGTCTCCATGAGTAGGTAAATTTAATGGCCAATCGGTTTTCGTAGAACTGCGGCGGATTAGCCGCAACCAAACTGGCAAACGCCTGCCCAGCTGTGTAGATCACGTAGAGATCGCTGTCGGGCCGGTAGTTCCAGCGAAGCCTGATATTCGCGTTCGCAGCCTGGCGATTGGCCGTATTCATCTGGGCGAGTGCCGATAAGGTAAGGAACCTGGAGAAGGAATAGTTCGTCTGCAGGCTTCCGACCAGCACGGAAAAATCGCCTCCGCTCACAGGCAATCGAAAGCGATTCCACTGCTCGGAGAAATTAAAAGAGAGGCGCTCGTTAGCGCGGTAGATACTCCTGATTCGGGCCTCATTCAGACGGCCGTTGTAGTACGTTCCAAACCGCTCAAAGAAGCTGACCGTAAGCCGTCGGTCCTGAGGGGAGCCATACGTGAATTGATGACGAGTCCAGTGGTAGTCGCCTGCCGGAAGGAAGACATTTTTGTAGATATTGAAGGGCTCTGTCAGCTTCTGCGTGAAGACGTCGACGATATCGTCATCTGTGTAGGAGCCATTGTTGAATTCGGCCCGGAAAGTACCTTGCCATTCCTGCGTCTGCAATACGTGATGCGTGTCAGGAGCGTGAAATAGAAACCCTTCAAAATTCAGTTCGCGGAGCCCACGGAATCTCGGGCGCGGCTTCAGGGTAGCGTCCATATAGTCACAGACACAATCTGTCCGTTCAACGAATCCCACCTCAGGGTTGAAGTTCTGTCCGACCTTCCTATGGCCGTAGGAGCTCTCGAACCAGCTATTCTCGTAATTGAACCCGCCTCCAAGGTCGGTTTGGCCGGAACTGACCCCTTGAGTTCGAGTTTGGCTCGCGAAGCCATTCACCACCAGGTTTCGGAAGAAGACGAGTCTTGTATCCGCACCGCTTGATTGATTGAAACTGTCAGTGGCGCTTCCCGACCTCTTGTCGATGCCCATCAGCCCGATGTACGAACCACTCCACAAAGCGTATTTGGCGCGTGCAACCGCGAAGTTTGCCCACGGATTTGGTCCGGATGTTCGCGTGTTGACATCCATCACACCAAGTTCAAATTGCCTTAGCGAGCCGGTTATCTTTGCCCCGGCATTGATTGGAACCTGCTCGCCTGTCACCGGATCGATTCCGATCTGGCGACTGAAGAAGAGCAAGTCCGATTCTCCTTCGAGGGGAGAATTGAAAACGCCTGCATTCTCAAGGAAGAACTGCCGCTTCTCCGGAAAGAACAGCTTGTACGGAGTCAGATTGAACTGTTGGGTGTCGACGTCGGCATCTGCGAAATCGGTATTGACCGTGAAGTTGGCAACAAGATTTGATCGCAGTCCTAGCTTCACATCGACCCCGCCCGTGTAGAGTGCGCTCAGTCCCGGAGTAAGACCGGTTCCGGCAGCATCCCGCGGAAAATGACTGAACCCGGTCAGCGCGTAAGGCTTCACAATGAATAGTCGTCCGCTGCCGATGTCTGAGATCCCATGCAACTCTCCGGCCTGGCTTATGCGTGCTGAGCCAAACATGCGTCTCCAGCCAGACCAGAGATCCTCTTCATTCTTGCGACGGATGAAGCGTTTGAAGTTGATTCCCCAAATCACGTCGCGCGACTGCATAAAGTTGAGCGTCGCGAATGGAATACCGACCGTGACGGTCCATCCATTCCGTTCGACGCGAGCCTCAGAGGTCCACACTCCATCCCATCCGGCATCTCCATCGCCAAGGCTGGTGTCGCTTCGTTGCTCCTCCGTGATGAGCGCATCTCGCTGTGTTCCGAGTGGGTTCACCTGAAAGACATATGCGTTTCGATGGTCGTGAGCAGAATCGATGATGATTTCGAAGTAGTCGTCCAACTCCTGGCTGACATCCCGCCTCAACTCCGTGGCCACGATGCCGGCAGGGCCTGAGTCGAAACAGGTGACACCGAAAAAGACAGCGCTTTGCGTGTAGAGGACTCGCACTTCTGTCTTTTCAGTGGGCTCTTGTCCCTCGAAGGGCTCTCTCTGCGAAAACCCCAAGACAGGAGTCGCCTGTTGCCACAGCGGGTCGTTGAGAGTGCCGTCAAGTCGTGGGGCATGATCGACGTGAAATGCCTGTGCCGTTTGGAGGGGTTGCTGTGGCTGTCGTCCCGCCCGGGGTGCCGCCTGTGAATCTGGGTTCGATTGTCCCCAGATCAGCGCATTGCAGGCAAACCAAAGGATTGCGATGCCGCGGGCGGCCCTGGCGGAAACCATTGCAGTGCACGACATGGAAAGCTTCCTGTCCGACTTACCAATCATCTCGCACAGCTATCGAGCTCCGCCTTTGCGGAGTCTCGTTCGAAGCAGCTTTGAATGCAGTTGCCAGTTTATCCGCGAGCCCTCGGCTGCAGCATTCATTCGCAGCTGCTCGTCGAAAGGATCGCTGTCGGACCACCCCGGGTATGCAGGAGCCGGAGTGTGCAACCAAGGCAATTTACACTGTTTGTTTGTGCGGTTCCTCTGATTTCGACAAAAGGATGATTGGATGACTCTGCGCGGTTCGCTCGCAGTTCTGGCGGTTTGTGTCGTTTTCTTTCCGAACACTGGCGTGGCCCAGAGTGCCGCGAAACCCGCCCAAGCAGAGCCTGGACGGGTCACTTCTGCGCCTCTCGTGAAGGACTCGGTGTTCGGGTACACCGATTTCAGCAAGGAGGCGGCGATCGAGCAGAAGTTCCTTGCGGTACCGAGCGCGAAGCTCGCTGGCGAGGAGTTGAAGACGCTGACTGCGGAGCCGCATATGGCTGCAACTCCGGAAGACAAGAAGACTGCTGACTATGTGGCGCAGAAGTTCAGGGCGGCGGGCCTGGAAACGGAGATCGTTCCCTACCGCGTGCTGATGAATCAGCCGAAGGTCGTGAAGGTGGAGGCGTTCGACGCGGCGGGAAAAACGCTGATGACGGGGCCGACGCGGGAGCATGTGCAGGGCGATCCTTACGATGACAATCCGAACGTAGTGATGCCGTTCAATGGGTCTTCGGGGTCGGGCGATGTGACCGGCGAGGTGGTGTACGCGAATTACGGACGGCTGGAGGATTTCGACGAACTGGAAAAGCAGCACATCGATCTGCACGGCAAGATTGTGATGGTGCGCTACGGCGCGAACTTCCGCGGGGTGAAGGTGTACATCGCTGAGAAGCGCGGAGCGGCGGGAGTGCTGATCTACAGCGATCCTCAGGACGATGGTTTTTTCAAGGGCGATCCATATCCGAACGGGCCGTGGAGGCCGGAGTCGGGCGTGCAGCGCGGCAGCGTGCAGTACCTGTTCAAGTATCCGGGCGATCCGGAGACTCCGGGTGTGGCGTCGACGGCGGATCTGCCGGACTCGGCGCGGGTGAATCCCGAGGGAAACCAGCCGCATATCATTTCGATTCCGCTGAGCTATGAGGATGCGGCTCCGATTTTGAAGGCGATGAAGGGGCCGAGTGTGCCGCAGGGATGGCAGGGCTCTCTTCCCTTCCGCTATCACCTCGGGGCGGGCGGAGTGAAGGCACACCTCGTTTCCCAGCAGGATTATCAGCGGCGGACAATCTGGGATGTGGTGGGAAAAATCAAAGGGACCGACGCGCCGGAGAGCTGGGTGGTGGTGGGGAACCATCGCGACGCGTGGGTGTTTGGCGCGGTGGACCCGAACAGCGGGACGGCAGCGATGCTGGAGGCGGTCCATGGGGTCGGCGCGCTGATCCACGAAGGGTGGAAGCCGAAGAGGACCATCGTCTTTTGCAGCTGGGATGCCGAAGAGGAAGGGCTGATCGGGTCAACGGAGTGGGTGGAGCAGCACGCCAAAGAGCTGACAAACGCGGTTGCGTACTTCAATACGGATGTGGCCGTGGGAGGTCCGGACTTTGGAGCGTCGGCGGTTCCATCGCTGAAGAACTTTATGCGCGAGGTGACGAAGGCGGTGCCGAGCCCGATGGGCGATACGGTGTACCAGGAGTGGCGCGCGAACCGGCATGGGTCGAATGAGCACCGCGCAAGCAATGCTCCACCGCAGCCGGGGGATGAAGTGCACGTGAGCGACCTGGGGTCGGGGTCCGACTTTACGCCGTTTTTGCAGCATGTAGGGGTGCCGTCGACGGATGTGGGGTCGGGCGGTCCGTATGGGGTCTACCACTCGGCTTTCGACAACTATGCGTGGTTCACCCAGAATGCCGATCCGCACTTTGTGTATCTGCAGCAGATGGCCCGGGTGCTGGGGGTGGAGACGCTGCGTATGGCCGATACGGACGTGCTGCCGTATGACTATGAGGCGTATGCGCGCGAGGTGAAGGCATATATCGAGTCGGCGAAGCGGAAGGCGGGGGATGCAGGGCTTTCTGGGCTGGATTTTGGGGCGGCTCTTGCCGCTGTAGCGAAATTTGCCACGGCAGCGGAACATGCGCACAAGCTGCAGTTGAACCCGACGGGGGACTTGGCGCAGCTGAACGCGACCCTTCGGGCGGCGGAAACGGCACTCGTATCGCAGGCTGGGTTGCCGAACCGGCCCTGGTATAAGCACACGATTTATGCTCCGGGGGAATATACGGGGTATGCGGCGGTTGTCATACCAGGGGTGAATGAGGCGATTGAGGCCAAGGACGCCCAGAGGGCTTCTGCACAGCTTGGAGTGTTGACGCAATGCCTGGAGCGGGCGGCGCAAACGCTTGAATCTGCTCACTGACACGGCATGTGGGGCGTCTCACAGTTGGGCCGGCTTTGGGTTGATGGAATGTGATTTAAATCACGTAAGTTAGTCAGTAGATTGTCACGGCCATTGATTTGTCCCATGGGCACTCGTATCGTTAAGGCTAGAGATATGAAGAAGTCATCCAATTCGGTGCGGATCGGCGTTGCGGTCGCGATCATCCTTGGGACGATCGGGTGGCTGGCGTTTACCTCGTACGGCGCCAACAAGAGCTATTACGTCACGGTCCCCGAACTGGTGAAGATGGGCGACAAGGCGTATGTGAGCAATCTGCGGGTTGAAGGTTTTGTGGAACCCGGCTCGATTCAAACGGAGGGGCCGCACGTCACGTTCGTTCTGAACGAGTTTGAGAGCCACAATGCGAGTGCTCCCAAGGGCCGGAAGCTGACGGTTATCTATAAAGGGCAGGAGCCGCCGCCGGACACCTTCAAGGATGATGCACAGGCTTTGGCAATGGGGACGATCGGACGCGATGGGGTGTTCCACGCGACGGCATTGCAGGCGAAGTGCGCCAGCAAGTATGCGCCGGCTCAACCGGGTGGAAAGCCCGGGATGACGCCGCCACAGAAGCAGGCGGCGCCCGCGAGCAATTCTCGCGCGAATGCGGCACCGGCTGCGGCTGGCAAGGAGACGGCTGGGATCGCCAGCAACTAATTAATGACCGCGCAAGCTACGGAGGCCGACCGTTCTACCGTTTGCGCCCGGGTCGAAAATGTTTCCAAGTTATTTGGTTCGTTTGCTGCTCTGAGGCAGGTGTCTGTCGATCTGGAGCGCGGGAAGTGCTACGTCCTGATCGGAGAAAACGGCGCCGGCAAATCTACCTTGTTGAGAGTATTGGCAGGACTGCTGCGGCCGACCGGCGGCAAGGTCACGGTTTTTGGCGAAGGCGAGCCGCACGACGTGCGAGATCGCATCGGGTACATGAGCCATGCGCCGATGCTCTACGACGAGTTCACCGGACAGGAGAACCTGACATATTTCGCGAGCCTGTATCCAGGGCGGAAGTGCCTGGATCCGGCGGATGCTCTGCGGCAGGTGGGCCTCGATCCAGGTTTGAGCCGGCCGCTGGGGCAGTATTCGCAGGGGATGCGGCAGAGGACTTCGCTGGCCCGCGTTCTGATGTCAGTGCCGGAACTGCTGCTGCTGGATGAGCCTTTCTCGAACATGGATATCGAGTCGACTCGGCAGATGGTGGAGTTGCTGGCGGGGTTCCGTCACTCGAGCCGGACCATTGTGATTACAACGCACCAGCGGGAACATGCTGCGCCGATTGCGGACTGGGTACTGCGCCTGAAAGCCGGGCGCGTGGCGGAGTGTGTGCCGGGGAGCCCGTCGCTATGAAGACCAATGGCGCGCGGTTTCTTGAGTCGCTGGCGATCCCGTTCGAGCTGCGTGAGTACGAGGTTGACCCCGAGGATCTGTCGGCGATCACGGTGGCGAAGAAGATTGGGATGCCCCCGGAGCAGGTGTTCAAGACCTTGCTGACTACCGGGGTCCCCAGCGACAGGTCTTCGTCGCGGGGGTGGTCGTCGGCCGGTCCGAATATCTACCGATTTGCTGTGATACCCGGCGATGCGGAACTCGATTTCAAGAAGCTAGCCCGGGCGGCGGGACTGCGAAAAGCGGAGATGGTTCCTCTCAAGGACGTGCAGCCGTTGACGGGCTACATTCGCGGCGGAGTCACTCTCTTCGGATCGAGAAAACCCTATCCCGTCTACATTGATGAGACCGCGATTCTGTTCGATCTGATCAGCGTGTCGGCTGGAACGCGGGGAACGCAACTGATACTGAAGCCGCAGGACTACCTTCGAGCGGCGCAGGCGCTTGACGTTGAGGTTCAGGCCGCCGATCTGATCAAGGACGGTCCAAGGCTCACCGCGCAGGGACACACAGCATGAACTCCGTCTTCTGGACACATCTCGTCAAAGACCTGCGGATCGAGTGGCGGTCTCTCGACGCCATTGTGTCGATGCTGTTTTTTGCGGGACTCGTGGTGGTGCTGTTCTCGCTGGCATTCGATCCGCGTGCGGCGGTTTCGCAGGGCATAGCGGGCGGCGTTTTGTGCGTAGCGACGATGTTTGCTTCGGTTTCGGCGCTGAACCAGGCGTGGGCGCGGGAGATTCGGCACCAGGTGATGGATGCGCAGCGGATGACGCCGAGCTCGGGCGCGCAGCTCTACTTTGCGAAGGTGCTGGTGAACTTCATCTTCGTAACCGTGGTGCAGATTGCCCTGGCTCCCTTCTTTTTTGTCATGTACAACCTGCACATTGCGGGGCCGGCGTGGATTTTGGCGCTGATTTTGCCGCTGGGGACGTGGGCCCTGGTGTCGAATGGCGTGTTCTTTGCGGCGTTGTCGATCAGGAGCAGGAATCGCGAGCTGCTGCTTTCGCTGATTTTGTTTCCCATTTTTATTCCGGCGCTGTTGGGGATGGTGCAGGCGACTACGGCGGTGCTGACGGCAGAGAACGACCCGTGGCTGTGGATCAAGATGCTGACGGGGTACGACATTATTTTTACAACCGTGAGTTTGCTGCTGTTTGATGTGGTGTTTCATGCGGAGTGAAGGCTTCAATATCCGGACCTTCGAGGCTGGACATTAACGGTTGACGTTCATAACGATATTCGTTAACAATCATGATCAAGAGCTTCAGTGACCGGGACACGCAAGAACTCTGGGAGACTGGCAAGAGCCGCCGCCTTCCGGCGACCATTCGAAGAACGGCCCTCAAAAAGCTCGCAATTCTGAACTGGGCCACGGATTTGCACGATCTGCGTGTTCCCGCTGGCAATCGGCTCGAGGCGCTACAGGCAGATCGAAGGGGGCAGCACAGTATCCGAATCAACGAGCGTTATCGGCTGTGTTTTGCCTGGCGGAATAGCGATGCTTTTGAAGTTGAGATCGTGGATTATCACTAGGAGGCGCGATGGATAAGATCCCCTATGCATTCTCGATTCATCCCGGCGAGATTCTTCTGACGGAGTTCATGGAACCGCTGAGATTGACGGCTTACCGACTAGCGAAGGATCTGCACATCTCGATTCCACGCGTCAACGATCTGGTGCGAGGCAAGCGCGGCATTACTGCCGACACTGCTTTGCGATTGAGTCGGTATTTTGGCAACTCCGCCCAGTTCTGGATTGGGTTGCAGAGCGGACACGATCTTTGGGTCGCTTCAAGATCTAAGGCGTGGAACAAAGTTAAACCGCGGGAAAAGGCGGCGTAATGAGACTCCTACCGCTCACGGAGATGTCGCCGATCGTTGGATGGAGACCGGCTACTCACCACAGGCGTAAACTGACGTAAACGCACAGGAATTGGTATGAAAAAAGCTTTACTCACTTTCTTCCCTTTGATCACGATTTTGTTGATGATCTGGGGCTTCTACCAGGCGATCTATGTGGCGCCGGATGATGCGCTGCAGGGCTACGTCTTCCGCATCATTTACTACCATGTGCCTTCAGCTTCAGTAGCTTTCGCATTCTTTGCCGTCAGTCTGCTGGGGTCGATTGGATACCTGGCGTTTCGGCGGAGCAATCCCAACCGGGCGCAGATAGCGGATGCCTGGGCGCTCGCGGGTGCTGAGGTCGGCGTCATTTTCAATACGGTTGTGCTGACGACGGGCCCGCTGTGGGGACGGCGCGCATGGGGCATCTGGTGGACCTGGGATGCGCGGCTGACGACGACGCTGGTGCTGTGGCTGATTTACGTGAGCTATTTATTGCTGCGACGGTTTGCGGCGGGCCCGCAGATGCAGACGCTGGCCGCGGTACTGGGTATCTTCGGCGCGCTGGACGTGCCGATTGTCTACATGTCGAACCGGTGGTGGCGGACGCAGCACCCAGCGCCGGTGTTCGGCGGCGACGAGGGATCAGGCATGAAGGATCCGACGATGGTGCACGCATTCCTGTGGAACATGCTGGCGTGGTTCTGCTGGGGGATGCTCGTATTGTTTATCCGCTACCACGTTGAACGAAGGCATCAGCAATATGCCGCGTTGGAAGCGGAAGAAGCGCTGGCGAGCGCGGACTAAGACGGCCTCATCTATAGGAGAGGGTTATGGATCAACGGGACATTCTCGATCATCAGTTTGTGGCCGCGGCATACATTGTGACGTGGGCAATTCAGCTTGGGTACCTGGCGTGGCTCGGGTGGAAGTGGCGCAGTGAGAAGCGGAATGCAGAGCGCAGATCGCGGGAGACAAGCAGGTAAGTCCTTCGTTCCCAGGTCTCAGAATCGAGACCCTGGGGCACCCAGTGACAAGAGTTATTGCCGGTTGCCGTAAACTTTGAGTGAGGATTCAGCAATGTTAGTCGTCATGAAGGCGCAGGCCACGGAAGAGCAGATCAAGGCTGTCTGCGACCATATCGAGTTTCTGGGATACCGCCCGCATCCGATGCCGGGCGCCCAGCGTACAGCCATTGGAATTACAGGAAACCAGGGCGAAGCAAACCGCGGCAACCTGGAAGAGATGCCAGGTGTCGCCGAAGTCATCAAGGTATCGAAGCCCTACAAACTGGCCAGCCGCGACGTAAAAGAAGAGAACACTGTCATCCGGTTTGCGGGAACCGATGCGGCGATCGGCGGAGAAAACCTGGCGATTGTGGCGGGGCCTTGTTCCATTGAGAGTCGCGAGCAGGCCTTTGCGATCGCCGAGCAGGTGGCGGCTGCAGGCGCGCAGTTCTTCCGCGGTGGCGCGTACAAACCGCGAACCTCCCCGTATGCATTCCAGGGATTGGGCCTCGATGCGCTGAAGATCATGGCGGAGATTCGCGACCGCTTCGGGCTGCGAATCATCACCGAGGCAATGGACAACGAGACGCTGGATCTTGTTGCGGAGTGGGCTGACGTGGTGCAGATCGGCGCGCGCAACATGCAGAATTTCTCGCTCCTCAAACATGCAGGACGACTACGGATGCCGGTGCTGCTGAAGCGAGGCATGAGCGCCACACTCGACGAGTTCCTGATGGCGGCCGAGTACATCATGAGCGAGGGGAACTACGATGTGATCCTGTGCGAGCGCGGCGTGAGGACGTTTGCGGATCATACTCGCAATACTCTTGACCTGAGCATCGTTCCCGCAGTGCAGAAGCTGAGCCATCTGCCGATTTTGGTTGATCCCAGCCATGGAACGGGCAAGCGCGACAAGGTGTTGCCGATGGCCCGCGCGGCGGCGGCCGTTGGAGCCGATGGAATTCTCGTAGAGGTGCACCACCAGCCGGAGAAGGCGTTGTCCGATGGACCGCAGTCGATATATCCGGAGCAGTTTGCGCAGATGATGAACGAGATTGAGCAGATTGCACCGATTGTGAATCGCAGGCTGCAGCGCGGGATTCGTGTTGAAACCACGGCGAAATAGGATGTCGCAAAAATTAGGAGCGATCGCGGGGTCGTATCCCAGGTCTCAAAATAGAGCCCCTTCGGCGGGCTCAGGGCAGGCTCTGCGGCACCCGGGTTTTGTGAGAGGCGGGTTTGTTGCCGCTGCATGTGCAGGCGTTATTTCGCTTGCGGCCTGCAGGGCGCATGACTTTCCCCAATATGACGCGAACTATCGCGAATATGCCTATGTGACGAACTCGGGCAGCGGCACCGTGTCAGTCTACGACGTCGTGAATGTGCGCGTGGATCGCGAGATCCAGGTAGGGCAGAATCCCACAGCGGTGGCCGCGAATCCAGCGCGCAATGAAGTGTACGTGGTGAACACGGGCACGCCGAATGGGCAGGGCTCCGTCGCAGTAATCAATGCGGAGAACAACTCCGTTGCGGGAACGATTCCGGTGCACAAGATGCCGGTGGCGATTGCGCTCGACCCGAACGGGAATACTGCATACGTCGTGAATTCGGGATCGAACAGTATCTCGGTGCTTGATCTGAAAGCACATCGCGAGGTGACGCAGATCGGGGTGGGTGAAGACCCGGCAGCTGCGCGCGTGGCGCCAGATGGCAAGACTCTTGTGGTCGCGAACCGCGGCGGAAATTCTGTGACGGTGGTGGACACGGGCGCACGCAACATTCGGGCCGTGTTTGAAGGATGCCCAGGCGCGACGGATGTCGTGATTCTGCCGGATTCATCGAAGGCGTTTGCGGCATGCGGCGGCGGACACCAGGTGATGGCGATGCAACTGGCTCACCAAGCAAGACCAGATGGAAGGCCGGCGACGCCAGATCGGCTTGAGTCGCTGCTTGATGTGGGGCGGGCTCCTATACATCTTGCGTTAAAGCCGGATGGCGGCGAGATGTTTGTGTCCAATTCGCTGTCGAATTCGATCTCGGAAGTTGTCACGAGCACGGGTGATGTGGGCGGCGCGTACCTGATGGGTGCGGGGCCGGTTCGCGGGCTCGTCTCAGCGGATAATTCCCTGCTTTACGTGGGCAATCTGCACTCCCAGGAATTGATGGTGTACTCGATCGATGATGGCAAGCGGATCGGCGCTATTCATGTGGGCGACGGGCCATCGGCGATGGCGTTTTCGAGCGCCGGCCATTTGCTGTTTGTAGTGGATGCGCGGTCCGGAGATGTAGCCGTGGTGCGGACGCAGAGCAAGACTCCCGCGATGTTCACGATGCTGCCTGCAGGACGCGGGCCGAATGCAATCGCGGTGAAGGCGTTCCGGGTTTCGTAGATCGCTTTGACGGGTGCCCCGGCAGTTGTGTTCGGACCGGTGACAAAAGGCTCGATAGTTGAATTGTCTTTGCCTTTGAGTGCTCGCACTTCAGGCCACTTCAAATGACTGTGACGCCTCTGATTCGGTCGCTGTATTCGCCATAGAACATGGCCGGGTTTTTCGAGCAGCAAGAGGTGTGCAGCCTCTACGCCTGTTTACTGATTGGCAATTTCCGGATAGTCCACGACCCGCCCGGAACCCTCTGGAAGACTCCTCAGACGGGCATTTGGGCCGCCTCCACAAGAGAAACGTGCGGCGGTTAGTATTAGCTTGAGGAATTAGTTAGATGAGCGTGCAGAGGCATTCAGAAGGAACTGAGACACGAAACTCAGAGTATTCCGCCCAGATTTCGGAAGCTGGCTTGCAAGTCCTTCGGAGCATGATTGGGAATCGTTTTCATAGTATCTATGCTCCCTGCCTCCAAGTGGCTAGCGCACACCTTACGGCTCCGAGCTTCTCCATCCTTGTTTTCGACAAAATCACTCGAAATTGGTCAAACCAGTACGTAGTCATCCGCTCCAATCGGTATGAGTCTCCTGTGACACTCACTGACTACTGGCAGATGCTCGTATCGTGCGAGGACAAGCCGGATCAAATCGATGTTGACTCCACAGGCGCGGTCGTGGCCCCATGCACGATCAAGTACTATCAAGCGACGCCAGTCACCAAGATCGAGATCTATGAGTTTGAATGGTCGGATGAACTCAACCAAGTGCGAGAAACGGTCAGATACGATCAAGCGATCAGATTTGAGCAAGAGAGCGGGAAGGCATTTTGCATCGCATGTCAGCTAAACGGCCCCGGCATTGCGACCGAAGTTCACATCTCTGAAGATGAAGCCACGATTGGCCAGTTTCTGGAGGGTTCTCGATTGCGCGTATGTCTGACACAGAGCTGAACGGATTGGCATGCGCCATGGCTTTATGCCCGAGACTTTTCTATCTCAATCACGATGAGTATGGGATTGCGGCCGAGTACACCGCCAACTCTGACATAACCAGATTTGGTGCAAAACGGAAGCCCTGTACAGAAATCAGTTCATCGAAGAAATCGCAGTCTTGATCGCCCACCCGAGGTCACCCGAGATTCCATAGAACTCAGCCTTATGAATCAACCCGTCCAAGAAGCTATCGAGCGTCCACTCTTTGTTTCGGGCAAACTCACGGATGCGTCCATATACCTGATGCTGCAATTCGTTGAAACCTATCAAGTGCGAAAGGCTACCTGGCTGATTGTCCACCGGGTAGTAGCCACGAGCCGACACTGTGAGGTTTGCACCAAGGTCGACCATCCATTTCAGCTCCTGATTCGGCGCTCGCCCCTGAAGCGCATCCATAACGTCGCGTCTTGTCATTCGTCATTCCTACTTCCAAATCAGCCACCACCCGAGAACAACTCACTCCAGCCATGCAATCGCTTCCTCGGACCAGTGATGATCTGAGCAGTCCCAGCAATCCGGTGCAGTATTCGGTAAGTTCGGAGAACCCGTTCGGCAACGGCCCTGCTTCTCTGCGAAATTGAGTGTGTCATGGGGATAGCCGTTGATTGGCAAGGCGCACTTGATTCCATCGGCCCGACCAGACAATCGAAAGAGACGATACGCGCTCACAGTCCGAAACGTTCGCAACGTTGTAGATATGCAATGCGTCGAGGATCATGTTCTCAGAGCGATTCAGGTCCAATGCATAGAAGTAGCCTGTTTCCCCATCATCCTCGAAGGATGCGCTATGCGGATGGGTAAGAGAATCACTTCCAAAGTACGTTCGATCGCCCGGCTTGAAGGTCTGTTGTGGCACCGAACCATTTTCTCAGAAGAAGCAGTTTTCGCGTTGAAATCGAGGCTGTACCTGAATCACCGTCAATACGGAAACAATCCGAGAGGGGTGAAAGAAAGTTCCGTGTCGCTCACCAGTCACCAACGATCCCGAAAGCAGGAATTCTGAGGTACTCGCGATGCGATAATCAGCTTCGACCATATGCCACTTCGGACCAACAAAACGAAGCGTGCAGTAGAGATAATTGGATTCACGCTCGGAACGATTCTTCTCTGGATATGCAGCGCGTTTGTACTGTGGTGGGCTTATGATTTCGGACCGTTATGCAAAGGTGGCGCCTTCGAGAGAACAACAGCGATCCGATGGGTAGAAGAATTCGGTGCTCTCATCGCCTTGGCGCTCGTGGGAGTCTGGGCAATCCAGTGGAAACGGTTGACCCGATCGAAGATTCGTACTGCCTGGGCGATATGCTGGCAATCAGCGGCATTGCTGAGCGTGTATGCCGCGCTCATCATCCTTCGGCGTGAAACTTGGTCGCTATCAAAGGGAGCAAATGACTGGGCCATGTTTTTCGGTTCGCTGAATGCTCGCTTCTTTTCAGAAGTGGGTCCGCTCATTTTCGTGCTGATGGTCGTCCCAATCTTGTCGGTACTCTCCGCTTTGTTGTTCTCTTTGCAGAGGAGCGTTAACGCCGCGAACTCGCCAGAGGGATCGTAGCTTTCCTATGACCGCCATACTCGTCAGTGACGAAGTGGTAAACAGACCGACGAAATCTTAGCGAGATTTCAGGTTCGAAGACATGCGCTACAAATCCTCAACCTTCAGAGTGACGTCTGCGCCCTGCCAGGCGGTGTCGAATTGCTGTTTGATCCATGAGGCTTCATAAGCGCGATTCTGCCGGGTGAGGGATTCGGCGAGGCCGAAGAGGGAGCGCGGATTGCGCGGGTTGCGCTCGAGGTCTTCGCGAAAGACCTGTTCGGCGGCCTTGGCATCGCCGGATTGGAGGAGCATACCGCCGAGGGATTCGCGGACGGGATAGTACCAGTCGGCGGGCTCGTTGTAGAACAGCTGATCCTGGTTGGCGACGGCATCGCGCAGCAGCTTGATGGCGGAGTCTCGCTGGCCCCGGGCTACGGCAATTCGTGCCGCAAGAACGTCGCTCGCTATCTGGTAAATCTGGGCGGAATGATTGGCGACCGGCGGCATGAATAGCTCATCCTTCGGTGTTGCGTACTGGATTGCGGCGAGTTGCTGGTGCATGGTTTCAGCTTCGGCGAGCTTTCCGCGCGCGACGTCGGCGAGACCGCGGCTGTAGAGCCAGTAGGCTTTAAGCGCGTTGGTCTGCGACGGTGGTTCGGTAGTGGCGATGAGATCGTCCCAGCGGCCGCAGCGCGCGGCGATGGCATATTGCATGCCAATAAATGGCTCCACCATCGCGGCCATGTTTTTGTCGCCGGCCATGGGGCGGAGACTATCGGCGAGACGATCCGCCTGGGATTTGGCTTCAGCGCAGCGGCCCTGCATGCTGGCGGAAACGGCGCCGAAGTGAAGATTGTGGGAGTAATACATCATCATGTACATGCCCTGCGAACCCGAGGCCGCCGCGTAGGCTTCGTCGGCCCTGGCGGCGGCGACGTTTTGCGCGCGGGCTCCGTCAAAGTTGCCGGTGCGCTCGTAAATATGCGCGGGCATGTGGACGAGGTGTCCGGCGGCGGGAGCGAGCGCAGGAATGCGATCGGCATAGGGCAGAGCGCGCTCGGGATTGGGCGAGGCTTCGACGGCATGGATGTAGAGGTGCATCGCACCGATGTGATTGGGCTCGCGGCGGAGAACGCCTTCGAGGGTGGAGACGATTTCGGTTGTACCTTCCGCAGGGGTGCCGTCGTGGTTCCAGAGCTGCCAGGGGCGAAGATTCATCAGGCTGTCGGCGTAGAGAGTGGCGGCGTCGAGGTCGTCGGGATAACGATGGCTCAGGTCAGCCATCGCTCTTGAATAGTTGATGTCGAGCTGGTGGTAGTCGGGCTTGGGGTCAGCGGAAAAGCGCTTCGCCATGGCGTCTATATATGCCTGCTCGATGGGCGATGCGCTGGAGGCGAGAGCGTGCGCTTTCTCGATAGCTTCGACGGCGAGCTTTTCGTGTTCGGGGTCGACGGGGAGGTTGTAGTTGGGCCCGACGGCGAGGGCGACTCCCCACCATGCCATGGCGAGTTTGGGATCGAGCTCGGCGGCGCGATGGAAGGAGCGGGCAGCCTCTTCGTGATTGAAGGCGTAGACGAGACGCAGACCCTGATCGAAGAACTTCTGCGCTTCGGCGTTTTCGGTCGAGACCGGGTGGTGCAGATTGCTGAGTCCGTCCATCAGGTAGGCGGGCTTCTGCTGGGCGGAGATGGTCATTGAAAAGGCAAGCGCGCCAATGATCGCGAGATATTTCATGGCGACCTCCGAAGGGATGGTGTCTGGGAGCGCCAGAATATTACAGCCAGAGTGCCGGCGAGAATACCGAATCGAAATGAACGATCAAGCCCCTGGTTTCTGCGATCGGGGAACGGCGCTGAACTGGGCTCCGGCGAAGAGGATAAGTCCGGAGATGTAGGCCCAGAACAACAGCCCGACTGACACGAAGAATGGGCCATAGAGCGCTTTCAAATCCATGTGCGGAAGGATGGCGACGTAGGCTTCTTTGGCGGCGAGCCAGATGATTCCGGTCACGATGGAGGTGCGGATAACCTGCCGCGCCGGAATGCGGCGGTTGGGCAGAAGCCAGTAGATCGCGAAGAAGAAGAGGATCGACGCGAGCCCCGTGGTAATGGCGAGCCAGACGTAGCTGATGCCTTCGAAGATGATGTTCTCGGTGTGGTGGAAGAAGACAAAGCCGAGAAGCTGGCGCTGCCAGGTGCTCAAGAAAACGCTGCCCATCGCGAGGATCACCATCAGGATAGCGAGCCCAAAGGCGACAGTCTGGTTGAGGAGGTAGTTGCGGCTCTTGGTGACTCCCCATGCCTGGTTGAGCGCGACTTCGAGAGGCAGAAAGATGCCGGTGCAGGAGATGAGGATCATGACCACGGACATAGCCTGCACACCGTGTCGCGACGAGAGCGCAGCTGCATTCTCAAGCCGGTAGGTCAGAAAGCCCTGCGAGGCCGTGGTGGGGAGCAACTGCTCCACCAGTTTGGTGACGACATTGGACATTTCCTGCGAATGGAAGACCGACAGCGCCATGGTGTACAGCAGGACGATCAACGGGATGAAGGAGATGATGGCGTTGGCGGCAACGCTGAAGGCGTAGGTATGCACTTCGGCATCGAGCAGGTAGTCAATGATAGGGGCGCAGCGCCTGCGCCAGCGGTACCACTTGGAGGTTTGGGCGGGCTGGTTCTGGTCGAAACCTCGCGCGACCGGAACAGGCGGTTCGGCGAGGGCGGCTCCGGAATTTGAGAGGTTTTCCAATATGTTCTCCGAAGCAATAGGGTACGTAATCGAGGGTCTTCCGGCCTGTGCGCTCTCTCACGGAGCTTGATTTCTATAGGTAACAATTTCCGCCGATCGAATCCGCGTTTCTAACCGGCAGTAGGCCCTTTGAGCACTTCCCATTTTGGGGGATGGAATCTGTCAGTATTTTTTCATAAGCTGCGGAAACCGGGTTGTTACCGAAGATCGAGAGGAAATTTTTCCTTGATTTTGAGGTACATACCTGCCATAACATGAGCACGGCGTGCGGGAGACGCGTCGTTCTTTTCTAGAGTTTCAGGAAGGCCAGCAGTGAAGTTTTGGTGTTTGGAAAGCACAACCCCAATCCAGCGATGAATCGAGCTGCCCCAGCGCTTTTGATAAGGCGCAACGGCGGCTCGCGGCGTTTCTGGGCTGGGTTTACCTTGCGTTAGCGGATCCTGCGGCAGGAATAGATGGGAGCGCGAAGGCAAGGTTTCCCCAAGGTGCTGACCGAAAAAAAGGAGAAGGTGAATGAAGGAGCAGGGCGTAGTTAAGTGGTTCAACGGGGCAAAAGGCTATGGGTTCATTCAACGGTCGAGCGGCGAAGATGTTTTCGTACACTTTTCCGCGATCCAGGAAAACGGCTATAAGACGCTGAACGAGGGCGATTCAGTCGAATTTGAGTGCCAGCAGGGACCCAAAGGACTGAGCGCCGCCAACGTCAGCCGCGTAATCGGGTAACAAGTTTTCGGGGCCGCGAACGTGGGCCACGTTGTTTTGCTGATTTGCCTTAGGTAGTAGTACTTCCCGGGGTCAACTCAAAAATTTAGAGATTGCTTGCGGCAGATCGGGAGCAGCCGTGTGCGGTTGAAGTGTGTCCGGATGCTGACCTGACGATCGGTTGCATCAGGAACCCGCTACGACGTCCCGCGTTCCTGATCTGCCCTGGTTTCCCTGCGTCTGCTCCCCAGTGCGCGGCGCGCGTAATGCTGCGTTCGTCACACGCATGGTTCTCGACATTGAATTTCATGATCCAATTGCCGTTGAGGCTTTGGTGACCCATGTTGAATTCGATTACACCCTTTTTCATCGTCGATGACCTGGAGGCCACGATTGCGTTTTACGAGACGCAGCTTGGTTTCGAAGTTCGCTACAAAGGCGGCGGCGAAGGTGAGATCGCCGATTTTTGGGCCTTGGTCGGGCGCGATCGAGTGATGATCATGTTCAAAGCAATCGCGCCTGATGTGCATCCGGTGCCGAACAGTTCACGGCATGAATGGGCGCGTTGGGACGCTTACGTGAACGTCGACGATCCGGATGGTCTGTACGCGGAGTTCGCTGGGAGAGACGTGAAGTTTAATCAGGAGCTTGGCGATAATTCGGATGGACTGAGGGCGTTTGAAGTAATCGACAACAACGGCTATGTGATCTGCTTCGGCCGGCCGATTAAGGGATAAGCGGAACTCTCCGGGTAGGCGAAAATGGGTCAAAGGTCCGAGTCGTCCACGACTCGACGGCAATGTTGAAAAGCGGATGGGCGAGTGCAGGTCAATGACAGATACTGCAAGCATGTCCCGGCACAGGTGCACTGAAAGGCACGAAGTTTTCTCGTCGGCTTGGTGGTCGATAAATCTTTGTCCGGGCTGGTCTGCTGCTGAGGATGGCGACCACACTGTAATCCGTAGCCACTTCCAGCCGGGCGTTCTCAACATCAGCGCAGCTCGCAAACCGGATGGGACCATTACCCAGGCGGATTTACGGGAGTTCATCGGTGAAGCAAAGCAGGGATGCGCTGCACCACAGGAAATCAAATCGCAAAGCTATTTCGGTTTAACTCGGCGTTGTGTAGACGACGAGATATCTCTTACAGAGTGGTGGCTCTCTCGTGGGTCCATCCTCGTGTACCTCACCTATGCAGCGAAGGCTCATGCGGAGGATGGCCAACCCGATGACATCAGGCGAATTATCGAATCGCTTAGAATCAAGGGCACCTGAGATCAACTCGGGCGAGTGGAGCGGTTGACCGCCTAAGGGGAAATTGCACCAATTTTGGTTAGGGAAGAGTTATCCACCATACATCCTGAAATCGCTCGATCAGCCCGCTCAGTCGATGACAAACACCGTCCCGCCGCTGTTCAATTCACCGTTCATAGTCTTTCCAAAGTTCGCCCCGCCATTCACGGTTGTTCCATACAGATTTCCGGTGCTGTCTACAATCAGACCCGCAAACGGGGACAGCCCATCGGTGGCGTCTGCAACGAATGAGTGGAGAGTCGACTCAGCGCCCGCGACGCTGATCTTGAAGACTGTATTGGCCGTCGTTCCGTAGAGGCTTCCGCTGCTATCCATAATCAATCCCATATTCGGACCAGGAAACTTCCCATCGGTGGGACTTGCGCCGAAATCGTACAAAATTGTTTCCGAGCCGGAGGTGTCAACTTTGAAGACCGTACCCGAGATGTTTGCTCCGCCTCGTGAGGTTGTCCCATAGAGATTCCCGGCGCTATCCCTGTTCAAACCCGCGCTGGGGACCAACCCGTCGGTGGCGCTTACGCCGAAGGAGTGGAGAATTGTTTCTGTCCCTACGGCACTGATCTTGAATACGGTACCCTCGAAGTACGCTCCACCTTGTGCGGTCGTGCCATAGAGGTTTCCGGCGCTATCCCTTATCAGATCCCCAGGGATCGCTCCATCAGTGTTGCCGATTCCAAACGAGTAGAGAATCGTCTCCGTGCCGGCGGGATCGATCTTGTACACCGTGCCCGAGCCGCCCGATCCACCCACGCTTGTCGTTCCGTAGAGGTTTCCGGTGCTGTCTATGATCAGACCGCTACTTGGGTCCATTCCATCGTTGGCGCGTGCTCCGAAGGAGTAAAGAATGGTTTCTGTACCAGCAGTGTCAATCTTGAAGACCGTGCCTATCTGGTTCGCACCGCCCTTTAAAGTCGCCCCATAAACATTTCCAGCGCTGTCCAAGGTGACACGCGCCCGCGGAGTCTGCCCATCGGTTGCACTTGCGCCAAACGAATGGAGAATCGTTTCAGTGCCTGCACCAGTGATCTTGAAGACCGTTCCTAGGCCGTAGGCACCGCCAGTCTGGGTGGTCCCATAAAGGTTTCCGGCGCTGTCTATGATTACGCCCGCATACGGCTCCTGCCCATCAGCTGCGTTTGCGCCGAAGGAATAGATAACCCTCTCCGTGCCGGCGGAGCAAGAGACGCCGATCCCCGTCACATCAGAGGAGCCTACCGTCCCGTTGCCGTTATTTACCGAACAGGCGATTCCTGGCGTGTGCGACAGCACCTTGATTGCGTAAGCGCTACCTGATTCCAGTCTCATGGGAAACGAAAATGCGCCATCGGCGCTGAGGATCAGCTTGTCTCCTCCATTGTCTTGGATGCTCACGCTCTGCCCGGCACCCAGTCCGGTCAGAGCCCCGCTCACCATAAAGGTTGTTACGCCGATGCCAGTGGAATTCGAACTGCCGCCACCACCGCATCCCATCGGAGTTAGCAGGACGATACAGGCGAACGTCGCTGAAATACTGCAAAGAAGGTTCTTTCGCATATCACTCTTTTCGCCGTCACGACTCTTTGTGTTCCCAGGCAAAAAGGAGTTTCAGCTATTTACCTTGGGCTAAGATTTTGGGCTTTTTAAACTCAAAGATTATAGCGCCAGAGCAACGCTGTTTGCTTGCAGTGACCCAAACGGAAACAAGAGGGTTAAATTTGATTCGCCCACCACACTAGAAGAACAGCGTCATCCGGCATTGTTCGGCCAAATTTCCTTCAAACGCTTGAATAAAACCTGACGCCCTGCTGCGAACGATTTCCCACGCAGGGTCGGCAAGGAGTCCCTTTGCCTCGAAGTCCTGTGGTGGGGTCGCGCTACAGTACCGATCCAACTCATCACGGAACTCAAGCACAGCTTTGGCTTGATCAGGTGAGAACGATTCCGCAAACTGTTCTATGAAGCCATCCAGTACGCAGTCGTCAAGTGTGTTGATCGCTTCGTCAAGTGTCTCCCATGCGACGGCATCGGGAGAAAGCCATTGGGTTTCCTGATACTCGCGATTTGCGATGAGTTCCGCCGCCTCCAGCAGGTTCTCAACCCAACGCTCGGCAGGGATTTGTGGCTGTCTCATGACCATTTCACACTAGCAAATCAGACCGTTCCCGTCTTAGAAGAGGATTCCGGTCGTATAACCGTCAATACGGAAGTTTCTCGATTCCGGCTCTCATTTAAGCCGGGGGTGCCCCACATCTCGATTCTGAGATGTGGGGGTGATGTCCACTCACAGCCCCCGTGGGTGCCACCGGTCCCTCGCCCTTGGGGACCGGGGAGCGATCTCAATTTACAAATCCCCAAAATACCTGGTGACCCATCCAAGCTCAGCTTGGGTGGGAAACGACGACCGATCCAACCTGCGGCAACGCTCCCTTGCTTCCGCCACCCGTCAAGTCCTTCACGACCACCCCGCCTCCAATCCCCTCATTCCATACACAAATCTCCCCGCCCAGCTTTGCACTTAATATCCCCGTCCCGGCGCACAATGAACGTATGGTTCGACTCTTTCTCAGGCCGTCGTCTACAAAAGCTCGCGAATTGAGTGCAGGGTTGGAACGACAAGGACAATCCACCATGCGCCATGAACCCACACCGCTGAGGGATAGTTCCGGACGTAGTAGCCGAGGAAGAACATCTTCCAAAAGATGATTAAGTCCAATGTTTTCAAATATTTAATATCTAACCTCAATCATTGCAGATATTTGCAGCCGCATTTGTCTCTAAACCATTGAGAACAATAGACCCCCCCGGGGGGGGTGGCCCCCTGCCAGGCAATCTGGCGGCTGGGCCTCCGAAGGAGAAATCGTCATGTTTAACGAGTGCCGCCGTATCAAGGACGATGGACAGCGTTGCCACGCCGCCGCCCTCGAGGGCAAGCCGTATTGCTTCTTCCACATGAAATTCGACCGCATGTACTGCAGGGACAGGATCGAAATACCGCCCATCGAAGACTCCACCTCCGTCCTCCTCGCCATCGGGCAGGTCGTGCGAGCCCTCAACTTCGAGACCATGGACTGCCGCCGCGCCGGCCTCATGCTCTATGGGCTTCAGATCGCTTCCTCCGTCACCGCCCGCAGAGAGCAGGCAAAACCCGTTGACTCAGTGCGCTCCGTCCACGACTTGGAGGGCAAACCGCTCGAGTTCACCGAAGCCTTTGTCATGGGTGCTCCCATGCTCGCACCCGAGAACTCCGTCTGCGAGCCCCCGCACGACTGCGCCAGCTGCCCTCAAATCGATTCCTGCGAAAAGCGCCAGGCCCTTCTTCAGAGCACCCATGCCGAAGATCCAGACGACGAGCCGGTGAACAATCCCGAGGACGTGGCGCGCCGGGTCAGAGAAGAACTTTATGCCATCACCGTGCGAGGGCAGAAGGCCCACCCGGAGCTGCATCACAATCCCTTGCCGCCACTGGAAGAATTTCACAGGTACTTGACCATTGATGCCGCAGACGCAGAATCTCCCGGAGGGAGACGCGAGAATAGCCCAGCGCGAAACGCTGGGATCAATGCGATGTTCCTGGCCCGGCGCCCCGGGGGGTCGCCCGAAACCTGCCGACAACCGAGCAAACGCACAGAGGGCAGAATCTAAATTGAAGAAGAACCCAAAATTGCGCGCATCAGGAATCAAGCTTGCTCAGCGCCCATTGCGCAGCGCTGCGTAGGGCTTCGTCGGCTGACTCGGACCACTGTTTTAGGCGAGGAAGGAAACTGAGTTCACCGGCATTGCCCATCGCAACCGCAAGGTTGCGTTTCATTCCTGAGAAGCCGGCGCGGCGGACGGGCGACCCGTTGAAGAGTTGCTCCCATTGCTGTTCATCGAGGGAGCTGAGCCACTCGAGAGATGGGTTGACGAGTTCTTCACGGGGCTGGAGTTCGGGGTCTGCGCTGATCGGAGCTTTGCGATTCCAGGGACACACGTCCTGGCAGATGTCGCAGCCGAAGACCTGGCGGCCCATTCCGGACATCAGTTCAAGCGCGATGGGGCCTTTGTGTTCAATGGTGAGATAAGAAATACACTTTGTCGCCTCCATCTGGTACGGCGCGGTGAGAGCGCCGGTGGGGCATGCATCGAGACAGCGAGTGCAGCTGCCGCAGTAATCTCCGATCAGCTCCGCTGTTTTTTGTTCTGGACTGACTTCGAGGCTGGTAAGCAGGACCGCAAGAAATCCAAAGGAGCCCAGTTTGGGATGGATGAGACAGGTGTTCTTGCCGGTCCAGCCGAGGCCGGCGGCGACCGCAAGAGATCGTTCGACGACGGGGCCAGTGTCGACGTAGGCGCGCGACTCAAAATCACCGAAGCGCTCGCGAAGTTTTGCATCGAGCGATTTGAGACGCTTGAACAGAACCTTGTGATAGTCGCTTGGATGGCGCTGGCCTTTTTCATCGATGCGCGATGACCATGCATAGCGCGCGATCCACCCGCTCAGCGGGTCTTGCATTTCGGTTGAGAGTGGTTGTGCAGAATGATAGCTCGCAAAGCAGACGATTGCGGAACGGGCCCACGGGAAGGGAGTGGCGACGCGTGCGCGAACGAGCTCATTATTTTCATTTGTGCGCTCAAGATAACGCATACTGCCGGCGCGGCCCGATTTTATCCATGATGTGAAACGGTTCGCATCGCGAAACTCGGCGTAATGCGGCAGTGAGACAAGGCCGGCATTCGTGAAGCCGCACTGCGTGGCGAGCGCGTAAGCCGCTTCGCTGGTGAGAGATGTAAGTTCGGAATCCAACACTGTACCTGCTGAATCAAATATATGGAACCTTCCGTACATTTTTGGAACTTCCGGGACCACACTCTGCGTAGTGATATGCAGGATGATCCGGGCAGAAAGAACAAGCTGCCGGATCCCCTGATGAGACTGTTCGATTGTGAACGTGAAACAGGGCAATCGAACACTCAGCGCAGAATGCCAGTGGAATGGGCTGCTCGTATCCTTTGTAGATTCAGCAGATTGAATTGAGCGCTCTTTGGCTGGCAAGGTGCAAGAAAGGAAACAAGAGAAGCTGACTCCCCGTTTCGTCGGCTTTTCCTGAGAAACGCTGCTGATGGCGTATCAAAGGAGGTTGTAACTTATGACACGCAATTATCAATCCGTTGTTGAGTCACAGTTGGCAGTACCGGGCAATCTGCATGAACTGGTGCGCGGGCAAGAGCAACGCCTGCTGAAGGAACTGGAGCCAGTTGTACGGCAGAGTTCTGTAACGCTGGACATGCGGCAGATCGAGCGCATCGATGCGGCGGGAATTTCTTTGCTGATCTCGCTGTACGGCGCTGCGCATTCCGCAGGAAACGAGTTCGCGATCGTGAATGCGTCGGCGCGAGTTGCCGAGATTCTGGAGATCGTGGGACTCGACCGCATTCTGATTTCGCACGAAGGTGCTGTTGACATTGTGCCCTGCCCGCAGGGCGCACCCTGCTACGAGATGCCGGCCGCGTAGAACCTGACGCGGCTGGTTCTCGGAATTTCCTTCCCTTTTTCGGTCCTGTTCTAAAGCGCAAAGTAAAATCATTTCGGTTCTGAATTTTTTGTGCGAGAGGAACCGATGCGCTCTTCCCTTCTCTATAGATTTTCTCTGCTCGCTTTCCTGATTGTGCCGGCGTGCTCGGCGCGAGCGCAGGATGCTGCGTCTGCAAAGACGTTTCTGCAGTCGATCTATGCGCGCTATCACAAGGGCGGTTCGGGGATTGATGTGACCGGGCCTCGCGCGGGGCTGTATCTACATTCATCTTTGATCGCGCTGTTGCGGGACGATGCGCGAGCAGTTGGTCCAGGCGAGGTGGGCGTGCTGGACGGCGATCCACTCTGCGGTTGTCAGGATTGGGACGGGATTTTCGCTCTGAAGATCGATGTGCATGAGCCGAAGGCGGGCAAAGCAGAGGCGCTGGTCTCGTTTGCGCTCTTCAAGGATGCAAAGCCGCAGGACGTGCGATCGCTGCTGATCACACTTGCCGTGGAGAAGGGCGCGTGGCGGGTGTACGACGTTGTGGATCGATCGGATACGAAGGCGGAGTTTGATCTGCGAGAGGCGCTGGAGAAGGAGATTCGCGGAATATCAAAGTCGAAGCCCCGCAGGTGAGGAATTCCACATCTCAGAATCGAGATGTGGGGCAAAGACACCCGGCTTGTTGGCCATCGTTAGTCGTGGTGCCAGGTGACGGACCAGTGTTCGTCGGGACGGACCGACCTGATGATCAGATTGCCATTTGAAAACTGGAATGCGCGGGTCAGGTCTTTGCCGATGAGGCCGCGGGTGATGGATGCCTGCACGTGATGGGTGACCGTGTGCGCGGCTTCATCGACATCGTAGCTGCCAAACGAGGCTTCGTAACCATTAAGGACGTAGTCGTTGGAGACGGTGGACTCTGAGGTCGGATACATCAGCTGCACCGACATGTGGCCGTCGCGAGTGTAGATGAGCTGGCCAGTGCGGTTGGTTATGTGCAGGAGTTTGCCGTCGGGGCCGGGCTCTTCCATCGAGACAAGGTGCCAGGCGCCGACAAGTTTTTGCTTCGCCAGAGCGGGGCCGGCAGTTTTCGACGCAGTCTGCGTCTGCGCGAGAACGGCCAAAGGCAGGGCGGCGAAGAGTAGAAGCGAATGTATTGCTCGGATGCGCATGATGACGATTTCCTTTCGCTCAGCGGCCTACCAGCTTTTGGTGAAATTCGGGATAACGCGCTCCGACGAGCTTGATGTCCGCGGAGGCACTCTCGATCGCGTCGAGATCTACGCGCGAAAGGCCGACGTTCGCTGCGCCGATGTTCTCTTCAAGGCGATTTAACTTCGTTGTGCCGGGGATGGGAACAATCCACGGCTTCTTTGCAAGTAGCCACGCGAGTGCGATCTGACCTGGCGTTGCATGTTTCTGTTGCGCGAAGGTGGTGAGCAGATCGACCAGGGCCTGGTTGGCCTTGCGGTTTTCCGCATTGAATCGCGGAACGGTGCTGCGGAAGTCCGTGCTGTCGAAGTGCGTTTCCGCTGTGATCTTTCCAGTCAGGAATCCCTTGCCGAGCGGGCTGAAGGGGACGAATCCGATGCCGAGTTCTTCGAGTGTGGGGAGGATCTCCTCCTCTGGCTGTCGCCAGAAAAGCGAGTATTCGCTCTGGAGTGCGGTTACAGGCTGCACGGCGTGAGCGCGGCGAATGGTTTGGGGGGCGGCCTCAGACATCCCGAAGTGTTTCACCTTGCCCTGCTGGATAAGGTCCTTTACCGCACCGGCTACGTCTTCGATGGGAACGTTAATGTCGACACGGTGCTGGTAGAAGAGATCGATCGCGTCGACTTTGAGACGCTTGAGAGACGCCTCGGCGACCTGTCTGATGTGCTCGGGCCGGCTGTTCAGGGCATTCCACTTCCCGCCGTCGTCTGGATTCGCCTGCCATCCGAACTTCGTGGCAATTACGACTTGTCCGCGAAAAGGCGCGAGCGCTTCGCCGACGAGTTCTTCATTGGTAAATGGTCCGTAGACTTCAGCGGTATCGAAGAAAGTGACGCCTCGCTCTACTGCGGCGCGAAGTAGAGAGATCATCTCGTTGCGGTCTTTGGGTGGCCCATAGGACCAGCTCATTCCCATGCAGCCGAGGCCGATGGCGGATACTTCGAGGTTGCTGTTGCCCAGGGTGCGCTTCTGCATTTCCTAGCCCTCGTATCACCTGAATTTTAGAGGAAACCTGAGCGGAGCGAATTTCCTGCTCCTGCGAATCAATTGTCTGATTCTGTTTGGGATTTATCGGGAGGTCGCGCATCTCCTTTGCTGGTACGGACCTGCGTGGAGAGGGCGAAGAGATTCCGACGCGGATTTGCGCGTAAGTCCAACAGCATGTTGCGGGTCTGTGACGAGTGGCACATGCAAGTGTATACTTGCCGCGCTATTTCTACTTGCGATAAGGAATAGCCGTAAAGGCACAGCCCCTGTGCCGGGATGAACGTTCGCACCTGGTCAAACCAGCTTTCAAAGGCTCTGAAGCCAGACTGTCGTTCTGCCCGTTAAGGGTAAGCCCCAGCGAAATCTGGGCGTCAACTTTTGCGGTTATTCGCGAAGAAATCAAAACATCGGAGGCTTTATTCCATGACGCAGGGCGTAGTGGACCAGCAGCTCGCCGGAACAGCGAGCTCAACCGCAACCACAACCAAATACGTATACTCCTTCGGCGACGGGAGAGCTGACGGCAACGGCAAGATGAAGGACGTTCTGGGCGGCAAAGGCGCAGGCCTGGCCGAGATGACGAACGCCGGATTGCCAGTGCCTCCGGGATTCACAATTCAGACCGAAGCCTGCCGCGAGTACATGCGCGGGAAGGTGAGTAAGCAAATCGACGTCGAGATGCTCGCTGCGCTCGAGAAGCTCGAGCAGCTGCAAGGGCAGAAACTTGGCATCGGCGATAATCCGTTACTGGTTTCGGTTCGCTCGGGCGCGAAGTTTTCGATGCCGGGCATGATGGACACAATTCTGAATCTTGGCTTGAATGACAAGGCGGTGGAATCGCTGGCGAAGCTCACCGGCAACCCGCGCTTTGCGTATGACTCCTATCGCCGGCTGATCCAGATGTTTGGCGACGTGGTGCTGGATGTGCCGAAGAAGAAGTTTGAGCATATCTTCGACGCGATCAAGGTACGCGAGAAGGTCAAGTTCGACTACGATCTTCAGCCGTCGGCGCTGAAGGACATCATTTCCGAGTACAAGAAGCTGGTGAAGAAGGAAACCGGCAAGGACTTCCCGCAGAAGCCGCTGGAACAGCTCTCCGCAGCGCGCGATGCCGTTTTCCGCAGCTGGCAGAACGATCGCGCCAAGACCTATCGCCGCATCAACCATATCGATGACTGGCTGGGTACAGCCGTCAACGTGCAGGCCATGGTGTTCGGCAACCTGGGCGAGAACTCGGGCACGGGCGTTGGCTTTACACGCAATCCTGCCACAGGCGAGCATGTGTTTTTCGGCGAGTACCTGATGAACGCGCAGGGCGAGGACGTAGTTTCCGGCGTCCGCACTCCGATGCCGATCAGCGAACTTGAGAAGGCTATGCCGAAGGTTTACGACCACCTGAAGGCGATCACCTGGAAGATGGAAAAGCACTATCGCGACATGCAGGATTTCGAGTTCACCATCCAGGATGGGAAACTCTACATGCTGCAGACGCGCAACGGCAAGCGGACCGGCCTGGCGGCTGTTCGCGTGGCGATTGACATGGTGCGAGAAGGACTCATTACGCAAGAAGAAGCAATTTTCCGCGTAGAGCCGAACCAGTTGTATGACTTCCTGGTTCCGCGCCTCGTTGAAAAGGGCGAGAAGATCGAAGTGCTCGCAACCGGATTGCCGGCTTCGCCGGGCGCGGCTGTGGGTCAGATCGTGTTCACGGCTGAAGATGCTGTGAAGCACCACCAGAAGGGTGACTACAAGACGATCATCCTGGTGCGCGGCGAGACGACTCCGGAAGACATCGCGGGCATGGAAGTGGCTGCGGGCATTCTGACGTCGCGCGGCGGCATGACTTCGCACGCTGCGGTTGTGACGCGCGGCATGGGTAAGTGCTGCGTAGCCGGCGCGGGCGACTGCATTGTCGACGAAGCCAAAAAGGAACTGCGCGTAAAGGGCAAAACCTTCAAGGCGGGCGACTGGATTTCGCTGGACGGCACGACTGGACGCGTAATCGCCGGGCAGCTGAAGACACTGCCTGCGCAGCCGGATGATACGGACTTGGTGAAGTTCATGAGCTGGGTCGATCCGGTCAGGAAACTCCGGGTTCGCGCCAATGCGGATATTCCGCGCGACGCGAAGCAGGCACGGATGTTCGGAGCAGAAGGCATCGGTCTTTGCCGCACCGAGCACATGTTCTTTGCAGAAGATCGCATCGGACACATGCGGACGATGATTCTGGCGACGAACGAGAAGGATCGCCGCGATGCGCTGAAGAAGCTGTTGCCGATGCAGCGGGCTGACTTTGTTGGTCTGTTCAAGGCAATGGAAGCGCTGCCGGTCACGATCCGCTTGCTGGATCCGCCATTGCACGAGTTCCTGCCGAAGCGCGAGGATCTGCTGGTTCAGATCGCGCGTCTCGAAGAGACAAAGCCGAAGTCGCCGAAGCTGAAGGAACTGCGCACGCTTCTGGCGCGCGTGGAAGAGCTGCACGAGATGAATCCGATGCTCGGACTACGTGGATGCCGCCTCGGCATTACGTTCCCCGAGATCACCGAGATGCAGGCTCGCGCCATTCTTGAAGCCGCGGTTGCGGTGAAGTCGAAGGGCGGCGATCCGCATGTCGAGATCATGATTCCGCTGATCGGCTCCATCGAAGAGATGCGGCACCAGGCATCCATCGTGCGGCGCGTTGCCGACGATGTCTTCAGGGAAAAGAAGTCCAAGGTGGACTACATGGTCGGCACGATGATCGAGCTGCCGCGCGCTGCGCTGACGGCCGATCAGATTGCGGAAGAGGCTGAGTTCTTCAGCTTCGGAACCAACGACCTTACGCAGACTACCTACGGAATTTCGCGTGACGACATCAACAACTTCCTGCCTGCTTACCTGAAGGCCGGCATCTTCAAGCATGACCCGTTCGCCACTCTGGATCAGAATGGCGTGGGTTCGCTGGTGAAGACCGCCACCGCAAAGGGACGCAATACGCGGGCGAACCTGAAGGTTGGTATCTGCGGCGAACACGGCGGCGATCCTGAGTCGGTGAAGTTCTGCCACAAGATCGGCCTGAACTACGTGTCGTGCTCTCCGTTCCGGTTGCTTACGGCGCGGCTGGCCGCGGCACAGGCTGCTGTGGAAGAAGCGACAGGGACATCACACACAAACAAGTAAATTCCAACAAGGCCAGTGATGGAAGGGCGTCCGCGATGCGGACGCCCTTCTTATTTCGAGGAGTCTGGAGCACAGTTCAGACTGAATCGAATGGAGCCGTGGACGGTCTTCTCAGAATCTTCTTGCGCGAACCTCCACTTTGCAATTGCTTCGGAGGTAGCTTGCCATAGCATCTTCGGCCCGGAATCGATGGCTGCATCATGTGCCCGTCCGTCATTGTCAACGGTCAGATGGAAATCGACGGTCCCGTGGACGTGCGCGAGCTTCGCGATCGGAGGATATGCGGGGTCAACATACGTTGTTGGGCGCACCGGCTCCGATTTGGTCAGATCGGAAAAGGGCTGCCGTTGGGGATTCTGAGCAAGACGGTAAAGCTCTGAGGGATGGTCGGATGTCTGTCCAAAAACTGAATCGAACTTGCCGGCTGCGATTTGACTGAGAAATTCTGATTGCGATGGCTGAGGAGCGGGAGATGAAGCACCGTCATACGCCAGGAAGATGGGCGTATCCCATGGCCGATCGCCGGTTGCTTGATCGAGCTTTTCGAAAAGAGCTTCAGACCAAGCTGTGTAGCGGGGCGTATTTGGATGTTGGTCGAATACGTCGCGATCGAGAATGTCGGCGCGGATGATCCGGAGCCTATCAGCACACTTCACCTGAATCGTAACTTTCATCCCGCTGAACACTGGAAGACCCTTTTTTCGGCGCTTCAGTTCGGCGTTCAATGCCCTTTCGGGGATGCTGCAGGGATCTGTGGCCCGAAGCAGTGAGGAGAGCGTTTCATGAAGGACAAGATGAGAGCTTTTGATCTCGACGCGCGGATAGCAGGTATCCGACGGAGGTGTGAGGCTTACGCGTTCTACTTCTGTGTCTTCTCCCTTTGAGGCGAGATAGGTAAGGTCGTAGTAGTTAAAGGGCGGACCGATATCGATGAAGCTATCTCTGCCGATCACAATCTCGGTCGGGAAAGCCTGTTGATTTTTTTGTTTTTGTGCGATGCAGATGCAGATGCAGCTAACGGCGAGCGCAAAGCTGAGAGCGAGAACGTTCCGCATACCGAGCATTTATACCATGGCCAGAAGTATTGACTCTTCTCGATATTGCGTATAATCAGCCTTCGCGCGGCTGCCCTCTTGTCCTATGGACTGCGGATAAACTAAACGGCGCGCAGGGCTTTGACCGGGTCACTCGACGCAGCGCGGGTTGCGGGAAGTGCCGAAGCAAGGAGAGCGACGGCGATCATGATGAGCGCGCTAGCGGCGTAGATGAGCGGATCAGTCGCGCTCACCTCGAAGAGGAATGAGCCGACGAGATGCGAGGCGGCATAAGAACCGACGAGGCCAATTGCACAGCCGATGACGGCCAATTTGGCTCCGGAGAGCAAGACGAGACGCGCGATGCTTCCGCGTTGCGCTCCGAGAGCCATGCGAATGGCGATCTCCTGCGCGCGGATGGAGATGGAGAATGCGACCACAGCATAGATGCCCGTTATGGCGAGGACCAGCGCTCCGAGCGCGAAGACGGTGATGAGGTCGGTGTTGAAGCGGCGCGGCGCTTCGACATCGGATACGACCTGCGTCATTGACTGAACCTGCTGCAACGGAAGGAGCCGGTCGATGCCGGCGACGGTTTCTCGAAGGGTCTGGACCATCTGCTCGGGCGGGAGAGTGGAGCGGAGCGTAATGAATCCACCCGTGGGGCCGACGAGGTTCGCAGCGGAATCGGCGCCAAAGAGAGTCGCGGGCTGCTCGATGGGAACGTACCACTGGTCTTCACTCGGAGAGTCGGGAGCGGCGACCTTGGTATCGGCGACGACGCCGACGATGGTGGCCCAGGGCAGGCCTTTGTGCGGATTGCCAACGTGCATGCGCTTGCCGATGGCGCTCTGGCCGGGCCAGTAGTGCTGCGCCATGGAACGATTGACGATTGCCACGAGAGGCGCGTTCCCGCGATCTGACGGCGTGAAGGTGCGGCCTTCGATGAGCGGGATTCCGAGCGATTTGAAGTAGTCTCCTGAGATGGAGGCGAAGACCGCCCATTGCAGCTTCCAGCCTTCGATCGGCTGGCCCTCGATGGTGTAAGCGCCTCGACCGTAGTTGCCGGAGCCAGGCACCATGCTGGAGACTCCGACGGCGACGATGCCGGGTTTCGACGAGAGGCGGTTCATCAATTCGCGATTGAAATTGTCGGCCGCGATGTAGGTTCTGTACTGGTCGATGGGCAGTTGGAACCCGGCGACGAGGACATGATCGGCTTGGAAGCCGGGGTCTACCGCGAGCATCTTTTGATAGCTGCGCATGAATGCGCCGCAAGCGGTGAGCAGAACGAGAGCGATGGCGATTTCCGCTGCAATGAGAGCGGACCGAAGCCAGGCGTGTTGGCGACCAGTGGAGCCGGCACGCGTTGAATCCTTAAGGGCGTCGGTGATGTTGGCCTGTACGGCCGCGAATGCTGGAGCCAGGCTGGAAAGGATGCCGGTCAGTAAGGCAAGCGCGAGAGCAAAGAGGGCAACACGCGAATCGATTGAGATGGAGTCGATGCGCGGAAGAGAGTCGGACAGGAACCGGAGAGAAAGGCGCAGTGCAAGGGCGGCGATGGCCAGTCCGAAGACGGCGCCGATGAAACTGAGTACCAGCCCTTCGAGCAGCGATTCACGCACGATGGCGGAGGCTCGGGCTCCGAGAGCAAGACGCACTGCGGATTCGCGGCGGCGGCGAATGGCACGGACGAGCATGAGCACAGCAACGTTGACGCAGGCGATGAGCAGAACGACAGCGACTGCGGCGAAGAGCCCGCGCAAGGCAGGACGAACTTGCCCGACGACGTATTCGCGCAACGGAGTGACGTCGCCGCGAATCTTGATCGATGACATGGTGGCAGGATAGTTGCGCATCACTTCGTGCGAGGCGCGCTCCGCATCCCGTGCTGCGGATGAGATGCTGACTCCGTCTTTGAGGCGGGCGATAATGTGATAGCCGAAGTTACCCGCGGCCTCATCGGAGAGTTCATCAGGCGTGAGACTGAGTGGGATCCACAGTTGCGGTTGATTAAGGCGCGTAGTGTCGACAGGAAACTCGAAGGTGCGCGGCATGATGCCGATGATGGTGTAGGATTTGCGGTCGAGCTGGATTGCGGCACCCAGGATGCGCGGATCGCGATGAAAGCGGCTCTGCCAAAGCGCGTAGCTGATGACGGCGACCGGCTGATGTCCTTCGTCCTCCTCGCGGGTGAAGACGCGGCCCAGATCGGGGTGAATGCCAAGGGTGTTGAATACACCGGCAGAGAGGCGCGCGGCTGGAATGGATTCGGGAGCTTCGCCACCGGAGAGTTCGTATCCTGTCTGCTGGTAGCTCCCCATGGAACTGAAAGCTGTGGTGGCGGCGGAATAGATGCGGAGTTCGCGCGCGCTGACCGGAGTGCCGACCCCGGAACCGATGTGGTCGCCGAGGATAACGAGCCTCTCCGGGTCGGAGAACGGGAAAGGACGCAGCAGAACTCCTTCGACGAGGGAGAAGACTGCGGTGGTAGCCCCGATGCCGAGTGCCAGAGTGACGATGACGATCAGCGCGAAGCCAGGGGACTTCCGCAGTTGCCGGAAGGTGAGTCGGATGTCACGCAGGAACTGGCGCATTGGTTCTCCGATGATTTCAGTCGCCGCTCTTCTCAATCGTAGTTTTGACGCGGTGTCCCAGTCGATAGAGAAGTGACGAACCAGGGTTCTTTTGCAGTCCTTTACCGGAGCGTCTGTTGGAAGATGCCGCTTTTATGAGACGAATGCCGGACGGAGGCTGCAACTTGCATCTAACCAAAGTGAAATGTTGATTCGTCTGGGCTACGACATACAGTTCGATGTGCCTGCCATCACGCCGATGGTAGCGCTTCTTCACGTTCACCCCTCACGCGAACCTGATCTTCTGGAACCGGATGTCCTGCACCTTGATCCCGCAATTGGAGCTACCGAGTACATAGATGGATTCGGGAACCGGTGCACGCGATTTGTGGCGCCGCCGGGCCAGATCCGGTTGTTCAACTCCACCTTGATTGCCGATTCGGGGCTGCCCGACGAGGTGAATGAGAATGCGCGCGAGGTGCCGGTGGGCGATGTGCCCAGCGAGTACCTCTGCTACCTGCTGAACAGCCGCTACTGCGAGGTTGACCGGTTCTCGAACGTTGCATTCGAGCTCTTCGGACACATCACTCCGGGGTGGGCACGCGTAAAGGCGATTTGCGGCTGGGTGAACTGGAAGGTGACATTTAGCTACGCGCATGCGCGACCGACCAAATCGGCGCTCGATGTCTATACAGAGCGCATTGGCGTGTGCCGCGATTTTCAGCACCTGGCCATCACGTTCTGCCGGGCGATGAACATTCCCGCGCGGTATGCGACGGGGTATCTGGGCGATATCGGCGTCCCCGTCAACGGGCCGATGGACTTCAGCGCGTGGTTTGAGGCTTACCTCGAAGGCCGCTGGTGGACCTTTGATGCGAGGCACAATGCGCCGCGGATCGGGCGTGTGCTGATGGCGGTGGGCCGCGACGCATCGGATGTGGCGATCACCACCTCATTCGCCCAGGCGAACTTGACGCACTTCTCCGTCGTGACGGAAGAGGTGCGCCCGGATTCGGTGCCGGAACCTGAGATCGCGATCCTTCAGCCGGACGGCAAATAACTATTTCGAATCCGCCCCGGGGGCGTAGTAGCCTTCGCGGGATGTGACCTCGAGGTCGCCCTTGTTCGCCTTGACCGCGACCTTGTGGAAGCCGCCCTCGTTGTCGGGCTTGTCGGGGGTGTAGGTCAGCACGTACTGGCCCAGCAACTCCTCGGAGATGAGCTTGTAGATCGGCTCGATGTCGTCGCGCTTTTTGGCTTCATAGGCGTGGCCTCCGGTGCGTCGGGCGATCTCAGCCATGATCTTTTTGCCATCGACGATGGGCTTGGGCTCGCGGCGCTGGCTGCCGCCACCAGGGTAACCGCCTCCGCCACCGGGATACCCCCCTCCCCCCCCACCTGGGTAGCCAATGCCCCCGCGCCGATTGCGTGGGAATCCGCTGTTCTCCTGCTCCTGCTGGCCCTTGGTGTAGACGGTGAAGATAGCGACGTTGGCGCGATCGGCGGCGTCGACCGCGTCGTTGAGTGTGTCTTTGCTGCCGCGATCGAAGCCGTCGGAGAAGACCACGATCGCCTTGCGGCCGTGCTGATTCTTCATCAGCTCGTCGCAGGCAAGAAAAATGGCGTCGTAGAGCTGGCTGGCGTTCCGGGTGCGGGTGGGGCGGTCGCGGTCGTCGCCAGTGGTCTCAGGGCCTTCGGTGTCGTCGTGGCGCTCGCGGGTGGCGCTGAGGTCGTCGAGTTCCTGGTGGAGCTTGTCGCGAGAGGCAGTGAAGTCTTCGAGTAGCTCAACCTGGCGGTCGTAGTGGATGAGGAAGAGCTGATTTCCACTGCCGCCGGAAGCCTGGGCGGGAAGCATAGTGTCTACGAACTGTGCGGAGGCCTTGCGGACGTCTTCAAGAGCGGATCCGACGGGGCGAGTCGTCTCGACGAGCAGGCCCAGCTTGTACGGCTGGTTTGCTTCGCGGCTGAAGGTCCGGATGATTTGCGGGCGGCCGTCCTCAGTGAGGGTGAAGTCGTTCTTGTCGATAGTGGGGACGAGGGCGCCCTTTTTGTCGCGGACCGTGACGGCGAGCTGAACTTCGCGGCCCGGAGTTCGCAGGCTATGGGCGGGTTTGTCGTCGGTATTCGGTGCAGCTGCGGGCGGGGAGGTCTGCTGCTGGGCGATCAGGGCTGGGACTGCGGCAAAGAGCAGAGCCGAAAGGGCGAGTCGGGAGGCACGGAAATTTGGTGTCATGGATTCAGAGCACACTTTCAATTAGCTTAGACGCGCGGGGCTGCGGAGGGTTGATTGCCAGGCGAGCTGGACCGGCTTCCAGAGAAGAAGCGCGAAGTACCAGAGCCAGCCGAAGAAGGCGAACAGAACCGCCAGCCTGCCGAATACGTCGATCACTGGGACAAGGGCGATCCCTGAGCCGATCGTTGTGCAAAGAGTGATAAGAGCTGATGGCTCGACCCACCATCGTGTAGGGCGAATCAGCGGGAAACTCCCGATCAGGAACCACTGGACTGCAATGAGAAGACAAAGGACAACGTCGACGCGGCGCATAGCTTTCAAATTATTCTCCGAAATTAGCCAACCATCATTCATTCCCAGCATTCTCGCAATCGACCATTTTGGAGGACACTTTGTTCGCCACTGGGTCGCAACGGCAACTGGCAGGTTCCCAGATTGGACCACGGACTCCTGCACTCGGGGACGCGCCCTAAAGTCGCAAGGACTGAAGGCCACAACCTGCTCTTCCTGCGTCCGAGCCTCCTTCGATTGCGGCGCGGAAAATTCAGGCAGACTTGCTATCGAAGATGTTTCTCCAGCGTCTGATTTTGGCTCGCGATCCTGGATAAGTTGAGCGTCCATCGCCGCGAGGAGGACAATCATCGGCAACGCAACTGCGACATTGATCGCAGCCAGCATGAGTCCGCGTCGCCAGTTCATGGGTGAAAGGGTACTCTGGATGCCTCGAGTGGACAACCGGCTGCTGTGATCTGCGGACTTCTTTTCTCGACGCATCAGTCGCGGAAGTGAGGCTTCAAGACGAGCGCGACACGCCGCACACTCGCGCTTACCGTCCCGTTCCCGTTGTTGACAATCCGGATCGAACCAGAACGTGTGACGTGTGTCATGGATGAGGGGTACTGTGGCATGAACAAATCGTTTTTTGATCACCGAGGTTCCAATGGATCGCAAGACTTTCCTGAAGAGCCTTGTCGTTCTCGGCGCGGCTGTACCTTGCGGAAGGCTCGCTAACGCTGCGAACGACGAGAAATGCGCCGACTCAACTTGCATGTCCGATGCCGGCGCGATTCGCCAGTTCCTTTCGGATTTTCTGCGCGACGAGGAAAAGAATCTGGATCGCGCAACGCTGGTGAAGCTGATGCAGCAACGAGGCCGCGCTTGTTGCCGAAACCTGAAGTTCCGGCAAGACCTGATCGCTCAAAGCGCCGGGAGCGTCGATAAGCTTGTCGAACTCATGGGCAGAATCGTCGGGCCTGCAAACTGCACGCGATCGGACAATACCATTACTCTGGTTTATCCCGTGAGCAAGTGCGTGTGCGGGTGGAGCCCCGAACGGCCGCCCATGCCTGACGATCCCTATTGCGAATGCTCAGCGGAGAACAACCGCACTCTGTTCGAGACTGTGGCCGGAAGACCGGTGAGCGCAAAGGTGCTTTCGTCACCGCGTCGAGGCGGGGAGCACTGCACGTTTCAGATCAGGCTGGTGTGATGGGCCGAAATCGCGGGCCCTTTCTGAAAGTGGTACAGCCCGTTCGTCTGTTCAGAAACCATGCATATGGTGACCTGAGTACATGGCTTTGGTGAGCAGCGCTTTCTTCTCGCCGGAGTCCTTGTCGTCGGACTTTTTGTCATCTTTGCCCCAGGTCCAGTACAGGCCTAGGTAGGCGTAGTTCTCTGTCATGCCAGCGATGGAGTGGCCGTAAGCGAAGAGGAGCTGCATGGTTTCTTCGCCTTTGAGGTGCCAGTATCCGCCGGCGTCGAGCATAGTGGAAGAATGCCGCTGGGGAGGCGCAGGCCCTTCTCCTCCGTGCGAGAAGATCTCCGCCGCAAGGTCGAGCTTCTTGTTCACTTCGCGCTTGACAAGAAATCCGCCGTAGGGGAAATCGTGGAAGCCGGTCTGCGGTACGACGGTTTCACCGGCGCCTCCGTCGAAAAGCCATTTGCCCGAGTTCTTCTGCATCCAGAGCGGGAGTTTGTACCAGACTTCTCCGACGCCGAGACCCTTGTCGGCGTTGCCGGTCGGAACCTCGAACATGGTGAAGGTTCCGATCTGGGGGATATGTTTCGACTCTTTGATGATGGCTATCTTCGCGCCGAACTCCATGTCAATGAGGCCGGCTGCGGCTGGATCGTCGGCAGGATGGATGCCGCCAAACGGAAGGACCGCGTGCAACTGAACGCGCGGGACAGCGCCCCAGTTGAATTCGAATGCGGGCCCCGAATAATCCGTTTCAACGGGCGTGCCGTCGGTTACGCCAAAGATGTAAAACTCGTAGTGCTTGAAGTCGACGGGAACGGGATCGTCAACCTGAAAGGGCGGGCCTTGAGCGTAGACGAGAGCAGGCGCGGAGAGGGCGGTGACGAGCAGGATGAGAGAAACAGCATGACGGGGAAGGTTCATGGCCGCTCCAACTGAAGATGCTGAAAAGTGCCTCGAGGCCTCTCCGATCTGCTGATCGAGGTGTAATTATCCCGCGAGCGCCTGCTTAACGGCTTCGCTAACGATGCGGCCTTCGGCGCGGGCGCCGGACTGCTGAAGGCGCGACTGCACAGCCTTGATGACCGGACCCATCTCTTTCGGGGTGGGAGCCTTGCCGGTGGCGTTGGTGTGTTCGGCGATGACTTCGACTACGAGGGCGCGCAGGCCAGCTTCGTCGAGAGCCTTGGGCAGAAACTCTTCAATGATGACGATCTCGGCGGCTTCTCTCGCCGCAAGCTCGGGGCGATTGCCCTTTGTATATGCTTCAATCGAGTCGCGACGCTGCTTGATCATGGTGGCGAGGATCTGCTGCTCTTCAGCCGGAGTGAGCGGGCCGCGTTTATCGATGGATTTGTTTTTGAGCGCAGTCTTGATGAGGCGGAGCGTACCGGTTCGCTCGGCATCGTGGAGCTTCATCGCGGTGAATACCTGCTGGCTGATCTGCGCTTCCAATGCGCCTGCGTCGCTCATGATTTCCTTCCTGACAATTCAATTTTAAATGAGCGTGTGTGTGCGATCATTTCCCTTGTTCAATGAAGACCAGCTCGGAGCTGAGCGGGTGGGCGAGATGCACAGATCCCCTGCGGGTCATAACTTCTCTTTCGAGGTAGTCGTGTGCGGCTGGGACACCGAGATCGACGGTTTCGCCTTTGAACTCCTCGGGTTTCCGGTCGGGCAGTAGGTCGGAGACGAGCCAGTCGCGGACTTTCGGATCGCGGACCTTGAGCGCGCCGGCTGCCTACTCAGCGCTGCCTGCGTCCAGTCGACCCATAGGCCGAAGCGCATTCCCTGCTTGTGCGCGGCGTCGGCCATGTATGCCAGGCCGTGCGGGAACTTTGGCAGGTTGGGATACCAGTCGCCGACGTCGCGGAACCAGCCGGCATCAACGTGGAAGATCTCAAGGCCAAGCTGCTTTGCGTCGGCCATCAGGCGCAGGGCGAGTTGTTCGACGAATCTGCATGCCGCCGCCCCAGCGTTGTTGACGAGCTCTTCAAGATTTGCACATCTTGTATTTCACATAAATCACAATATTGTGTATTATGTGATTTATTAAGTAAGGCAAATTTCTCGCCGAGATTCCAATTCCAAGACTCATTCAAGCGGAGGTTAAGTCTATGATTCGAAAGACTCGTCTTTATACTCCGGGTCCCACGCCGCTGCTTCCAGCGGCCCAGTTTGCCATGGCAGCCGCAGACATGCATCATCGGACACCGGAGTTTCGGGCGCTGTTCCAGAAAGTTCTGGCGCAGCTCAAGGTGTTTGTCGGGACGAAGAACGATGTGTTGCTGCTGTCGAGCTCGGGGACGGGCGCGATGGAAGCTTCGGTGTCGAATCTGACGTCTCCGGGTGACAAGGTGCTGGTGCTGACGGCTGGCAAGTTCGGCGAGCGCTGGACAGGGCTGGCAAAGGCGTTCGGGTGCGAGCCGGATGTGCTCTCAGCGCCTTATGGCGAAACCTTCGAACTGGCTAAGGTCCGCGCGGCTCTGAAACCAGAGCACCGCGTGGTGTATATGCAGGCGACAGAGACTTCGACCGCCGCGAAACACGACGTGGAGGCGGTGGCGAAGCTCATCAAGGAAGTGGCGCCCGAGACGATTCTCGTTGTCGATGGGATTACGGGGCTCGGCACGACTCACTTTGATGTGGACGGCTGGGGAATCGACATTCTGATCGGCGGATCGCAGAAGGCGGTGATGATTCCACCGGGACTCGCGTATCTGAGCGTGAGTGAGAAGGCGTGGGCGGCGATGGAGAAATCGAAGAATCCGCGCTATTACTTCGATCTGCGCAAGGAGCGGAAGAACGCGGTGAAGGGCGAGAGCGCGTATACGCCAGCTGTGGCGCTTGTCGCCGGACTCGGAGCAGCGCTCGACTACATTGCGGGCCAGGCGCATGGCGATCTCGAGAAAGGGAGAATCGCGCTGGTAGACAATGCGATTGTGAATGCGGAGGCGACGCGGGCCGGGCTGGTTTCTCTGGGGTTTACGCTGTTCGCCCCGACAGCGCCTGCGGCGGCGGCAACAGCGGTTGCTGTTCCGGAAGGGATGGACTCCGGAAGCGTGGTGAAGGCGTTGAAGGCGAAGTTCGCATTGGTCACAGCGAATGGGCAGGGCGAGATGCAGGGGAAGATTTTCCGCGTAGCTCACCTTGGGTTCTTTGACTATCTGGATACCGTCGCATTTCTCGGCGCAATGGAGCACATTGCGAAGGACACGCTGGGACTGGAAATTGAGTTCGGCCAGGCGGTGGCGGCGGCACAGAAAGTGTATGCCGAGAAGCAGTGGAGCTAGCCTAGTTAGCGCCGTTCCGGCGTCAGCTCTTCCTAACTCCGCGAACACGCGCGAAGCGCGGCTAACTCCGCTCATCCCGCTCTCATAAGGAACCACATATGCCTGAACTCTCATTTGGCGAGAAACTTGTAATTGCGCGCAGGCAGCTCGACCTCTACTCGTACCAGATGGCCGAGTTGCTGGGCGTGCATCCTAATTCCATCACCAAGTACGAGCGCGGCGAGGGAAAGCCGCATGCGGCGGTTGTGCGCATGTTCGATCTGCTGTGCGAGAAACATAAGATTCGATTCGAAGATTTTGAAGCCGGGTCGGCCACAGCGGCCAAGGGAGAAAAGATGAAGATTGTTCTTGCAGAAAAGGTATCGCCCGCAACTCTCGCCGTTTTCCAGGCCGAGCCCGGCTGGGAGGTTCTTACGCATGACCAGTTGCCTGATGGCCTGCCGGCGGCTCTGGCGGATGCGGATGCGCTTGTGGTTCGTAGCGCAGTGCAGGCCGACGATGCGCTGATGGAGCATGCGCCGAAGCTGCGCGTGATTGGGCGCGCGGGCGTGGGCGTGGACAACATCGATGCGGAAGCGGCGACGCGGCGCGGCATCGTGGTGATGAATACACCCGGCGCGAATGCTGTTGCAGTTGCCGAGTTGACGATCGGACTGATGCTCGCCCTTGCGCGCAAGATTCCGACGGCGAATGCGACGATGCACGCGGGCAAGTGGGAAAAGAAAAGTCTGCAAGGCGCGGAGCTTCGCGGCAAGACGCTCGGCATTCTTGGGCTGGGTCGCATCGGGCTTGAAGTGGCGCGACG
>Ga0207695_10000539_pt1 | contig 78884 bp, 70 predicted proteins | sample KBSC54metaG_FD_184354 | JGI IMG/M metagenome (GOLD analysis project Ga0207695, IMG submission 184354) | Corn rhizosphere microbial communities from Kellogg Biological Station, Michigan, USA - KBS C5-4 metaG (SPAdes) (version 2) | ecosystem: Host-associated > Plants > Roots > Rhizosphere > Soil...
AACCCGAGCAAGGAACTGGACTGGTACGAGACCAAGCTCAAGTCCACCGGCGAAACCATGCGGTACACCGTGGCTCACTGGTGCACAACGGAAGCCCGCTTCCGCAACCACCTCAAGAAGATCAAACCCGAGCAGGCAGAGAAGCTCATCCCGCTGGACAACATGCTGGTGCGCATCACGCAGCAGGACGTTGTCTATCGGCGCTATCTCCTGCCTGAACACCGCTCCTTCATTCCTGACTTCGGTGTGTACATCAAGTACGAAGAAAACGGAAAGATCGAGTACCGCGCGCTCTCGCGTCAGCTGGTCATGTTCTGCGTCGAACGCCGCAAGGCATGGCGCATGCTCCAGTCCAAGGCCGGCATCGTCAACAAGGAGTACCTCGCACAAAAGGCCATCCTCGCCGACGTAGACGCAGGCAAAATCGCAACCGAAGAGTTCCTCGCCCACGCGCACGAGTTGCTCGCCGAAAAGCTGGGTCAAGCAAGCCCCGCACTGGCCAAAGCCTAGAAGCGTCAGGGCACGACTTCAGTCGTGCCGCTTGAATCAAAAACGATCCAAAAACAAAACGCGGACCGCAAGGTCCGCGTTCTCTTTTTCACCACCTTGATTCACCCACACATCAACGGTGAATCTCCATCTTCGACCAGTCAATCGTTTCGGTGTGGATTTGCGCCTGCCAATGCCCGTCTTTGCGAACCCACACTCCAGACGCATTGCCCTGAATGGTTAGCGACTTCCGGCCGCACGATAAGGTCTCAGTTGCCTTATAGAGGATTGTTGCAACGCCCTTGGCCAGCAACGCCACATCCGTGTCTTCCATCTTCACTGGAGACAAGTGGCATGGGAAGCCGCGAAAGCTGCTCAGGACTTCAAGCACTCGATCCCGATTCATGATCTCGTCCTGCACCTCAATCCCATCCGATGCCATCAATCTTTTCAGCGCTGTCACATTGAAAGTGTTCTCGTCCCGCTGGAATTCAATCTCGGCTGCCATTACTTCAGCGCCTTCACTCTGAGGTGATTTCGCCGCCGCACGCGTCTGCGCCCAGGATGGCACCATACCCGTATACAGGCAGAAACAGGCGAGCGCCGTCATCGCGCTGAAGCGGAACTGCCTCCGCGAATTTCCTTCTCGTGTCGTCCTCATCTCTACTCCTCTCGCGCTCACCTTCAATGCGCTGACTACTGCGACTGAACTGCAAACCCGGCAATCGCGCGTTCCGTATGCAAGTGCAGCTTCCACGAGCCGTCCGTTCGCACCCAGACTGAAGTTGCATTCACCGTGATATTCGCCTTTTTGCTTCCGCAGATCGTCACGATCCCAGTCTTGTAAACCATTCCGACCACATCCGATGACAAGACGTCCACCTGTTGCTGGCTTATCGGAGAGTGCGTAACCGTACAGCCGTCGTGCAGCTTCCTGCAAATCCCAATCGTCTGTTCGCGATCGCTGATCGTTTGGGAGACAGCTTTGAATTCGGGCAGGAGCAGTTTCCCTAAATCATCGCAATTCCCAGCCGCGTTGAGATCCAGGAGATTGTTCTCCAGAGCGATGATCTCTTTCGGATCAGGGAGAGATGACGCCTGAACGGAAGACGCGGTCTGCGCAAACACTGGAGGCGCAATCAGGCACAGGGCAATCAGAAAATGTCGGAGCATGGTAGGAGTCTAGCCCAACTTTCACGATTCACCTCGGAAACCTGGCTGTATCAATGATGACTTTCGGGATGCGGGATACCGCGCCATTGCTGCCGCAGATTAACGTTCGAGACTGAGATCGTCGCTTCTCAGGCGACAAAGATATGCCCGTTCATTACGGCTTTTCGCGATGAGCGCGTCTTCTCTCGCTCTCAAATCCCCAACGTCTCCTTGCACACGGACATCCACCAGCCCGGCTGGCTCCTCCAGAGGTAAGTCGCCACATTCTGTCCGAGCACCAGAGCTGGCAGCGCATACAGATACACCTTGTGCACGCGCCTGTCGACCAGCAGATCTCGCGCCGCACCCAGCAAGATCACCGCATCGAGGCACCAATAGAACAGATTGTGATCGAAGACATACTGGAACCGCCCGAACCCCGCATCCAGCAGGCAGCAGGTTCCAACCACAAGGAGCCGCCGATGCACATCCGGTTTTCCGCGCCACAGAATTGCCAATCCCACCAGCGTGCCGAACGCGAACATGTCCCAAAACGTGACGCTGAGGAACGACGGATCAGGCGCCTTCATCACCATTGCATCGAAGCGCCCCATCACCACCGACACCACGCATCCCAGCACCACCATAAGAGCCGCGAGCGCGGCACCAAACCACCCCAGCAGCCGATGCAGGCTTACCTTGCGAATCCGCACCAGCCCCGATTGCAGGATGAAGAAGCCTACCCATGCCGAAAACGCCGCCCCATGCATCCACAGCAGAACTGGTCTCGCAGGCGCAGCATGGATCAGCCCCGGACCCACCGTCTTGCTGAAGCCAGCGACAATAACAACCGCAACGATGAGAGAAAGCAAGAAGTAAAAGTGCCGGTCTACCAGCCCATTCCGACCCAAAATGCCCGGCACCGGACGCGCGACTACCTGCTGGCTCACAGAAGCCATTCGGCGAACCTCCACATCACTCAATTCAATTCAAGAGAAGAATTGCAGGGCCGGTAAGAAAGACTGGAAAGTTGAGCCACTGTATCACGGCTCAATCTACTTCTTCCATGCAATTCCGTCATTCCGTGTTTGCCAACCGGGGCTACGGTTTCAGTGGGGCAACGCCCGACAATGCCGCGATGTCGGCGTGACAGGGCCCGTAATCCTTGCTGACTTTTTCCACCTTGAAGGTTTGATCTCCGTCAGCAGTTTTTTTTGCCTTCACACGCGAACCGTGCAGCTTGACCTTCTCGCCGGCTTTGATGGCCACGCTATCGCCATCGATGGAATAGATCTTTGAGTCACTCGTCTTCAGTTTCATGCCGTTCGGTCCGTTGAAGGCACATCCGGTGAGCGAATGATGTCCGTGGCTCACTACTGCAAAGGCAACGATCGCAACGGCGGCGCCCGCCCCGACAGCCGCTCCAGCGACTGCTCCTCCGCCCGGCCCGATCTTCCCGCCCGATTGCGCGCTCGCGGCTGTCGATCCGAACAAGAGAATTCCGCTGAGACCGGCCAAAGTTGCGAGACGAAGGTGTAAGTGATCCTTACTTGACGATCTGCTGGACACGGCGCGATCGCCGGTCGGGCACTGCTGTTTCAAGTGCGACCTCCGTCAGGTGTTTACGGGGAACAACCGATTGAGCCCAACAGCGACATTCAAACCAGGTCAGGAGCTCACAAATCCCGGTTTGTGAAATCACCGAACTCTATCGCGCTTGCACCCACTTCGCAACAAGAAACTCGTGGCGACTGGCATTTCACCCAAACACCAGCCGTCCGCCTGCCGTTAAGGCCGCGTGTCCCACCACCGGTCCATCCAGACCCTTCCCGTTGAGTGAACTCCGGGCCGCCCCAGCACTCGACCGATTCTCAATCCGCAATCTCTTTCCTTCCCCCACCCTCACCGTGATCGCCGGAAAGAACGCCCGCCCCAGCACATACTCTGCTTTTCCTGGACACACCGCATACAGTCCCATCGCGCTCATCAGATACCAGGCCGCCATCGCGCCCGTATCTTCGTCTCCCGCAAACGACTCCGGCGAATACAACTCCTCCATAACGCGCTTCACCCAGTACTGCGTTCGATCCGGCCGTCCGGCAAGCGCAAACAAATACAGCACGTGATGCACCGGCTGATTTCCGTGATCGTACTGCCCGAAGTTCACTGCCGCCATCTCCGACATCTCGTGAATCTCCTGCCCGTACACGCCCACGTGAAACACCGGCTCCATGGTCAGCATCTTTTCAAGCGCCGCCGCGGCCTTCTCCTTCCCGCCCATTGCGGCGAAGAGCCCATCCATATCGTGCGGCGCATCCCACCGATGCTGCCATGCCGCTCCCTCCACATACGGATTCCCCCACTGCACCTCGTCGAACGGCTCGAGCCACGATCCATCGGCATGTTTGCCGCGGAAGAATCCCGTTCCCGCATCGAAGATGTTCTTCCAGTTCTGCGAGCGCTTCATGAACATCGCCGCATCGTCATCGTGCCCCAGAGCTCTTGCGACCTGCGCAATGCAGAAGTCCCCATACGCCGCATCCACCGTCTCTGCCGCGGCCTGGTCCACATGATCGACAGAGCAGTATCCCAGCTTCAGATAGTCCTCGACGCCGCGCCGACCAAATCCCTTGTCCGGATCGCCCGGCTGGGTCGCATGTTTCTTCAGCCCCTCATAAGCCGCAGCGAGATCGAATCCCTTGATTCCCTTCGCCGCCGCATCGCCAAACAGTGAGTCGATCAGGCTTCCCGTCATGCACGCGCGATACCCAGGCGCCGGAAACTGCGGCAACCATCCGCCTTCCTTGCACGCATTCACCCACGCCTGCAAAATTTCCCCGAGCCGCTCCGGAAACACAATCGACATCCACGGATACCACGCGCGATACACGTCCCAGTACCCGTGATCCGCATACATCACACCCGGCTCAACCTTGCCGTTGTATGCGCTGTAGTGCTGCGGCTTCCCCGCATCGTCCATCTCATGAAACGTCCGCGGAAACAGCAGCGCCCGATACAGACACGAGTAGAACGTACGCTGCTGCCGATCCGTCCCGCCCTCAACCTGCATCCGCTCAAAGTGTTTCGCCCACTCCGCCTTCGCCTCTGCCCGAACCTGGTCGACCGACTTCGACCCGAGCTCCCGGTCCAGATTCTTCTCCGCCTGTTCGTAGGAGATGAAAGATGTGGCGATCCTTGCCTCGACACTCTTCGTCTTCCCGAACCGAACCATGATCTGCAGAGCGCCCTGGTTCTGCTGCACCTCCAGCTTTTGCCAGCCCTCGCCAAACCGCACTACATAGTAGGTTGCGAAGTCGGCCGGTACTCCGCCTTCATTGATCGTCGATTTGAATCGGAACGTGTGCCGCGCATCATTTCGATCCTGTTGCGCGGGTTCAGCACCCTTAGGCACCTCGAACAGGAATCCCGTATCGAGCCCGCTCCGATTCGTCGCCGCAATCACCGCACACCGCATCGTGGGCACCAGCTCCGCGTCTATTTGATACCGCAACAGCGATAGCTTCAACGAATACGGCCGCAGCACCGCATCCTCCGGCCTCCACGAAGATGACCTAGCCTGCGGCTCAAGCTTCGTCTCGCCCGAGAATGGCAGAAATACCGCCTGACCATAGTCCGACAGCCACGGACTCAGCTGATGCGTACACCGGAATCCCTGCAGTCGCCGCACCCCGGGCTGAAACATCCACGGATTCCGCGCCTCGGATTGCAGCGTCCAGTGCGCCATCCCAAACGGCAGCGCCGCAATCGGCAGAGTATTCCCGCGGGAAAACGCATGCGTCGAATCCGTCCCCTGCAGCACATTTGCCAGATCGACCGAGCGCTCTGCTTCCGCAGATGCTCCCTCGTGCGACTGGGGATCAACCGCGAGCGCCTCAGCACTCAGCGCCGGCCTAGAGTCCACCAACGTCGCCACGGCAGCAAGCGCCGAACCCTTCAGAAAACTCCGCCTGTCTGGACCCGCCGAAACTTCCGCCTTCTTCTCAATCATCTCCACTCCCAGCTGAATTGTCTCTTCGACTTTATCAATTCGCTGGGACTTGAAGTCTCACGGCCGCTTCAGATCCGCACTTCGCCCGCGCATCGAGTACCTCTCAGCGCCTCCGCTGCAGTCCACAGCGCAACACCAAGCAGCGCCAGATCCTTGATCAGGAACTGTCCTGCCGCACCCAGGATTGAAATCCCGTTCGCCCACTGCACCGCGCCTGGCGTTGAGAATAGAAAGCTGGCCGTCAAAAGAAACGTGATAATTGCTCCCACGCTCCCCGCAAACGACAGCCTCGCCGATACTGGACGCAGAGCCAGCAATACCGCGATCGCCAGCTCAATGCATCCAATTGAATTCGACACCCCGCGAACCGAAAGGACCGCATACATCCACGACATCAATGGACTGTGTGCCACCAGCGGCTGAATTCCCGCCGCCTCTTCCGGTGTAAACTTTGCCAGCCCGATAAGCAGCAGTATGATCGCCAACCCATAACGCGACAGGGCGATGCCTGTCCTCTCCAGCACTGACACTGTCTCGATCCGCTTCACTTCCGTTGCAACACTCACCTCGACCTCCAATGACCCAATCAAGACGCAGCTCATCGCCTCACGCAAGGTGCGCAAGCGTGCACGCGTCTTCTCAACATCACTGAGAGGGAAATAGCAGCGATGGGGTTACAGCGAATTCAGAACAGACCTCAATATCTAGAACAAAAAAGCTTCACGCAGCCCTGTACTGCGCCTCAAGCCTGCGCCGCTCGTCTTCAAACGCCATCTCGGTCTTGTCCTGGTTCTCGATCACCCAGTTCATCTCGCCGCCCACCAGGATCGCGAACCCGGTGATGTAGAGCCACAACATCAGAATGATCACCGCTCCCAGCGAGCCATACGTTGCGCTGTATGAGTTGAAGAAGTGCAGGTAAATCCTGAAGGCGACCGAGGCAACCAGCCACAACACCACGCCGATGGCCGAACCCGGAGTGACCCAGTACCACTTTCGCTCTCTGAGATCAGGTCCGAAGTAGTAAATGATAGAAAACGACAGAAACATCGCAAAGAACGTCATCGGCCACTGAACAATGCGCCACAATATCCAGAACGATTTGCCAACCCCTACGCGCATCGCAATCAGCTGCCCAATCTTGCCACCGTACAGCACCAGAGCCGACGCCACCAGAATCAATAGCGCCAGAGCCAGCGTGAGGCCCACCACGGTTAACTTTTGTTTCCACCATGGCCGGTTTTCTTTCGTTCTGTGGATGACGTTCAGAGACGTCACGATCGCGCCCATTCCCCCCGACGCCGCCCACAAGGCACCAAGAATTCCTGCCGCAAGCTTCACTCCGCCGCTGTTAGTCACCGTCTGGTGCACGACCTGCTGCACAACACCCGATGCGGATCCCGGCGCAAGATGACCCAGTGCGGCTACGATGTTCTCGCGCATCTCTGACGCGTGGCCTGCGATCAACCCGATCAGCGAGACCAGAAAAAGGAACATTGGAAAAAGCGCCAGGATGAAGTAGTACGACAGCGCCGCCGAACGATTCGACAGCTCATCCTCGTCGATCTTTTTGAGACCGAGTTGCGTCAGCTTCAGCGGCGTAAGCCCGCCCAGTTTCCAGATCGAAGCCATGGCGCCCTTAAAGTGCCTCTACTTGCTGACGATCCTTCGCTTCATCTCGCTGCGGCGTCTCAGCTTCGGGGTGCGGCTGATGTTCATGGTTCAGGTCCGTTAGCTCGCTGATGCAGGTCATCAGAACTCCCTGAATACGAAAGAAGTTCTTCTCCGGCTCATCCTCAAATGAGAAGAACGCCGGCATCGTGGCCACCATCGCAGCCAGCCCCACTTCAATATTCCTGTGCCTTTCCAGCCCGAACACTCCATTCACTCCGCCCGGATACTCCGTAAGCGCGCTCACTGCGGCCACTGCCGTTCCCGAAACGAGCGAGGCGATCGCTGCTCGCTTGTTCCGTTTCCAGAAGAACCCCGCACTTGCCAGAAACACTCCGGCCGTCACATAGTCCAGCATTGAATGCGACTTCGGCGAGATGATGCGCGGCATCGGCTTGGTGACGGCCTTCGCCACAGTATTCAACATCGACATATATGGCTCCTTACCGCCGCGTAAACATTCCGCCGGTGGCGAAACCGGTCAGCAGCCCGACCGCCGCTACTGCCATTGCGACAGTTGTGAACTTTTCACGCGCGTTCTTTTTGATATCCAGCTTCTCGCGCGTCACCTGGATCTTTCCTTTCAACTCCTCGGCGCGCTCATGCAGCTGGTGCCGCTGCTCAATAGCCTTCAATGCAAGATCATCGACTGGCTGAATACTCATACCCGGCCTCTCACTTCAGACTGAAGCCACATCTTGTCTTCCTTCAGCACCTGCATCGTCCTCTTCGGCATCAGCTCCTTCACCTGGAACTCGCGCATCGCCATGTATCCGGTGATCCCGCCGACAATTCCCCATAAGACGGCGATCGCGAAGAATGCAATGCACCAGCGATATGGATTCTCCGGCAGCAAGGCCACAATCAGCGCCACCAGGCCCAGCGTGAACAGCGCATATGCCGTTAGAAGAAATACGATTCCAACGACCGCCAGCGGAGCCGCCGATTTCAGCATTGCCATCTTGTCGCGAAGCTCGCTGCTCAGCATCGCGATCCGCGTTTCCAGAAATTCCTTCAGCTCTTCCTTCGTATCCGAAAGAATGCTTCCTATCGTTCTGCCATTGTGCAGATGATTCGCTTCGGTATTCACGACGCCTTTGACCTCCAGATCCTGAGTGCAACGCCCACCAGAAACGCCGTCCCCGCAATTGCGCCCAGAGTCTCCAGCGGATATCTTTCCCTCACATACGATGCGTTCTGCTGCGCGCGCCTTCCCAGATTTCTCGTCTCGCGCTCCATTTCTGAGTACCTGTACTGGGAGTATCCTCGTACCCTGCTCAACAAATCAGCCGAAGCTCTTGAGAAAACGCCTAACGTCCTACCCACCGCCTGGGCATAACACTGTAAAGCCGTTTCCATGGCCGGCCTTCTCCAATGGGCGGCGCTCGCTTCCGCTGGAATCTGTCGCGAAGCCGGAACGGGAAAGTCCGGCAACTCATTTTCATTCACACTCGAATAGCCCGTCTCCGGGGGTATGGTCGCCATAGTTATTCAGCTCTAGTACCAGCTCCTCCTGAACTACTTACCTTTTATCTATTGCGCCTTAACAGCACATATTCAGCTAGGTGAATGCGATGCGCCGATGTATTTACCAGTTGTCAGAGCACATAGGCAGTTCGCCGGTTCATCGATTCCGGCCCCGGCATCCGTTCTGGATAGGACTTCGCAAACGGCGGTATGCTCCAGGTAACGTCGGTCAGACAATTTGGATCTTCAGGTCGCCAGAGTTCGGCTAAGATAACGGCAATGCCCCGGCCCATTGTTCGCGCTTGCCGCATTGTTGCGGCCTTGCTTCTGCTGATGATCTCTTCAGCCGCTTTCGCGAAAGACACGCCTCTCGCGGTAATTGACTGGCCCTCTACAGGAACTCCCGTGGTGCGGTTCACCTTCAGCAAGTTCAAGACTCTTCCAGGCATGGGTAGCCTGCACGGATACGTGATGGACACAACCGCGCAGAATCTGTCCGCCCGCGTCATCCCCTCAGCGCAGTTCTCGGTCTATCTTTTCGATAAGGCGAAGGTGAGGGTAGGCGAAGACGGCATCACTCTCAGAAACGTAGGCCCAGGCGAAACCATAAAATTCGAAACGACGGTCATGGCCTCCGGTCAGCCTGTCTCCGTTTCCATCCAGGCGAGGACCGGCTCTGACAGAGCTATCACCTTAACAGTCAACTCAGCGCCGCAAGGTGCTCTCCTCAAGGTCGACGGCACCGAAACCGGCGTCACCCCGCGACTGATCACGATCGGTCCGGGCAAGCATACCCTCACCTTCAGTAAGGAAGGGTTCAAGGCCGGCGACTTCCCGCTCGAAATTGGCCAGAACGACGTTTCCGGCGGCTCCGTCACATACGAACTCGGTGCCGCGTCGTTCGATTCGATCGAACTACGTGACGGCAGCGTACTCAACGGTGACCTCGTCTCCGTCTCCGGCATGGATGTCGAAATCCGAGTAGCGGGCAATCTCCAGCACATCGATCGCAACCGCATCAAGCGCATCATGCTCGTCCAGCGCGACTCTCCCCGGCAAGATCTGCCAAACCCATCCTCGGCTCCGCAGTAAGTCGCGGGCTCGCATACGTTTGGGCTTTGCCAGATTCTTTCGGATCAGCTCTGCTGTGATTGGCTCTCACCTTCCAAAGTGCTCATTCCTTGTTGAATGGCGCGGGTGTTATACTCCGGAACAATGAACAGAGTTCTCATCGTCGCGATGGTTGCGTGCGTAATTCTGTTCGTTCTAGCCGTGCTCATCGCTCCCACCATCGACCTCCAGCCATCGGCTCTCAGAGCGCAGCAATGGTTGAACCTCATAGCCGCGATGTTCTCCCTTGCCGGACTGTTCGAGATCTGCATTCATTTCGTGATGCCCCTCAGCACGAGCAATGCGTCTGAACAGCTCAGTCAGCCTCCTATGCAGGTATCGTCTCTAGAGCTCTCCTGCTGCCTGCTTTGCTAGAGCAGTTCCCCGATCCGACGAAGCACATTCTTGAAAGCTGAGTCAGCCTCAGGTTGACTCAAGTTCTTCTTTCGTCATCCCAGGGGATCGATCCAATGCAAAATGGGGATTCAATCGAGGCTCCTCCGCGAAGCCTTACAATCACCGGCTTTCTCTCAAATCTTCGCAACGCTCGGTCACGCGCACTGCTATTGGACTACGATGGCACGCTCGCGCCATTTACCTGCAATCCGGCGCAAGCTCTGCCATATCCGGAGATTCCCGACACTCTTCGGCGCATTCAGCGCGAGACGGATACGCGGCTGGTAATCGTCACCGGCCGCGGCGCCTCGGACATTCCCCGCTTGCTCGGCCTTAGCGATGTCGAGATTTGGGGCTGCCACGGGCTCGAGAGACTCCGGCCCGATGGCTCCAATGAAATCGCGCGAGTCGATCCGCGCCTGCTCGCAGCGATTGAGACAGCCTGCAACCTTGTCGCATGCGAAGGCCTTTCCCATCTTGCAGAACGCAAGACCGCCGGCGTCGCGGTCCACTGGCGGGGCCGCGAACACATTTCAGAACATGTGGTTCGAAGAATGCTCCGCATCTGGTCCATGATCCCCGATCGAAACGAACTTCGCTTTGCGCCCTTCGATGGAGGCATCGAAATCCGAGTTGCATTCAAGGACAAAGGAGACGCCGTTCGCTCAATCTTCACGGAAATGGGACCACAAGTCGCTATGGCTTACCTCGGCGACGACGCTACCGATGAAGATGCCTTCGGAGCTTTAGCTCACCGAGGCCTCAACGTCCTCGTCCGGAACGCTTATCGTCCGACTCTCGCGGACGCGTGGATCAAGCCGCCAACTGACCTCCTCGCCTTTCTCCGTGCATGGATCTCAGCCTGTCCGTCTTCCTCACAGAACACACCCGCGCGCGCGTAAGTCTTTCACTCATCAACCATCAACGCCTTGGAGGGATTCATCATGAAAAAGCTAATTCGTCGCTCGATGCTCCTCAGTTCACTCTTGCTTCTTCCGTTGACTTTGCCGTCGCAGGAAATCGTACATGCACTTTGCGGCACGGTCAGTTCGATCAACCCCGCGGCCAAAACGATCACGCTGTTTCAAGACAGCGGTTCGCCTGCCACGTTCTCCATCAAGTCCACATCGGGCACGCGCATTGCATTCGACAAAAAAGTCGCCAACGAAGTCACCGCTGCAAAGGAGTTCCAGAAGCAGGGAGCCTACGTGATCCTCTTCTATTACGGAGTTCAGGAGAACCGCACGGCGGTGGCCGTCAAAGCCCTTGGTGCTGGGCCTTTCTCTTCCACTACCGGTGAGGTCACTGAATGGAATGGACACACGCAGACCATCTCCGTTCGGGCAAAAGACGGGTCCACTCATTCGTTCAAATTCGACTCACAAACTGTAGCGGAGACCTATCAGGGTGTTGCAGACGGTTCGAGATTCGATGCCAACAAGGGTGACCATGTCCGGCTGGTCAGCTCGATCAAAAATGGGACTCCAACCGTGCTCTTCATCCGTGGGGCTTAGCGAAAAACGTCCGCCACGTGGCAGCACAACTGTGGGCTCCGGAAGCGTCAAGCTCTTCATCCTCCCCCTCCGGTGTTCGCAACGCTAGACGCAATAACGCATCCGTAGGGCCAGCCCGAATAACTGGAGTCGATGAGACCGCCGCGTGTTCAGGGCCGAAGGTTCGCCATATCATCTGTTACGGGGAAGGACCTGCCAATAGAAGAACGGATCGTTTGACTTCCACGATCACCATCGTGCTATGCTTGGCCGCCACAAATCTCCGCTTCCTGGCATGATCCTGCGCGGGTGCTTTTTCCCCTCTCGCCGGGATTGATCATTCCAAACACGGTGCACACAGGAGGTTTCACATGACTCTCCGGCATCGCCTGCACTTGCTCGCGATTTTCTGCCTTGCAGCTACAGCATTTTCATTCGCTTCCGATGGGCCAGACGACAGGGCCATCACCGACCCGAAATCGGTGAAGTCAGAATCGAATTCCGCAGCTCGCCCGGCGCCCATCGGAGACCTGTATTACACCCACAGCTCCTTCGGAGCAGCATGGTCGCCTGACGGGAAACAGATCTCGTTCACAAGCGACCTCACGGGGCGCCCGAACCTCTGGAAGGTGAGCGCCGCAGGCGGGTGGCCAATCCAGCTCGCACAATCCGACGACCGCCAATACGGGGCAGCGTGGTCGCCCGACGGGAAGTGGATCGTTTACCAGCAGGACTCCGGCGGAAATGAGCTCTGGGACCTCTTCGCCGTTCCCAGTGATGGCGGCGAAATTGTCAACCTGACCAGCACACCCGGCATCCGCGAAGAAGGCCCGCGCTGGTCGCATGATGGCAAGACCATCGCCTTCAACTACAAGGCCAAGGACGGAACGAGCTACGATATCGCTTTGCTGGATTGGGCCACCCACAAGGTACGCAGGCTCACGGAGGAGAAACAACCCGGCTTCTCATGGAATTCATTCGCGTGGAGCCGCGACGACAAAACCATTTATGGCGTGCGCGTAGATCCTCCATTCACAAACGCAGATATCTATCAAATCGATGTTGCCACTGGAAAAGCAGAGAACCTCACGCCGCATCAGGGTACGATCCGCTATCTCGGTTCCGCCCTTTCTCCGGACGGGTCCAAAGTCCTGATGAGTTCCGATGCAAAAGACGGATACATGAATATCGCTCTGCTCGATGTGGCGAGCAAGAAAATCACGTGGGTTACGGATCTCAAGTGGGAGGCCTATTCCGGCAATTTCTCGCCCGATGGCAAAACCTACTCCTACGTCGTAAATGAGGACGGCGTAATCGATCCTTTCCTGGTGGATAGCGCAACCAATACATCGAGAAAAGTGAATGTTCCGCATGGACTGAATGCCTTTGCCGGCAATCCCAGCGAGTTCTCGCCCGATGGCGATCGCGTGATGCTGTCGCACGAAGCATCGAACCAGCCCGGGGATCTTTGGATCTACAATCTGGCCACAAACCACGCCGATCAGTTGACCTATTCCGCGGTGGCCAGTTTGCGCGCTACACCGTTGCCTGCCTCGCAGATCGTCCACTACAAGAGCTTTGATGGCAAGATCATCAGCGCCCTGCTGTGGATGCCCTTCAATCTCAAGCGCGACGGCAGCAATCCGGCAATCGTACTGCCGCATGGCGGGCCTACAGGGCAGATGGTTGACTACTGGAATACCGATGTTGCAGCACTGGTCTCACGGGGGTACATCTGCATCGCCCCAAATCCCCGCGGATCGACTGGCTACGGCCTCGACTTCCAGAAGGCAAACTTCCAGGACCTAGGCGGTGGAGACCTGAAGGACGAAATTGCAGGGGTCGGGTTCCTCAAAGCCACTGGCTACGTCGACTCAAAAAAGATCGGTATCACTGGCGGATCGTACGGCGGATTTATGACGCTGATGGCGATTGGCAAGGCGCCGGAAATCTGGGCAGCCGGAGTGGAAGAGTACGGAATCATCAACTGGGATAGCATGCTGAAGAGTTCAGACCCTTCACTGAACGAATACCTCAAATCGCTTCTCGGCGACCCGGAAAAGTTCCGAAAGATCTATCAAGACGATTCGCCAATCACATACATTCGCAACACCAAAGCCCCTCTGCTGGTGCTGCAGGGCGACAACGATCCGCGCGTGCCAAAGGAAGAAGCCCAACAGGTCGTCGACATTCTCAAGAAAGAGGGCCGAACCGTCGACGCGCATTACTACCCAAATGAGGGCCACGGCTTTGTGAAACGTGAAAACCAGATCGACGCAATCCGCCGCACCATCGACTGGTTCGATGAGCACCTGAAAGGAAAGAAAGTCTCATCCAACCCGGGAGGGAGTTCGAGCGAGTAGGGCTGGCAAGGAACGACTCAGGCTTTCTTTACCCCGATCACGCTCATCATCCTTCCCGCATGCCCTCGCGAAGCCCGGTGAGAGAAGAACATATCCGTGTGGCAGTTCGTACATCCGCCGGTGGTGCTGATCGTCGAAGGCCTGACACCCGCATCCAGCAACTGCCGCCGATTGGCCTCGATCAAATCGAGATGCAGCTGCGGCCCGATTGGCGAGTGCCCAGGCGCCCTCTGCGTCAGAAACAGCATGGGATATTTGGTTCGCACCGGATCCGAATCGAACACCTCTCGAAACAGCTCCCGCGCGTAGCTGAACTGCGATTCAAACTCAGACAGCAGTTCCTCGCCCACCGCATAGCAGCACTGCGTCGCCCCCGGCCCAATCGCCGCGACCAGGTCCTCCGGTTTGCAGCCGAACTCCAGCCGCATACGCCCCACACCCAGTTCCACAATCCGCTTCACTGTTCCGCGCCACCCTGCATGAAACGCCGCAACTACTTTCTGCCGTCGATCGGCAACCAGCACGGGGATGCAGTCTGCCGTCTGGATCGCCATCAACAATCCTGGCACCGACGAAATCACTCCGTCCGCTTTCCGCGGTCTCTCCCGCTTTACATCAGCCTTGTCGGCGATCACCAGCAGGTTCGAGTGAAACTGCCGCAGCGACACGATCGGGGTCGCAGAATTTCCCGTCACCGCTCCCGCCAACAGCCTGCGGTTCTGCTCCACGGCTTCCCGGGTGTCCGCCGCAGTGAATCCCAAATTCAGCTCGCCTGGCGCTCCCTCAGCGCAGTAGGCCCGGCTCACTCCACCTCGCCGCGTACTGAACCCGTGCCAAAGCCACTTCTTCAAGCTGCTATCTCCGAGCCACGGACGAATCTGAAGCAACTCCACCCCATTCGCGAATCGCGAAGTCTCCGGTGCAGCCGCTGCGAGCTCTTCCTTCGAGGCAGGGTCTCTTCGCGACTTCCGGAGTCGGGTGGTAATGCCTGCCGGCGTAGTTCGCCGATTGCGCACCAATCCCGCAGTCGCAAGTATTTTGTCGATGTCTTTTAGATTCTGTTCGGTTTGTGAGGAAGGGGAAGACTTGGACCGCGTCACAAGTTCGATTGTAGCGGCGTAGTCAGGCCCAGATGAGCGAATGGGCCCGCTTTCCAGCGGGCCCGCTCGAGAGGCATTTATAGGAGGGAGGTCCTGAAGGGGTCGAGAGATGGGGTCCGTTACGGACCCTCAAAGGAAGTAGTTACCTTTCTTGGATGGGCCAAATTCGGGGAAGCCTCTGCTAATTACTAAGTCAGATGCGCCAAGGGGTGAAACGTTGCCCCCTGAGACAAAATTTCTTTTCGGAAGGGCCTCTCCTGTGGAAAACCTGCGGCGATCCGGGTCTCTCCAATCATTCCAAACTCAGAATCTCTGCGCCTCCTAAAGCCATCCATTCCCAATCTAAGTTAAACCAATGCCACGACTTACTGCTTCGGAGCTCCCGGCGGGTTTTCCTGCTTCACTTCCTGCCCTTCGCCCGGGAATGGCCAGCTCTTATCCAGCAGAATCTCTTTCTCCCTCTGGTCTTTAGGCACCCTGTCCACCTTAAGGTTCTCCAACAGGTGAACCCCGGTCTTCCCAGCCACCACGATATCCATGTCCCCGTCTTTGTCCATATCTTCGACAATGAATTGCGTTCCGGCCCCGGCCGTTCCCCCCACGCTCACGGGATACCGGCTGAATGCCCCCGTCTTGCGGTCGATCTTGTAGTAGTAGATAACCAGCGGATCATATGACCCGGGATCCTTCCCGTTGTGTCCGCGGTAACGCTTGCCAGCCAGCAACTCCGGCTCGCCATCTCCATCGATATCCACCAGCTTCAGCGCATGCGCTTGCGAGAACGACTCGTCGATCGCCCTTCGCACCCAGTGATGCGTGTCGCCTTCGCCAATCTGCTCTAGCCAGTAGAGCCCATAGCTGTGCCCTTCTCCATAGATCAGGTCCATCTTGCCGTCGTTGTTCACGTCAAAGCCGATGATCGGAAACCCCGCATCGCCCAGTTGCCAGTCGGGATGCCACTCCCAGTTGCCCTTGTTCGCATCCACCTGCTTCAGCCACCCATTTGGGGTCAGGATGTCCGCAAGCCCATCCCCGTCGATATCGGCAACTCCCACGCCGTGCCCGTCCATCTCCTTGTCGCCAACGTGACGCGCCTTCGGCTCCGCGCCGGCGAAGTCAATCCAGATCAGCCCTGAGTGGTTGTAGTGCGCAAAGATCAAATCCGGCACGCCGTCCCCGTTAATGTCGGCCATCACCCCGCCTTCGGTGTCATAGCTGTCCGTGATCTGATGCTTCTTCCACTCCGCCCCCGCCTGCTTTGGGTTCTCGTACCACCAGACCCCATTTGTCTGCCACGCTGCTGTCACTACATCCGGGGCGCCATCATGATTCACATCGATCGCCCACTCGCCGCAATCAGCCACAAACTCCCCCGTAATCGACACCTCGCGATACTGGTGCCGGGTCCATTCGCCGCCCTTCGCCCCGGGATTTTCGTACCAGTACGCCCCGCTCAAAATGTCCGGAAACCCATCTCCATTCATGTCAATCGTGGTCACAGCCTCTGCGTGGTCCGTCCCCAGCCGATGCGACACAAACGTCGCCTGCGCCAGGCCTCCGGGCCCACCCCCCGGCGTCGTTTTTTTCTCCGACTGCGACATCGCTGAACAACCGCCTGCAACGCAAATCAATGCCACAATTGCAAACCGCACGTTCTGTGTCATCACGAGGACCTTTCAATGAGCAAGGATGCCGTACCAGGTTTACGCGGACAGATCTTTCACGCAATTGTCATGCAGCAGCACGCCATGTGCAAGCTACTGTTCTAACGCACGAACCTTCCAGTCCCATCCTTGGTCGGTCCCCGTTCGTCACATCCTTCTTGCCAACTTCAGACATCGGGCGTATTTCTCTCCCATAGATCATCTTCTGGAGCTCCAGGAGATGATCTTCCGGAGTCGCAACTCAATGCCGAAGCGCGAAGCCCCCCCGCTCGAAGCAGACCTCCTCCAGGGCACCCTCGATCTGCTCATCCTGCAAACACTTCAGCTTGGCCCTGCCCACGGCCACACCATCGCCCACGTCATCGAACATCGCTCTGACGAAGTCCTCCAGGTTGAGCATGGTTCGTTGTATCCAGCCCTCCACCGGCTCCAGAATCGCGGCTGGATCAGCTCTGCATGGGGACCGTCTGAAAACAACCGCAAAGCGCGCTTCTATCGCCTCACCGCAGCAGGCCGCAAGCAGCTCACCCGGCAGACCAGCCGCTGGGAAGAGCTCGTCCGCGCAGTCAATCGCGTTCTCAAACCCGTCCGGGAGTAACTATGCCTTTCAAGCGATTCTTCCAGCGTCGCAGCCATCGCCAGGAGTCCGCACTCGAACTCGAATCCTACCTGCAGCGCGAAACCGACGAGAACATTGAGCGCGGAATGTCTCCTGACGAGGCGCGGCGCGCGGCCCACATCAAACTCGGCAATGTCACGAACATCCTCGGCGACATCTCCCAGCAAGACGGCTTCGGGCCGTTCGAAACCCTCTTGCGGGACCTCCGATTCGGCCTCCGCATGCTCCTCAAACACCGCGGCTTCGCGCTGGTCTCGCTGCTCACCCTCGCCATTGGCATCGGCGCCAACACTGCCATCTTCACCGTCGTGGACGCCACACTCATCCGTCCGCTTCCTTATCCGAACGCGAACCGGACCGTCATGATTTGGGAGCACCGCCTCCCCGACGGCGAGCGCCAGAACGTGACCTCTCCCGCGACTTTCCTCAACTGGCAGCGCGATAACAACGTCTTCGATCAGATAGCTGCCATCTTCAACGACTCCTCCATTCTCTCCAGCGGCACCGCGCCTGAGCAGATCGCCACCGCCTCGGTATCCCCGAACTTCTTCTCCATCCTGGGAGTCAACGCCGCCATCGGTCGCGTCTTCGTGCCAGCGCAAGATGGCAACTCCGATTCGAACCGGGCAGCGGTCCTGAGCTTCGAAGTCTGGCAGCGTCACTTCGGCTCCGACCCCAACGTCCTCGGGACTCAAATCACTCTCGATGACAGACCCTACACCGTCGTCGGCATCATGCCGCGCGGCTTTGGTTTCTTCGTCAAACAGCAATCGTTCTCGCCCAAGAAACCGGAAATCTGGACCACGTGGACTTTTTCTCCTGAAACTCGCGCCAGCCACGGCCGTTTCCTTCAGGCAATTGGCTTGCTTCGCCCTGGCGTCACCCTGGGACAAGCGCAGGACGCGATGCTCAGCCTTTCTAGTCGTCTCCAGGCGCAGGACCCCGCCTCCATGAAGAACTGGAGCGTGAACCTCGTTCCTCTTCGTTCACAACTCACGGGCGACATCGCTCAAGGTCTGCGCTTGCTCTTAGCCGCCGTCGGCATGGTGCTCCTTATTGCATGTGCCAACGTGGCCACGCTCAATCTCGCTCGCGCCTCAACCCGCCGCCACGAAATCGCTGTCAGGATGGCTCTCGGTGCAAGCGCAAAACGAGTCGTCCGTCAGGTTCTAACTGAGAGCTGCCTTCTCGCCTTCATCGGTGGACTCGCCGGCTTCTGCCTCGGCTATCTCTGCCTCAATCTTCTTAAGTCCATCGCTCCCGCCAATCTCATTCCGCTCGAAGCACTTCGCCTCGACTTCCGCGTCTTCGCATTCGCCTTCTCCGCTTCTCTCTTCTCCGGCCTTCTCTTCGGCATCCTCCCCGCAATCGATGCTTCCCGCACAGCTCCGCGTGAGCCCCTGCAAGAAGGAGCAACAGCAGCCCGCGCAGGAGACGGCCGAAGCATCGCTCGCCGGGTCCTCGTCGTCAGCGAAGTCGCCATCGCTCTCGTTCTGCTTATGGGAGCAGGCCTGCTTATCCGCAGCTTCCAGCGGCTCGTCGGCGTCGATCCAGGCTTCCGCGCCGACCACATCCTCACTGCATGGATCCAGTTCCCCAACGCCCGCTATCAGAAAGACGAGCAGAAGAATCAATTCTTCGCGAATCTGCTCGATTCAATTCGAGCGATTCCGGGCGTGCGTTCCGCCAGCGCCGACGGTTTCCTTCCCTTCGCCGGCATCATTGCGGGAACCGGAGTGCAGGTCGAAGGCCGCCCGATCCTCCCCATCTCTCAACAACCTGACGTTAATGTCTCGCTGGTAGAACCCGACTTCTTCGAAACGCTCGGCATCCCTCTCATCGCTGGCCGAACGTTTAATCGCAGCGAAGCCTTCAGGGCCACTAACAACGTCGTCATCAGCCAATCCATGGCGCAGATGCTCTGGCCCAATGAGAATCCCATCGGCAAGCGCGTAACCATCTATATGAAACGCAACAATACGCCGAGCACCGTGATTGGAGTCGTTGGCGACGTCAAGCATGCGGGCCTCGCCTCGCCGGTGAAGCCCACGGCCTACTGGTCTTATCCCGAACTAGGTTTCCAGTTCATGACTCTCGTCATCCGCACCGACGGCGATCCACGTTCCCTCATCCCGGACCTCCGAGAAACCGTGCTGCGCATCGAGAAGAATCAGCCCATAGCCGACGTCGTCCCCATGGAGACTCTGCTCTCTATCTCCGTCGCACGCACCCGATTCGCCACGCAGGTGATGGCCGCCTTCGCCTCTATTGCCATCCTGCTTGCCGTCATTGGAATCTACGGAATCATCGCGTACGACGTCGAACAGCGCGCACGCGAGATCGGAATTCGCATGGCTCTCGGCGCCCAGCGCACCAGCGTCATCCATCTGGTGCTCAGTCGAGGCATGGTGTTGGCAGGTATCGGTATCGCCTTCGGAATCGCCGCATCTCTCGGCCTCACGCGCCTGCTCGGCAGCATCCTCTATGAGACCCGACCGACGGATCCTGCGACCTTCATCCTCGTCAGTTCAACTCTTGCAGCGGTCACGATCTGCGCCGGCTATCTCGCCGTTCGCCGTATCAGCAACATCGAGCCCATGACCGTGCTTCGCCGCGAATAGAATCAGCTGCGAGAACTGCGGGTGCCCCATAGCCGCCCTGAGCCTGTCGAAGGGGCTCTCGTAGTTGGAGGCATAGGATTCGAAGATCTCAGCCTTTGACCCGCACTCTACCAAGGATGGTCGAACCTGGAAGAAGAACACTATCTCTTCTTCCGCGCCGTCTTCTGGTTCTTCTCGACTCTCAGCTTCCAAGCAGTCCGCAACGCACCCAGCAGCAAGTCCTCGTCCGCCTTCGCCAGCACCACGTGCGTCGCGCCGTTGCGGCCCCATCCACCCGGAATCGGAACGAAAATCTCCGGCGCCTCCGCGACGAACGTCGCCTGCTGTTCCGGCGTCAGCATCAGATTGCCGAAACCCTGCTTCACGGCCGCGAGCGTCGCAAAGATGCGGCCGCCCACGCGAAAATCCACCGCCCCAAAGTGAGACCCTTCTTCCGCGCCCTCAAGGCTCAAAGCAAGTCGACGAAAATCAGCGGCATTCATTGCTACACCGCCGGGCACGGCCGGAACGCTCCCCAATCGATTCCTCGCTGAAAGTCCTCATCCGGCTCAGCCACTGTCTTGAACGTAAACGCGAATTGCGTCGGCCCATTTTTGCGCAGATGCTCGAGCCTCTGCTTCGCCTCATCCACGCTCGGAACATGCCCCGCCGGCACCCACCATAGTGCTGCGTACACGTCCGTCAGCTTCTCGAACCAGTCGTGTCTCTGCTTCAGAAGTTCTCGATGCGAAGTCTCGTACACAAACCGCCGTAGATCCTCCACCGACTTCCACACCGACATGTTCAGAATCATCCACGAATCTTCAAACGGCCGCAAATATGTCGCATTGTTCTCCGTCCCCGCGAGCCGCCATACGAAACCCTGGCTCGCATCCGCCAGCGCATTGATCTCCTCCAGACGGTTCACAAAGCCCGCCATCATGGGATCATCCAGCTCTGCGCGAATACGACCGATATTCACCTGCGCAATGTTGTACCTCGTCACTGGCACCTCCACATCGGATGGGTGGCCCTGGTCTCGATTCTGAGACCTGGGAAACTCGATCTTCCATTCACTAAGCCGTGGCGCTGATCAACTGGCTATCAAACTCCTCATTAAGCCACTTCGAGAAGGCCGCAAACTCCTCATCGCGTCCCAGGAAATCGCGCACCATCTCACGTCCCGGCTTGGACCCGCCCTGCTCCAGCACCAGCTTGCGATAACGCGCACCTGCGTCGCCGCCCAGCAGATCCGCTGGATCGAACTGCGCGAAGAAATCCAGCGCAATCACCTTGTCGAACGCATACGTGTAGTAGTTGGACGAATACCCCGTCAAATGCCCAAAGCTCGCATACATCCGATTCCCTTCGAGCCACGTCCACGGCACCAGCGACGTATACAGCCGCTTGGTAATCTCATCGAAATCAATCTCAGCCGGCTCCTGATCGTGCAGATCGAGCGACAGCGTTGTGTAGTAGAGCTGCGTCCGCACCCAGTCCGCTCGCCCGAACGAGCCCGCTGTCTTCATCTTCTTGATGATCTCCGCCGGAAGCACCTCGCCGGTCTCATAGTGCTTCGCAAAACTCTGCAAAAGCTTCTCATCGCGGAAGAACTCCTCCAGCATCTGTGATGGCACTTCGATAAAATCGCCCTCGGTCGCGAAGCCCGACACCCCCGCCCACTCCGTTTGTCCGCCAAGAATCGCGTGCATCAGGTGTCCGAACTCATGGAAGTACGTCACCACATCGTTGTACTGCAAGAGCCCTGGATCATCTGCCTCCCCACCTGGAAAATTGCAGATCAGCGCCGCCTCAGGCATATACCGTCCACGCACTCCCGTGACCACGGGCGCAGCCGAGAACCACTTGTCCTTGCCCTCGCGCGGATGCATATCAAGGTAGAACCGCCCCACATGCCGCCTCTCTTCGTAAACGTCATACACGCTGACCGCCGGATCCCACCCGCTCGCATCCGATCGCCTGAACTCAACCTTGAACAGCTTCGCCGCCGTTTCGAGAACTCCCTGTTCAACCTGCTCGTACGGAAAATACGGCCGCACTGACTGCGAATCAAAGTCAAATGCCGAACGCCGGTATTGCTCGTACCAGTAGCCGCGGCTCGTAATATCGATCGCTTTCAGTCCAGCCTGCCTCGTCCGCGCGAACTCCAGCACCAGTTCATGCTCGCGCACCGCCCCTTCGCGGCTTGCTTCCTCGAGCCGCGCCAGAAACTTCCGCACATTCGCTGCCGATCCCATCATCTGATCAGCCGTGGCCAGGTCCGCCCAGCTCCGGAAGCCCAGCACCGATGCGATCTCCTGACGCGTGCTCAACAGATCGAGCAGAATCTGCTTATTCTCGGGATAGGCCCGGGTGTTGTAGGCAACGAACATCCGCTTCCGCAGGTCCGGATCCGAGGCAAACGTCATCACCGGCTGCATGTCCGGCTGATCCGTTGTTAGCGTGATCTGTCCCTTCGCATCCGGCTGATGACGACCTAGATAGTCCGGCGGCAGCCCCTCCAGTTCCGATTGCGTCGCAACAATGGTCTTCCCGCCCTCCTGAATATTCCTGCTGAAATCCAGCGAGTGCTTCGTCGCCTTCTCATGCAGCGCCTGTAAGCGCTGCCGTGTTGCTTCGTCCTTATCCACACCGGCCAGCCGATAACCCAGCAACGTCCTTTCAACGAAATGCCGTGTGGCAACGCTCGCTCCATCCAGGCTCATCGCAACCAGCGCGTCGTACACTCCGCGATTCAGGCTCAACGCGCTGCCTGCCATCGCCACGCGCTGCGCTTCCATCTGCGCCTGGTCTCGAACAGCCTTTTCGGGGGCCACTGAGTTTAGGACTCCAGCCTGCGCTCCAGCCAGGCTCAACTGCTCGATTGCCGCATCGTAAAGCCGAAGAGTGTTCTCGGTCGTCCGTGGTCCCTCCACCGCCAGCAACGCTGCAATTGCCGCCTCATGCGCAGCCAGCCTGGCGCTCACCCAGGCCGTGAGAACTTCCGGAGAAGCCGCTCCTCCCGCCTCCCATACATGAACGTCCTTTGTGACCTGAGTCGCAGAAAGAGAAGAATCCGCTGCCATGATGAACACCACCTCCAAACATTAGGTTGCCACATCCGCCTTCCCACGTTCTTCTATTCAGGACCACCCTCCATCTGACCCCGCATGCAAGCGACATGCGAGTGATACCCTGCTCTGTGCTCGAGTTCTGATCGTGACGCTGGCACCAACTTTCTCCCGGGGGATACAAATGACAACCCATAATGAAGACTTCGGTTCCTGGTCGCGCCGTCGTTTCATGCAGGTGGGCCTTGCCACCGCAGCCGTAGCTGGCGCAGTTCAGCAGGGACTCGCGCAGGAGTCGCCTCTCCCCGCTGATCGCGAAACAATGGCCGACGTCCCCTTCCAGAAGCGCGAACCTCGCATCGGTCTCATCGGTGTCGGCGGCCGCGGAACCTCCCTTCTCGGCAATCTCCTCGCCGCCAACGCGCAGATCGCCGCCATTTGCGACGTCGTCAAAGACAAAGCCGACCACGCCGCCGGTCTCGTGGTTGCCGCCGGACAGAAACGCCCCGAGCTCTTCACCGATGGACCGCAGCACTACGAATCTCTCGTCGCCCGCAGCGATGTGGACTTCGTCATCGCCGCCACTCCCTGGCGCTGGCACGCACCCATGGCTCTCGCCTCCATGGCTCACGGCAAAGACGTCGCCATCGAAGTCCCAGGTGTCATCTCGCTCGAAGACTGCTGGCGCATTGTCCGCGCATCGGAAGAAACCCGCAAGCACTGCATCATGCTTGAGAACTGCTGCTACGGCTACAACGAAACACTGATTCTCCGCATGATCCACGCCGGCGAATTTGGAGACATCCTCTACGGGGAAGGCGCTTACCTTCACGATCTACGCGACGAACTGTTCTCGCACGCGGGAGAAGGCTTGTGGCGTCGCGCCGAACACACCCGCGCCGACGGCAATCTCTACCCCACCCACGGACTCGGCCCTGTCGCCAACTACATGCGCATCCAGCGCGGCGACCGCTTCGCCCACCTCGTCTCCATGAGTTCCCCGCAACGCGGTCTCGATGCATACCGCAAAGCGAAACTACAACCCGACGACCCGCGCCAGAAAGAACGATACATCTGCGGTGATCTCAACACATCACTCATCAAAACGGCTGCCGGGCTCACCATCTGCGTCAAGCACGCCGTGTCCACACCGCACCCCTACAGCCGCATCAACCAGATCGCCGGAACCAAAGCCATCTTCGAGGACTACCCACCTCGCATCTACATCGACGGCATGAACAAAGATGAGTCGTGGGGCACCATCGACAACTTCAAGCAGCACCAGCATCCGCTCTGGGCGCGCGAGGGAGAAATCGCCCAGAAAATCGGCGGCCATGGCGGCATGGATTTCATCATGATCTATCGCCTCCTCCAATGCCTGCGCGAAGGCCTCCCACCCGACATGGACGTCTACGACGCCGCGGCCTGGTCGTCCATCGGCCCACTCAGCGTCGAATCCGTCGCCCAGGGAAGCGCTCCCATCGAAATCCCCGACTTCACTGGCGGCAAATGGCAACACCGTGAAATCTCCACGATTGCCACCCAGTCCTAAAGGCTAGAGTTTCAGGAGGGCCGACACCGGCTGTCATCCCGAGCGCAGCCGAGGGACCCGTGGTTGCTCTTCGGGAGCCTTGAACCCGTCGAGGAACTTCTCACCCCGACCTGTGCGTACCTAAACAGGTAGAGCTGTCCGCTTGTGATACGTTTCGTTCGTGATCGGACAATCTCTGGGCCAGTGTCGCCCCGCTTCATGCACGATCGATTCACTTTAGCCTCGGCTCCCCTCTGGTCCCCTGATTGCATCACCATCTTTTTCCTGACTCCCCGCACGGAGACGCACCAATGAATTCCATCCGGCAGAATCTTCGTTTTGCAGTTCGCCAGCTCCTTCGCAACCCGGGCTTCACCGTCACGGTCGTTCTGACCCTAGCCCTCTCCATAGGGGCCAACACTGCCATTTTCTCCATCGTCAACGCGCTGATGCTCAGGAGCCTCCCCTACCCGGAACCGGAGCGGATGGGCACCCTCTTCCAGCGCACCCAGGGCCCGAACCCCGATGACGGTCTACGCTGGATCGACGGCAGGCAATGGGAGCAGCTCCGCGACAACGTCCCGTCTCTCACATCCGCTGTGTTCGCCGCCCTCGCCAGCGGCGCCAATCTCGAGTCCAGCTCAAAGCAGACTGCCTACATCCACAACGGACGCGTCTCGCAGCACTACTTCGATGTCCTCGGCATTCACCCCGCGATCGGCCGCAACTTCTCAGCAGCCGAAGACGCCCCTAACGGACCAAAAGCCGCCATTCTCAGCTACGATTTCTGGCGCTCTACCTTCAATGCCGACCGCAACCTTATCGGCAGTGCAGTCCGCCTCAAAGGCGAGCCATACACCGTCATCGGCATTCTCCCGCAGAACGCGGTCACTCCCATCAACGCCGACGTCTACACGTCGCTCCAGCCGAGCCCGCATGGTGAGGGCAACGGCACCAACTTCGGAGTCATATTCCGGCTCAACAATGGCGCAACCTGGCAGCAAGCCGACGGTGAAATCAATCGCGCCTGGTCCGCCCGCATCTCGCAAATCGAATCCCACAACCCCGGTGCGAAGATCCAGTTCTACACAGTACCTTTCCAGAAAGGCGTCACCTCCGAGTTGCGTCCACAGGCCATAGGTCTAATGGCAGCCGCTGGATTCATCTTGCTCATCGCCTGCGCCAACCTCGCCGGGCTCACCCTCGTCCGCATGGCGCGTCGTCTTCCTGAGATCGCTACTCGTCTCGCAGTCGGCGCATCCCGTTGGCAGATCCTTCGCCAGCTTTGGATTGAAAACCTGCTCCTGGCCTGCATCGGCGGCCTCGCCGGGGTCGGCATCGGCTTCATCGCTCTCCGCGGCCTTCTCTCGTTGCTCCCCGAAGACTTTCTGCCCGTCTCCGGGGTTGCGCTCGACGCCCGCGTGCTCGCATTCACCACCATCGTCACGATCTTCACCAGCGTGCTCTTCGGAATGCTTCCCGCACTCTCCGCACGCCGCGTCGACCTCCGTTCAACGCTCGCCAGCCGCACCACCTCTTCAGGTCACTCTGTCCGTCTCCGCCAGGCCCTCATCGCGGGAGAAGTTGCTCTCACTGTCGTGCTTCTGGCCGGATCCGGCCTGCTCATCCGCACGCTCATCCACCTCCAGACTCTGCCGCCCGGCTTCAATCCCGATGGCGTTATGACCGCCAAAGCCTCACTCGACGATGCACGCTACAAAGATGCCGCGCCCTTCCGCCAGTTAATGGCCACCAGCGTCGAAGCCATGCAGCGCATACCGGGCGTGCAGTCCGCCGCCGTTGCGCTGACACTTCCCTACGAGCGCACTCTGAATGACGGCGTGCTTCTCCACGACGGGCCGCAAAACGGCAAGAATGTGGGCACCGATGTGGTCTATGTCACGCCCCGATTCTTCGACGTGCTTCAGATGCCCCTCATTCGCGGTCGCGCCTTCAATGATGCGGACGGACCGAACTCCCAGCCCGTGATCATCATCAACTCCGCCTTCGCGCAAAAGTTCTTCCCAGGGATCAATCCCGTTGGTCTCATCATCTCTAAAAATGCCCGGATTGTCGGCGTGGTCTCCGACACTCAACTATCCTCGGGTCTCAACCCGACCGCTCCCATCCAGAGTGAAGAGACAATTTACATGCCAGCGGCGCAGGTTGCAGGCCCCATGCTCATGGTCCACGCCTGGTTCCAGCCCAGTTGGATCGTCCGCACCTCTGCTCCCGTCGAAGGCCTCACAGAACAAATGCAGCGCGCACTCTCCTCCGCGGCTTCCGGCCTTCCCTTCTCCGGCTTCTACCGGATGAGTGATCTGCAGGCCAAGTCCCTCTCTATGCAGCGCATCGAAGTTGCCCTCCTCGGCGCAATGGCCGCGCTGGCCCTCCTTCTCAGCGCCATCGGAATCTTCGCTCTCGTCGCAAGCCTGGTAACCCAGCGCACCCGCGACATCGGCATTCGCATCGCCCTCGGCTCCACGATCCGCCAGGCAATTACCCAGATCTCCGCTTCCGGTATCGGCGCCACGGGAGCCGGACTTCTCATTGGCCTCGTGATCTCTGCCGCAGTCCTTCCCGTCATGCGCAGCGTTCTCTACGGAGTCGGCGTCTACGATATTCCGAGCCTCGCCGCGGTTCTCGCCACCCTCGCAGCCGTCTCCCTCATCGCCGCCACCGTACCCGCTCTCCGGATCGCCACCATCGATCCCGCCCGAACCCTTCGCGAAGAATGATCAGCGCGAGAAGAACCAAGAGCGATAGCGGTGGCCGCATACGAAGACGCTTCAAAACAAAGGCAGTCCAGTCGCATCAATGAACGAACCATCGATTACACAATAAAGGCAAAGCATCGAGCAAGAATGCTCCGAACGTGCCGGCTCTCTAGAACAAGTCGTCTAAGTGCCGGCACATTCTGTCCGCGACTACCCGGCATATGCTGCGTCCATCCGGGTCCACCTTACCGCGACCCCGGACTAACGCATCACCAGTTGGGTGCACCTTTGACGTTCAATTTGATCCCGCTGATGCTGTCTACCGGACCGGTGATGAACAACAGTTTGTTATCACGCCCGGCGAAGGTATTATTGGTCGCCGCCCCGGGCCCGGTGGGAATCGTCAGGATGTTGTTCCCCTTGGGGTCAAACGCCATCACGCCTTGCCCGTTGCTGATATAGATGTTCCCCAGTTCGTCCATTGACATGCCGTCGCCTCCCCACTCAGTAAGCTTCTGCATATTGGAGAGCGTGCCGTCGGGATTTATGTCAAAGGCCCACGTTCCACCTTTGCTGTCGTAATACCACTTGTTTACATAAAGCTTTCTTCCGTCGGGAGTTCCAACAACACCGTTGGGCCATCCGTCGGAATCCCATCCCATCGCCTCTGTCGTGACCCTCACCAATGCCGTGCCTCCCCGAGGCAGGTAGTAGACATAACCGCCTTTGCCGACCGGTGCTTGTTCCGAGTGCGTCGGTTCCCACGGCTGCTGGCGCGGATCATTGGCGTCCCAATACGATCTTGGGAATATCGGATCCGTGAAGTACATTCCTCCGTCAACCGGATTGATCCATACATCATTCGGTCCGTTGAGCAGTTTGCCTCCGTAGTTGTTGATCAACACGACGTGGGTTCCGTCCGGATAGATCTTCCATATCTCTCCATGCATATCGGAACACGTGATGAGGTTGCCATCCGCATCGAAGATCATTCCATTTGCCCGGCCGGTGCCTTCGAGGAATAGCGTGATCTTGCCGGTTCCGGCATCCCAGCGATAGATCCTGTCATTCGGCTGGTCAGTGAAATACACGTTTCCATGTCGATCGACGGCAGGGCCTTCTGTGAACGCGAAGCCTGTTCCTAAGGTGGTGAGCTTTCCGTGCTGACTGGGCGATATGAGACCCGCTGGATCGAAGATTCCGCCGCCTGGCAGCTTTCTCATCGAACGCGGGCTGGATCCAGGCTGATCGGAAGCAGCGGTGGTTTGGGAGTAGGAGTAGCCTGCTGCGCAGCAGAGTCCTACAAGTAGAATCGACAGTCTTGTCTTCAAGTCATTGCCCTCCGGCGATTCTCAAGAAACACTTGCGCGGTACAAGTGGCAACGCTCTATCGGGTACAGTTCCGAGGGCCATCGGTCCATAAACGTAGACAGATCAGAAAGTCACGGAGGGGAATGTCTCCATCGGGGCAGCAGTTCAGTACTGTCGGATCAAAAACGGCGGGAGCGGTGCCCGCGCGCCAATATCTGTTGAAGCCCCCCCAGATCAGTCCCGGGCCAATGCCTTGAACGGACAGATCAGGACCATGTCGAGTCGAATGATTTCGCGCCGCCGTGCCCGGACTGATTACTGAGAAACGACCCGATGAGACCTATCCGAACAGGTTTCTTTGATTGTGTCGACGAAGGTCTGAATGCGTTGGGCATGTTTCATGAGTAGATTCAAATCTCTGCGCAACCGGGTTATCTGTTTTGCCAATGACTTGCGTTCAGAACTGAATCTGGATGCAACCGGTTCGGAAAGGTGCAGAAATGATTCTTGACCGGTGCTGAGACGCTTTCTGGCAGCCTCAACCCGATGTTGTCTGGCACTTTCGGGCGGATGGCGGATGCTCTGGCGTCGCAGGCTGGCCGCATGAACGTTCGGCATGTAGCCCACCTCCCGGATCGCCGAGAGGATCTTCTCCCTCGTCTCAGCCTTCACGTTCTCCGCTCCATTCACAACACGAGAGACCGTGACCGGGGCTACGCCGGTCAGTTTGGCCACGTCTTTCAAAGTTGCTCCCGGCATTTGCTCGTTTACTCCACACGCAGAATTTCTTTCGGATCCGTACGAAGCGCGCGAACCACTGCGGGTAGTGTGGCAACGAGCGCCGTGAATAGAAGCGCACATGCCGGCAGAGCGATGATGTCCACATCGGTTGCTTTCACCTGATAGAAGAGCGACTGCACATACCGAGCCGCGCCGAAACCGAGTGCCAGCCCGGCGAACCCGCCAAGCACGATCATCACCATGACGTCGAGAGTCACAATACGCACAACGCCTGCGCGAGACGAGCCAATCGCCATGCGGATACCGATCTCGCGACGGCGCTGCAGGACCGAGTAGTTGAGCACAGCGTAGAGCCCCACGCCTGCGAGCAACAGCGAGACCACCGCAAAAAATCCGGCGAGCGTAGCAATGAGGCGCTCGCGGACGGTCTGATCGCGAACCAGGTCGAGTTCCGTCGTCACGTTCGACACGCGAAGTCCGTTGTGGCGTTGCGCGATAAGCTGACGCAACGAGTCGGCGAGAGCAAGCGGGTTTTTCGCCTCCGTGTGCACAATGAAAGTGGCGAAGCCGGCTGGCACTGGCGCGGACTTCTCATCGACCCCGTTGAACGGAACGTAGAAAACAGGCCCATTAGGCTCGCGCAGATCGTGATCCGGAACATCCGGTGTGACGCCCACGATCTTGTTTTTGGGCTGGTTAACACCGCGTTCAAAGGTGCGGCCGATCGGGTCCTGGCCCGGAAAATAAGTCTTCGCAAAAGTTTCGTTGACGATGGCCGCTCCCGGCGATGTCTCGTCTGGATGAAAGTCGCGGCCGGCAACCAACGGGATCTTCATCGTCGAGAGCCATCCGGGTGAAACGTTCAGGAAAAAAGCAGGAGTCGGACTGGAAGGAGCGCCGTTGATGGAAACGTCGCTGTTGATTCTGATTCGCCCGAGGATCGGCCAGCTCGCGATGGCCACCGAATCGACGCCCGGAGCCGCACGAAGCGCCTCCGCAGTTTGATTCCAGACAACAGGAAGCTGTCCCTTACCCGCAGTGGTCTCAAGCAGCAGCAGACGGTCTGTAGAAAACCCAAGAGGACGGCTTTGCAACCGCTCGAACGATGTGACGAATAGCGAAGACAGAAACAGGACGAGAAAACAAAAAGCCACCTGAAGAGCGATAGCTCCCCGCAAGAGACGGCGCGGCGCGTGCGGATCTTCGCCTCCCTTAAGCGCTGAAACGGGCCTCACGGCAGACGCACGAAGAGCAGGAAGTAAACCAAGCAGGAGAACGACCAGCAGAATGAGTCCGAAGCCGAACAGAAGCACACGCCAGTCGGCAGGCAGATCGAGGCGCGCAGGGTTGTCAGGTGGATTGACGAGGCCGAGCACAAAAGGAGCCGACCACGCCGCGAATGCCGCTCCAAGAACAGATGCCAGCATTGCCAGCAACGCGCTCTGCGTCAGGATAAGTTGAACGAGCCTTCGACGCCCTGCGCCAATCGAGATTCTCAGCGCCATCTCATGGCCGCGCGCGGCTGCCTGGGCGGTCATCATGTTAGCCACGTTCGCGCAGGCAATCAGCAAGACCAGCGCGACCATCAGGCCGAGAATGGCCAGAAAACGACGGTATTCCTTTTGCGGATCGGAGATTCCGGCGCCGCCTGGACTGAGGATAAGCGTCTGGTTCAGGTAGCGCTCGATAGACGCCTTCGTCTCGCCGCGGTAGCACGTTGTGCACTCAAGGCCGAAGGCATGATTGACGGCCGCGAGACGCTGACGAATTGGCTCAAGTGCGTCCTGCGTGACGCCGGGTTTCAACATCAGGAAGATGCGGTGCCAGTCCGTCCGGTCCTCCGCGGCGATGCTGTTCATGCTGAGCGGCAGAAAAATGTCGGTGACCGTCCCTTTCTCGGTTCCGGTGAAATCACGAGGACCAACGCCGACAATTTCAAAGATCTGGTCGCCAATATGAAGCGTTCGACCCAACACGTGCGGGTCTCGCCCGAAACGATGGTTCCAATAATCCCAGGACAGAACCGCATAAGGCCCGGCACCAGGAGCACGATCATCGGAGGGATAGAGCAGGCGTCCTAGCGTTGGCTGAAGGCCGAACAGCGGGAACATATTGCCGGAGACATAAACAACGTGCGCCCTCTCTACCTCATCGCTGGTGGACCACGCAATGTCTGTGCGATCGGCGCCGCTGACAGCGATCAGGTCAGCCTGCGCTTTTACCGCCTCGCGCATCAGCTTGAAATCCGGCGTGGACCAGTAGCCGTCCTCAACAGGTCTGCCGTACAAGCCGATCATCTTGCGGGTGAGGACATAGAGGTTGTTGGAATTAGCTATCGGCAGCGGGCGCCAGAGCAACGCATCAATAAGACGGAATGCCGCAACGCAGGAGCCAATACCAAGTGCGAGGGAAACCACGGCAGCCAATGACGCGACTTTGTTGCGCCAAAGCTGCCGCCAGCCGAATTTCGCATCTGAGACAAGCGACTCAATCCATCCAGCAGCTCGGATCCGGTGGCTCGCTTCGCGCGCGCGTAACGCAGAACCGAATGCGCGGCGCACTTCCACGGGATCTCGGCCTGAAGCAATCGCTTCTTCAACATGGGCCTGCAACTCTTCATCAATATCGCGATTCAGGCGCTCGCCGCGCACCGCATTCGAAAGCCGCGACCACAACGACATCTCACGCCTCCCGCAGAACCCTATTAATCGCCAGGCTCACGGCCTGCCAGCGCGACTCTTCTGCGCCGAGTTGTTTTTTGCCCGCGGCGGTCAGTTCATACACACGCGCCCGGCGGCCGGTTTCTTTCTTGATCCACTCCGCGCGAATCCATCCCGCTTCCTCCATCCGGTACAAAGCGGGGTAGAGAGAACCCTCCTCGGCACGCAACACTTCTCCCGACGTATCGGCGATGGCGGTCATAATCGCGTATCCGTGAAGGCGCGGACGCCGAGATAATATCTTCAGCACCAGCAAATCGAGAGAACCTTGCAGAGCATCAGTCTTGGCCATACTCAGATGTCTTATATAGACATCTGAGTATTGTGTCAACAAATTCTGCCATCACGAATCAACCCGCCAGATAACCCGCAACAGTGATCGCTCGTGCGACGAAGTTTCCGATCCGCGGCATTGGATGTGCACTGCGCCCCGCGCATGAAGCTACTCCGGCTACCAGAGCCATCTTTCCACGAGCTGGATGGTGCCGATCACATCTGCTGTTTGGATGAGCGCCGTACGCAAAGCAGAGTCCCAGCACTGGGATTGCGATGGCAAATGGAAGTCCAAGTCGCCGTAAGTACTGCATGTTATTCAGTCCCTCGCGGTCTGGTGATGAGGCAGCTCGATATTGCAAACCTCAAAGTCAGATCCAATGACTTTAGTAGAAGCGCCATTGAACCAGGTCGCGGTCAAAATTCGTAAAGCATTGTAAAGATTTGCAAAGACGCACTGAAATTCCGGCGATCGTCTTAATGCCTCCTCCTGTTACGATCACATCGATCACATGCTCTGGCTTGAAAACTTGGTTCGTGATTTCATCTACGCGCTGCGCCAGCTTCGACGCGCTCCCGCTTTCACAGCCACTGCGCTGCTTACGCTGAGTATTGGAATTGGCGCGAATCTCGGCGTCTTCCAATTGCTGCACGCAGTAGTCCTCGCCGAGTTGCCGATCCCCCATCCGGAAGAGGTTGTCAGGCTGCATGTTGCGCGCACCCCTTTCGACAAAAGTTGGACCGTTTCTTATCCCGCTTACCAGCGGCTGCGGGCCGCCACACCCGAGATTCCGCTGATGGCGACCGCGTATGCACAAGAAGCCACCCTCGATATCCCAGAGCGTCCGTCGATACAGGTCTCCATAGGGTCCGTTTCCGATAACTACTTCAGCGTTCTCGGCGTCGCTCCGGCAGCAGGCCGAATGTTCGTTCAGGCCGATAAACGAATGGACCAGGATCGGTGGCCTGTAGTCCTTCGCTACGATTTCGCACGCACCACGTTCGGCTCTGCGCAGCAGGCCGTCGGCCGGCAGGTCGTCCTCAACGGCAAAGCATTTGTGGTCATCGGCGTTGCGCATCGTAGGTTCCTTGGCGATGTAACGGGGCACGCTCCCGACCTCTGGTTGCCCCTCGCGCTGCAGAGCACAGGAGCATTCGGCTTTTCCTTTGACTCGCTTGGCCCAGGTCACAATGTGTCGCTCGGCAAGCCGTGGTACAACCAACCCACCATCTTCTGGCTCAACCTCACGGCGCGACTCCCGCTGGAACGCCGAGCTCAGGTCCTTGCGCATTGGGATCAGGTATTTCGCAGCGATCGTGAACTCATGACCGAAGCCACTGCTGATCCGACCGAGAAAGCCTTACAACTCGGCGTGAAGACCACGGTAGCTCCTCTCAGTGAGAACGGCATGACAAAGAAGTTCGCGGGCCCTCTCACGTTGCTTATGGCGCTTTCGATTTCGATCTTCCTTGTCGGCTGCCTCAACCTCGCGAATCTGCAGCTTGCCCGCCTGCACGCTCGTGCTCCTGAAATCGCCGTGCGGATGGCGCTCGGTGCAGGCAGCGGCAGAATCATTCGGCAGATTGTCCTGGAGGACGTGCTGCTGGTCGCCGGCGGCTCGGTCGGCTCCTTTGCCCTGGGCCGCGCTGCCAGCGGCCTTCTGCTCACCTGGGCATCCAATCGCAATTCTCATTTCACCCTTGATCTGCATCCGAACTTGCCGCTTGCCGCCCTGGGGATCGCGCTGATGCTCCTGTCGCTTCTATGCTTCAGCATTCTCCCCACGGTCATTTTCGTCCGCACCGGCTTCGCACAGTCGGTCGGGTCGCGCGCTAGAGTTGCAGGTATTTCCCAAACCGCACGGCAGCGCATGCGTTCCAATGTGCTGCTTGCAAGTCAGGTCTGTCTTTCGCTTTTGCTATCGACCATGTCAGGGTGTTTCTCTGCGACGCTGGTGCACTGGGAAACTCTGGATGTGGGCATGGATCGTGAGCATGTGCTGATCATTCATCCGGAATTGCATCAGCCGAGATACACCAGTCATCCCGAATTGCTGCCCGACCTATATACCCGTATACAGGAACGCCTCCGAGCACTTCCCGGAGTGCGCGGCGCGGCTGTAGAAATGTGCGGCGGCATTCATTGCGGCTGGATCACGGCTCTTTACGTGCATGGGCGCAGTGATCTGAATGATGGGCAGGTGCATGGGCAGGAAGATCATGTGGGCCCCGGCTTCTTTGCCACAGTCGGTATTCCTCTTCTCAGGGGACGCGATTTTTCATCGACTGACACTTCCAGTACGCAACCTGTGGCGATCGTCAGCCACGCTTACGCACGTCAACTGTTTGGAGATGCAGATCCAATCGGAAAATCGATTGGTTATCAACCCGTGCCGGACGATCACCAGTTTCTAATTGTGGGTGAGGTAGCCGATGCACGCGTGAATGGTGCACAGCGCGAGGCGCCTCCGGTGGTTTACATGAACATCAACCAGAGGCCCGCACCCGCAAATAGCATCGAGGTGCGAGCAGCAGTCGATCCTCAGCAACTGTCGAATGATGTTCGCCGGGCGCTGCATGAGGTGGACCCGGCTCTGCCCATTAGGGAAATCGTGCCCTTGGCGACAGAGCTCGATGGCGATCTCGGTACCGAAAGGATGCTTGCTCGGCTCGCAGGCTCCTACGCGAGTCTTACGCTCTTGCTCGTCGCTATCGGGTTTTATGGAGTGATGTCATCGCGCACTGCGCGTCGCAGGTCCGAGTTCGGAATTCGCCTTGCTCTTGGCGCCACCCGCAGTCACATTCAATCCCTTATCTTCGGCCAGACGGCCCGTATCCTGCTCGCCGGCATGCTGCCCGGTGCAATCCTGTCGCTTCTCGCTGTGCGTGCAGCGGGTCATTTCCTGTACGGCTCTGCCAGTGGAAATTCGCCGGAAATCCTCGCATCGGCATTGGTCCTCGCACTCGTCGGAGGTGTTGCAACACTCATTCCGGCGCACCGCGCTTCTCTGGCCGATCCGGCTGTTACGTTGCGCAGCGAATGAACCGCGATTGCTCCGCAGACGCATCTATCGCAGGCACCGCAGGTCAAATCAGTCGGCGGTGAAGATCAGGAAGTAGTCCTGACCATCGTCTTTCGTGAAGTCGTACTGGCCAATTCGGTGATAGCCTGCCTCCGCCAATTCCCGCACCACGACGTCGGGCATGATGCCGTGGTCTGTGCCATCGCCGTTGCGATCGATGATTCCGACCTTCGCGCCGGGTCTGAGTGCTCCGCGAAGCCCTTTCATAAGCGGGACAGGATTCGCGAACTCGTGATAGGTCTTCAGGATCAGCACTGCGTCCACGCTGGCGGGCGGCAGCTTCGTGTCGTTCACCCCACCCAAGATGGTATGCACGTTAGCGAGCTTCTCGTTGGCTGCGCGGTTCTTGATGTAGCCAATCGCTTCAGAATTGATGTCTTCAGCGTAGACCTGCCCGGAAGGACTGACACGCGAGGCCGCTCGCACTGTGAACCAGCCCGAGCCCGCTCCAATGTCCGCCACCGACTTCCCCGGCCCGATATCCAGCAGGTCCATGACGCGATCAATGTGAAGCTTCTTGTCGCGGTCAGGGTATTCGAAAATGGAGAGATCACCCTTGTAGGGGGTACTGGTAGACCGTTGCTCTTGGTGTTGCTGAATAGCCTGCGCTTGCGCGCGGTGCGTACAAGCGGGCCAGACCATCGAGAAAAGCAGAGCCAGAACAGCAACCGGTTTGATGCAAACAAAATGCATTGGGGAACTCCGACCGAACTACGCCGATTCTAGTCGTTTGACACGAATGATAAGCGGTTGCGATCTCCCGACCCTGGAAACTCAAGGCGCAGACCCATAACAAGAGCTCGAGAAAGCACCAGAGGCGAGCGACTTGGGCACTGCAGTTCCAGCCGCCCCGCCAGGGGGCCCTCCCAAAACTTGGTCCCATCCACGGCCCCCTGGCCCTTGGTCCTTGTCTTCAGTGGTTACGAAGGTCTTATGTTCCTGTTGCATACGAAACCCAACGCAACTAAGATGCGTCAATTGAACGAAAATGCCGAACGCCGTCGCAACAGCGCCAACCCCCATCGCCCCGGCTCCTCCCCGCCTGAGGCTGGGTAAGCTCTGCGTCGCCATCCAAGGTGCCTCGCCGGCTGAGCTGATGGACCGCGCGGAATCGGCCTGCAAAGATTTTAAGTTCCTGGAGTTACGCCTCGACTCGCTCTCCAGGCCGGCCAGCGCACTGCCCTACATCAAGCAGTTTCTCGCCGAGCACAAAGACATCACCTTGATCGCCACCTGCCGCCGCAAGGCACATGGCGGCTTGTTCGATGGCCCTCTCGCGGCGGAACTTGAAATCCTGACCAAAGCCGCCGAGTGTGGCTGCCAGATCATCGACCTCGAAGTCGAATCCGCTGAGGAAGCCAAATCCGCACAGATCGCAAAACTACGCTCCGCTGGCGCTGCCTTACTCGTCAGCTTTCATGACTTTACGCGGACCAAGGGTCTCGATCAGGCCGTCGATCGCATCGAGGCGTTCAAACCTGATTTCGTCAAAGTCGTCTCAACCGCTCGAAGCCTCGCGGATAACCTCCCGGTCCTCCGCCTTATTGAAGACCGTTCCCTGCATTCCCAGGTCGTCGGCATCGCCATGGGCGAAGAGGGCCTTGTCAGCCGCGTTCTTGGGCCGAGGGCCGGAGCCGCCTTCACGTTCGCTTCCTGGTCAACTGAGACCGAAACGGCTCCCGGCCAGGTCACCGCCGAAACGCTTCGCGATCTCTATCGCCTCGAGCATCTCGATCCAGCCACCCGCATTTTCGGTGTAGCCGGAAACCCCATCTCTCACTCCCTCTCACCCCTCCTGCAAAACGCGGCTTTTCGCCGGGAAGTCGTCAACGCCATCCTGCTTCCTCTGAAAGCTAAGTCGGTCCAGGATCTCCTGACGCTCGCACTCGAACTTCCTCTTGCGGGATGCGCCGTGACCATGCCTCTCAAGGTCGAGATTCTGCCGCACCTTGCCAACATGGACCCGCTCACATCGAAAATCGGGGCCTGCAACACCCTCCGTATGGGAGCAGATGGCAAGCTCTATGGCTTCAATACGGATGTGGCAGGAATCATTCGCCCGCTTCAGCGGCGGCTCCGCCTCAAAGGTGCCCGCGTCGCTGTTCTCGGCGCCGGCGGAGCGGCCCGTGCAGCCGTATTCGGCCTGGTTGCGGAGGAAGCTGAAGTTCTCGTCGTCAATCGCACTCACGAGCACGCCGTCACGCTCGCTCGTCAGGCCAAAGCCAAGTCCCTCAAACACGAACTGCTCGCCAAGCAGCGCTTCGACGTGATCATCAACGCTACACCCTGCGGAATGGCTGGAAATAAACAGGCCATGCCCCTTGCCGAGAACGAGCTCAACGCCAGCCTTGTCTTCGACATGGTTTACAACCCTCTCGAAACTCCCCTGCTGAAACTTGCGAGGTCACGCGGGCTTCACGTCATCAGCGGCCTCGAGATGTTCGTTCAGCAAGGTGCGCGCCAGTTTGAAATATGGACCGGGAAACCCGCGCCCGAGTCCGAAATGCTAAAGGTAGTCGAGCACGAGCTTCGGAAGCGCGCCGAGGCAACGCCGAGAGAACCCGTTGCTGGGAACGGCCGCATCAAAAAGGCGTGATGTACAAGCACCCTTCCCGCTCTCGGCCCCGTCCATAGCTTCAGCAAAAGTTTTCCGCGCTTCTATCCTCTCGGTCCCGTTTAGGTCCAAACTGCCTGATGAATTCTTCGCCTGAGGTCGTCTCTCGCGCACGCCCAGACCGCCCCCGTGTCTTCTGCTCGTTCTCCATGTTGATCCTCATCAGTGTCTTGGGCATCAGTCTCTCCGGCTGTGGCTATTGGATCAACCCCAACGCAGAAGTCCCTTCAGGCCCCGGCACTCCCACCCAAAGCGGCTCCGTTATCATCTCGCCCACTTACGTCGCGCTCTCCCCCGGACAGAAGTTCCAGTTCACCGCCACCTCTTCGACCGGCGGCCAGATCGAATGGCTCGTCAACAGCACCACGGGCGGCAAACCCGAAACCGGCAAAATCGACAATGCCGGCAATTACATCGCCCCATCCGTCGTCTCGCAGGGAATCAACATCTCAGTCACCGCCGCCCTCGCGTCCTCTCCGGCGCAGAACTACGCGACCGCGATCGTTGCACTTCTACCGGCCGCCCAGGTTTCCTGTCCCGACGTAACCGGGAGTCCGCTCGTCGCAGCTTACTCCATCAATTTGCCCTCGGCTGGAAAAGTCTCCGTCGAGTTCGGAAAAACCACCGACTACGGCCGAAATACCTGGCAAGTACCCAGCGGTCCAAACGGAGGCACAGTCAAGGTCCTAGTCGCCGGCATGATCAGCAAAACCGTCTATCACATGCGCGCCCGCGTCACGCTGGACAACGGTGCAACCTACACCGACACCGACCACACCTGCACCACTGGTACTCCGCCACCAACCACCCCTGTCCAGGCGACGACAGCAAACGGAGCCACGCCTCAACCCGGCATCGAAGTCTGGAACACCGCCATTCCTTCCGACGTGCTTCAGGCCTTCGCCACGGATCTCGATGGAAACGTGATCTGGACCTATCTTTACCACGGCTCTGTCGCCGACCTGATTCAAGGCATTCAGCAGCTGCCAAACGGTGACATGCTGATGCTCATCTCCTATCTCTCGTCCATTACGGTCACCAATCCCGTTGGGCTTGTGGATGAAATCCGCGAAATCGACCTCGCCGGCAACACAGTCCGCAGACTCACCATGGACCAGCTGAACCAGAAGCTCGCGGCCTCAAACTTCCGCGATGCCGACGGCAATCCTTACAACTTCAGAGGCTTCCACCACAGCGTTCTCGCCCAACCCAACGGCCACTGGGTCATGCTGACGGACTACCGAAAAAGCTACACCGACCTGCCCGGCTATCCCGGAGTCACGCCCGTCCTCGGCGATGCCATCGTCGACGTCGATCAGAACGGCGATCCCGATTGGGTCTGGAACACCTTCGATCACCTCGACATCAATCGTCACAGGATGAATTTTCCCGATTGGACACACTCCAACGGTCTGCTCTACTCAACCGACGATCACAACCTGCTCCTCTCCATCCGCCACCAGAACTGGATCATCAAGATCAACTTCCAGGACGGGCAAGGCTCGGGCGCTGTCATGTGGCGTCTAGGCGAAGGCGGGGACTTCAAGCTGATCGGCGGCACCGAACCCACAGACTGGTTCTATGCACAGCACGGACTGAGCTTTTTCTCCCCGAACACGACCGGCATCTATCGCCTTGGCATGATGGACAATGGCAACGACCGCATATTCCCTTCTGGCCAAGTCATCTGCAAACCTCTCGCCCCCACAACTTCGAACTGCTACTCTACAATCCCGGTACTCGAGCTCGACGAGTCAAATATGACCGCAACCCTCGTCACCCACTACACGCCGCCCCCCAGCTACTTCACCTTTTTTGGCGGCAATGTCGAACAGCTCCCCAACGGCGACTTCCATGCCAACTTCGGCTCGACCGTCAACGGAGGCATCGTGCAGGAACTCAATCCGCAAGCTACTCAAGTGATCTGGCAAGGCACAACCCCCAGCGGAGACCAGTTCCACACCTACCGATGGCCCAGCCTCTACCCCGGCGTGCAATGGTAGTTTTCTCGAGATGTTCACGCCGTGAACAGCAGGGCAAGCTGCGACGATCTGCTGAAATCAGAATGACATTCAGATGACACCATGGGCCCAGCCTGAATCTAACAATCTCTAAGGTCGACATTTCAGTTGCAACGAGGTGCATGTGACCACTGCCTATATCAACCGCATTGCCAGTTCGGTCCCGCCCCACGACGTCCATCGTTCATTCGTTGCCTTCGCTGAAGGCATGATGCCGGAAGGTACCCAGCGCTCGCTCTTCCGCCGAATGGTCCGCATGTCGGCCATCGAGCACCGTTACTCATTTCTCCAACCCATCGCCTGTGAGAACGGACAGTGGCGCGACGCCGAAGACCTCTACGCTACCGGCAACTTCCCCGGCACTGAACGCCGCATGGAAGCCTTCGAGAAATTCGCGCCGCAGCTCGCCGCCTGCGCACTCAACAAGCTCTCACTCTCGATGGAAGAACGCAATGCGGTCACTCACGTGATCGTTACCTCCTGCACTGGCCTCTACGCACCGGGTCTGGACTACGACATCGTTAACCATCTCGGCCTCAATCCTTCCGTGGAACGAACCATGATCGGATTCATGGGATGCTACGCCGCAATCAACGCCCTCAAGTCGGCCCATCACATCGTTCGTTCCGAGCCCAATTCCGTCGTTTTGATTCTCAGCCTTGAGCTCTGCACTCTCCATTTGCAGGAGACCAAGAATCTCGAGCAGATGCTCTCGTTCCTGCTCTTCGCGGATGGATGCACGGCATGCCTGGTCAGCGCCCGCCCCATCGGCCTGGGTATCGACAGCTTCCTGGCGCTGCGCATTCCGGATACCAGCCATCTCATTACTTGGAAGATTCGTGAGCGTGGATTCGACATGTATCTCTCCGGCCAGGTGCCCGGCGAAATCGCCCGGGCCATGAAAGAAATTGGCCATCACGTCACGCGCGGAGAAGATCCGCTTCACTTCGACCTATGGGCTGTTCATCCTGGTGGTCGTACCGTTCTCGATGCTGTCGAAAAAGGGCTTGGCCTCCCCGAAGACGCACTCACTCACTCCCGCGACATCCTCGCCCGGTTCGGCAACATGTCTTCGGCGACCGTGATGTTCGTGCTTGAAAACGTGCTCCGTGCCGCTGCCTCAGGTCAGCGAGGGTGCGCTATGTCCTTCGGCCCTGGAGTCACCGCGGAGACCATGCTCTTCCATGCCGCCTGACGTGCTCGACTTCAGCCAGCGTGCCCAGCTCACTGAGTTGATGGACGAGCCTTGCTCGCGCGACGTCATGCGTCACTGCCTTCGCGACCTTGCCCGCGTCAATCGATGGTTTCTCGCCTACAGGCCCACCCTCAACTGGCTCGATTCACTTGCGCTCACCAATGACAAGCCTATTCACATTCTTGACGTGGGCTGCGGATACGGTGACAGCCTCCGTCGTATCGAGCGATGGGCTAAGGATCGCAACCTTTCGGTTGCACTAACCGGATGCGACCTCAATCCCGATACCATTGCCATCGCCCGTGAGGCAAGCCCTGCCCAAAGCCGCATTCGCTGGATCGCTTCCGACGTTTTCGACCTTGATCTCAGAAAGCCCGTCGATATTGTCCTCAGTTCACTCTTCACTCATCACCTCACGGAAGAAGAGATCGTCCGTTTTCTCGTCTGGATGGAAAACACTGCTCAGGTGGGCTGGTTCATCAACGACCTCTCGCGCGCTTCGATACCGTATCGACTCTTCAAGGCCTTTGCCAAAGTGGCCAACCTGCATCCTTTTGTCCAGCACGATGGCCCTGTCTCCATCGCTCGCGCCTTCATTCCGGAGGATTGGTCCCGGATGTGCGCTGCAGCCGGACTTGCCGAATCCGACATTTCCATCCAGGGCTTCGCACCTGCACGCCTCTGCGTAGGCCGAAACAAGCATCGGAGCCGCTGATGCGCAGTTCCATGGATCACGTGGTCATCGGTGGAGGTCCCGCCGGCTCCATGCTCGCAGTCCGGCTTGCTGCCGCTGGACGCGAAGTAGCGCTCTTCGAAAAACAATCTGGACCGCATGACAAGATCTGCGGTGAATTCCTCAGCGCCGAAGCGCTCGGCTACCTGACAAGTGTTGGTATCGATCCTCAACTCCTCGGCGCTCACCCCATTTGTAGCGTTCAGCTTCACTCCGGCACCAAATCCGTTCACACTCCGCTAGAGTTCAACGCTCTTTCCCTGTCGCGCCGCTTGCTCGATGAAGCTCTTCTCGAGAGTGCAAAATCCGCGGGATGCGACATACACCGTGGCGCTTTCGTCGAGCGGCTTTATTCGAAAACCGACGCCTTCTCCATTCAACTCCGCAGTGGCGCGACAATGAATGCCAATCACGTCTTCCTGGCGACCGGCAAGCACGACCTGGCCGGCCTGCACCGCACGCGCGGAACGCATTCAGATCTCATCGGTTTCAAAATGCATTGGCGTTTGGCGCCTCATTCAATCGACGCTGTTCGACACACGATGGAACTGTTCCTGTTCTACGATGGATACGGCGGACTCGCTCTCATTGAGAACGACATCGCAAACCTCTGCTTCGCCGTTCGCCAGCGCCGCATGCGTGCGACAGGAGGCTGGCCGGAACTACTCTGCGCCATCCGCAACGAAGTACCGGCAATCGATCGCATCCTGCACGGCGCGAACCCATGCTGGCCCAAGCCGCTCGCCATCTCACCGATCCCTTATGGCTATATCGCCAAAGTCTCACACGGCATCTGGCGCCTGGGCGATCAGGCCGCTGTTATCCCGTCTTTCACCGGAGACGGAATGTCTATCGCTCTGCACAGTGCCAACCTCGCCGCAGACATGTACCTCGCCGGCAGAGCACCGGACGAATACCTCGCCCGCCTTCGCGCCGACCTGCATTCCGGCATTCGCTTCGCTACCATGCTCTCGCACGCCATGGTTACGACAACAGGCCGGATATCAGCACCGATCGCACTCTCTCTCGTACCTGGAGCAATCAGCTGGATAGCCGAAAGGACACGAATCCCCAATCGCGCCCTGAAAGCAACGCCTATCGCCTCCAGAGCCGCGACGGGGCACCTGTCGCATCCGCTGCCTGAACCCTGACCTATTTGCGTTTCTTTTTCGCTGCCTTTGCTTTGGCCTTCGCCTTCTCGCCAGGCAAATGCATCGTCGGAATCGGCCCCATGTCAGGCCCGATACGCCGCACCATGTTGTCGCGCATCGCGTAGCTAATCGTCCGCAGATTCGCAGGTTTGGCAATCCCGGTACTCGGATCGATCGTCACATCCGGCGTGTTTGCAATCTGAAAACTGAATACCGGCTCCGTTCCATTCGCCGTCGCTTGCGTTGAAACCTTGACCGGAAGAAAGCCCTGGATCGGCCGAACGCGAAACGCCGTCTCATACCGGTGCCGTTTCACGCTCCACGTGAACACGCGAATCTGGTCGAAATCGTACGGCAGCCCAGACTTCGGCGGGCTCATTGCGGTCACGTATTCCGGTACCTGGTGATTGGGAACGTCCGCCACCGGATCCGTCACCTTCATCAGCACGTATGCTCCAACAATTCGCTGTCCCTCGGCGTACTGTCCCACTTCATCTGGAACATCAACGTCGACGCGTCCGGCTCCTACCCATCCCACGCGTCCTGCCGCATCGCGGATGAGCCACCAGTCCTCCATCGGAACCTCAGGCTGAGCCGGTTGCTCCTCGACGACCTTGCTGTCGTCCTCATCCTTAGTCGGCTTCTCTGCCGCACCTTTTATTGCCGGCTGTGACGAAGCTTTGGCAGCGGGCGTAGTCGAGGCAGCAGAAGCCTTCTTCACGGGCGCAGCCGGGCTGCCCGGCGCAACCCTGGGCACGGAAGCCCGCACCAGCAGTTGCAGCTTGTCATTCTCCGGCAGCAGATAGAAACGATCAGTATTGCGACCCGGGCTCACATGCAGATACGCATCGTCGCGGAGGGTCCCCGTTGCGACCACGAAATCATTCTTGTGCTGCTCCGCAAGATCCTGAAATACCTTGTATTCGCCCGCGTCGATTACGGCACGCTCTTCAAGCCAGCCGATCTCGTTCTTGTCCGTCTTGACCTTCAGGAACCGGCGTCCATGCTCCAGCACTTCCAGGGCCTGGCCATTCGAAACTTGCCCAACTCGATTCGAGACCGCCGCGACGCGATCGTGTAAATACATCTGCCGCGCTGAGACGTAGACCATCTCGCGCTTGTCTTTGTGCAGACGTTTGCAACCCGCCCCGAAAAGCAGCGAAGCCATCAAAAGCAGGGCAGGGAGTCTGGCCGCATTGCGCCGAAAAAGCGAGACGAACAAATTTGGAAATCGCGTCAACACAGCCAAGGGAGTCTATCTGAGGATAGCAGCAACCCTCGCCCACCAACAGACGGTAGGTTTACTGAAGCGCGACGCGGTGCTCAATGCACCGCTGCAACCGCGCTCGCCTGCACCGGATCGGTCCCCGTCTGGCTCGAGACCACCTGGTCCAGATATCCAGCGTTCGTCGCATCGATCGTATATCCCAGCAGGTCTGGATTCGCGTCGAAGTTCACTACGAAAACGAACTGCTTCGTGCTGTCCTCGACCATTGACTGGGGATGGGTACCGGCATTGAACGTACTTCCCAGTGCTGTCAGACCCAGTGCATTATTCGTATTCGTGATCGAGAACCCGGCGATCACTCCCGTCGAACCGGCTGACGTGCTTGCCGTCTGCCTGCTGACGACATACACGTAATTGCCGTCAGAAAACGGCAGAATCGAGTAAGGCGCCAGGCCTCCGATCCTGAACGGCGAACCGGTAACTTCCTGCTTCGTGCCGTAGATGAAAGCTCGCAACCCGCCCGTGTTCGCATCGGTGCTTGTAGCCCCAACCGCCACCGTCTCCCCTATGTAAAACAACCGAGGAGCTGTGCCGCCCGTAGGAATCGGATCGAATGCCACCGACTGTGCTGCTCCAACAGCCCCTGCCGGTGCAATCGTACCGACGTTCCCAAACGGATTCGCGATCCCCGCGTTGAAAGGAATCGTTGCGGTCCCGCCGGTGCCCATCGCTACCAGCACAGTGGTGTTGTCAGGCGAGATTGCCACTTGCCTTATTCCTGAACTGGGCAGGGCTACAAGTTGTTCCAGGTTCGCCTGCAGCAGCCCATTGTTCGGATTTATGTGTATCGCAAACAGAGTCGAGGTTCCCGAAAATCCCTCAACCAGCCACGAATTCGTCGAATCCACCTGCATGCTCGTCGCCGGATCCTGCGAAATCGGCTGTCCTGTATTTCCCAGCGTCAATAGACCTGTCGAAGCGTCGATCGTGTAAACAAAAATTCCACCGAGCGTGCTCACATACAGGAACTTGTTGTTTGGCGCGACCGTAATCGCAATGGGTGATGCGGAAAGCTTGTACGTACTGCCCAGCGCTGTGACCTTGCCCGCCTTCACATACAGTCCTGCTACCTCGCTGGTCTGGGCATTGATGACGTAGAAGTCTCCACTGCTAAGCGTCGTGCCGCCACCGCCTCCACCACCGCCACCATTCGACGGCGCCTTCCAGAACCCGCTGCAGCCCGTCAGGCACAGCGCCGCCATCGCCAGACACACCCAAATACGAGTCCTCATGGAAGCTCCTTTGAAGCCGGTGTTGCTCTCTTAGGGTAACGCCCTTCCGGCGCATCTGTCCCTTGTCGCTTAGACAGGGATCTCCTATTTTGCCACCTGCAGCAATGACGCGGTTTGCGCGACGATCGTTCACACATTGTGACGAAAAGAATTGGCTTATCGCGCCTGCCACACTATCTGCGCAGCCGTCACATCCTCAATCGCCATTCCCACCGACTTGGAAATAATTCGTCCATTGCGCGGAATGTCTGCTCCAGTCGGATCGGCGAGGATTTCTCCCAGATCCGCATGCACTTTCGCACCCGAAAGCAGCACGTCTCCTGACTCGCGCTCCACGCACGATCTCGATTCCGCCACAATAAAGCTCGACAACATCGCGTCGTCATCCATCTCCCGAATGCTCGCTCCCGTCGCACCCACCGCAAGCACCAGCGCATTCGGCCTCAACAACCTGCCTTGCAGCACTGGAACCTGCGCCGAAGTGGCGGTCAACACCACATCCGCCGCTGAAGCCTCCTCTATCGGCGCTGCCGTTGCGCCGACCTGGTCGGCGAGCTTCTTCGCATTCGCCGGCGTGCGGCTCCAGATGCGAATCTCGCTCATCTCCGGCCACACATGCTTAAGCGCCTCGATATGCGCCCGCGCCTGCACTCCCGATCCAAGAATTCCAAAGCTCTTCGGCGCCGTCTCGAAATGCCTTGGCGCCAGTGCCGCATAGGCCACAGCCGAAACCGCCGCCGTGCGCATCTCCGTAATTAGCCGGCCATCCATCACTGCCAGCGGCTCCCCCGTGGCCCGGCTCAGCAGCTCCACAATCGCCATGTGTGTATGCAAACCGAGCTCGTCGTTCGCCGGATACCAGGTCACGGTCTTCACACCCATGAACTCACCTGCCACCACCGGCATCACCGCGAACCACCCGTTGCGATGACCCTCTGAATTGCCGGCGCGCAGAATCATTCGCGCAGGCTGGTTCACTCTCCCTGCAGAGAAATCAATCAATGCTTTGCGGATCGCGGGAATCAGCGTCTCATACGTGAGGACAGCACGAATCTCTTGCTCAGAAATGTACATGGAGGCTGCCAGTATAGCGCCAGCCGAAGTGGGAGTGCTTCAGTTCGGACGGTTGCTCGAGTTCGATCGCCGTTTGAACCGCTCGTCAACCGGCTTCCGTCCCTTGAAGCCATCTTCCATCGTGTGCCAGTGTTCGATAGCGCTCTCGCCCAGGCGCCAGCAGAGCAGCACTACCTGATCATCGACCTTGCATGGGAAATCCAGCAGGCCAGTATCCATATCCTTCACCTGCACTCCAATGGAATCGATCTCCGCGATACTTTCGCGCACGCGTTGCAGGTGCCCTTCCATCTCTGCGCGATCTTTTGCGACGGCCGCAACATCCACTCGCATTCCTCCGGTCAAGTAGATCCGACGGCTTAACCCCGCCACTCGCTCCTCGACCTCTTGTGCTGCACGCTTGCCCTCAATCGCTCTTTTCAGCAGCGACTCGACAACCGGAAGCAACGATTGTGCTTCATCCAGAGTGAATGTCTTCATGCGGATTCTCTGGCTCTAGCATACGACGGATGCACAAAGCAGAACAGGCACTTCAGTACCCGGTTTTCATCAGACACCCGTCCTCACGGTTTGAGCGAGATAGTCATTCGCAGGTTGCCAATTCGAACTCGCGCCGTGCTACTTGATCTCCAGCATCCGGTCCAGTGCCACGCGGGCCCATTGCTTCACGTTGCTCCGCACCTTGATCTGGTTCACCACGCGACCTTCCACCAGGTTCTCCAGAGCCCAGGCAAGGTGCTGCGGGCTGATCCTGTACATCGTCGTGCAAAGGCAGCCATTGCTTTCCAGGCTGATGATCTTCTTGCCTTCTGGCGCGAACTTTCTCGCCAGCCGATTTACGAGGTGGATCTCCGTTCCAATCGCAAACGTCGATCCTGCAGGCGCGTCTTCGACCACCTTGATGATCCGCTCCGTGGATCCCAGTGCGTCGGCCTTCTGGCAAACTTCCCACCGGCACTCTGGATGCACGATCACCTGTATTCCCGGATACTTCGCGCGCACTTCATCCACATGGCTCGGCAGAAAACGCTGATGAACCGAGCAGTGCCCCTTCCACAGCAGAAGACGGCTCACCTTCAGAGCAGCAGACGTCTGCCCGCCCTGCAAGCCCCAGGGATCCCAGATCTGCATCTCCTCCATCGGGATTCCCATGGCATAACCCGTATTGCGGCCCAGATGCTGATCCGGCAAAAACAAAATTCTTTTCCCCCGCGCAAACGCCCATTCGAACGCCGCCCGCGCATTCGATGAAGTACACACCAGACCGCCACGCTCTCCACAGAACGCCTTGATCGCCGCAGTCGAATTCATGTAGGTCAGCGGAATCGTTTCATCCGCCAGCCCGACTCGCTCCAGCGTTTCCCAGCACGCCTCCACCTGCGAGATCTCCGCCATATCCGCCATCGAGCATCCCGCATTGAGATCCGGCAAGATCACTTGCTGATCGTCGCGTCCAAGCACGTCCGCGCTCTCAGCCATGAAGTGCACCCCGCAGAACACGATGTATTTCGCATCGGTTTCAGCGGCCACCTTCGAAAGTTTGTAGCTGTCGCCCGTGAAATCGGCGAAGCGAATCACCTCGTCCCGCTGGTAGTGATGCCCCAGCAGAACGGTTGACGAGCCGAGCCGCTTGCGCGCTGCCGCAATGCGTTCGTCCATGCTGTTGTCGGGAAGAGCCAGGTAGTTTTCCAGGCTGCACGAAACACCAGTCTCCGTAGAGACCACTTCATCAAGAACCAGGTTCACCTTTTCCGCCTTCAGTCCGCCCAGCTCTTATGGAACCGGCGAACGGGGATGTTGAAAGCACTCAGCGGCTGCAGAAGATGCGCTGTCGTTTCCGACCCCACCCTCGGGGATGTTGCAGCCCCACTTACAGGATGCGCCCGACTCGCGGCGGACTCAAGAATCCTTAACCGCTCTGGACGCTTCCGTCATCCCAATTTTACCAAAACGCGGAACCCACCACCGGTCTCCCACTCACGTTACCCGCAATTGAGGTGACGCCTAAGTTTGTGAGCGCGGCACGCCGACAGTTATCATTAGCCTTCATGAGTCCGCACCCGCCAATCCTGCTCGGCACCATATCGATGGTCGATTCCTTCATCCTTATGGTCATGGCGCTCGTGGTCTTCGGACCGCGCCGTCTGCCGCAGATCGGCCGCCAGATCGGCAAGCTCATGTACGAATTCCGCAAAGCTTCAAACGACTTCAAGTTCCAGATGGAAGAGGAGTTGCGCCAATCGGAAGAGTCCGATCGCCGCAAAAAAGAAGAGGAGCGCCAGCGCGCCCTCGCAGCTCAAGCGGCCTCGGAACAGGCTTCCGTCTCCGCCGACCCTCCTCCGCCAGCTCCGCCGGTCGACTCTCCCGATCCGGGCGAAACAACATACCCCGAGCAGTACCCGCCAGAAACAGCGGCGAGCCAGTCGCAAACCGAGGAATCTACGCCTCGGATCATGCCGCCCAGCGTTGGGGAAACCGTCGCCGCTGCTCGTCCGAATCGTTCCTACGGATCTCCGGATCAAACCGCCGCGATAGAAGAGCCCAGCTCTTCTCAGCCGCAGTCCACCGACATTCCACCATCAGAACCCAACCCCCACTCTCCGGAGGCCGCGGAGGCACTGAACCCGCATGGTTGATGCTGCGGACGCAATCGGCAAAGCTCGAAACGCTGTCTCGGAACGCGCAGAACTCCCAGGCATGAGCCTGATGGAGCACCTGGATGAACTGCGCCGGCGTATCATCCACTCCGCCGGTTTTCTCATCCTCGGGTTCGCCGTCGCCTGGATCTTCCGTGTTCGGCTTCTCAACTTCCTGCAGGCGCCGCTCCTCAAGATTGGCAAGTCCCTAGTCTTCACGCATCCCATGGATGCGCTCAATCTGAATCTCTACGTCGCGTTGCTCGCAGGCGCCATCTTCGCCTGCCCGTTCATCCTCTATCAGGTCTGGCTGTTCATCGCACCCGGCCTCTATCAAAAAGAGAAGCGCTTCGTTTTCCCCTTCATGGCTGCAACGATCAGCCTCTTTCTGCTTGGTGCCGCATTCGGCTACTACTACGTCCTGCCCGGCGCAATCAAAATCCTCGTTATTCAGTTCGGCCACGACTTCACCCCGATGATCACCATCGAGGATTACTCGAGCTTCTTTCTGTCCATCATCCTGGGCCTGGGTATCAGCTTCGAACTCCCCATCCTGATCTTCTTCCTCGCCATGTTCGGCATCGTCAGCCCGCGATTCCTCTGGAAGAACATCCGCTACGCCATTCTCGCGGTTTTCATCGTCGCCGCCGTCATCTGCCCCAGCCCTGACCCGTGGACGATGTGCATCTACGCCGTCCCCATGCTCGCGCTCTACATCGTCGGAATCTTCGTCGCATGGTGGGTACATCCCGATCGCAAACGCGCCAAAGAGGCGGCGGCAAAGTGACCGCTCGCTCCCTCCGGCGGATCGCATCCGTCATCTACCTTGCACTGCTCTGTCTCTCCATCAAGCCCGCATCCGCGCAGGCCCGCTTCAACGGAGGCAAGGCTTACGAATATGCGAAGTCCTTCGCAGCTATCGGCCCGCGCTGGCCCACGGGTCCCGGACACGCCAAAGCCGAAGCCTTCATTCGCAATCACTTTAAGCAGGACCAACTCGAAGACGATTCTTTTACCGCCAACACGCCGATTGGTCCAGTCCCGTTGCACAATTTCATCGTGCGCTTCCCCGGTAAGAAAGACGGCATCATCGTTCTAGGCACCCATTACGAGACCAACTATCCGCTGCGGAACATCAACTTTGTCGGCGCCAATGATGGTGCCGCCACCACCGGCCTGCTCATGGCCATCGCCGATCAACTGCGCGGCAAGAAACTCGACGGCTATTCCGTCTGGCTTGTTTTCTTCGACGGAGAAGAGGCGTTCGAGCATTGGTCTTCATCCGACTCAACCTACGGCAGCCGCCACCTCGCCGCAAAATGGGGCGGCAATGGCACCCTCGGCAAAATCAAGGCCTTCATGCTCGCCGACATGATCGGTGACAAGGACCTCGATATCCAGCGCGAGACCAACTCCACCGGCTGGCTCGTCGATCTCGTACGGCAGGCTGCAAAGCGGTTTGGCGATGAGCGCTACTTCTTCCAGACGGACGAGCCCGTCGAAGATGACCACCTCCCCTTTGTCAAGCGCGGCGTTCCCTCCATCGACGTCATCGATCTCGACTACGGCCCCAACAACAGCTATCACCACACCGCGCAGGACACCATCGACAAGGTCAGTGCCCGCAGCCTATCCATCGACGGTGACGTCTTTATGGAGACCATCCGCCTCATCAATCAGCGGTGACAATCCACCCCATTGGTTGAAGCGCGATAGCGTCTAGTAACATCCAGTCATGATTGGTGGCGCGACCTGGTCTTGGTGGATCGGCTTCCACGTTGTAGCGGGTGCGCTGCTCCTCGTCGATTTACTGCTCCCCAGCCACAAGAAAGAGTCCGGACCCTCACGGAAGACCGCGTGGCTCTGGACGGCCGTTCTGGCGCTCCTTGCATTCGGATTTGCCGGATTCATCGCCATCAAGCAAGGTCGCGTCACGGCAATGGAGTTCATCGCCGGCTACACCATCGAGACCTCGCTCAGCGTTGATAACCTCTTCGTGTTTCTTGTCATCTTTCAGGGTTTCAGACTGAGTGGCGGTCAGCAGCACAAAGCCCTGGCATGGGGCGTCGGCGGAGCTATCATCATGCGCGCGATCTTCATCGCGCTGGGGGTCACACTGATCCAGCACTTCGAGTGGATCACATATCTGTTTGGGGCCGTTTTGCTCTATGCGGCCTGGCGGCTCGTAAGTCAGCCTTCGACGCGCGATGTGATCCCTCGCTGGGTACGCAACATGCACCCCAAAGAGAAATCGCTTTTTCCAGTGATTCTGGCCGTGGAACTGACCGATGTGCTATTCGCTGTCGACTCCATTCCGGCCGTGCTGGCGGTTTCGCGCGATCCATTTGTCGTCTACACGTCGAACATCGCAGCGATTCTCGGCCTGCGTTCGCTCTACTTCGCTCTCGCCTCACTCCTCGATCGTCTGCGCTATTTGCACTATGGCCTCGGGGCCTTGCTCGGCTTCATCGCGTTCAAGATGCTCTCCGCGCATTGGCTTGATATCTCCATCACCTTATCGCTCGCCGTCATCGGAGCCATTCTCGCCATCTGCGCAGTCTGGTCCCTGCTCGCCGGACCGAAGCCAGAGCACGGCGCCGGTCACTGAGTTCTACAAGTTTTCGAACCTGACACCGCCGCCCGTCTTGTAAATCGAGTGCTTCTGAAACTCCGCATCATTGCGCTTCGGATAGTCGTTGCGAAAATGTGCTCCCCGGCTCTCCTTGCGCGCCACTGCCGAACATAGAATCGCCATCGCTACACTGCAAAGGGATCGTGCCTCAAGCACGGCTCGACAAATCTTTCCGTCGCCGCCGAATCGTGCGATCCCGGCTTCGATCTCCGACTGAATGCGAAGTCCACCGACCAGCAATTCCTCCGAACGCAACAGTCCCCCATCCGTCCACATCCCTCTCTGAAGAGTCGCGACCTGTGCCTCGACCTCTTCGAGATTTACTCGATTGGATGAGTCGGCATTCTCGCCTCCTGCGTCAGCCTCGACCACTGGTAAATCATCCTCGAGCATCGCCTTCGCTGCCCGCGCCCCAAACACCAGACCTTCGAGTAGGGAATTTGAAGCCAACCGGTTCGCTCCGTGCACACCGGTACACGCCGCCTCGCCCGCGGCATACAGCCCATTCACATTCGTGCGCCCCATCAGATCGGTTCGGATTCCGCCCATCAGATAATGCGCCGCAGGCCTCACCGGGATCAGATCGCGCTGCAGTTCTAGCGAATACCGCGCCAGAAATGCGCTGATCCCTGGAAACCGCTTGCGAAGATCGATGTTCTTTACGTGCCGCATGTCAAGAAATACCTGTCGCGGCCCACCCTTCTCGTCAAGCCCCTCGCGCGTAATCGCTCGCGCCACAACATCTCGCGGTGCCAGTTCAAGCAGCGGATGATACCGTTCCATGAACCGCTCGCCCCAATCGTTGCGAAGATAAGCACCCTCTCCCCGCAGCGCTTCCGACATTAAAAACCTTGGTGCCCCTGGAAACGAAAATGCTGTCGGATGAAATTGGTAGAACTCCATATCTGCGAGTTCCGCACCAGCCTCAAGCGCCAGGGAGATGCCATCCCCCGTCGCCACTGGCGGATTCGTTGTATCGCTGTAAACCTGCCCCGCACCGCCAGACGCGACCAGAACTCCACGCGACATGACGAGTTCTCGTCCGCCGGAGCAATCACTCTGAGGACCAGCAGGAACGAGTTCAGCCCCAATTACTCGCCTATCGTGGACCAGCAGCCGGCTTACCATCGTCCACTCAGCAAACCTGATCCGGGGATGCGCATGAGCCTGCGCCACCAGCGACCTGCTGATCTCCGCACCAGTCGCATCCCCGTTCGCGTGCAGAATCCGCGCTCGCGAGTGCGCTCCCTCTCGCGTCCGCAGCAACTCGCCGCCTTCGCGATCGAACTGCGTGCCCCACTCAATGAGCTCAGCAACACGCTCCGGTCCTTCCGCAACCAAGACCTCGGCAGCCGGCCGGAACACCAGCCCATCTCCTGCTGAAACGGTGTCGTTCAGGTGCAGCGCGACATCTTGCGTGTCTTCCCAGGAAGCCACAGCAATGCCGCCTTGTGCATAGTGGGTGTTCGACTCGCCGAGAGATTCCTTCGTGACGACAAGAACGTCACCCTCTTCAGCAAGTTCTATCGCCGCGCGTAACCCTGCTACGCCTGCACCCATCACGATGAAATGAATCGGGGAAGCGAATGCCATCACTTCGAGGCTATCATTTGCCCCGATCCATCAGGAGCTAACGGCTTGAGGCGCGGCGTGCGTGGCCCGCGCTTTGCTTTTCAACACGAACCCCAGCATCTCCGCACACTTTTTTAGCAGCCCATACGGTCCTGCATCCACGCCCAGTTGCTTGTCAGCCCACGGCTTCACGCTTCCGCGCGATGTTGAACTCATCGCCAATACCTGACATCTTGGAGCGCGCTCACGCGCCATTGAAGCTAGCCGTTCACACTCATCCGCCGTCAGCGAGTGACACAGCACAATCAGATCGAAACTATTGCTTGTTAACAGAGACCTGGCTTCAACGAACCTGCCAGCGCCTCGAACGGCGAAAAATGCACCCAAAATCATCTCTCTCGATCTCAGCAGCATCTCGTCACGACTTACTACCAGCACACGAGCATGAGAGTTCATAATTAACAACCCGAGAAACGCAGGAGAAATCGCGTCGTGCTCTGCAATTACTCCGCAATCAAAAATAAGGTGACTAGGGAAAACCCTAGGTGAATGAGATCTTTGCGAGAGCCCGAACCACACTAACTCTGATGTAAATGCCGTCCAACTGGATATCTCAGAGTCCATCTCGAGCCGTAAGTTAGTTCACTCATACGAAAACATAACTCTGATGCCATGTCTCCGATGAAAGCTGAGTGTTTGTCAGAGGAAAGGTTGAGTGTTTCCGCTGCAGGCTTCGGGCAAACCTGATCCGATAGGATGGAATTAACGTGCAAACCATACGGGTCGAAACTCCTTCTGCTAAATACGACGTATTCGCGGGCAGCGGCCTGATCGCTTCGCTCGCTCCCCGCATTGAACGTGCAGTCGGCAAATTGCCTCGTCGCGTCTTCGTCCTTACCTCTCCGGAAATCTGGGCACTCTGGGGCGACACGTTCCTCAAGTCCTTCTCAGAACCGCCCACCGTGCTCTTCCTCTCTGCAGGCGAAAAACACAAGACCGTCAAAAGTGTCGATAACATCCTCCGTCAGATGATCCGCGCCGGCGGCGATCGCGGATCTCTCCTCATCGCATTCGGCGGCGGCATCGTCGGTGACGTCGGCGGCTTCGTTGCCGCCATCTTCATGCGCGGCATCCGCTACGTGCAGGTCCCCACTACTTTCCTGGCCCAGGTCGACTCTTCTGTCGGCGGCAAGACCGGCGTTAATCTTCCCGAAGGCAAAAACCTCGTTGGCAGCTTTCATCATCCCGCTGCAGTTTTCGCTGACATCAGCGTTCTCGGCACCCTTCCCGATCGCGAACTCCGCGCTGGCCTCATGGAAAGCATCAAGGCCGGAGTCATCCGGGATCGATCCCTCGTGCGCTTCATGGAAGATCATGCTGACGACGTCCTCGGACGTGACTCTAAGGCGCTTGAAAAAGTGATCGCCGCATCCATCCGCATGAAAGCCTCCGTCGTAAACAAAGACGAACGCGAGAACGGCCTGCGCATGATCCTCAACCTCGGTCATACTGTAGGCCACGCAATTGAACAGGTCACGAAATACAAAGTCCTGCTGCACGGCGAAGCCGTTGGCTGGGGTATGATCGCCTCCCTGTATGTTGCCCACCGCCGTCGCAGCATTACCGGTGCTCAAGCCGCACGCGTTGAAAAGCTCATCCATCTGTATGGACCGCTTCCGCGACTCGAATTGCGCGCTCCACGCCTCATCGCTGCCACCGGTAGCGACAAAAAGAATGTCGGCGGAGTCCGCCGCTTCGTTGTTCCGATCGGTATCGGCGATGCAGGGGTAATTGAAGACCTCACCCACGCCGAACTTCTCGCCGCCGCTACCTACATGCTCTCTCAGGCGAAAGAAGCGCGCGCGTCATGATCGCTTCAGGCGCAAAGCCCATGGGTGTGCAAGGTGAGTCCGACGCTGCTCAGGCCGTGCAGCAGATGTTCAACACCATTGCACCGCGTTACGACCTTCTCAACCACGTGCTCTCCGCAAATATCGACCGGCTATGGTGGCGTCGCGCCGCCCGGGCATTTCGATCCACGCTAGCCGATCCCAACGCCGCCATCCTCGACATCTGCTGCGGCACCGGCGATCTCACCTTGGCCCTCCTCAAACACCGACCTGCCTCTGCGCGTCCCATCCTCGCCGCCGATTTTGCCCACGCCATGTTGAGCCGCGGATCGCAAAAATTCGGCGCAGTCCAATCGGGTCGGCCCCGCGCCATCGCTCTGGAGGCCGACGCGCTCCATCTGCCGGTCCGTTCGCAATCGCTCGATCTCGTCATCACCGCATTCGGCTTCCGCAATCTCGCCAACTACGAGGCCGGACTCCGCGAATTCCATCGCGTGCTCAAACCCGGCGGACGCCTTGGCATCCTGGAGTTCAGCCAGCCCGGCGGTCTCATCGGCAAAGCCTACGCGCTTTACTTCCATCGCATCCTGCCCATCATCGGCCGGCTCATCTGCGGCAAGAACGGCCCGTACAACTACCTGCCATCATCCGTGGGCGCTTTTCCTCCTCCATCTGAATTGCTTGAGCTGATGCGACATACCGGCTATTCCGAATGCAATTGGCAGTCCTACACCTTCGGCATTGCGGGGTTGTACATGGCCGCACGCCCGCCTGTACTCTAGGTACGCGATGAACCTCGCCGCCACCAACGTCTCCGCGCTGACTCCTGCGGAGAACTCGGCCTTGAAACGCCGTGTCGCGCTCAATTCCATGCTCGCGGCCACCTGCATGACGGCCCTCAAGCTTGCTGCCGGCATCATCTCCGGATCTCTCGGCGTTCTCTCTGATGCCGCCCACTCCGGCCTCGATCTCGCGGGCGCGACCCTCACCTTTTTCTCTGTCCGCGTCTCGGACAAGCCCGCCGACGAAGACCACACCTACGGCCACGGCAAGGTCGAAAATCTTTCCGCATTCTTCGAAGCTGGACTCATGGCCATCTCCTGCGTCTGGATCATCTGGGAAGCGATTCAGCGCATCCGTCTCAACACCTACGAGCTCAGATTCTCCATCTGGCCTGTCCTCGTCGTTCTCAGTTCCATTGCGGTGGATTTCTGGCGATCTCGCGCATTGCGCCGCGTCGCGGAGCAAACTGGCTCGCCCGCCCTCGCCACAGATGCTTTTCACTTCGCCTCCGATATCTGGGCCTCTGTCGCAGTCTTGGCTGGCCTGCTTGCAACCTGGGCCGGAGTCTATTGGCACATCGACTGGCTCCGTTATGCCGATCCCGTAGCGGCTATCTTCGTTTCGCTCATGATCCTCCGCATCACGGCGACGCTCACCCGGGAGACCGTCGGCGTGCTGATGGATCAAATCCCTGCCGAAACGCGACTCAAGGTAATACACGAAGCGGAAAAAGTCCCTGGAGTTCTAGCTGTCGAACAAGCCCGCGTGCGCCGTTCCGGTCCTAACTACTTCGCCGACCTCACCCTGGCAATGCCAAGCCGCAACACGTTCGAGCACACCGGCGAACTCGTCCGTGCCGCAACGGAGGCTGTGCATCGCGTGCTGCCCCAGGCTGACGTAGTCATCCACACCGTCCCCCGCCACTCCCGGGCCGACAGCATCTTCGATCGCGTGCGCGCCGTAGCGGCCCGGAACAATGTCCCTGTACACGACCTTAGCGTGCAATCCCATCACGGCAAGCTTCACGTCGAATTACACGTCGAACTAGACGAGAATCTGCCTCTCATCGCCGCACACAGTTTCGTCAGCGGACTCGAAGCCGAGATTATGCGCGAGACTCCGGAAATCGATTCCATCCTTACCCACATTGAGAGCGAACCCGCCACCATCGAGCAGCCGGAGGAAATCGTCGAATCCGATCGCCGTATCGAAAAGGCTCTTCGCACCGCCGCCTCAGTCGACAAGGAGATCATCGACGTCCACCAGATAAAAGTCGGCCGCACCGGCGACCACGTCTCCCTTTCCTGTCACTGCACGCTCCCCGATGAGCTCTCAATGCATCACGTCCATGAGGTCATCACCTCGCTCGAAGACCGCTTCAAGCTGGAGTGCCCCGAAGTACACCGCGTCACCATCCATCCCGAGCCCGTCACCGACAACACCCGCTGACACCTCTGATCCGCCCTGCTAGCTATCCGCGCTCCTTCTCGATATCCGATAATGGTCTAGCAGGCAGGAGGGCTCAGTTCTTTGATCGTTCACTCCGATTGGAAGCACGACGAGGTTTTTCAGGGCACCACTGAAGATGGCAAATCCATCACCATCGACGGCGACTCGGCCCACACCCACGGACCCAGCCCTCTGCAAGTCGTGTTGATGGCTCTCTGCTCCTGCACATCCGTTGACGTTGTCAACATCCTCAAGAAGAAGCGCCAGAACCTCACCGCTCTTCGCGTCACTGCGCACGCCACCCAGGCGGAAACTCCTCCCCGCGTCTTCACACACATCAAACTCACCTATGCTGTTCATGGCCGTCTGAGCCGCAAAGCCGTCGAGGATGCAGTGTCACTCTCAAAGAACAAGTACTGTTCTGTATCAAAAATGCTTGAGAAGTCCGCTCCCGTTGACTACGAGATTGTCTACCCCGACGGAGAGCCCGAGCCATGAGAGGCAGCCTGATTCTTCGCCTTTTCCGCATGGCCTCAGTCGTCATGCTCCTCGTCGCCGTTGGCATGATCTCTGCCATCACCACCATGCACTTCGCCATTCATGGTGCAGAAGTCAAAATCCCTACCTTGAAAGGCATGACTGTTGCCGAAGCGCGAAGCCAGGCAGCCGGTATGGGTCTCAACCTGGACGTCGACAATCGCTACTACTCCTCCGACGTCGCTGCCGGACACATCCTTTCGCAATCACCGCCCCCCGGCACCGTCGTTCGTCGCGAGTGGCACGTCCGCGTCTCTGAAAGTCTAGGTCCGCAAAAAGTCGATGTCCCCGATACAGTCGGCGCTGACTCGCGTGTTGCCGCATTGCGCCTTCGCCGCGCCGGTCTTCAAGTGGGAGTGACCGCGAAGCTACCGTGGCCTGGCGCTCAGGACAATGCCGTACTTGCACAGGATCCGCCCGCCCACTCGCACGGCATCGCACAGCCCAGCGTAAACATCCTCGTCGCCACTCCTGACAACTCCGCACCCGACGGCTATGTGATGCCCGATCTCGCTGGACTACCAGTCACGACTGCAATAGACCAGCTCACTCGCATCGGCTTGAAGGTCGATCCGCCCACCTATATCGACGTGAACGTACCACCAGTCGGTGCTGCAGGAACAACCCCCGTGCCCCCCACAGCACCCGGATCAGTCATCACCCAGCAGCCCCTCGCTGGAGCGCGCGTCGATCAGAACACCGTCATCAAGCTCGTCGCGGCAAAATAAAGCCATCGCGCTCGCACCGTCATCTAACAACTGACGCATGGTGCCGGATTCCAAAAACTTACCCGCGAAATCTCAGCCCGATCGTGATTTCTCGCATGCCTGGCGTGCCCTTCGCCATCGCAATTTCCGCCTCTTCTTCGGCGGACAAAGCATCTCCGTCATCGGCACCTGGATGACGCGGGTCGCGACATCCTGGCTCGTCTATCGCCTTACGGGCTCCGCGCTTCTCCTCGGCACGGTCAGTTTCGCCGGACAAATCCCGACATTTCTCCTCGCACCCATCGCAGGCGTCGTCGTCGATCGCATCGATCGGCGCAAAGTCCTGGTCTGGACCCAGGCTCTCGCGATGCTTCAATCTCTAGCACTCGCTTGGCTCACGCTGTCTAATCGCATCACCATCGGTGAAGTTCTTGCACTCAGCGCTTTTCAGGGACTCATCAACGCCTTCGATATGCCCGCGCGGCAATCCTTCATGGTTCAGATGGTTGAGGACCGTGCCGATCTCTCCAACGCGATCGCCATCAACTCATCGATGGTCAACATGGCAAGATTGGTCGGCCCGTCTCTCGCTGGCCTGCTCATCGCGGTAAAAAACGAAGGCTGGTGCTTCCTTGTCGACGGCATCAGCTACATCGCCGTTATCATTTCGTTGCTCCTGATGCGCGTACCCAGCACTCAGGAACAGCGCGCCCGAACATCCATGCTCAACCAATTGAAAGAGGGTTGGACTTACGTTGCGGGATTCGTTCCCATTCGCTCCATCCTCCTGCTCTTTGCGTTGCTCAGCCTCATGGGTTGGCCATTCATGGTGCTGATGCCCATCTTCGCCGCCAAGATCCTTCACGGTGGCCCGCACACCCTCGGTTTTCTCATGGGCGCCGTCGGAGTCGGATCGCTCGCCTCCGCTCTTTCCCTTGTCCTACGCCGCTCCGTCCGCGGACTCACGCGCGTCATTCCTGTCGCTGCTGTTATCTTTGGCGTCGGACTGATCTTCTTCGGCCTCTCCCACTACCTCTGGCTCTCCATGCTCATGATGCTCATCACCGGTTTCGGAATGATGCAGGGCCTCACGGGCAGCAATACCATCATTCAGACCTTGGTCGACGAAAACATGCGCGGCCGTGTCATGAGCTACTACACCATGGCTTTCGTTGGCATGGCGCCCTTCGGAAGCCTTCTCGCCGGCGCGATGGCCCATGCCATCGGCGCTCCACGAACCGTAATCGTCAGCGGCGTGGCATGTATCCTCGGAGGCATCTGGTTCACTTCGCAACTCCCCGCTATCCGCAAAGACATGCGTCCCATCTACCAGCGCCTCGGAATCATCCCGCAGCCACCTCTCGAAGAAGCCACCGAGAGCTGATCCGGTATCATTGCCACGCGAGGAACTCCAATCATGGGAATGCAGGAAGATCTCGATCGAATCACATTGCAGGAGCGCGAACTCATCCTGCCTCGTCTCGATGCAGATATCGCATGGCAGATCGGCTCAACGCTTCGCGCCATTGCCGCTGAGCGTCGCCTGCCCATCGTTATCGATATTCGCCGCTTCGGACATCCACTCTTCTACGCGGCCATGGACGACACCACGCCCGACAATCCCGAGTGGGTCCGCCGCAAAAGTAACGTCGTCGCCCGCTTCCATCACAGCTCCTACACAGAGGCGCTGAAAGAGAAACTCAAGGGAAAAACTATCTACGAGACTCAAGGCCTGCCGCTCGCCGAATACGCCACCCACGGCGGCTCATTCCCCATTCGCATCGCAAACGCGGGCGTCGTTGGCAGCATCACCGTCTCCGGCCTGCCCATGCGCCAGGATCACGAACTGGTCATCGAAGCACTCTGCGCCGTTTTGGGCCGAAATTACCAAGATCTCAAGCTCTCCCCTGAGTAGCTGGTGCCCCATGACACCCAATGTTGGAGACATGGGTCTGGATTTTTTGGAGATTGCTGGTACGGTCAGGCACCTTTCTCAATCAGTGCCGCAAAGAATCCATCCGTCTGAAAGACGCCGGGCAGCAGCCTCAATGTGCCCTGATCCGTAACGCAGCCTGCGAGTCGCTCCGCACCTGTATCTGTCAGAATCCCATCCGCCCACAGTTCTTCAAGCCGCTTCCTCAACGAAACCAGCTTCGCTCCCGAGCCCTCACCCAGCACTGCATCGATCACCCGCTCGTTCTCCTCAGGCTCCAGCGAGCACGTCGAATACAGCACAAATCCGCCTGGCCGCGCCGCCCGCAACGCGGAAGTCAGAATTGCCTTCTGCCGCTCAGCCTGCCGCAGCAAATCCTCCGCTCGCAGCCGATGTCGAATCTCAGGGTTCCGCCCAAGCGTTCCCGTCCCGCTGCACGGCACATCCGCAAGCGCAACATCGAAGGCATTCTCTTCCTTAAGCTGCGTCGCGTCGGCAAGCCTGCATTCCACCCGCTCACCCAGTACCCGAAGCCTATTCCGCAAATCCCCCAGCCGCTGGTGACTCCCGTCGCACGCCACAATCTCTGCTTCAGGATTGCGTTCACCTAGAATCAGCGTCTTGCCTCCCGGCGCCGCACAGCAGTCCAGAATCTTCCGTCCCCGCGGCACAAGTTCCGCAATCAGCTGCGATCCCTCATCCTGAATTCGCATGCGCCCTTCGCGAAACGCCTCCGTCTTCGTCACATCCCCCGCACCCACTCGACGCGCAGAAGTCAGAAATTCACCCGGCCCAAGCTGAACGTCTTCTCCCGCAAGCTCCCGCTCAACATCATCGCTGCCCAGCCGCACAAACAGCTGCGGCTGCTCTTGCCCATGTCGGCAGATCGCACACGCCGCCTCTTTGCCGTATGTCTCAGTCCACCGCTCAACCAGCCAGGCCGGATAGCCACCTCTGCACTCCTCCGAAGCTGCCGCCTGTTCACGAGAAGTCCCTAGCTTCCGCAACACCGCGTTCACCATGCCCGAAGCAAACCGATGCCCCGCCTGCTTCGTCAACTCCACACTTTCATCAATCGCAGCGCGCGCTGGAATCCGATCCATATGCAACAACTGGAACGCACCGATCCGCAGCGCAATCAGCACCTCTTCATCCAGCTTTGCGTTGGGATGTTTCAACAGCGGCCGGATCCGCCCGTCCAGCTCGATCTGCCAGCGGAGCACACCAAGCACCAGCGCTGTTGTCAGCTTCTTATCCGGCTCAGTCAGGACCTCAACGCTCCTGCCCCTCAGCAGCGTATCTGAATGGCCAAACTTCTCCATCGTCTTCAGAATGGAGAACGCAGCTTTGCGCGCCGGCGATACGCCGCTCATCCGCTCACCCCAGCCGGACGCCGGCTCTAAGTGCAGTGCCGCGCAGAAATTCCGCAGCTGTCATCCGCTTCTTGCCCTCGAGTTGAATCTCGTTTACCTCGATCCAGGTCCCTTGTGCGCACGCCACGATGATCGTGCCGTCCCCTGCCTCAACAAGACCCGGCTCCGCAAGATCATCCTTCTGCGCCACCTGCATGCGATGCACGATCAGCTTCTTGCCTTCCAGAAACGTGAATGCCCCCGGCCACGGCTGAAATCCCCGCCATCGATTCCACAACTCCCGCGCCGTATACTTCGCAAAATCCATCCGCCCATCGTCTCTGGTCAGTATCGGCGCAAGCGTTGCACGCGAGTGATCCTGCTGCTTCGGCTTGATCGTTCCGTCATCCAGACCCGTCAGCGTCTTCACCACAAGCGGCGCACCGGCCTTAGCCAGCACATCGAACAATTCCGCGGCCGTCTGTCCGGGCGCAATCGGAATCTCCTGTTGCAACAGAATCGGTCCGGTATCGAGCCCCTCCTCCAGCAGCATCGTCGTGTTCCCGGTGACTGCTTCACCCATTGCCACGGCCCACTGAATCGGAGCCGCCCCGCGATACTTCGGCAGCAACGACGCGTGCAGGTTGATGCAGCCCAATCGCGGCAAGCTCAGCATCCATGGAGGAATGATCCGCCCATACGCCACCACCACAATGGCATCCGGCGCAAGCGCCTCCAGGCGTGCGCGAAACTGTGCATTGTTCTTGATCTTTTCGGGCTGGATAACCTCCAGCCCCGCTGCAAGCGCTGTCTCCTTCACAGGAGGTGCAGTCATTTGCTGCGAGCGCCCCACCGGCCGGTCCGGCTGCGAGACCACCAACGGAATCTCATGTCCTGCCGCGATCAACGCCTGCAGCGTCGGCACAGCGAACTGAGGCGTCCCGCAGAAGACGAGCTTCACGGTCTTACCAGGTGCCTTCGCGCTGCATTTTGCGAATCTTGCGCAACACCAGGTCGCGCTTCAGCGAACTCATGCGGAAAATGAACAGCATGCCATCCAGGTGATCGATCTCATGTTGAAACGCACGCGACAGCAACTCCTCCCCGTCCATCTCAAACCACTTGCCCTGCAGATCCTGCGCACGCACCTTCACCGTCGAGGCGCGCTGCACCTTCTCGCGAATCTCCGGAAAGCTCAGGCAGCCTTCCTCCTCATACTGCTTCCCTTCGCGAAAAATAATCTCCGGATTCACGAGCACTAGCTTCTGCTCAGGATCTTTCCCCTGGCTCAAGTCGATCACCGTCACGCGTTTCGACACCGCCACCTGCGGTGCCGCCAGTCCGATCCCCTGCGAGGCGTACATAGTCTCAAACATGTCATCGACCAGCTTCTTCAGCTCGTCATTGAACTCCGTCACCGGCTCGCCGGGTTGCGAGAGCACCGGCTCCGGGTACTTCACGATTTTCAGAATCATCTCTGTCTGGTAACAACTCCGAATCTGCTTGTTTTTTTAAAAGCTCCGTATCTGTTCGATGTATCCCAGAAAGTTTCGTTTCATCTCGTCCGCCGAGTCCCCGCCGAACTTCTGTTGCGCCAGCCCGGCAACCGTCATCGCCACCATAGCCTCAGCAGCAACTCCCGCCGCCGGTACCACGCAAATATCGCTGCGCTCGTAACTTGCGCTCGTCGCCTCGCGCGTATCAAATCGCACTGACTCGAGCGGCCTCCGCAGCGTTGAAATCGGCTTCAGGTACCCACGAACGATTATGTCCTCGCCGTTTGAAACCCCTCCTTCAACTCCGCCCGCATTGTTCTGCTCTCGCGTGAATCGAGTCGGCCTCCCGGTCCCTTCTTTCGCATAATGGATTGCATCGTGCACAGTGGACCCAAACGACTCCGCCGCCGTCACCCCGCGCCCGATCTCCACAGCCTTGACCGCCTGCAGGCTCATCACGGACCAGGCCAGCAGCCCGTCTAGCCGCTCATCCCAGTTGGCGTACGTCCCCAATCCTGCCGGAGCCCCATGCACGACAACCTCAAACACCCCGCCGACTGTATCGCCCGTTCGCGAGGCGTGCTCCACTTCTTCTTTCATCCGGGCTTCGGTCGCAGGATCGACACAGCCCAGCACGATCTCTTTCTGCTCTGCAACGGCCGCTATCTCTTCCCACGTCGCTGGCCGCTCCAGTTCCACACGTCCGACGCGGATCACGTGACTCGACACTTCGATTCCCAGATACCGCAGCAGGAGCTTCGCAAATCCACCCGCAGCTACCCGCGCCGTCGATTCCCGCGCCGAAGCCCGCTCCAGCACATACCTCGCATCCGGGAAGTTGTATTTCAGCGCTCCCGCCAGATCCGCATGTCCCGGCCTGGGCGACGCAACCGCCTGGTGCTTCGCCGGATCGCCCGACTCTACCGGCAGCTTCTCCTCCCAGTTCTTCCAGTCGCGGTTCACGATCTCGATCGCGACCGGCGAACCGATCGTCTTTCCATGCCGAACGCCCGAGAGGATATGCACCTTGTCCGTCTCGATCTTCATCCGGCCGCCACGGCCGTAGCCCTGCTGCCTCCGCCAAAGCTCGCGGTTGACGAAATCCAGGTCCACCGGCAGCCCAGCGGGCAGCCCGGAAACCAGCGCAATCAAAGCCTCTCCGTGCGACTCGCCCGCTGTTGAGAATCGGATCATGTTCTTTAGATTGTAAACGGGAGCAAGGGCTCGAAGGGGTAAGCTCGGCACTGGCTCAGGGCACCCCTGCGAGCGATAATGCAAGCTCTGGTAAGGACATGAAAATCAGTTGGCCAAAGATTGCTCTGCTCGTGCTCTGCTGTTCCGCCCTCGCCTTCGAGCTGTGGCATTTCCGGGCAGCCCGCACCGGTGCCGGGCAAGCATCCGGCGCTGCTCCACAAAATCACAAGCCGGATTTCGTCCTTCTTCCGGAAAGCGAAGTGACAGCCTATGCAAGGCTTTTCGGCGATCCAAGGCCGCGTCTGGAAAGCTGGGAGCCAACCCTTGGCGACATCAATGACTTGAATTCGAACCTGTCGCAGATCTCCGTTCTGAGCAACATGGAATCCGACCCCAACCGCCGCATCGACGCTCCCGATCAGTATTTCCGCCAGTATCTGGCAATGGTGGTAAATGGAAAGAAGGTTATCTTCGTCAATGCGCTGTGTTCGATCGCGCAACCTTCGAACCTGCGCAAGCAGCTCATCCTCGGAGCTGACGGAGGCAAGTGTTTTTGGCACGCAACGTACGATCCCGGCGCGCAAACATTCTCGAATCTGGCGGTCAACGGAAGCCTGTAATCACAACGACGCAGTCTTCCGAATCGCTGGTTTCTAATCCCTGTTCCCTGATCCTCGCTTCCTCCAATACGATGGTGAGCATGGCCTACTTCCTCTTCAAGACCGAGCCTGACGCCTACTCCTTCGACGACTTCCTCCGCGACAAAGAAACCAACTGGGACGGCGTGACCAATCCCACCGCTGTGAAGAATCTGCGCGAAATGAAGCCCGGCACAAAGTGGATCTTCTACCACACCGGCGACGAACGCACAGCCGTAGGCACCGGCTCCGTCCTCAGCGTAGACTCCACTGATCCGAAGGTCCCCATCGTCCGCGTCAAAATCGGCAAGCGCCTCAAGACGCCCAAGACACTCGACCAGATCAAAGCCGCAGCCATCTTCCGCGATTCGCCGCTCGTCAAGATCGGCCGTCTATCCGTCGTTCCCCTCACTGAAGAGCAGTGGAACTGGTTCGTCGAATAGCGATGCCGTGGTCGGCTTCGCATCCTTCTTCAGCCACTCTCGTGTGTTCAGCATCTGTCTCTGATCAAGAGCCCAGATCCTGTTCGTCAGCTCATCGGCGCCCTTCCCCTCGCGCGCCGATTTTTCGAACTCGCTCATCATCGCCTGCATCTTCGCATCCAGATCATCCACGAAGTTGAGCACCAGAGCCTCGGGAATCATCGGCAGCTTCGGCGATCCAAATTCCAACTTGCCATGATGCGACAGGATAAGGTGCAGCACCAGCGTCTTCAGTCGCGGCGGAAAATTCGGAAGCTTGTCGATCGTCTTCTCCACCAGCGCCATGCCCATCTGGATATGCCCCAGCAGCACCCCTTCCACGCTGTATTCGAACCCCACCTCCCACGTCAGCTCCTGCACCTTTCCGATATCGTGCAGCACCACTCCCGTCAGCAGCAGGTCTCGATGCAGCACCGGATAGTGCGGAGCAACGCGGTCCGCAAGCGTCAGCAAACTAACAACGTGCTCCAGCAGTCCGCCTAACCACGCATGATGCAGTTGCTTCGCCGCCGGAGCCTCGCGATAAGCCTGCGCCAGCCCCGAATCCGCAAGCAGCGTACTTAGCAACAGCTTCAGATCCGGATCCGTGAAGCTCTCCACAAATCCCAGCAGTTTCCGCCAAAGCTCATCCACATCGCAAGATGTGCAAGGAAGCAGATCGCGCCTGTCCACCTCGTCCGTTGACGCCTTCCGCAGGTTATCCACCCTCATCTGCAGCCGCTCGTCAAACTTCGACACGCACCCGCGCACCTTCACCAGATCGCCGCGCTCAAAGTCCTTCGCAATCCGCGCGTCGCCGGGCTCCCACACGCGCGCTTCCACCTGCCCGGTCTTGTCGCCAAGAATCAGGCTGAGATAAGGCTTGTTTGCCTTCGTCATCCGTTGCTGCTTGCTCAGCACCAGAAAGAACGCATCGAAGACCCGGCTCTCCTCGAACGACGCCAGATCGGCTACGTAAATATCCTTCATTCTGCCGGACAGCATACAGGAATCCGCAAAGCCCATCAAAAGCGCCCATCACACGTGTCATCCCCATTCACCTGCGTGAGAACATGATCAACGTGAATAATTTCCCTGACCCTCAGAACTCCCAACTCATCATCCGCCCCATCGAGCCCCGCGACGCCGAACAGGTTGCCGTCCTCACCGAACAACTCGGATACCACCGCTCCTCTTCCGACATTCAAGAGTGGATCGAATCACTTCCCTCTCGCGCCGACAACCAAGCGGCCTTCGTCGCCTGCATCGAGGACGAGGTCATCGGCTGGATCGAGATCTCCATCCAGCACCACCTTCAATCGGCACCACACGCTCTCATCGGCGGGCTCGTCGTGAAAGACGGCTACCGTAACCGCCAGATCGGCCTGCGCCTCTGCGAACACGTCGAAGCATGGACATGGCAACGCGGACTCCCTGTCCTCCGCGTCACCTCGCGCAGCACCCGCCTTGACGCACACCGCTTCTATGAGCGCAACGGATACAAGCTCAAAAAGCTCTCAAACGTGTACGAAAAGCACAACACTGAATAAATCCGCCCAAAACACATCAGGCCCGGAATTCGCTCCCGGGCCTGAATAGATCCAGATCTACGTCACCACTTTATTGCGGCGGCACTCCCTGCGTTCCCGGCACTGGCGGAGCCGGAGTCGTCCCATTCGGCGGCTGTTGAGGCGCAAAGCCAAGCGGCTTGTCGCCCGTATCTTCCTTCTGCTCATCCTTCTTCTTGTCGCTCAACCGAGTCTTGTCGCCGGTCGTAGTGTTCTTCTTTTTCTTCTTATCTGTCTGATTGCCGCCCAACCCCAGTGGCCCAGCCTGAGCCTGTCGATCCGCAACCTCGGCCGCATCGGGCGCTATCGGCGTTTCCGGATCGAGTTGCGGTCCTTTCGGCTTCGGCTGCTTCGGCAATTTCGCCCGATCGCTAAACCGCGTCTTCTTCTCCGGTTTCGAGTCCGCTTCGAGTGGGTTCTCCGGCTCGCTGCCCGCTGCTACCTGGCCCACTGCGCCCGCGTCTTCAGTCGGACTCGCCGCGGCCGCCGGCAGTGTCTCCTGCGGAGCCTTGCCAAACCGGATCTTCTCTTTCTTGCCCGGCTTCATCGAAGCCTCTTCCGCCTTGCTTTTCTTATCCTTCTTGCTCGCCTTCTCCGGCTTTGCAGAATCCGAACCGCCGGCTGCATCCGCACTCGCAGTCTCGTTCGGCAGCGTCTTCACCGCCGTCTTCTGCCGGAATCCATGAGTCGTCTCGCGGAACCGTGTCCGTTCCACTTTCCGTTTCTTCTTCGCGGAAGGTGGCTGATAAGCGCTGAATGTAATGCTGGGATGCTTCTCGGCCGCTGTGGCAGCGCTGTCCTCGTAACCCGGCTTGATATAGATCGCAGCTTCGTCGCGTAGCTGCGCCAAGTACTGCCGCATCGCAGGACCGGCCTTCGCCTCGAAGTAATTCTGTTCTACGTCATTCTCAACGTCTTTGAATTGCGGGGTGCCTCCCTGAATGTGGTCCAGAACCTTCAGAATGACGTATCCCTGCTTCGTCCTGATCGGCTCCGTTACCTCCCCAGTCTTCAGGCCAAATGTCTTGCTTTCAAAAGGTTCGCCGAGCTGGCCTTTCTTGTAGGTCCCCAGTTCGCCACCCGTAGATGCCGTCGTCCCCTCACTGAAGCTCTTGGCAAGCTGCGTGAAATCCTCACCTGCCTTGAGGCGAGCTTCAAGGTCATCTGCCTTCGCCTTGGCTTCAGCCAGTTTCTGCTGGTCGTCTGGATTCGTGCCGGTCGAGATCAGGATCTCCCCCAGCTTTACGCTCTCCGGCTGAGTGTATTCCTGCTTGTGCGCCTCGAAATACCGTTGAAGTTCCCCTGGCGTCGGTTGAATTTTCCGTCCAACCTGGTCGCGCATTACCTGCTGCGTCACAATCTGATTCCGGATATTGGCCTTGAAGTCCTCAAACGACACTCCCTGGTCCTTCGCCGCCTTCTCCAGGTCCTCCATCGTCGCCAGGTTGTACTGCTTACGGATGTCGTTGAGCCGATTGATCAACTCCGTATCGCCCGTGATCCCCAGTTCCTTGCCCTTTGCCAGCCAGAGCTGCTGATCGATCAGATTCCGCAGCAGGTCCTTATGGGCATCCGAGATATCCTGCATGGTTGACCCGCGCTGACGCATCTCCTGGTCCAGCTCGTTCTGCGCGCGCTCATAGTCCGATTTCGAGATGATCTGGTTGTTGACCCGCGCAACGATCTCTTCCACGGTCGTGCCCCCGTAAGGACTTTCCGTAGAACTCGGTTTCTGTTGAGCGAAAGTCAAACCCGTGAACAGGACGGCAGAGAGCGCAAGCGCTCCGGGGATACGAAGGATTCTCAAAGTCATAGTTGGCACACAACAAGGCGATCTGCGGAGACCACCATAGGCATAGACGTCATTGTAAATCCCGGGGCAGCAAAAGAGTTGCGGGGTGAGCTGGATTCGGGATCCCGCGCTGCCTTCCTGAATCGGGACCGAGCCCTTTGCACCTTCACATCGGTAACCAGCTATCCGAATGCTTCAAACCGGCGTCAAATCAGCCAGTGCTATACTTTAGCCCAGGTTTGGCCTGCGAGGTGCCTCGTAGGCGCCTGTAGCAGTCGCACTTCGGAGGTACCTCCCGCATGACCCCCCCTGCCCGCCGGGCACTTTTCAGCCTCATCGTTTTCTTCGCCGTATGTGCCGTTGTCGGCACCTTCTTGCAGCGCAGGGTGGGAGCTCAATCCTCACAGGACGAGAGCCAGATTCGCGACAGCCTCAAATCCTTCACTGACGTATACGCCATCGTCGAACAGAACTACGCCGAGCCCATTTCCGGCGATCGGGCCGATACAGCAATCTACGACGGCGCCATCCCCGGAATGCTCCGCGTCCTCGACCCCCACTCCAACTTCTACGATCCCAAAGCCTACGCCAAAATGCGCGAAGATCAGCGCGGCCACTACTACGGTGTCGGCATGGTCATCCAGCAGCAGAACAATAAGGTCTACGTCATCACACCATACGAAGGCACTCCGTCCTTCCGCGCGGGCATTCGCCCCGGCGACGTCATTGCCGCCATCGATGGCAAATCTACAGAAGGCATGACCTCCGACGTAGTCGCCAAGAACCTCAAAGGACCCAAAGGCACGCACGTCCAGGTTTCCGTCGTTCGCGACGGACAGACGAAGCCCCTCACCTTCGACCTCGTCCGCGACGAGATCCCTCATCCCTCGGTCGATCTCAAATACGAGATCCGCCCCGGCATCGGATACATCCACCTCACCCAGTTCCAGGAAACCACCGCACAGGAAGTCAATCAGGCCATCGACAGCTTCCCCAACCTCAAGGGCCTTGTCTTCGACCTGCGCGGCAATCCGGGCGGTCTCCTTAGCCAGGCCGTCGAAGTCTGCGACCACCTTCTCTCCAAGGGCCAGACCATCGTTTCCCAGCGCGGCCGTGCCTACCCCGACCAGAACTACACCGCCACCCACGGCAACAACGGCAAGCAGTTTCCCATCGTAGTTCTCGTCAATCGCAACACCGCATCGGCAGCCGAAATCGTCTCCGGCGCATTGCAGGATCACGACCGCGCCCTCATCGTCGGTGAAACCACCTTCGGCAAAGGCCTCGTTCAGACCGTATACAATCTGAGCGAAAATACCGGCCTCGCCCTGACGACCTACCATTACTACACGCCGTCCGGCCGCCTCATTCAGCGCAACTACTCCGGCGTCTCGCTTTACGACTACTATTACAATCACGCTGGAGCCACTGCTCCCGGCGCTGCCAATCGCGAAGTCAAGATGACTGACTCAGGCCGCACCGTATACGGAGGCGGTGGCATCACGCCCGACGAGAAGATCGATTCCCCTAAGCACAATCACTTCCAGGACGACCTGATCTACAAGGCTGCGTTCTTCCACTTCGCAGCCCACTACCTGTCCAACCGCACTGTCGACAGGAACTTCCAGGTCGACGACGCCGTGCTGAGCGACTTCAAACAATGGCTGACCACTCAGGATGACATCACCCCTGTGAGCGACAAGCAGATCAATGAGAACCTCGATTGGGTCAAGGTCAATCTGAAAGAGAACATCATCACCAGCCAGTTCGGACAGCAGCAGGGCCTTCGCGTGATGGCGGATTGGGATCCCATGATCCAGAAGGCGCTCACCTTCATCCCTGAGGCCCAGGCCCTCGAAGATACGGCTCACAAGGTGCTCGCTCAGAAAGCCGAAGCTCGCGCCAACGGCGTCACCGCTCAATAGTCGAACTTCCTTCCTGCGGAAAGGCCATCCTCACCGCAGGATGGCCTTTCGCTTTGTACCGAACATCACAGCCTTATAGCGCCTTGGATTTCTACCCTTCCAGTAAAGACCCGGAGGGTAAGAATGTCCGATTCAGTCCTGGAAACGACCACTACCGTTGCTAACCTCCTCGCCGCCTATGAGGGCGAGTCCAACGCGCATTCGAAGTACGTTCTCTTTGCTGCGAAAGCCGATGCCGAGGGGTGGCAGGGTGCTGCCAGCCTCTTCCGCGCCGCTGCCCGCGCCGAAGAGATCCACGCCAGCAATCATGCTCGCGTCCTCAGGCAGCTCGGAAGTGAAGCAAAGTGTCAAATCCATCCCGCTGAAGTGAAGTCCACGCTCGAGAATCTGAAAGCCGCACTCGCCGGCGAGCAATACGAAATCGACACCATGTACCCCGCCTTCATCGCGGAAGCCACACAGAGCGATATTCCTGTCGCGAAACGCTCCTTCGCATGGGCTATGGAAGCCGAGAAGACCCATGCCCGCCTCTACGCCGAAGCCATCGAACTCGTCGAGAAGAAACTCAATGATTCCTGGGCAGCCTCAGCCCGATACTTCTACGTCTGCGCTGCATGCGGATACACCACAAAGACGCGCGAAGAACAGGACCGCTGCCCCGTCTGCAATCTGGCAATCGACAAATTCGAGGTGATTCGCTAGACCCGTGGGACACTAGCGCTGGCTAGCCTCGCCTGCGGCCACCTTGCGATTGAACTCCGCTGACCGGTTCCGCGCCACGCTGAGTGTCTTCCAACTCGCGCCCGCATAATGCTTCGCCAGCAGAATGATCTGCCCCACGTGCATCGGATAGTGCGAGAGCTGCCTGTTGATCGCCTGCATCACCGAATGCGCCTCGCCCCGGATGGTCACCGTCCGCCCGAGGTCCGCATCGGTCAGCGGCTCGATTGCCGAGAACACGCAAGCCCAACCATGCTCCCACTCCCGCATCAACGCCTCACGCGTCTCCGGCGGATCGACAAACTCGCCATCACGGTTACGCGTCGCTTTCTCGCCATCGCTCGTCAGAAAATCCGTCCACCGCGATCGCATATTCCCCGTGATGTGCTTCACGATGATCGCAATGGAATTCGCTTCGTCATCAAGCGTAGCGAATAGTTGCTCATCCGCAACCTGCGCCATCGCCTTCTCGCCCAGCAGCTTGTATTGCCGGAAAACTGCCAGCGCATCTTCGAGGTAGGATGTCGTGAATTTCAAAGCCATAAATTCAGCCTACCTGTTCCGATCCCGCAGCTTGTCAGCGGAATGTCCCTCACTCGCCTACGGCTCGTCGTTATAAATCCCCATCTGCACCTGCCCGCCCTCTGCGAGCTTCGCGCGAAACATTCCCGGAGTGTTGAAACTCCACGCCAATTGCCCATCCGGAGTAATCGCAATCACTCCCCCATCCCCGTGCAGATCTTCCAGCTCTTTGTGGATGACGTGATCCACTGCATCCTGCAGCTTCATCTTCTTGAAGTACACAAGATTGCAGACCTCGCGCGCGACACCAAGACGTATGAAATACTCGCCCGTTCCCGTCCCGCTCACCGCGCACGACTGATTCGACGCATATGTTCCCGCGCCAATAATCGGCGAATCTCCCACCCGCCCCGGCATCTTCGCCTGCATTCCCCCAGTCGACGTCCCCGCTGCAATGTTGCCGTTCCGATCCAGCGCAACGACTCCCGTCGTCCCATGAATTCCCGCCGCTTCTGACTCATCCAGCACTGCCACCGGAATCTGCTCGCCCTCTTTGGGCACACCAGCAGGCCGCGGCGGACTCGGCAATCCTTTATTCTTCAGCTCCTTCACCAGCCCCTGCCACCGGCTCTCGGTGAAGAAGTAACTCGGCTCCTCCATCTTCAATCCCACGCTCGCCGCAAACTCATCCGCGCCGCGCCCCGCGATCATCACATGGGGTGACTTCTCCATCACCGCACGCGCCGCACTTATCGGACTATGCACACGCTGCACACCAGCAACGGCCCCCGCCTTCAGATCCGATCCGTTCATGACCGACGCATCCATCTCGTTCTTGCCTTCACGCGTGAACACCGCACCCTTCCCAGCATTGAAGTGCGGATCATCCTCGAGTACGTGAAGCGTCGCCTCCACCGCATCCAGTGCCGATCCACCTCTGTCCAGCACTGCCGCTCCCGCATGGATGGCTTTATCCAGCCCGGCGCGATAAGCCTTGTCTCCCTCCGGCCCCAGCTGCGACTTCTCGATCACGCCTGCGCCGCCATGCACCACAAGCGCCCAATGATGCCCACCTTGCTGCGCACACGCAACTGCGCTCGCCGCTCCAATCAACGCCATACCAGCCAGTGCTGCCAACCGCCTCTGCATCCTCATCACCTCAGATGATTCGGGAATCTCCTGCGCACTTCGCAATGCCATCCTATTCTCCCCGCCTCCCACCACCCAAAAAGAAAAAGGGCGCAACGGCAACCGCCGCTACGCCCTTCCAGCACCAGTCCAGTTTAGAAAATGAACTTCGCAGAAAACTGCGTCTGACGAGGACCAAATACCGTGGAGTTCGTCGAAGCGGCCGACCCAAACTGTACCGCCGTGTACGGAACGATACAGCCGTTCGTATGCGCCGAAGCGTCACACGCCGCCGAATACCCCGACTTTCCGGGTGTCAGCGGAGCTGCATACGACGAATAGTTCGTGTTGACCGCCAGGATATTCGGATGGTTCGCAACGTTGAACGCCTCAGCCAGCAACTGCATGCTGAGCCGTTCGTGCAACGTGAACGTCCGCGAAATACGAGCATCCAGGTTGTGCACTCCCGGCCCTGCGAAAGCATTCCTCTTGAGTTGCGGAACGCGACCGCCAGTGCCTGAGTTGAACAAGCTCAGCTCTGCACCGGTAAGTCCACCATCTCCCGCCACGTTCGTCGTGTTCGCCGGGTCACCTGTTCCAAGGCCGCTACCCGGGCTGTTGCTCATGAATCCAGTGATCGGATTGCCGCTCTGGGCCGTCAATGCGCCGGAGAGACTCCACCCATTCGCCACGAGCCGTAACATTTGTGAACTCGACCTGACACTTGGAGCAAAGATAAAGCTTGCGGTCACTCGGCTCCGCATATCCAGGTCCGACCGCCCGTACTCCGCCTTGAGATTCAACGGGTCGATCGGTGTATCCGTCCCGTTGAATGTTCCGTTTACGCCCGAAACTTGGCCCCCGTCGGTTGCATGCGAGTAGGTGTAGTTCCCCAGCAATTCGAAACCGTAACCCATCGGCTTCCTCACCGTGGCCACAAACGAGTGATACCAGCTGTTCAGTACGCTGTAGCCCGTAAGAATGCTCCCGTCGGCATACGTTTTTCTCTGCGTGTACCACGGCAGTGTCACGGTGGAAAGCGTCTTGCCTGTCGTGTCCGTTACGTCGTACGTCTTGGTTTGTGTGGCGGGTTGCAGGTTGGCGTCAATGAATACCGGCAGGCGCATAGCGCGGTTTCCTACATATCCCAGCGTCAAAGCCGCATGGTATGGCAGCTCCTGCTCCACGGAAATGTCGAACGAATGTGAATATGGGTTTTCGAAGTTTCGATCAAGTCCGCGGAATGCGAGCGGTGCAAGAGCTGCCCCATTATTCACCACTGCCGGCGTCACTGCACCCTCGAAAGGCGCTGCAAGAGCGGGCCCCGGCGGCTGAAATAGTACGTTGGTGTATTGAGGCGCCCAGGTCGGGAACGGATTGGTGGCACTGCTGCTGCGGTTCACGTTGTATTGCTGCTGGAATACTCCGTTCTCGACTCGCATCGTGTAGTAAGTCGAGTTCGAAGTCAGTCCGACAAACATCCCGTAGCCGCCGCGGATCACACCGCTCTTCCAGCCCTGGTAACTGAAACCAACACGAGGCTGAAACCAGCCATATCCGATATGAATTGTGTCAGTCGCCGCCTTAGCGACGTCACTGGTCGTGTTCGGTTTGGGAGGCTGCGGTACAAGCTGCACATCCCAACGCACGCCGCCCGAAACCTGGAATTTCTGTGTGATTTTGAAACGATCCTGCACAAACGCGGACAGGTCCTTGTTCCAGAAGTCATCCGCTCCGATGTGCGTGATCGGATCATTCACCTGCGTAAAGCTCTTGTAGTGGCGCCCAGCTAGCACGTCCCCCGTATTGACGCCGTAGACATCCAGCATCCAGTCTGCAAGATTGCCGGCGGGCGTACCTTCCACCGAGTAACTGAAACTGCCATCTCCCTGGAACAGGTTGGCGAGGTACTCATGAATGAAGCTCATGTCGACGCCCGCCTTCAGATCGTGCTTGCCGTGTGTCTTGGAAAGAATGTCGGCAATCTGAAAACGATGCTCGTCTGGAAATGCTCCGCGAGGCAGGGCACTGGTCTCCCCGTAGCTCGCCACGCCTGAAACACTCACCGCTGGTCCGCCCGTATTCGTGCTCGCCGTCTCAAAATCGCGCGAGACCTGGAAAAGCACCTGGTTCACAGAGGTCGGGGACAGCACGCTTGTCCAGTTTGCAATTCCAAAGCGCTCATGAAAACTTGCTGTTCCGTTCTGTGTCAATCCGCCGTTTGTAACTGTGTTCGACGTGTTGTAGCCATTCGGCTCACTGAAGTTCTGCCAGTTGAACTCACCGCTTAGGTGGTTCTTTTGGTCGACCTGCCAGTCAATCTTCGGGAAAAAGATGTTCTGGCTTATCAGCCTCGGTGTAATGCCCTGGTTCTTGAATCCGCCCATCCCGGCGATATTCCCCTCGAGATAATCGAGCGCCGCCTTGCACTGCGCTGCAGTCAACTGCACCGGGCAGGTTGCCGTCGATGTTTTGAAGTTCGAAAGATAGACGATAGGGTTGACCTTGCGGAAACCGTCATACGTGAAGAAGAAAAACAATTTGTCGCGAAGGATCGGTCCACCCGCAGATCCGCCGAACTGATGCTGCTGATGGATCGGCTGCGTGAACAGATTGTGCGCCTTCCCGTACGGATCAAGCGCATTCAGATCTGGATAGCGCAGATAGTAGAAAAGGTCGCCATGATATGCATTTCCGCCCGAGCGGGTCACCGCATTGATCTGCCCGCCCGCCGCCTGGCCGAATTCCGCACCGTACGACGACGCTGCCGACGAAAACTCCTGGATCGAATCGGTCGAATAGACATAAGGCGCTCCAATCGCTCTTCCACGAGCCTCGGAGAAGAATGCCTGATTGTTGTTCGCTCCATCAATCAGATTGGTGTTGTAAAGACCGGAAACTCCGCGGTAGGCGATCAGGCCGCTGGTACCGTCAGGCGCAACGTTCGGCGTCATCAGCACCACTTCATCAAACCGGCGCCCATTGATCGGAAGATTCGATAGGAGATTCTGTCCGATCTCCTGCGACGCGCCTACCTTCTCTGTGTCAATCAATGGAGCCTCAGCCGTGATCGTCACAGTAGACTCGGTCGCGGCGACAGGAAGCTCAATATCCGCATCCACCGTTTGTCCTACCTGTACTGTCAGGCCTTTGCGGTTCACCCTCGCAAATCCCGGAGCAGCAATCACAAGTTCGTAATGTCCCGGCTTTAGAAAAGTTGCAGAATAGGTGCCGGCTGATGTGGTGACCACGGTTCGTGAAATACCCGTTTCAACCTGCGTCACGGTAACCTTAGCGCCGGCCACCACTGAGCCTTTCTGATCCGATACAGTTCCGCTGACCGAGCCGAAACCCGCATCCTGCGCGCGTACCGTCGACGTAAAAGCCGACAACAGAGACAGGCAGAATACGAGTGACAAAGTGGCAGGCCTACAGAGATGACGAATGCCATGATTCAGAGTCATTGCGTCTTGGTTCTCCTCAAATGTTGGTTCAAATGTTGTTTCTTGTTGGGATTGGGATAAGTGCGTGATCTTCGGCTGTTTCTGTCCTTTTAAGCAGGAGAACAGAAAAGGAATCGCGTGAACTCCACTGCTTTGATCGGCTTCACATCTCGAGGGGACCGCTTGCACAAAAAGAGTTCGATAATGAAGTGGAAGCCTGTGATTGTCTTTGTACCTCTAGATTATCCCAATATCTTCGCGCATTTGGATTAATTTACTGTTCACAATTCCCGTCCCAGCGTCCCACAATCAGAAAAGCCTGTCTTCGCTTCTCTATTGCAAACTAACCGTTTTGATGTTCTGCACTAAGCATTGGTCAAATGCCCGGTTCTGCTCCTTTAAGTCGCGCCTGTGTCGCTAACATTGCATCAATGATCAAACATGCCTTAGCTCTCATTTTGTTTCTGAGCGCGGTCCCTCTTTTCGGTGCTTCGGCCTCTGCATCGCCCATCCCCGTCAAAGTGGTCGTCATCGCCATGTTCGAAGTCGGCAACGACACGGGCGACACACCGGGAGAACTTCAATACTGGGTTGAGCGAGATCATCTCGATCAGGTCTATCCCATGCCCGACGCATACCATTCCGTCCGCATGAACAATCAGGGCGAGATGGCAATCCTCACCGGCGCAGGCACCGCGCATGCGGCAGCCACCGTCATGGCCGTCGGCCTCGACCCCCGCTTCGATTTCACGCACGCCTACTGGATCGTCGCCGGCATCTCAGGCGGCAATCCCAATCGCATCTCCCTGGGTTCAGCAGCATGGGCCCACTTTGTCGTCGACGGCGACCTGGGTTACGAGATCGATTCGCGCGAAGTTCCGAGCGATTGGACTACGGGCTACATCCCTCTCCGTAAGACTCGCCCCTTCGAAACGCCCGTTATTCCGCCAGACGGCCAGGTCTACGAACTTGACGCCTCTCTCACCGAGTGGGCCTTCACCATCAGCCGCAACACGCCCCTTCCCGACAACGACGTCCTGAAAGCAGCGCGTTCCTCCTTCGATGGCGCAGCCGCCCAGAAACCGCCCTTCGTCGTGATCGGCGACACAATATCCAGCTCAACCTTCTGGCACGGCAAACTCAACGACGCATGGGCCAACGAGTGGGTCAGCTACTTCACAAACGGCAAAGGACGATTCACCACCACTGGCATGGAAGACACCGGCACTCTGCAGTCGCTCAAATTCCTAACCGCCGCGGGCCGCGTCGACTGGCATCGCATCCTCATCCTTCGCACCGTCAGCAACTACGACCAGCAGCCGCGTGGCATGACCGCTGCCGAGAGCCTCGCCCACCAGCGCATCGGCACCTACAGCGCCTACCTGCCCTCACTTGAAGCCGCTTATCGAGTCGGCCATGCGGTCGTCGATGCTCTCCTGCGTCAATGGCCCAACAGCCCAGCGACGACTAAGTGAACCGCCCTGCGCAAACGCGGGCCTGATTGGCCGATGGCCATGTTGCCCAACACCCTTCCCATCTGCGACACTCATCTCCGCATTCATACAGGGATAGAAAACATGCACTCCGTCTGGTTTGGTGAGTTCCTGGGAACTCTCGTCCTCATCCTCCTCGGCAATGGCGTCTGCGCCAATGTCACT
>Ga0207695_10000540_pt1 | contig 78763 bp, 61 predicted proteins | sample KBSC54metaG_FD_184354 | JGI IMG/M metagenome (GOLD analysis project Ga0207695, IMG submission 184354) | Corn rhizosphere microbial communities from Kellogg Biological Station, Michigan, USA - KBS C5-4 metaG (SPAdes) (version 2) | ecosystem: Host-associated > Plants > Roots > Rhizosphere > Soil...
TGCAGTGGGTTGACTTTACTTGGTTGCTAAGTCACTTTCAATGCTTACTTTAGTTTCGATAAGCAGGTTATCAGGCACCGATGAAACGGGCGTAAAGCGAACGGGCCAGCATGACATCTGTCGTCCCTTGGACAATAGCGCGGCCGTCGGGGAAGAGGGTGATGGTGTGGGGGCCGCGGCGAAAGCGGAGCAAAAGGTCATTGGAGCGGACGTCATGGATGTCGCTGTGGGTGCCGAGCCGGACGCGCAGAGCGGCAAAATCCACGGGCCGGTGATGCTCATGAATCTGGACGGAGTCACGTCCGCAGAGGGTGATGTGGGCACGGTTCTGCCCGGATAAGTGGGTGAAAATGCGCTTGCCGCAGACCTCGCACTCTGGGCGCGGCGAGGCGGCGGCGATCTCGGCCCTGTCGAGCGTGGGAAGGGCCGCCGAGCCGGCGGCATTCCAGAGATCGAAGGAGAGCAGGGTGCGGCGCATGAGTTGGGGCTGGCCGGTGAGGTACTTGAGGGCCTCGGTAACCTGGACCGAGGCCGCCAGATTTACGGCGGTGGAAAGAATTCCGGCGGTATCGCAGGTTTCCAGGTTGCCGGAGGGCGGCTTGGGGAAGATACAGGCCAGGCAGGCTGTGGGGCCGCGGGGGCTTTGTGGAGGCAGAATATTCATAGTGGCGGCATAAGCACCGATAGCGGCCGCGTAGATCCACGGCTTGCCTTCCCGTACCGCGTAATCGTTCAGAAGGTAGCGGGTCTCGAAATTATCGGTCGCATCCAGCAGAATCTGGGCGGGTGCGAGAAGTTCGGAGATGTTGGCGGGAACCAAATCCGCGATATGAGCGTGAACTGTGATGCCGGAGTTGAATCGCTGGATGTGGCGGCGGGCGGCTTCGGCTTTGGGAAGGCTCTGGCGCGCATCGTCTTCGTCGAACAGAACCTGTCGCTGCAGGTTCGATGCCTCGACGAAGTCGCGATCGATGATGGTGATGCTTTCCACTCCTGCCCGTGCGAGCAGGGAAGCGGAGGCTGCTCCCATCGCGCCGCATCCGACGACGGCCACGTGAGCCGCGGCGAGGCGCTGCTGGCCTTCAACACCAATGCCGGAGAAGAGGATTTGGCGGGAATACCGTTCGGCGTCGGAGATTGGCTCTTCGGAGAGATTGGCGGGTACGGGGCCGGTTGAACCCGGAGATTCGTCGTGAGGCATTGTTATCCGTAGTATAGGGAATTGCAGCGGAACGGCGTTTTGGGACCGGCTTCTGGATTCGCTTCAGCAGCAGGAGCATCAGCCGGGACGCGTGCGGGTTGCGTAGCGTTCTCCGGGCCCCCTGCTTTTCAGCCGACATTTGCAGCCGTTTGAGCATCGTAGAGAGAAACCTGACAGAGGTGGAGCGATAGCTCTCCTACGCGGGCAGTACAGGGGGTGCGGGCTGCTGCGTTGCCTCTGTTTCAGCGTGGTAAGGGAATTTAGAGGGATTTGGAAGCAAGGAGCATTTCGTTGCAGGTTCAAGTGGAAGTCGCCGGCGGGGCAGCCAATTCAGCGCAAGCTGAGCGGGTGGCCGGGCGAGGGCGTGCACGCTTTCCATTTCATTCCAGGAGATTGAGGCGGCGCCTTCTGATCGCGATGGCCGCCTGTGCGACCGCGCTGGTTGCGAGCGCGGGAGTCGCGCAGACGCCTCCTACTTCTCCTTCCTCACCGGCCTCCGCGGTCCAGGGACAACCGGCGCCTGCTCAAACACCCGCGGCGACCGGAGCTCCCGCGCCGGCGGGGGCCACTACTCCCAATCCAGTGAAGCCCAACGTGACCGGAGCCGCTCCGCCGATCGAGAGCGACAAAGCACAGAAGCAGCAGGCGGAAGCGGAGGCGAGGTCGCAGGACGAAGCCGAGGCTACCTTGCAGGGGTGGAAGGGGATCCGCGTCGACCGGATCACCTTCGAAGGCGTCGTGTTCGCCGAAAAGGATCCGCTGCCGACACAGTTGGCGCAGAAGGCCGGACAGCCATTGGATCCGACGAAGGTTACCTCCAGTATCCGCCGCCTGTTTGCGAGTGGCCGATACCGGGACATTCACGTTACAGGTGAGCGCATTTCAAACGGGATGACGTTGACCTTTGTGGGGACACCGCGCTACTTCGTCGGGCGGGTGACGATCGAGGGGGTGAGCTCCGAGCGCCTTACGTCCGTTCTCGAGTACTCCACGAAGCTGCAACCTGGAGATCCGTTTACTCAGGGAGATGTGGCGACCGGCACGGACGGGGTAAAGCAGTCGCTGGTGAGCGCGGGTTACTTTGCGTCGACGGTCACGCCGCGGACCGAACTGGATGAGCCGAACCGCCAGGTGAACGTGTTCTACAAGGTGGACATGGGACCCCAAGCGCGGATTGGCGATTTGGCCCTGGAAGGCAAGGACCCCGGACTGACGGCGGAGGATTTCCGCAAGAAGGCGAAGCTGAAGAAGGGTCGAAAGGTCAATCGCGACACGGTAAGCACAGCGCTGTCACGGATACGGGGGCAGTACCAAAAGAAAGACCGGCTGGAGGCGACGGCCGCGCTCAAGTCGCAGACTTACGATGCACCGAAGAAGCGGGTGAACTATGACTTCACGGCGAACCAGGGACCTATCGTAAAGATCGTTGTGCAAGGCACTAAGATATCCCGCTCGAGGCTGAAGCTGCTGGTCCCCGTGTACCAGGAAGGGACGGTGGACAATGATCTGCTGAACGAGGGCTCATTCAACATCAAGGACTTTTTGTTCCGCGAAGGATACTTCGAAGCTACGGTCGACGTGCGGATCGAAGGCCAGGACACACCGGTGCAGACGGTGGTGTATACGGTGAATCCGGGCAAGAAGCACAAAGTCGCCTCCGTGACGGTCACCGGAAACAAATATTTCGACACTGACCTTCTGACGGAGCGAATGCAGGTGCAGAAGGCCGATCTGTACGTCAGGAGCGGACGTTACTCGCCTCAGCTGATGAAGGCCGACGAGAACGCGATTCTGGCGCTGTACCGGGCGAACGGATTCAATAAGGCCACGGTTACTTCTACGGTGAAAGATGTCGACGAGGAGGGCGGCAAGATTTCGGAGATTCACGTCCGCGTGAATGTGACGGAGGGGCCTCAGCAGAAGTTCGGCCCAGTCACGGTATCGGGTGTCGACTCTAGCCGCCAGGCGGACATAAAAGGCATTTTGAGCTCGCAGGAGGGGCAACCCTACTCCCTGATGAATCTGTCCGCAGACCGGGATGCCATTTTGAATTACTACCTTGCCCACGGATTTGCACATGCGCGAGTGGATGTGAAGCAGCAGGTGATTCCGGAGACCTCGCGCACCAACGTCAGCCTGGTGGTCAGCGAAGGTGCACAGGTCTTTATCGACAAGGTGCTGCTTACCGGAGAACAGCACACGAAATCCAGCGTAGTGGAAAAGCAGGTGGAGGTGCATGCGGGCGATCCTCTGGACCAGAGCGCCTTGCTGAACACGCAGAGAAAGCTCTATGGGCTTGCGCTGTTCAACGAGGTGAACACCGCAATTCAAAATCCTGAAGGCGACGATCCTTTGAAGAACGTGCTGATCCAGTTGACCGAGGCCCGCCGATGGGATGTGACCTATGGGTTCGGATTTGAAGCCCAAACGGGCACGCCGCCCACCGGCAAGATCAGCCCGGCTTCGGCAATTCTGTTGGGACTGTCACCGAGCGCCCAGTACTCACAAAACGGGCATACGGGCGTAAGCCCGCGTGTCTCGGTGGATGTTACACGTATCAATTTCCGGGGTACCGAGCAGTCGCTGACGCTGCATACGACTTACGGACTGCTGGAAAGGATCGCGACACTGACCTTCCAGGATCCCAAGTTTCTGGGCAGCGATCACTGGTCGAACAGTATTTCGGGCGGCTACTCGAACGTGCAAAACATTACCACTTTCCAGGCGTCCACCCTGCAAGGCGACTATCGCGTGACGCAGAAATACAAAAAGGCCGACACTTTGATTTACAACTTCCAGTATCGCCGGGTTGCGGTCAATCCGGCGACGCTGCAGGTTTCCGCGAACCTGATTCCCTTGCTGTCTCAGCCAGTGCGTGTGGGAGGGCCTGGGATCACGTGGTTCCACGACACCCGTGAGCCGGGGCCACTGGAAGCGAGCCGCGGTATGTTCACGTCCGTCCAGGAGTTTCTGGCGACTTCGAAGTTCGGATCACAGACCAGCTTCAACCGAGTGGATGTGACCAACTCGACGTACTATCACTGGGGCAAACACCAGTATGTGCTTGCGCGGAACACACGGCTGGGATTCGAAGCCGCGTTCGGATCCAATCCGAACGTGAACAGCCCGAGCTGCGTTGCGGATCTGCTGGATCGCAATCCAAGCTGCAATCCGGTTCCTCTACCCGAGCGCTTGTATGCCGGCGGCGCGAACTCTCACCGGGGCTTTGGTATTAACAATGCGGGGCCGCGCGATCTGCAAACGGGATACCCGGTAGGCGGAAGCGGAGTGTTCGTAAATACCATCGAATTGCGTCTGCCGCCGCCCGTGTTGCCGATCGTAGGTAACAGCGTCAATTTTGTGTTATTTCATGACTGGGGGAATGTGTATCGCAACGTTTCCGACATTTTCCCGAGCCTGCTACGCTTCCGGCAACCCAACCAGCAGAGCTGCAAGGCGGTTGGGCCCACGGATGTGCCTCCGATCACCACAGCGCAGCCATTCGGAGTGTGCAACTTCAACTATGCATCGCATGCGGTCGGATTGGGGGCGCGATATAAGACGCCCGTCGGCCCGCTTCGCGTGGACTTCAGCTACAACCTGAACCCACCGATCTATCCGGTGATTTACGACTTCAACGGTGCGTCGCCTCATTACTCCCAGGCCGGTCACTTCAACTTCTTCTTCAGCATCGGGGAATCCTTCTAGCCATGAGCGCGCGACTGCATGTCCGGCTGAGGCGTCTGGTTGAACAGGTGCTCGTCATGTGCCTGATGTGCGGGAGTGCCGCCCATGGGCTGGCGCAACAGGGAACGAGCGCAACGTCGGGAAATGTCCAGGCGGTAACGCTCGACCGCGTCGTGGCGATCGTGAACAACGATTTGATCCTGGAGAGCGACGTTGCTTCGGAGCGCCGCTTTCAGGCGTTTCAGCCGTTGGGCTCCAACCGGGGTTGGACTCGCGATGAACTGATCAACCGTCTCATAGACCGGGCGCTCATCCTGCAGCAGATTGCGATCGAGCCGCAGGCTCCGGTAACTGAGGACGAGGTGGATGCGCAGTTGATGGCGTTGCGCAAGACGATTCCAAAGTGTGCGGCCTATCACTGCGAAACCGAAGCCGGTTGGGAGAGCTTTGTGCGGGACCAGGGGCTAGCGCTCCCCGAGTTGCGGGAGCATTGGAAGCTGCGGATGGAAGTGCTGCGGTTTATCGAAGAGCGCTTCCGGATGGGAATCCGAATCACTCAGCAGGAGATCGACGACTACTACACCAAGACTTTGATACCGCAATACCAGCAGCAGAACGCGAAGGCCCCACCGGAAAACACAATTCAGGACAAGATTCAGGAGATACTCCTGCAGCAGCAGGTGGACAAGCTGCTCGATGACTGGCTTTCCGCGCTGCGGGCGCAGGGCAGCGTCCGCATTCTGAAGGCGGGAGAGGAGGCTCCATGAGCGCCGACGAGATCAAGCGCGCCGAGGACCGCGACGATGAAAGCCGAGCCGTGCCTCCGCGGCGGAGAAGTACTGCGGCAAAGATAGGGCGGATTGTGGCGTGGGTAGCGGTGGGGCTGGTGCTGTTGGTCATGGTTGTGGCAGGCGGGCTCTGGTGGTACTCGACGACGGGGGATTTCAACCGGCGCGTGTCGGCCAAACTGATAGCCATCCTGGACGACTCTACGGGAGGCCGCTCGGAGATCCAGGATCTGCACTTCAGCCTGAGGCATCTGGCGCTCGAGGTGGATGGGCTGGTGATCCACGGCTTGGAAGGGCAGGGAGAAGCGCCCTACCTCGCCATTGACAAGCTACAGGTGCGAATCAAGCTCGTGAATCTGTTCTCGCACGCAACCGGCGCCGGTTCTCCGTCCCGCATCGGACTTAGCCTCCTCCGCGTGGAGCATCCGCAGTTTCACCTCATCATCGATAAGGACGGAAAGACGAACCAGCCAGTCCCGAAGCATCCCTCGACCAGCAACGAGCCGCTGCAGGATACGCTTCTGGATCTAAAGGCGGCGGACGCCGAGCTCATTAATGGGGTGGCGCTGCTGAACGATAAGGCGATTCCTTTTGACGCGGCGGCGCGCGATTTGAATGTGAATGTCCGCTATCTCAGTTCAAGCGACCGGTACGGGATCACGCTGGACCTGAAGGATCTGCGCACCCGGATGAAGACGGAGCCCGAAGCTCAATCCAGGTTGCATGCGGAAGCGGAGCTTGGCCGAGATATGGCCAAGCTGACTAAACTGACTTTCGATACAGGCGATAACTCCGAGCTGCGCGCGTCCGGTTCCATCCATCAGTTCGCGCACCCGGAGTGGGATGCCGCGCTCGATGGAACCGTGGCGTTGAAGCAGGTCTCGGTGCTTGGTGCTGTGGACGGATTATCTGCGGGAACAGTGGATCTCGTACTGCGCGGGCACAGCTGTGCGGAGACGCCGGCAGAGGCTCAGAAGAAGCCGAGCTGGACGCGAAGATTCCACCTGAAGAAGCCGGAGAAGCCGGCCACGGTCCCCCTGCCTGCCGATCCCGAATGCAAAGCGGGATATCTGCTGGTGGGGAATGCGAAGGCGCACAACGTCGCGTACGTCACGGATTATGTGCGGCTGCATGACGTGAACGGCGGAGCGGACCTGCACATTACGCCCACCCAGCTTTTGTTCACGGCACTTACCGGTTATCTGCCGGGAGGTGGAAGCGCGGCGGGCGAACTGCGGATTGAGAACTGGTTGGGCGAAGTGCCGTCCAATGCGCCTGCAAAATCGCCGACGGTGGTTGGGGCTGTGAACACGGCGAACAAGACGGCAGCTTCCGTGGGTGCAGCGCCAGTTGCAAAGCCAGCGCCAAAGGTGGCACCGGTACTAGCGCACGCCTATCTGGTGGCGACAGTGAACATGATTCCGCTGCGCACCATCATGGATATAGCAGGGAAAAAGGGATACGGAGACCTTGGGTTCGACACGGCGATCAATGGTCCGGTGAAGGTGGAGTGGGGCGGCCCGGCGACCGATATCGCGGATACGGTGCTGGTCGACGCGGACCTGAAGTTCAAGCCGACGGGCAAGCCGTGGCCCAGAGCTCGGGTAAATATTCCCGTGAGTGGCGAAGCACGGGCGCATTATGACGGCAGAGATGAGATTGTGAATATCCAGCGCGCTGTGTTGCAGACACCGCAGTCCTCCACGACCGCGAGCGGAGTGCTGGGGGTCGAAAAGGGCGATCCGCTGACCAACCTGCGTGTCGACACCTCCATCCGCGACCTTGGCGAATTCGATCAGCTGCTGCAGACACTCGGGTTTGAAGCGAATGGAAAGAAGGGAAGCGCTGCGATCCCGGTGGTGTTGCACGGCGCGGTCCGATTCCACGGTGTGGCTGCTGGTCGGGTGAGCAACCTGGACGTGAAGGGCCACCTGGAGGGCACCGACATCGAGGTGAAGCTGGGGACGCAGATGGATACCCAGATCGACTCCGTAGTTGCTGACGCGGACTACGCCTACGAAACTGGACTTGCTGTCGCCAGTTCGACGATTAAACGGGGTACTGCGGTGCTGAATACCGCGGGTAGCATGAAGCCGCGGCGAGTGGTTTCCCGGCGTGGTGCGGTTTCTTATGTCTGGGATAACGGAACGGGGGTGGAGGCAAGCGTGCAGCTTGCGAATGGAGCGATTGCGGACCTGTTGCAGATTGCAGGGCAGAAATATCCGGTGACCGGTACCGTCGATCTTTCAGCGAAGATCTCCGGCACGCTTGCAGCGTTGAACGGAAACGCGCAGATCACTCTCGCCAAAGGCGTCGCTTATGGCGAGCCATATGACCTGGTCCAGGTGAACGGATCGATGCAGGGACAACAGATCGACGCGACGCGCGCCCTCGTATCGCTGCACGGAATGCAGATCACCGGTAACGGTGGATACAACCTTCAGACGAAGCAGGTTCATGGGCATGTGGAAGGGCGCAACCTAGTGCTTTCGAAGTTCGTGACGGTCCAGAAGGCACGTCCCAATGCGGACGCGACGCTGACGCTGGTGGCCGATGCAAACGGCACAATCGAGCAGCCAGGGCTGAAGGCGAATGTTACGTTATCCAAGGTTGTGGTGGATGGTTCGGCAGTGGGCGAGTTGGGGGCGGAGATCCACAGCGAGGGGTCGCTGCTGAAGTACACTGCGCAATCGACGCTGATCGGAGCCAAGATCAATGCAGAGGGTCAGACACAGCTCACAGGCAACTTCGACACCCAGGCCCGTCTGACGCTTGCCGGGCTGGACGTGGGTAAGGCGATGGATCTCTTCAGCCCGAGCTCCACGGTGAAAGCGCAGTCGGCCATAGGCGGCATCGTCACGGTGAATGGACCGCTGAAGACTCCGACGGCGCTGAGCGGCACGGCTGAGCTGAACAACTTCAATGTGAAGCTGCAGGGCATTGAGCTTACGAGCGCAGGGCCGGTGCGCGCCAGCCTGCGCAATGGGTTGCTGTCCCTGGACGCAGTTCACATCACCGGGTCGGATACCGATCTACAAGCGGGCGGCACGCTGCAGGCCTTCGGATCGACGGATCCTAATGGCGGCACTCTGAACGTGCATGCAGAAGGCAGCGTGAGCGTGGCGCTGGCGCACACCTTCGATCCAAACCTGCTCTCCAGCGGCAAGGTGCAGTTTACCGTGGCAGCGGGAGGCAGGATGAAGAAGCCCGACCTGAGCGGTCGAGTGCTAATCCAGAACGTGAATCTTGCGATTGACGGTATTCCGAACGGGCTCAGTAACCTGAACGGCTCTCTTGTATTTACGCAGAACCGCTTGCAGGTGGAAAACCTGGTGGGCACCACAGGCGGAGGCCAGGTGAAAGTGGGCGGATTCCTGACCTTGAAGAATGGGCTGTTCGCCGATCTGACGGCGACCGGAGATGCGGTGCGCGTCCGACTGTACGGCTTGAGCAGCACGGCGGGCATCAACGTGCACCTGCAGGGCGGTCCGGAAAACCTCATGCTCAGCGGAAATGTGCTGATCACGCGATTCGAGGTGGGTCCGGACGTCGATTTCGCGGCCTTCTCGTCGGCGGGCGGAGTGAGCGCGCCACCGGATCCCACTTCAATTTCCAATAAGATTTCGATGAATGTGCACGTGCAGAGTTCTCCGCAGATGGACTTCCAGAACTCGTATGCGAAACTGGCGGGAACGGTGGATCTAACGGTGCGTGGCACAGTCGCTGAGCCCGCGATCCTAGGGCGTATCCGGATTACCTATGGCCAGGCGACGTTTGCCGGAACCACCTACGAGTTGCAACGCGGAGATATCTACTTCAGCAATCCGGTTCGGATCGATCCGATCATCGACATCGATGCGACGACGCGGGTGGAGAACTACGACATTACGGTGGGGCTGCAGGGCACGATGAGCAACCTGAAGCCGACGTACCGATCCGAGCCGCCGCTGACTCAGACCGACATTTTCCAGGTGCTGGCCCTGGGCCGGACGCAGGAGGAAGCGTCCATCAACACAACCCAGGCGACTCAGCGAGGTGAGGACCCGACGACCAGCGCTTTGCTGGGTGGCGCGTTGAACGCGACGGTCAGCAATCGCGTGGGCAAGCTGTTCGGCGGCGGGACGGTCAAGATCGATCCGGCGTTCATGGGGACGCTCGGCAACTCGACCGCGCGGATCACGGTACAGAAGCAGCTGTCGCGCCAGTTCAGCGTTACCTACGCCACGAATGTGAACTCGACAGCGCAGCCGCTATTGCAGGCCCAGTACGATCTGACGCCGAACGTTTCGCTGGTGGTGAGCCGCGATGAAACAGGTGTGTTCAGCGTGCTGTACAAGATTCGCAAGCGCTATCGGTAGTCTCTTCCGAAGCGTGACATGCTTCGGTTCGACACTCGAAACAAGCGGCTTAGAAGCGAAATAATCCGAGAGAGCCCTGCCTGGGAGCAGGGCTCTCGCTCGTCCTCAAGCCTCACTTGGACCGCCTTGCGGCTAACTCGTGTCACACCAAAATTGCTATTGGAATGAGAGACATAGAGCCGCTCGGCCTCAGCAACTTTTTCCGGCTGCGACGGTTTAAAAGACTAGAGATTTCGGAACTCGCCGTGGCTGGGTGGACATCCGCGGCAAGGGAGGGGGCATCCGTGTAAATGGAGATAGAACGGTTTGAAAAGAAGTGAGTTCTGCGCTGAAGCAGATTATTTTTGAGGAGAATTGGTCATGATTAATGACGTTTTCAACAAAGCGAAGCTAGGCACGTTGGGGGCGGCTTTGCTTGGGGTAGTCCTTGTAGTTCCCGCGCAGGTCGCAGTTGCTCAGAGTGGCTATAAGGACGCGGGGATGGAAGCAAACATCCACAAGGCGCTGGATCACAAGCGCTTCAATGATGTGCACGCCTCTGTCCAGAATGGCGTTGTGGTCTTGACGGGCACAGTCGAGAACTACGCTGACAAAGAGGATGCAGACCGGCGCGTTCACCGAGTGGACCACGTGAAGGGGGTGGACAACGAGATCCAGGTGGGCCGCGCGGGCATGGCGTCGGTGAACGACATGGAACTGCGCAACAAGCTGGCCAAGCAGCTGGCGTACGACCGTGTGGGTTACGGCACGACGGCGTTCAACAACATCAACATCGGTGTCCACAACGGAGTCGTGACGCTGAGTGGCACAGTGTACGGGCCGGTGGACAAGGACTCGGCGATCAGCCTGGTCTCGCATACGCCGGGAGTACGCGATGTGGTCGACAATCTGGAAGTGGCACCGGTATCGCCCATGGACGACCAGCTGAGACTGCGGCTTGCCCGTGCGATTTACGGGGCGCCTTCGCTGCAGCGGTATTCGCTAGACCCGGCGCGGCCGATCCGCATTACGGTCGTGAACGGCAATGTGACCTTGTCCGGGGTGGTGGACAACAAGATGGATAAGGATGTAGCCGGCATTCAGGCGAACACGGTTCCGGGCGTCTTCAAGGTCACCAATGACCTTCAGGTGGCTGGAAGCACAGAGTCCGATCACAATCATGATCACGGCCACTGATCGCTAGGTTGTTTGCTGGCGGACACTAAGGCCGCGCGATGCTCGAGGGTTGGGCGGGCGCGGCCTTTGTGCTGCCTTCCGGTAGGATACGAAGAGCCATGCAGAACGTCTTGAAGAGCACGCGCCTGACACTGGAGATGATCAAGTGGGAGCACTCCGTGTTTGCACTCCCCTTCGCACTGACGGGTGCTGTACTCGCAGCTCGGGGCTGGCCTCCGGCCCGGGTGCTGCTGTGGATTGTGGTGTGCATGATTTCGGCGCGCTCGGCGGCGATGGCATTCAATCGCCTAGTGGACGCGCGACTGGACGCCGAGAATCCTCGGACCGCAATGCGGGCCTTGCCCGCCGGGCTGCTGAGCCAGGGATTTGTGGCCGCATTTGTGGTGATTTCGAGCGGAGTGTTTTTTCTCGGCGCGGCCATGCTGAATCCCTTGACTCTGTGGCTGGCTCCTCTGGCGCTGGTCGTGGTGCTGGCGTACAGCTACATGAAGCGAGTGACCCGGTGGTCGCATCTGGTGCTAGGGCTGGCGTTAGGCATTGCTCCATCGGCGGCCTGGATTGCGGTGCGGGGTTCGTTGGACTGGCGAATCGCGGTGCTGTCGGCGGCTGTGCTGCTGTGGGTGGCGGGGTTTGACGTGCTGTACGCGTGCCAGGACTACGAGCATGACCGGAAGGTGGGGCTGAACTCGATTCCGCAGGCCTTCGGGCTGCAAGGCGCGTTCTGGGTTGCGCGCGGAATGCACCTGGCGATGCTGATTCTGCTGCTCTGCCTGGTGCGGCTGTTTGCCTTGGGCGCGATCTCCTATGTCGGGGTGGGCGTGGTGGCCGCGCTGCTGGGATACGAGCACAGCATCGTTGCGCCCAACGACCTGCGGCGGATGAATGCGGCGTTCTTTACGTTGAATGGCGTGATCTCGGTAGCGTTCTTCTGTTTCTTTGCGGCGGACGTTCTGCTGCGAAGATAGCGCGGAAATTGACGTGAAAGTGTGATGTGCGCCAGCTGTTCGAAGCAGTTAGGCTGGCGACATGAAGCTGCTCCGCAGGCGAGTGCGCGGTTTTTTCGCGCTGCAGACGATACTGATGCTGGTGACGGGAAGTATGAAGCTGACGGGCTCGTTTTCGCGCGATAAAGTGAGCTTTGCTTCGGCGCACTTTTCTGCGGCGCTGATGTTCCTGGGAGCGTGGTGGACGACGCGCAAGCCGAGTCCTTACCGGAATCCGTGGGCGATGGCCGCGAGCCTGATTTGCGTCGTGATGGGCGGGTATATCGCATGGGCAGCACACGCGCGCGGAAGCTTTTCGCAGAGTGGTTGGCTTTCCATGATCCTGGGTTTGGCGGGACTGTACCTGTACTCGCAAGGTGGAAAGCGGGAGGAGTTGCTGGTCGCTAAGTTGTTAGTTGAACGTGCAAAGGCAAAGGCAAAGCAGAAGTAAAAAGCTACGGGAAAACTATGCAACTAGTCGCCGGGATATGAGGAACCGCAGAGGAGTAACTGGCGTATCCGGAGCGATTGGGTAGCTTAGGCCTATATTCAGTAGCTGATCGTCATCGGCGAAGTGGCAACGTGGGGTATCGACGGGCTACTGCGCTTTCACCGGGCCGCAGCTTTAGCGCCCGACTGGACACGAGCTTCTGACCGGCCAGCCTTCGATACACTGGTAGGCGAATGTCTACGCAAATTGTTCGGCCTGCACGCAGCTTCCAGGGATCGCTGGTCATCCCGGGAGATAAATCCATCTCGCACCGGTATGCCATGTTGGCGGGACTGGCGGAGGGTACCTCCCGGTTATCGAATTTTTCCAGCGGCGCCGATCCCCACTCCACACTGGGGTGCATGGAGGCGCTGGGTGCGAAGGTGGTGAAGACGGCGGCCGGTCCGGCCTCGTCGATTGAGGTGACGGGAGTCGGCGGTTCGTTTCGCCAGCCAGCCGGGGCGCTGGACTGTGGCAACTCGGGCTCGACGATGCGCATGCTAGCGGGGCTGATCGCCCCCCATCGACGTACGTTTACTCTGGTGGGCGACCACTCGCTAACGATGCGGCCGATGGAGCGAATCCGCGGGCCGCTGAGCCAGATGGGAGCCCGAATCAAGCTGGTGGATGGGCACGCGCCAATGACGATCGACGGCGGGCCGCTGCATGCGATCGACTTTACGACGCCGATCCCTTCTGCGCAGGTGAAGACCGCCGTGCTGTTCGCCGGGCTGCAGGCGGAGGGAACCACACGGCTGACCGAGGCGATTCGAACGCGAGACCATACGGAGCATGCGCTAAAGGCCTTTGGGGCGACGCTGACCCGCACGGCGAGCGAGCCGGACAAGCCGGCGACACTCGCTATTGCGGGCGGGCAGAAGCTGAAGGCCGTGGATGCGACGGTTCCGGGCGATATTTCCTCGGCTGCGTTTTTCCTGTGCGCGGCACTGCTGTTCGAGGATTCGAACCTTGTGCTGGACTCAATTGGCATGAATCCGACACGGGCGTCGCTGCTGGACGTGATTACGGCGCTGGGCGGAAAAATCAAAGTGCTGACGGTGGAGGAGCGGCATGGCGAGCTGATCGGAAGCATTCAGGTGAATCGGGCCGAGATCTCGGCTCTGGCAGGTAGTCCGTTCGAGATCAGCGGGGCGCTGACGGCGCAGGTGATCGACGAGCTGCCGGTGCTAGCCGCGATTGCTCCGTATACGCGGGGAGGGCTAACGATCCGGGACGCGCAGGAGCTTCGGGTGAAGGAGTCCGACCGCATTGCGCTTGTGGTGCGGAATCTGCGGGCCATGGGGGCGGAGGTGACGGAGCGCCCCGACGGCATGGAGATTCCCGGAGGACAACGGCTGCATGGAGCGAGCATCGACTCCGGAACAGACCACAGGATTGCTATGGCGTTCGCGATTGCGGCGCTACGGGCCGAAGGGGAGACGGAGATCTGCGGCGCGGAGGCAGCAGCGATTTCATTTCCGGAGTTTTTTGCCAGCCTGGACTCGCTGGCGCAGCGCTGACGCCAATGCCGCCCGCAGAGTCCAGGCCGATCGTCATCCCGGAGATAGAGCAGCTGGGCGGCGCGGAGCGAAGCGTGCTGGCGCTGCTGCGCTGGTTGCACCAAAGGGGGCTCGCCGCCTATGTGCTGACGTACAGAGATCACTGCGGGCTAGCGCGGTTTGCGGCGCATCCGATTGAAGTGGTGGAGCTAGGGGCGACGGGGGCATGGAGCCGCATTACGGCCCTGCGAGCGCACTTTCGGGCACGCCCGCAGAGCGCGCCGCAACCGCTGCTCTCCGGATATCAGCCGGCGCTTCATGCGACGCTGGCGGGGATGCGCGGCTTCCACGACCTGATGCACGATACGCCGGCGCTCTTTGCCGATCCCGCCAGACGTACGTGGCGGAGCAACCTGCGGCTGGCAGTTTCAAACCATGTGGTGGGGGCAGGGCTGCTCAGCGGCGGCAACACCATCGTGACCAGCGAGTACCTGCGCGAGGAGTGCCGCAGGGATTTCGGGGTCGAGGCGTATGTCGTGCGAATGGGTGGAATGGCGGACGCGCAACGTGAATTTCGGGCGCATCGCGTAGGGAATGAGCTGTGCATGCTCTCGGTGAGCCGAATCGAGCCGAACAAGCGGATCGACTGGATATTGCGTGGGCTGGCAGCTCTCGAGGCTTCGCCGAGTCCGCTGTCGTCTCGGATTCCATGGCGGTTCGAGGTGGTCGGGAAGGGCCCGATGCTGGACGAACTGAGGGCGTTGGCGGCGACCTTGGGGATCGTAGAACGCGTGAAGTTCCACGGCTTTGTGCCAGATGGGGAGCTCGAACAGCTCTATGCGGGCGCTCACCTGTTTCTGATGCCAGCGGTGCAGGGATACGGCATCCCCGCCATTGAGAGCCTGCAGCGCGGGATTCCGGTTTTCCTGCACCGGGAATCCGGGGTTTCGGACATTCTGCAGGAGACTCCCTGGGCGACGGTGATGGAGGGAGGCGAGAGCGAGATGCCGGGTGCTCTGATTAAGGCAATCGATCAGGTGCTGGGCGGGCGGTATCTCACGGAGGCGCTCCCTGAGTTGCCAACCGAGGATGCGTGGGCGGAGGAGGTTGCCCGGCTGTGCGGGTGGGTGGATGCGGGCGGACAGCAGCGATAGGCAATCCTATGGCTCTTGCCTCGCATCCGATGCTAGTGAATCGATGCACACGATAAAAGAAGGAACGCATCCTTACCTTGGCAAAATCCCAGATAATTGCAAAGCACAAGAGAGAAAAGAAGCAGATCGACATTGCGGCGGCTGCTAAGAAGCTTCTCGGATTTCCGTCTCTGCGGCCCGGTCAGGGGGATTCGATCCTGGCGCTGCTGGAAGCGCGGGATGTCCTTGTGGTGCAGCCGACGGGCTCCGGCAAGTCTGCCATCTACCAGATTGCGGGAGAGCTCATGGACGGAGCGACCGTTATCGTTTCCCCGCTGATTGCTCTGCAGAAGGACCAGGCGGATTCAATCGAGTCGGAGCGGAAGCTTCGCGACGCGGTGGTGTTGAATTCAACCCAGAGCGTGAGTGAGCATCGCGAGACGATGGAGCAGATTGGAGCAGGCAGGGCGAGGTATATATTTTTAGCGCCGGAGCAGCTCCGCAAGCAGGAAACGATGGAGACTCTGGAGCGCGGCGGCATTGTGCTGTTCGTGGTGGACGAGGCGCATTGCGTCAGCCAGTGGGGCCACGATTTCCGGCCGGACTACCTACAGATTTCCGGTGCGATTGAGGCGCTGGATCACCCGCCGGTCCTGGCGATGACGGCGACCGCTTCAAGCCGTGTGCGCGAGGAGATTATCGAGCAGCTGGGGATGAAGAAGCCGAAAGTCATTGTGCAGGGATTTGACCGGCCGAACATCTCGCTGCGGGTGGACACATTCGGCACGGAAGACGAGAAGCTTGAGGCGGTATTGCGCAGAGTGGCATACGCGGAGACCCCGGGCATTGTGTATGTCGCAACCCACAAGCACGCGGAGACGCTCGCCGAAGAGCTGAAGAAGAGAGAGATTGACGCGGTTTGCTACCACGGTGGTATGAAAGCGAAGGACCGTGAGGCGATCCAGAATCGGTTCATGGGCGGTGACGCTCGCGTGATTGTCGCGACGAACGCCTTCGGGATGGGCGTCGATAAGCCGGATATTCGGTTTGTTTACCACGCCGACGTCAGTGAATCGCTGGACAGCTATTACCAGGAGGTTGGGCGAGCTGGGCGCGATGGTGAGCCGGCTGAGGCTGTTTTGTTCTACCGTCCGGGTGATGTGGGCTCGCAGAGATACAAGTCGGCCAACGGCAAGTCTGACAGCACCGAAGTGGAAGAAGTGGTACGTGTGCTGGCGGAGCATGGCGGGGTGGCAAGTCTCGAGGACCTGGTCGCGGTTACGTCCGTTCCGTCGCGAAAGATGATCAGCACCCTGCATGTGCTGGAAGAGACTGGCATGGTGGAGCAGACTGCCAATGGAGAATTCCGGCTTGCGACCGAACAGCCGGTTGAGGAGATCGCCCAAGCGGCAGCAGAGGCCCTGGAGCATCAAAAGGAACTGCGGAAGGACCGTCTGGAGCATATGAAGTTATTTGCAGAGCAGAGGAGCTGCAGGCGGGAGACCCTATTGCGGTATTTCGGAGATGAATACGAGGGGCCCTGCGGGAATTGCGATATCTGTGAGGCCGCAGGCCTCAAGGCGGCCGCCGCTTAGCACACGCTGCATTACATTTTGTAGTGGCCCATATCGTCGTCGTTCAGGTTTTCAAGCCAGCGGCGCATCTCTTCGCTGTCGCCCTTTTGCGAACCATCGACGACCTGCTTGGCGTTTTCCAAAACACTGCGGTGGGCAAAGATAGGACAGTCCCAGCGGAGCGCGAGAGCGATGGCGTCGGAAGGACGGGAGTCGAGGGCGACGGTCTGGCCGTTCTGCTCCATCCAAATGACTGCGTAAAAGGTGTCTTCGCGCAGCTCCGACACGACGATCTTGTTGACCACCGCGTTGAGGCCACGGGCCATATTGCGCATAAGGTCATGGGTCATGGGACGCGGTGTGGCGCTCTTTTCGAGTTCCAGCGCGATGGCGTTTGCCTCGAAGATGCCGACCCAGATCGGAAGTACGGTGTCGCTGGCGACATCCTTGAGGACGACGATCGGCATGTTGGTGACGGGGTCGATCATGAGGCCGCGGATTTGCATTTCAACTTCCACGTTGGCCGGTCTGACCTGCTCGCCCGTCTTCATTCTGCCACCACTGCTTCGCCTACAAGGCTGTTGGGAAAGGTTTGCGTGATTCTAACCGACCTGTAGCTTGCAACAGCAGGAAGAATGGGCTGTGAAGTCGTGAAGTTGACGGTCTTATTCTGCGAGCTGCGGCCAATGACCTGAGCGCGGGCAGAATTGTGGCCTTCGACCATGACTTCTATGGTGGTGCCTAAATGCTTCGCGTAATTCCGGCGCTGAATCTCACGCTGGCGATCAAGCAAAATCTGGAGGCGGCGTGACTTCTCCTCTTCTGGAATGGAGTCTGCCATGCCGATGGATGGGGTGTTGGGACGCGGAGAGTACTTGAACGCGAAGACGCCGTCGTACTGCACTTCGTCGAGCAGGGTGGCGGTGTCCTCAAGGTCCTGATCGGTTTCTCCGGGGAAGCCGACGATGATGTCGGTGGTGATGCTGATGTCACGCTTTGCGGACTTCATCCAGGAGATGCGTTCGAGGTACCACTCACGCGTGTACTCACGAGCCATGGCGCGCAGTACGGCGGTTGAGCCGGATTGCACGGGAAGATGGACGTGGTCACAGAGTGACGGGATTGAATCGATAGCCTGCACAATCTCGCGGGTGAAGTCGCGCGGGTGCGAGGTGGTAAAGCGTACGCGGCGGATTCCAGGGACCTGTCCAACGGCAGCCAGCAACTCGGCAAAGGTCATCTTGCTACTGGGGTCGCGGTAGGAGTTGACGTTCTGCCCCAGGAGCTGAATTTCGGTGAAGCCACTGTCGGCGATGCGGCGTGCCTCGGCCAGTACGGAATCGGATCCGCGGCTGCGTTCTTTGCCGCGAGTATAGGGAACAACGCAGTAGGCGCAGAATTTGTCGCACCCCTCAACGATGGTGATGTAGGCGCGGTGAGGATTGGTGCGTGCGGTGAACTCGGTATCGAAGGTCTCTTCGGTCTGGCGATCATCGAGCCCGGTGATGCGCTTTTCGCCGGACTCGAGCCGAACCAGCATCTGGGGAAGATTGCGATACGAGGCCGAGCCACTGACCAGCGACACGTAGGGAGCGCGCTCAAAGATCTTCTCGCCTTCCTGCTGTGCCACGCATCCGAGAACTGCAAACTTTTTGCCTTCTCCGCTGAGCCGCTTGTACTCGTTGAGGCGATGGAACACCTTCTGCTCGGCTTTGTCGCGGATCGAGCAGGTGTTGTACAGGATCAGTCCGGCATCGTCCTCATTCTCCACCCGCTGATAGCCTTCATGCTCCAGAGTCCCGATCACCTTTTCGGAGTCGTGGGCGTTCATCTGGCAGCCAAAGGTCTCGATGTAGAAGGTCTTGCTCACGCTTTCAGTATCTCCCGGAAGTGTGGCCGAAGGCTACCGCTGAGCCGCCTTGCTTTTCCTCAGGGGCTCGACCACAGCGGACATATCGGATTCGCCATATCCTTGCGCAATTGCCTGCTGAAATCTCTGCCGAGCGGTGTGGCAGGTCGTCAACTCAACGCCGGCACGGACCGATTCCTGTTCGGCATAGGCGAGGTCTTTTTCCAGGAGGCGCAGGAGGAAGTTGACCTCATAGTGTTGCGCCTCCATGCGAGCGGAGAGACTGTTGACCAGCGGGCTGCCGGGTGCGCCTGACCGGAGCAACTGGAGCGCCCGTGTGCGGTCCAGGCCACTACGCTCGATCCACGCGAGGGCCTCGGCCAGCGAAGCAAGCTGGACGCCGCACAGGAAGTTGTTGATTAGCTTCATCCTGGCTCCGCTCCCGACCGGGCCGAGATAAACGGTCTCCTTGCCAAGAGCCTTTAAGACCGGAGTTGCTTTAGTGAGCGTTGCTTCTTCCCCACCGACCAGGAATGTGAGCTGAGCGGCGGCAGCCTGGACCCGGCTTCCGGTGACCGGCGCATCGAGGAAACCCAGAGAGTGAGTGGCCGCGGCGGTCGCTAGCTCGGTGACCCATTCCGGAGTGACGGTGCTGGATTCGATGATGACGGTTCCGGGGGCGCAGGCCGCCAAGGCTCCATCGTTTCCGAGCCAGACGGAGCGCGAGGCATTGTCGTCCGCGAGCATGCTGATGACGAAGGCAGAGCCTTTGACCGCTTCTGCCGGAGTGGCGGCAATCTGCGCTCCCGTGCTGCGGAGGGGCTCGGCCTTCTCCTGGCTGCGGTTGTATACCGTCACGTGGAATCCGGCCTTGAGCAGATTCGCGGCCATTCCGCCACCCATAGTTCCCAGGCCCAGAACTGTCACTTGTTTTTCCATTTCTCTCTTTTACCCTCTCAGGTTTTGCTCTTGAGGCACTCTATCAAACCTGTTGCATGTCGAGCCGAGTGCATCTTATGGAGGGATGATCGAGGAGCTTTATGGCCGGCCATTCCGATGAGATGAGTGCCGCACCCTTCGTTCCGGAAGAGCGCTCAATCCCGATTCTGGCCGAGGCGGTCCAGAAGTGCCGGGGATGCCAGCTTTACCGGGATGCAACGCAGGCGGTGTTCGGGGAAATCGACGCTGGGGCGTCAAAGCGGAGGTCTCGGGTGGCGATCATGATGATAGGAGAGCAGCCGGGCGATCAGGAGGATCGACAGGGGCGGCCGTTTGTGGGCCCGGCGGGCAAACTGCTGGATGTATGTCTGGAGGAGGCGGGCATTGATCGCGAGCAAGTGTACGTAACCAACGCGGTGAAACACTTTAAGTGGGAACCGCGTGGGAAGCTACGCATTCATAAGAAGCCAAGCGCGAGGGAAATTCGCGCCTGCCGCCCATGGCTGAACGCAGAGGTGGAGACTGTGCAGCCGCGTCTCATCGTGTGCCTGGGGGCGACAGCGGCGCAGGGATTGCTGGGATCAGGTTTCAAAATCACGCAGCAGCACGGAAAGCTGCAGCAGGTGGCAGGGCTTCCGCCGATCCTGGCTACTCTGCACCCTTCGGCTATTTTGCGGGCTCCGTCGGACGAGGACCGCCACCGGCAGCGAGCCAGTTTTGTGGAGGACCTCCGCGAGGCGGCACGCTTTGCGGACGCGGCCAGCAAGCAGAGGCGTAAGACTGTGCAAGAATAGCCGCATGTTCGCAGCGAGCCGGAACAGGCAGGCGCGCCGATTGTTTGCGCTCACCATTGCCGCGGTCCTGCTCTCGCTGGCGCTGCTGGCGAAATACGGACGCCATCCTGATACGGCGACACTTCAAATCCTGCGTCATGCTGTGACGTCGCCGGTGGGGACGGACTCAACCTACTACATGCAGATGGGTGAGCATGCATTTCATAACCCCTTGCACCTGATCTATCGCGATCTGTTCTTCACGCAGCATCAGAAATTTATCTATCCGCCCTCCTCATTATTCCTTTTGAACATTTTGCGTGCGGCGGAGCCGCTGCACATCTCCAGCGATACGGCGATGATGGTGCTGCTGGTAGTGAGCTGGATTGGCGTTCTTGCCTTGGCGGTGTGGCTGTACCGGATTGAGAGCGGTTCCTCCTCCGTAGCGGAAAGCGCGTGCATTGTTCTGCTGGGAGTGCTGTTTCTGCCGATCGCGGAGGCGCTTTATCGCGGGCAGGTTCAAATGCTGCTCACATGCCTGTGGGGAGCTTCGGTTCTGCTGTGGATTCGCGGCAGGACGGGCTGGTCAGGTGTTGTGATCGCGCTGACGTGCGCATTCAAGCCGCAATTGGGGGTCTTCCTGCTTTGGGGGTTGTTGCGGCGAAAGTGGCGATTTACCGCTGGGCTTGCAGGGACAGGCTTCGCGATTGCTATGGCTTCCGTTCTGCGATATGGCCTGCGCAATCACCTGGATTACCTGCAGGTGCTGAGCTACCTGGGACGCCACGGGGAGGCGCTGTGGGCCAACCAGAGCTTCAATGGGCTGCTGAACCGGCTGCTGCGCAATGGCGATGCGGTGTCATGGAACCCGACGGTTTACCCGCCCTATGTCCCGGTGATTTTCGTGTTGAGTACAGCGCTATCGCTGCTGTTGCTAGCCGCCGCGCTGTGGGCGCCGCGGTTTTGGAAGTGGCAGGGATCGGCGGCGGATTTTCTGTTGCTCGGCTGCAGCTCGGTGCTGATTTCGCCGATTGCGTGGGAGCACCACTACGGATACTTCTTCTTTCTTATAGTCTTCCTGCTCGCACGAGCGGGGACACTGACGACGATGAGTTGGGGGACTCTCGCGGCGTGCCTGCTGATTATGGCAAACCGGCTGCCGCCTCTGGACCATCGGATGAGCGGCGGCATCAGCCTGGTGAGTTCCTACCTGCTGTATGCGGGGCTGGCTTTGCTGGTTCTGCTGGTGGTGGAGCAGCGCCGGCGTCCAGAGCTGCACGTGTGAAGCGCTTTCATCTGGGCTGAACTGGAGAGTCCTGAGCGGCAGCGGCAGCAGCAATTCGGGTATCGCGTTCTGTTGTGGCGAGGTTTTGCTCGGCCGAGGGAATCCACTCAATCCTGTAGAGTGTCTGCTGCCGGTGAGCATTGCCGGTGTAGGCAAAGCCATTCTGCCATTGGACCGGGTCGGCGCCTACGGTATGAATGGGGACAAGCCGAAGCGCCGGGTTGTGCAGCAAATTGAGCAGGTCACCAAAGTGGGTGTCGGTACCAGTGTGAGGCAGGACGACGTACTCGATGCCGCGTTCTGCGAGGTAATCGGGGACGCGGCGGTGGACGAGATAAGGCAGGTAGTTGCGATCCACCAGTCCACCGAGGTCAATCAGATGAATATGTGCGTAGTAGCCGATGGCCCCGATGTCGAAAACGGCGACTGGGGTGCCTGGCGGGCATTTCTGGTTAATCCACCGGGCGAGTTTCACATGAGTGGAGTTGATGGTGGCAATGCTGTCGTGGAGCGCAGATTTCCAGCGGGGCAGAGTGAGTCCGGTGACGAAGGCAAAGACGAAGAGCGAACCCCATGCGAGGAAATTCGCAAAGAGTGGCTTGCGAGTCCGGGCGAGAGCGAGTCTGACCAGGGCCATCACGCCGATCGCCATCAGAGGCGGAAACAGCAGCAGGACGAAAGGTTGATAGCGACCGCCGTGACCGGGTTCAGGCAGCGTGACACAGTAAGCGACATAGTCCAGCACGGCCCAGGCACAGACAACGGAGAGGCGGCTCGGCATTCTCAGCAGGAGCGCGAACAATCCGATGAAAGAGAGAAGGACGAAGGAGGCGGCCACCCATCCGGTGTGGATGTGGAAGAAGTGGTGGGCCACGATGTCTTTGTAGGTATTTAGGATGAGGCCGCGGAAGCTGGATCGGCCGACGTGCAGGGTCTCCTGGCCGGAGTACATGTAACGGCGACCACGCAGCGTCATGGGAAGAAGGCTTCCGGAGGTCTTCAAATTCAACAGGAGAGATGGTAGGAAAAGCACGGCCGCGGTTACTCCAGCGACGAGAGCATCGTTCCGCTTTCTGCCGCACCAGCGGTAGGACAGCGGCAGACAGACACAGAGTGCCAGGCCTTCCGGGCGGGTGAGTGCAAGTGCGCCGAGCGAGATTCCGCAGGCGAGTGCGTTTGTTTTCGAACGAGTGCGACAAAACCAGAGGGCGACGGAGAGAAGGGACAGGGCGAGGAAGAGAATGTGCTCCATCCCGGTGAAAGCCAGCCAGAGGAGGTTGCCGGAGAAGCCGGGCAGCATTCCCAGCGCGAGGGACTCAGGCAGCGCCAGGCCGTCCTGCCGCGCCATGCGCCAGAGCAGGATTCCGCAGGTCATCAGCAGGAAGGAGTTGAGAGCCAGCGGGAACAAAACAGGATTGCTTTCCGGAAACAGCAGGTATTGGATGGCCAACACGAATGTCCACAGCGTGCTGGATGAGCCGGAGGAGGTTACACCCGGCGTGAAGCCCCAACTGTGGTGCTGGACGAGGTTGCGCGCAATGACCTGGTGAATCCACGAGTCATCCAGGGGAAAGCCGACGTTTCCGCGGAGTGCGAGTCCCAGCGTGAACAGGCCGGCGAGGTAGGGGATCAGGATCAGCAGGGTCCAATACCAGGGATCCTGCGCCGGCGGGCTGAGGGGTCGGCGGATATCGGGAGCGCCGAATCTGGCCGTTGAGATGTTCAGGCGATCCATCCGAGGCGGGCGCACTCCTTGGTTTCATTGTGCCTGATTGAGATCGCAAGCCGGAACCCGGCTGCACGCCGCTGGAGGACGATCCTGCGAGCGGCGGCGTATGCTAAAAGAGCACGCTTCGGGATGCGTTCCCTGCCGGGCCAACCCGCATACTAGCCGAGAGCTTTTCCTATAGATCTGGCTCCTCGTTGAGGTTTGGATTGAATCCATCTACGAACAGACCCGCATTCCAGCCCTGCTCGCGACTGCACGAGCTCTCTGCGGAGGAGACTGCAATATATGCGCAGCTGGACCCGCAGAAGATGCCGCAACATGCCGCGATCATTATGGATGGGAATGGGCGCTGGGCTGGTAAGCGATCGCTCAAGCGGTTCCTTGGTCATCAGCAGGGGGCCGAGAGCGTTCAGTTCGTGGTGGAGACAGCCTCGCGGATCAACCTTCCGTTTCTGACTTTGTATGCATTTTCGCTGGAGAATAACCTGCGGCGGCCGAAGTCGGAAGTCAACTTCCTGATGAAGCTCCTGCGCAGTTATTTGGTGGGGAATGTAAAGCGGATGAACGACAATAACGTTCGCATGCAGTACATCGGCCGTATCCATGAGCTGCCGAGCGAGGTGCAGGACACGATGCACTGGGCCGAAGAGGCCACCGGTCGCAATACCGGGACTACGCTGACGCTCGCGTTGAATTACGGTTCCCGATCCGAGATTGTGGATGCTGCGCGCGCGGTGATTACCGGGTTGATCGCGGAGGCACATGAACGCGGCTGCTCGCTCGAAGACCTGATACAAGTGGACGGATTGGACGCGCGTCTAGACGAGCACCACATCTCCAGCGCACTCTACACGGCGCATATGCCGGACCCCGACCTTGTGATCCGCACGTCAGGCGAGCAGAGGATCTCGAATTTTCTGCTGTGGCAAATCGCATACTCCGAGATCTTCATCACAGACCGGTTATGGCCGGACTTCCGCGGCATTCATCTGCTCGAGGCGATCCAGAGCTACCAGAAGCGTGAGCGGCGCTTCGGCGGCCTGGGAGAGACCTTCACCGATGAGGACCTGGACACGCTGGAACCTGCATCGCAGGTGGCAGAAGAGATCGAGACGCAACTGACGCCGAAGCAACTGGCGCGAAGGTAAGTCGCGCGGCTACAGGCGGCCGTCCCGCCTTGCCGTGTCGTACAGCGAGAGCGCAATGAGCGTCTTGCCATCGTGGATCTCCCCGGCCGCAACCATCTCCATAACTTTGGAGAGCGGCATGCGAAACACCTCGAGGTGCTCGTCATCTTCGAGCGCCGCCTTTCCTTGCCGTATGTCCTGCGCGAGGTAAATCTGCATCCACTCGCCGAGAAAGCCTGGACTGGCGAAGTACTTGACCAGCATGGTCCAGCGCCTGGCGCGATATCCTGTTTCTTCGATCATCTCGCGCTTCGCCGCGGCCAGCGGGGGTTCGTTCGGATTGCGGGTGCCGGCGGGAAGTTCGATGAGATACTGTCCAGCGGCGTGGCGGTACTGCCGCTCGAGGATGACGTCGGGATCAGTCGGATTGGTGGCTTCATCGACGGCGAGGATTACGACAGATCCGTTGTGGCGGATGATATCGCGGGTGGCCTTATGACCACCGGGTTCGATGATCGTCTCTGTGAAGACGTTGAACACCTTTCCTTTGAATGCCAGTTTGGAAGAGACGAGTTTCGCTTTACCGGCCGGGGGTTTTGGTGTTCGGGTGGAGGGCAGAGGTGTGGCCTTCTTCTTGGCGCCTTTTGCGGGTTTCGCGCTGCCGGAGCGCGCGTGCACCTGAGTACGGGGAGAGGTGATTGGCTTTGCTGTGGAAGGTGAAGCGGGCTCGAGGCGGGACCTGGTAGAGGAAGCTGCCATGCGTCTACGGTATCATCCTGCATCGGGAGCGGAAATCGCGCATCCAATCGTGTTGAACGGTATAAAGAGTCAGGGGAGAGGTGTGCAGCGAGCCCTGTCCGGACCGGCTCCGAAGGAAAGCAAGAAGGAATCTCGATGAGCACCGAGTGTTATCCGATCACGCTGTTACCTCACGTTGCCCGACTCTACTGCGACTATCTCGCAATGGGAGAGTCTGCCGGGGCAGCAGTGCGCGGATGGTATGGTGCTGAGCCACTGGGGCGCGAGTGGATGCGACCTGCACCGGCAAGCGCCCACGCTAAGGAATTGGCCGATGTGCTGGAGCGCCAGGCGCTATCTTTAGGTGCCGGACCGGTGGTGCTGGAGAATGTCGGCAGGCTCCGCAGCGGAGCGCGAGCTGTTGTCACCGGCCAACAGGTCGGGCTGCTTGGCGGGCCGCTGCTGGTTCTGCTGAAGGCGGCGACCGCGATTGCACGGGCGAAGCAAGCTTCCCAGGCGACCGGGGTGGATCACGTGCCGATCTTTTGGTGTGCGACCGAGGACCATGATCTCGAAGAGGCGGATCAGGTCACGCTGCTCCAGAAGCTGGAGAGCGAGACGCTGAGCCTCCCCATCGGGCGGGGCAATGCAGTGCCCGTAGGGAGCGTTACGCTCGGACCTGAGATTGAGGAAGTGCTCGAGCGCGCCAGCGAGCTGCTCGGCTATACGCCAGTATGCGATCTGTTGCGCGAGTGTTATCGCCCGGCCGAAACCTTCGGACGTGCCTTCGCCCGTCTGCTGACGCACTTGTTTGCCGATGAGGGCCTCATCGTGATGGACGCAGCAGGCCGGGAGTTTCATGCACTCGGGCGCGCGGCGATCCGGGGCGCGATTGCACAGGCATCCGCGCTCGAAGCAGCTCTGATGGCACGGTCCGCGGAGCTTGACGCGAGCGGTTATCACGCGCAGGTATTGGTGAAATCCGGCTCGTCGCTGCTGTTTTACATTGGAGAGGACGGCGGACGGGTTCCACTGCGGCGCACTGGCGAGGGTACCTGGAAGGCGGGTACTGGCAATGCTGCGCGCCAGTTCTCGACCCCCGAACTGCTGGCCCTGGCAGACGCCGAGCCAGAGCGATTGAGCCCGAACGCGTTGCTGCGGCCTGTATTTCAGGACACTATTCTGCCAACGACCGCTTACGTAGGGGGACCAGCGGAGGTGGCGTACTTTGCACAATGTGCCGTCGTGTACCAGATGCTGCTCGGCCGCGTGACTCCGATTCTGCCGCGGTTTTCGGCAACCCTCATCGAGCCGTCGATCGCGAGTGTGATGGAGTCTCATGAAGTGAGCCTGCTCGATGGGATGCACTCGCCCGAGGAACTGGCGCAAAAGCTAGGTGCGCGTGCCATGCCCATTGAAGCAAAACGCCGGCTCGCCGCGGCGGGCAATGCGCTGGATGAGGCGCTGCAGGCGGCAGGGAATTATCTCGGATCGCTGGACGCCAGCCTCGGGCGGTCTGCCGATGTCTCGGCCTCAAAGATGCGGTACCAGATGTCCCGGCTTCGCCGGCTTGCGGCCAACTTTGAGCTGAGCAGGGAAGCCAGCCTTCGCAAGCATGCCACGGCAATCTCACTGCATCTCTTTCCCGACGGGCAGCCGCAGGAACGTGTGATCGCGGGCGTGTGGTTCCTTTCTGTGTATGAGGCGCTAACGGGAGAGCCTGCTGCGCAGTTCGTACACCGCCTGGTTCAAGAAGCAGCCAATCAGTGCCCGGGGCACGTTGTAGTCCGCATGTAGCGGAGGCTCTCGCTTAGAATGGTGTCCGGTAGGAGAGACCATGGGCCTGAGCGACCAACCTTTTGAAGTGAGCTGCCCGGACTGCGGCGGCATTCTGAAGATTGACCCGGTGACACGCGCGGTCATCTCTCATACTTCCGCGCCGCGGAAGAAAACCTTCGAGGATTTCGGCGAGGCGGCCAAGGCGCTGCGTGAGGCGGATGCGCGTCGTGATTCGCTCTTTGCGCAGAGCGTGGATGCCCAAAAGAACAAGGACGAACTGTTGGCGAAGAAGTTCGCCGAAGCAGTGAAGAAGGCGAAAGAGAGTCCGCTGGGAGAGAAGCCGCTGCGCGACTTCGATCTGGAGTAGCGAAGCGATCGGCAGCCTCGGTGGCATTTAGACTTTCCCTATGCCGCCGATTCTTAACGGACAGGAGCTTTCAAAGCGGTTCGGCGCCACTGCGCTGTTTCAAGGTATCGACTTCACGGTATCTGAGGGCGATCGGATTGGTCTGATTGGGCCAAACGGAGCGGGGAAATCGACACTTCTCGCGGTACTGGCGGGTGAGCAGCAAGCCGACACCGGCGAGGTCGCACGTCGCAAAGGTGCGCGGGTGGCTTATGTGAGGCAGGAAGCGGAGTTTTCTGCGAACTCCACGGTGCGGTCCCTGCTAGAGTCGGCTATGAGCCGTTCTGCAATTCTTGAGGGCGAACGAGAGGGGCTGTTGCGCGATGCAGCTGGGCGCGCCGGGTTCGCGGATTTCGGCGCCGAGGCGGCGAAGCTTTCCGGCGGCTGGCGCAAGCGTCTGGCAATTGCCGAAGCACTGGTGACGCGCCCGGATGTGCTCCTGCTGGACGAACCGACGAATCATCTGGATCTTCCCGGAATCGCGTGGCTGGAGGCGCTGCTCAACAACGCCTCATTCGCATGCGTCATCGTCAGCCACGACCGATACTTCCTCGAGAACGTCGCCACGGAGATCGTGGAGTTGAACCGGATATACGGCGGAGGGCTGCTGCGCCTGAAAGGCAGCTATTCCAAATTCTTGGAAGGCCGCGCCGCTTATCTGGAGGCGCAATCTCGAATGCAGGATTCGCTTCGCAACCGGGTTCGGACAGAGATTGAGTGGCTGCGGCGCGGGCCTAAGGCTCGTACAACCAAATCCAAGGCCCGTATCGACACTGCAAACGAACTGATAGGCAAGCTGCGCGATGTGGATGCCCGTTCGCAGGCGACGTCTGCAGGAATCGAGTTCACCGCGACGGATCGGGAGACGAAGCGGCTGGTCGAATTCAAGGACGTGAGCTTGAGCTTCGGAGCCAAGAAGATCGTTGATGGCCTGAATCTGCTCATCAGCAATGGCGTGCGCCTGGGTCTGGTGGGGCCGAACGGAAGCGGCAAGACCACACTGCTGAGACTGCTTACCGGAGAGTTGGAGCCGCATTCGGGGTCGATCCGCCGGGCCGCATCGCTGCGTGTTGTGTACTTCTCGCAGGCCCGCGAGCTGGAATCGGGACTTACACTTCGTCGAGCTCTGGCACCTGATTCCGACTCCGTGCTGTACCAGGGCCGCGTGGTCCATGTGGCGAGTTACGCCAGCAGGTTTCTGTTTACGGGTGAGCAGTTGAATCAGCCGGTGGATCGGCTGAGCGGAGGCGAGCGGGCGCGGGTGCTGATCGCGAGACTGATGCTGGAGCCCGCAGACCTGCTGCTGCTGGATGAGCCCACCAACGATCTCGATATTCCCACTCTTGAAGTGCTGGAAGAAACTCTGCTCGAGTACACAGGCGCGCTGGTGCTGGTGACGCACGATCGTTACATGCTGGATCGGGTATCCACGAGCATCCTGGGTCTGGACGGTCGCGGTGACTCGGGCGGGTTCGCAGACTACTCGCAGTGGGAGCAATGGATGCGGCAGATCTCTGCCGATTCGGAGCCGGCGCAGGTCAACGGGAGGCGATCTGCGGAGCCTTCGCGTGAGACCAGGAAAAAGCTTTCCTATCTGGAGGCGAGGGAATACGCCGGGATCGAAGAGCGGGTCGAAGCGGCAGACGAGCGCGTCCGCACCGCGCATGCGCAGATGGAGGAGCCCCAGATTGCAACCGATCCAGCAGCGCTGACTGCTGCGCTGAAGGAGCTGGAGGAGGCTCAGGCTGAAGCGGATGCGCTGTACGCGCGCTGGGCTGAGTTGACGGAAAAGGCGGGGTGAGGGCGCTACGTTCCAGGATTGAACGGCTCGTCCGCGGACGGTCCGTAAAGGCCTGGTACCGGGATATCTTGCAATCGCAAATACACCGTGAGCTGACCGCGGTGGTGCAGCAGGTGATTGAAGAACATCTGCCGGTAGGACTGCCCTCGCGGCCGGTTGGAAATCACGTGGTCGCCGAACGAAAACTTCCAGGGTGCCTCGAGTTCCTCATCGGACACGGAAGCTAAGGCGGCCCGGCAGTCGTTCGCCGCGGCAGTAAAGGTGTGCATCAGAGCCTCCCGCGAACGAAAGGTCAGATCGGGAAATGCCTGCTTTGGATCCTTCATGTCCATCGCGGGCGTGCTCAGAATGCGTGCGCCAAATCGAGGAAGAGTGGCCACGTGCATCGCCAGCTTGCCCATTGTGAAAGACTTCTCGTGCGGCTTGAACTCGGGATTCTCTTCCGGAACGCGTTCCAGCAAGCGGCGCGTAGCAGCTATCTCGGCATCGAAATCCTGCAGCAAAATCTCATTGGTTCTCATGTTGGTCCCTCGCTAAATTCCGGTGACGTTGAATCCGCAATCCACAAATGTGACTTCGCCGGTAATGCCGCTTGCCAGAGGAGAGCACAGGAAGAGCGCCGTGTTGCCGACCTCTGCCTGCTCCACGTTGCGATGCAAGGGCGCGCGTTCGGTGACGGCATTCAGTATCTGAGTGAAATCGCCAATGCCGCGCGCGGCGAGGGTCTTGATTGGCCCAGCGGAGACGGCGTTGACGCGAATCTTCTTCGGCCCCAGGGACGCAGCTAGATAACGCACTGTGGCTTCCAGGGCGGCCTTCGCTACACCCATCACGTTGTAATTCGGAAATACCTTCTCCGACCCGTAGTAAGTGAGCGTAAGCACCGCGCCACCGTCGGACATCAGCGGAGCAGCTCTTCGGGCCACGGCGATGAGCGAGTAGACGCTGACGTCGTGAGCGATCCGGAAATCTTCGCGTGATGTGAGCAGGAAGTCATTCTTGATTGCATCAGCAGGCGCGAATGCGACTGAGTGAATTAGGATGTCGAGCTTGGGGAAGACAGCCGCAACATTCGTGAAGAGCTGGTCGATTTCCTCGTCACGGCTTACATCGCACTGAAACGCGCGGCCGGTCTCCGCCTGGCCAAGTTCGCGGAGCAGCTCTTCCGATTCGCCCTTCAGCCGCTCCGACTGATACGACAGGACCAGCGTCGCTCCTGCTTCCGCAAGCTTTTGTGCCACTGCATATGCGATGCTGCGCTTATTGGCGAGGCCGAAAACAATTGCTACCTGCCCCTTCAAATCGATCATTCCCACTCCCCGGCGTGTATGCTTGCGGGCCAGCGCAGGATGCCGCTCGCCCAATTTCAGAGGCTAACATACCGCGGCGGCATGGAAGGGAACGCTGAGAGTTGGCTTTACTGCGGGAGTAAGCTGGAGTTTGCGGAGGCCATCAGGACCGGGCTGCGAAGGTCTGTCGACCTCTCGGACTTTTCGTCCAGCTCGGTGTAGATGCGGCGACAATTGCGGCCATCGCTCTTGGCTTGGTACAGCGCCTTGTCCGCTCTTGCCAGAAGGCTTGCGAGGTCGTCGTGAGGAACCGCTTCGGTGATGCCGATGCTCAAAGTCAAAGGAGTAAGGCCGGTGCTCAGGTGAAGAGCGGTTACGGCCCTGCTTAGCCGTTCGGTCACGGTGAGCGCAATACCGGATACGGTATTCGGAAGAATCAGCAGGAACTCGTCTCCGCCGTAGCGTCCGAGATAGTCGCGTCCTCGCAAGTGCGAGGAGATGGCCTCGGAGACATCCCGCAGTGCAGCGTCACCCGCGGCGTGTCCCTGCACATCGTTGATGGTTTTGAAGTAGTCCACGTCAATGAGCGCAATCGAAAGCCGGCTCTTGCTTCCCTCCAGCTGCTTCAGCTCGGCTTCCAGCTTCGCCTCAATGCCGCGCCGGTTGAAGGCTCCGGAAAGTGAGTCTTTCAGTGATTCATCGCGGCTGCGCGCAATCAGCTCGCCACTTGAGAGCCACAAGAGAAAAATCCCAGTGACGCATACCGACACTACGCCCAGAAACAGGATGGTGGTCGTGAATGGACCTGAGTCGAACATCGCGGAATGGGAGCCGGTGATGACGCTAGATAGGCCGCACTCCACGGTCGAAGCCGCAATGAATGCCATGAATGCGGCAAATAGGCGCATCGATCGCGGGCTCGTAAAGCTGGGTGACTTGCGCAGGAGTTCCAGCGCAATCAGACCTCGCAGGCTGGCTATCGCGATTGAGATCGTGATGACTCGTCCGGCCGCGCTTCGCTCGATCTGGCTGAAGTAGAAGAGTGCAGCCAGCGCGACGCAGGAGAGGACCACAGGCAGTAGGATCGTGCGGCGGCTCCCGATGAAACGGAGAATGCCGCGATAGAGAAACAGGAAAGAAGCCAGGATAAAAAAGTAAGCTGCGGCGATGGTGAGCCCGCGGGGCATCCATCCCCAGCTGGCCAGCAGGAACGCTCCAGGAATACCCAGCAGAAAGCTGATTGCGATGGTGTTGATGCCGCGCAGCACGGGATAGCAGCGCTTCATTGCAAACAAGACGACCGAAAACGAAGTCGTCAACAAGAAGTCACATGCAAGCAGCGTGCGAGTGTCCAGGTTTGTTAAAACGTGCATTGAGGCCTGACCTTCTGCGTATGGTAGCCAGATTGGAGCAGCCTAAGAAGGGCACTTTAGTTGTACCGTTCCCGCGAGCGGGGCAGATACTAAGCCTCTGTCAGCCAGCGGTATTGCACATCCGTAAGTGGCACTACCGAAAGGCGAAACTGCCGGAAAAGCGGAGAGCCATGGAACACTGCGGCGTCACGGATGGCGCTCAACGGCCTTTCGTTTTTCAGGCGTTTCCCCGGCTTGATTCGCACCTGAGGGTTGCGCGGATCGGACGCGTCGACGGCGCTCACAGTAGCCGTGCCGACGGCTGCTTTTCCCACATTGGAGTGATAGATCACCAGCTTGTCGCCCTTCTTCATGCCGCGGAGCGTCATCAGGGCCTGGTTGTTGCTGATCCCGTCCCAGACGGTTTCGCCATCGCGAACCAGGTCGTCATAGGAGTATTTGTCCGGCTCAGTTTTTAGCAGATAGGGCATGGAGATCAAGGTAAGAGGAAGCAGCGGTGGTTTCAAGTCCTAGCCGCCGAGATCGAGGAGCTGCACACTCTCGATCGAGCGTCCGAGAAACCTGGTTCCGAGGCGCGCGAACTTTGCCACCGAGTCAGTTGCAAAGAAGCTGCAGCGGCCGATCTTCCGCTCCTTGGCGATCCTCCGGCCCGCCAACTGCTCTGCGACAACCTCGGCGGTGGCTTGGGCGGAATCGATGACGGGTACCGAGTGCCCAAGCTCCGTTAGGGTCTGTTGCACTGCGCGCCCCAGCAGGGGGTAATGAGTGCAGCCCAGCAGAACAGCGCTGGTGTCGGGGCTCTCGTTGAGTGCTTCCTGGAGATAGATCCTTAGCACCTCGCAGGTGACCAGGCCCGTTTTGGACGGCGAGCCGTCCGGCACCCATCCCTCTTCTACCAGAGGAACCAGCAGCGGGCATGCCTTTTCAATTGCCCGCAGCCCTGCAGCCTCGCAGGATCGAGCGTAGGCATGAGAATCCACTGTCGCCTGAGTGGCCAGCACCAGCACTTTCCCGCCCGCGCAGGCGCGAGCTGCCGCCCGCGTCCCCGGCTGCACGACTCCGACCACCGGGATCGTCAGCGCCTCCCGCAGGTCGTCAAGCGCCAATGCGGTCGCGGTGTTGCAGGCGACCACCAGCAGCTCGGCGCCGCGCTCCTCGAGGAAGCGGGCGCTTGAAAGGGCGTAACGGACGATTGTCTCTCTCGATTTCGATCCATAGGGGAGGCGCGCGGTGTCTCCGAGGTAGGTGTAGTCAGCCGAGGGAATTACCTGCAGTAGCTCGCGCAACACCGTGAGACCGCCGAAACCCGAATCGAACACTCCGATCGCCGTGCTCACTGCAGCTCCTCCGGCGTGGGTACGCGCGACTCCGTGTTGGTGACGCGATATGCCCGCGTTAGGTCCGCATGCCCGGCGAGGGTGTCGCGGGTGTGGCTATCGACCATAAAACGGACTGCCTGCACCCGCGGGAAGTTGATGTAGATCGTTCCTATGATCGAGTTGACCGTCAGGCTCTCCACTCCAATGCCGGAAGGGTGGTGTTCGGCGAAACTGGTGCGCAGATTCACAATGGCGAGCTGGCCTCCCGTACTCTCAGACGGATGCGCCGGCCCCGTGCCTCCCGCGTGCAGTGGCAGATCCAGAAACAGTACATCGTCCACTGCAGGGCCGCTCTGCAGCGGATGCGCGGAGTTCTTGTACGAGTACTCGTCGATTAGACGGGTCAGCAGCGCCTGCGCACGGGATGTAGGCTCCTGCGGAAGCGCCAGCTGGCGCTCTGAGATGGCAATCCGCCCCGTGACGTCGTCGGCCATCGCCAAGCGGAAGGTTTCCACGGGGGCGGCCGTGGGAGCACTGATTGGACTTGCATTCTGCCTGCGCGTCAGCTTCTCGCGAGCCTGTTGGCACCCATGCAGCAGGAAAGCTGCCATCAGCAGGATGGCAGCACTCAGGCTCCAAAACAGGATGCGCTGATAGCGGGGAATCACGGTGTTCCCTTCTCAGAAGCCGGTGCAGGAGACTCGCTGGCCCGCAACTTCAGCAGCGCAGCAGTCATGGCCCGGACTGCCGAATCCTGGTATCCCCCGTCCTCGGCTCCTTTACCGGAGGCGTCAAGCGTGTTCAAAGGGGCAAACTCCACTGCGATTGCCGGACACATCATGTTGTCCAAAGGAGGTACGGTAGCAGCGCCGATCGTAACCGGTAAGCCAGCCGGCCCCAGGGCCGCCTTCATCGCGTTGGCCAATTGGACGCTTTGATTTTCGAACTCCTCTTGTGCAGTGTTCCAGTGGACCGGCAGCAGCCCCGTGTCCTGGTCACCGGCTGCCGGCGGCAGAGCCGAGGTGTACACATGGACGCCGGAACCGGAACGCGTCGCGTGCAGGCTGATGCAGGCGAGGGCGTGACTTCGATTGGCAGTTGCGGCGCGCTGTCCTGAAGGGATCGCGTCGCCTGCGCTGGCATCCCGTGTGAGCACGACGCCGAAGCCCTGGGCCGCGAGTGACGTACGCAGCTTTGTGGCAAGCGAAAGAGTCACATCTTTCTCCGCCACCTTGTTTCCCAGGTCCGCTCCCGGGTCCGTTCCGCCATGCCCCGGGTCGAGCAGGACGATCAGTCGCGCGACGGGTGGACGAGGCGGTGCTGGAGCCGCCTGGTCCTGTCCGTGGAGCTCGGCCGAGCGCAGAAGCAGAATCAGGCAGATTGTGCCTGCAAGCGCGCACAGCTCGAACCTCGATCCTTTGTCCACCCGTGTGCCTCTAATCCAGCGCGTAGATTGCCAGCCCGCTCAGCAGCTTTGGGTAGAAATCGGTCGACTTCTGGGGCATGACGTCCCCGGAGAGCGAGACTTCCTTGAGCTGCTCGAGCGTAATCGGCTTGATCAGAAAGGCGACATCCGCCTGGCCTGAAGTGACCTGCTCGATCGATTCCGAGGCCTCGCGCAGAAAGCGTACATTTCCGAGCTGCGTGATCCTCTCTTGCGAAAGGCCAAGGATGCGGTCGAGCAGAATGGAATGCAACTGCACCACGTCCAACTGCGCCTGCCGGTGAGGCACGTCCTGCAAAGCTTTTGCGACGGCTTCGCTCTTTGGCTGGAGCAGATAGCTGCCATCCCGGGTCACCACCAGGAATGCCGTCCCCTGAGTCGCCGCGAGGACATTGGGGTCGGCCGAGGTCTGGGGGCTGATGTGGAAAAACTCTTCGGCCTTTTTCAGGAAGTCTGCTGTCTTGAAGTCCTGCAGGCCGAAGACGACGCGGTGGGTAGGCAGAATCGTGATCCCCGGCGCATCCATGTTCACGAAGGTCATCATCATGGCTGCTTCCGGGAAAGGGGGTGCGAGCAACTGCCCCGAGCCGACCTTCTCATCGGGGTCCGCAGGCTCGTTCAACGGCAGCTTCAGCTGTGCGGAGCGCTCCTTAGCGTAGGCGACCGAGGTTTCATACCTGTGGTGGCCGTCGGCGATGATCAGCTTCTTATCCTGCATCGCCGTGACGAGCAGATTGATGAGACCAGGGTCGGTCAGCTTCCACACGCGGTGCACCACACCATACTCGTCGGTGATGGCAAGGTCCGCCGGACGAGTGTCTTTGCCGTCCTTATCCACGCCGAAAATGAGCTTTTCCGCCGTGAATCCCGGGTCGGAATACAGCATGTAAATCTGTTCGCAATAGGCTCGAGTCGCTTTGAACAGGGCCAGGCGGTCGGACTTGTGTTTGGGAAATGTCTGCTCGTGGCGGAAGACTACTTTTTCCGCATAGTCGTACAGGTGGCCGAGCGCGATGAAGCCCCTCCGCTCACGCACTTCGTCGGAGTGCGGCACTTTGTAGGTCTGTGAGTAGCCGTAGAGAGCAGGCTCGACCTCCTCCTGGAAGATCCCATCCTTGCGCCATCGCTTCAGGGTCTCGGCGGCCCGGGTATAGACGTTGTGCGCCTTCTCCCCCGGGGGAAGGAATTCCTGCGGCTCGGTATCGTCCGGTTCATGCTTGCCCAGGATGATGCGGATCAGGTTGTAAGGGCTGCGCTCGTAGTAGCGCTGCTGCATCTCCGGCGTGATCTTGTCGTACGGCTGGGTGACTACTTCTTCCATCTTGACGCGGGACGTGTCATACCTCAGGGCGCGGAACGGGTAAATGCGGGCCATGCTCTCTCTTTCAATCAGCTGTTGGGATCTCTTGCTCGATTGTACGGCTCCCCGCGTTTCCTCCGGAGAAAGCCGACCAAAGCTGCCCGAACAAGCCGATCGGGCGGCGGCTGCGGGTCGCCCGGAAGCATGCCGTATTGCAAACCGCGGCAGACTATGCTCTCCTTCGTGCTCCGGGACGCGTCAGATTCAGGAGGCAGACCCTTCCGAGCTGCGGTACGAGCGGAATCGTGCATCCAAATCTGCAACTTTTAGTAGTGCGCGAAAACTCCGGCATGAGAGAAGATAGAGGTCTCGTGATGGGCATGGGTCCAATGATCGGGTATCCAGTGGCAAACACTGGAGATGTCAGCCGCCGCAGGAGAGTGCGGTATGTGCTGGCGCTGTGCCTGGCGGTTCTGCTTGCGCCCGCTTCCGGTTTGCGGCTGTTCGGCCAGGAGAACCCCCTGGAGAACGTACAGACGAAGGCGCCTGTGCCCGCCGCAAAGACGCCGGAGGACAGCAAACCGGTGATTGAGGGCTCGGAAGACGTCGCCCGCAAAGCCACCGCCCATCCTGAGGCGCGATTGAGGGTCAATGTCAACCTGGTTCAGGTGCCCATGACCGTGACTGATCCTATGAACCGGCTGGTAACCGGCCTCGAAAAGGAGAATTTTGCCCTCTTCGACAACAACGTCGGGCAGAGCATCCGGTATTTCTCCAGTCAGGATGCGCCGCTGACAATTGGCATCATCTTCGATCTGAGCGGCAGCATGAATTCCAAGTTCGCCAGGGCGCGGAGAGCGCTGAACGAGTTTCTGCGTACCTCCAACCCACAGGATGAGTATTTTGTCGTCGGCTTCAACGATCGGCCGTCGGTCATCGTGGATTACACGTCCGACCCTGACGATGTAGACGCCCGCATGGTGATGCTGCGTCCGGAGAACCGGACTGCGCTCATTGATGCGGTCTACCTGGGCGTGGAGCACCTGCGCTCGGCCAAGTACGAGCGCAAGGCGCTCCTCATCATCTCCGACGGAGGGGACAACCGCAGCCGCTACACCGAAGGCGAGCTCCGCCGTCTGGTGCGTGAGGCCGACGTGCAGATTTACTCCATCGGCATCTTTGACAGCTACGCGCCCACGCAGGAAGAGGTGCTGGGACCGGAGCTGCTGAAAGAGATCTGTGAGATGACTGGAGGCCGGCTGTTCACGGTATCCAATGACCTCTCCGATCTGCAGGACATCGCAACGCGCATCTCAGCTGAGCTGCGGAATGAGTACGTCATCGGCTATACGCCCTCCGAGGTGAAGCACGACGGAAACTGGCGGAAGCTGAAGGTAAAGCTGCTGCCGCCGCCCGGCCTTCCGCAGCTCACCGTACACTTCCGTCAGGGGTACTATGCGCCGGTGGATTAGCTGGAAGGGAACTTGCAGGTTAGCTCTGGCGTTGGCGTCGAATGCTCTCTTCCTTTCGCAGCCCGCACCGGCCAGCCAGCCTGCCCCGCAGGCTGGGCGTTCCTCTGCCGCATCCAGCGTCCAGCCGCCGCTGGATGTCGACCGCGACCCGGTGCCATCGCCCGACCCTGATGCTGCCGCGCCTGCGCCCGGAGCAAACCAGCCTGGCCCCAACCTGGGGCCCATTGGACGATCGAACGGGCACTATACGCTGCGCGAGGACGCATATGAGGTGCGGCTCAACGCTTCTGTGTTCGACCAGTCCGGCCGCAGCGTTCAGACGCTGGGCAGGGACGCCTTCACCGTCTATGAGGACGGGGTACGGCAGGCCATTGCCGGCTTCAGCCACGAAGATATCCCGGTGTCGCTCGGAATCCTCATCGACAGCTCCGGTTCCATGTATGACAAACGCGCTGCCGTCGACCAGGCTTCCATCAACCTGGTAAAGCTGTCCAACCGGCAGGATGAAGCATTCCTTGTCGACTTCTCGACTGAGGCTTTCATAGACCAGGACTTTACCTCGGACATCGGCAAGCTGGAGCAGGGGCTCTCGTACGTGAAGTCTTCCGGCGGCACGGCTATCTACGACGCGGTGGTCGCCTCGGCGGACTATTTGGCGAAGAACGCTAAACGGCCCAAGCAGGTACTACTCATCGTGACCGATGGCGAGGATAATGCCTCCAGCGCCACGCTCGAGCAGGCCATCCGTCGGATCCAGGACCTCGACGGTCCGGTCATCTACTCGATCGGGTTACTCTTCGGCGACACCTCCAAGAGCGAGGCGCGGCATGCACGGCGTGTTCTGGAGACCTTGTCGGAAGAGACCGGAGGCCAGGCGTATTTCCCCAAGTCGCTCAAGGATGTGGATCCGATCGCCAAGGAAGTGGCGAATGACATTCGCACCCAGTACACCATCGCGTACCACTCCTCGAAGCCGCCACAGCTCGGTGGGTATCGGCAGGTTCACGTAGAGGCGCACGACAAGGGGTACAGCCACCTCGTGGTGCGAACACGAAGCGGCTACTATCCGCGGATCTCGAAGCCCGGTGCGGGCGGCCAACAGGACCCGTCGCAAAACCAGTAGCGGCTGCCCCGCCGCCGGACTTCGAACTGCGAATCCGGCGTTCCCCGCTTCCACTTCTATAATCGAGGCTTGCGCCCTCTCTCTTTCGCAGTACTCCGCAACCCGGGCTCTGCGCTTCGGCGTGTGAATCTTCTGCTGCTGACGGCGGTGCTGCTATGGTGCGCGTACTGGTTCTTCCGGGCGTGGCATTACTGGGAGGACGACGCCTGGATCCATCTCGAGTTTGCACGCAGCCTCGCTCGGGGGCAGGGCTTCGCGTTCAGCGGCCGGGTGGTGGCCGGAGATACTGCTCCGCTCTGGGTATTGCTGCTGGTTGGCGTCCATGCCTTCCTGGTGAACTGGATGGCGGCGGGAAAAACTCTGACCGTTCTGGGCGCTCTCTTCGGGTTCTCCGGCGTCTACGCCTTTGCAGCGAGACTGGCGCGGGCGATTCCGGGAGCGTTTGAGGCTGCGCTTTTTCCGGCGGCCATGGTGCTGCTGGTGGCTGCATCTCCCTTCACCTGCTACTGGCTGTTCTCCGGGATGGAGCCCATCGCAGGAGCGGGGCTCGCATGCTGGGCGGTGCTGCTGGCGACCTGTGACCGGCCGACCCGCTTCGGGTTTCTGCTGGGCTGCCTTGTGGCGGGTCTTGCTCCACTGCTCCGGCCGGAGCTGACCTTTCTGACTCTGCTGCTGATCCTGCCGCTGATCGGTCAGTGGAGAAATCTGGAAGGAGCGCGGAAGCCCGGGGCTCTGGCTTCTGGCGCCCTGCTGCTCTGCGGGCCTTTCGTGTGCTGGGCAGCGTACTCGCTGCACGCCTTCGGGCATTTGCTGCCGAACACCAATGCGGCAAAGCGGGCGGGACCGGGCCAACCGGTGTTCGGGCATCTGGTGTCGACGTACGCGCTGGGCTTTCCTCTGCTGCTGGCAGCCGTAGCGGCGGGCGTGATCTACGCGGTCGTCTACAGGACGGCTGCTCGCAGATCGCTTGCTGCGGCAGCGAGGCAGGTGTGGCAGCCCGGCAGCCCTGCGAGTGGTTTGCCGGCGACGGCTTGGCTGATGCTGCTGTGGGGTGCGGTCGTGAGCGTATTTTATGTGGTGAACCACACCTACGTGCAGACCCGCTACATCCTGCTGGTCGCGCCGGGGCTGCTGGTGGTGGCCATCGCTGCGGTGCTGATGTGGTCGGTCTCCGCCGGGCGCGTTGTCTACCTCCTGGCGCTGGTGGAGGCGCTGGCAATGAGTCTGGTGATTGCGGGGCCGCTGTTGCGCAACAAAGTCTACGATGACGCTGCGACGGCACGGCTGGCGGCGTACATGCGGGAGCATCTTCCTCCGGAAGCTCCGGTGGCCGTCTACTCCATTGGAGAGGTTGGGTTCCTGTCCAACCATCCGATCGTGGACACCGGCGGGATCACGCGTCCGGATGTGCTCCCTTACCTTTCCGGCGGCGGTCCGCTGTCCGCGTTGCCCTGGGCTCAGGCGCAGGGAGCGCAGTACTGGATCGGCATTCAGCCGCAGCCGAACGCCACCCTGGTGAGCCGCGAGCCGCTCCGGTTTGCGGCGTGGACGATTCATCCGGCTCGATATCGCGAGACGGAATGGATCGAGCTGTGGCGGCTCGAGCCGGTTCGCTGACGGATATCCTGAACGAGATGGCTTCCTTTCTGGAGATGGAGAGTGTGAACGTCGCGCGCGGCGAGAACGTCGTGCTGCACGATGTGAATCTGCGGATCGAGGCGGGCGAGCACGTCGCCATCCTGGGGCCGAACGGCTGCGGAAAATCGACGCTCATCAAGACGATGACCTGCGAGTGCTATCCGCTGGCTCTCGACGGCACCCGGGTGCGGATCTTCGGGCGCGAGCGCTGGGACCTGACGGAGCTGAAGAAGCGTCTCGGCGTGGTCTCGGCGGAGCTGCCGGGCAGGCAGACGCTCAAGACCTCCGGGCGCGACGCGGTGCTGACCGGCTTCTTTTCGAGCTCGACGCTGTGGCCGAACCTGACGGTGACGCCGGAGATGCGGCAGCGCGCCGAGGAGGTGCTGGAGCTGGTCGGCGCCACGGCTTTCGCCGAGAAGCCGGTTGGCGAAATGTCGGCCGGGCAGCAGCGGCGGGTCATGATCGGCCGGGCGCTGGTGGGATCCCGCGCGAGCGCCGCTGGCGGAACTGGCGAGAGCGCAAGCGAGATGCTGCTGCTGGACGAGCCCTCGAACGCGCTCGACCTGGCGGCGCAGCAGGAGCTGCGGCAGATGCTGCGCGGGCTGGCGCGGCAGGGCACGGGAATCCTGCTGATCACACATCACATCGCGGACATCCTGCCGGAGATCGACCGCGTAATCCTGATGCGCGCCGGACGCATCGTTGAGGACGGGCCGAAGCAGCGGCTCCTGAACAGTGAGGTGCTGAGCGAGCTGTTCGGGGTGCGGGTTGAGGTGACGCCGCGCGATGGCTTCTATCACGCGTGGTAGGTACCCCCCTGGGTATCATGACGACTTCTGTTGAGAGCGAAGGGGTTAAGAAATGGGAGTCACCAAGTAGTTAACGCGTTTGTCTGCTCTAATCGGGAGCGGCACCGGGTGGCCCCAACCGCGACCGCAACAAGCAGACGGCGGAACGGGTTCAAGGAGGCGTAGAGATTTTGAGGGAAGCTGGCCGGCAGCCATACCTCACTCCAGATGGGCAATCGCGGCGGTAAGCCGCAGAACAGGTTGGACACCATGAAATCGACACGCTTTCTGATCTCCACATTGGGTATTGCGCTGTTGGCCGGCGGCGGAAGTGCAGTTGCACAGCGCTACTCCTATGAGCCGCAGGGTTCCTATGCACCACAGGCTTCCTATGACCCTCCAATCGAGCGCGGCCAAGGCCGGCGTGACGCGGAGTTCCAGCGCCGCGGGTTCCAGGACGGCACGGTCGGGGCCGACCGCGATTTCCAGAACCATCGCCGGGCGAACGTGAATAATCGCGACGAGTTCCGTAACCCCAATTTCATTCCGCGCTGGGCCCGGGATGCCTACCGGGAAGGATTCCGGCGCGGATACAACGAGAGAGCGCGGCAGATTTACCGCGGCTACCGATGAGGGCTGTCTTTTGGGGAAATCGTCTGGAGTGAAGAAGCTCAGGCGACGTGGGCTGCCGCAGTGTTAAGCCAGTGCTCCATCTGGGTGCGATCGACGAGTCCAGCTTGCTGGAAGACATTGCGGCCGCCGGAGAAGACGACGAAGTTGGGGATGCCGCGGATATGGAATCTTGCGGCGAGCTGTGGCTCAGCTTCGGTGTCGACTTTGAGCACGATGGCTTTGCCAGCCATGCTGGACGCGGTGCGCGCGACTTCGGGCGCCGCCATCCGGCAGGGTCCGCACCACTCGGCCCAGAAGTCGACCAGGACGGGGACCCGGGCGTGCTGGACGATCTCGTCGAAGAGGGCAGCATCAACCGGGAGCGGCTCCGCAAGAGGCGGCAACGGCGACTTGCAGTTGCCGCAGCGGCCTGTGTCACTGAGGTGCTGGGCGGGGATGCGATTTTTCTGCTGGCAGCTTGGGCAGGTGCGGATGATCGGCACGATGGTGGCTCCGGTGGGGTTAGTTGCTAGTTGCTAGTTGCTAGTTGCTAGTTGCTAGTTGCTAGTTGGGGAACTCGAGCATTCCGAGGGTCCGAGTTGCCTCAACTGCCCGAATCTTCGAATGTTCCGTTCCGTTAAATGCAAGCGCCCGGCGCTGTGGCCGGGCGTTTTTTCTATCCTTAAGTTAAGGATAGCATGCGGGACATAACTCGTGTCACATCGAAATTCCGTTTGGAATCAGTGAGTTGCGGGTTTTGGGGCTTGACACCATTTTTTGAGCGAAACACCCCACGCGCGAACGTGGGGTGTCCTGTTAGTTGCCGTGATAGTTGCGGACGAAGGTGTCGCGCGGAAGACCGGAGGCTTTGGCGCGGCGCTGGATGGATTCGGCGTCCGGGCGGGTCATGGGGCCTCCGAGGGCGACCAGGTAGGGCTTACCGCCCGGGGCGATGACCTGCGGGCGCAGAGCCGGGTTCCGTTTGGCGATGGCTGCAGCGCGCTTGAGCGCGTCGGCCTCGTGGTTGAAGGTATAGGCGACGACGTACCAGCCAGCCTGGAGGCGGCTGGGCGAGAGGGCTGACCTGGTCTGCTGGGGTGCAGGCGGGGCGGTGGGTGCGCTGGACCGGGCTGCGTTGATCGCCGGGGCGACGTGCCGGGCAGGGGCTGGATTGGCTACAGCGCCTGGATTACCTGCAGCGCTTGGGCTGGGAAGGATTGCCTGGGCAGTCTGCGAGGTGTGGGAGCCGCTACTGATGCCGTGAATGAGCACGGCGAGGATGAGCGCAGCGGCGATTCCGAGAGCCAGCCAGATCTTGCGTTGGGGGTGAACCCGGAGGGTTGGGGTCTGGATGCGGCGTTGGTAGTGGAGCGGGTCCGCGCTGGAGGTGGGGGCGGCGGCGACCGGTTGCGAGACGGGAGTTTGGACCGGGGTTTGAGGTGCAGCGGCTGCGACGGCCGGAGCCGGTTTGACCGGAGCCGGTGGGGTGAGCGCGTTGGCGATCTCGTCGAGGCCCCAGGCGCCGCTGATGCCATTGACGACGATCTGGCTGAAGGGGCCGGGGAGTTTGAGGCCGGGCTTCAGCGTGGACTCAAGGGTGAGGGCGTGCAGGAGGAGCGTGGCGAAGTCATGGACGTCGCGCTGGATGTGCCTACGGCAGGCCTCGGGGCTGTCGTCGTCCGGAGGTTGGGCGCAGGGGCGGACGGAATCGGTGCGGAGCTTGACGGTTTCGCCTACGGCGACGACTTGAGAGGCATCGATGGTGCCATGGACGAGGCCGTTCTGGTGGAGTGCCGAGAGCGCGGCAGCGACACTGGTCGCGACGTGGGTCGCCTCCGCCTGCGTGAGTGGGCGTTCCTTGAGGAGGTCGGCGAGATTGGCGTCGGCGGGCTCCATGACGGCGTAGGTGAGGGGAGTGCCGGCGAAGGTGGCTTCGCCGAAGCGCCGGATGAGGACGAGGTTCTCCTGGTGGAGCTCGGAGACGCGCTTCCAGTTGGCCATCAGCTGACTTTCGTCGTTGATGGATTCGGTTAGGCGGATGACGGCGGGTGAGTCTGCGCCCTGAGTCAGCTCAAAGAGGGCACTGCGGCCTTCAGGGCGGAGAAGCTGGCCCAGCGAGTAGCCGCCGGCGATGGTCTTACCTTCGTAATCATTCCAGAGGAGCATGATTCTTCCGATCCGGTTGTTGAAACCCTTGGGGAGATTTGGCCTGGGACACGAACCGGATTCCTGCACGGAGCTGCGAGAACGGGCATGAAGACGGGTCGTGGCACAGTTTTCGGTCGGAGGCGTACGCCGGACCCGATGTGCTCAGGCCCGAGCCCTACCTGGATTTCATTGTTGCGCTTTTCCGGGTGTGGAAGACCTGGGAGGTAACTGGAAAGTAATTAGTTTTTGGGGAGATTCGGGCGGTTCTGCGCTCGAGACCACCCGGGAGCCGAACTGCAGGCTCCTGCAGCGGGGGGTGGCTTCAGAATGTCTGTCCCTCAGAGCGTGAATCGATCTTTGAGCCGGAGAAACTTTGCCTCGTAGAAGCGGTAGCTGACATAGGAGAGCACGAGTGTGCAGGCAAATCCAACGACTGCAATCAAAAAAGTGAAAAGTCGACCGCTCAACCCCATGTGCGCAATAAGCAAAATGTATGCCGGGTGCGGGATGTCATGGAACACATAGAACCCGTAGCTTATCTGGCCAAGTTGCCGGAGCGGCCGAAGAGCAAAGATGCGATAGCAGAGACTGGTGGGCTGAAGCGCGAGCAGTATTAGAAGCGCACAGAATACGTTGATGACGCTATAGCCGATCGAAGACATAGTCGGGGTGTATGCACCGGTGATGAAGTGATGCACGTGGATTCTGTAGAGGATCTCGGAGATGAAAAGAGTCGTTGTTAATGCGAAGAGCGCGGGCAGCGCCAGCTTGCGCAGCCAGGCCGCCTCCGGACCGCGAAGCATGAGTGCAAGCAAGCCCCCAAGCAGGAAACCGTCAGCACGGAAAGGGGTGGCGATGAGTAGCAGCCCGCTCTCGATATAGACGTGGGGGATGAGAAAGAAGCACGCAAGACGTGCAATGGGAACGACGATGCAGACGGCCAGACAAATATTGCGCAGCCAGACCCGATTCTTGACGGAGAAGACGACCAGAGGCCACACAAGATAGAACTGCTCTTCGGCGGCGAGCGACCAGAAGTGCCCAAAGTAGAAGAAAAACGGATAGCGGAATATGTGCCGGGAAGAACGCAGGCAATCCAGGAGGCCGGTCCCTTTGAGGTAGTCGGTTTCCCAGATAAATCGCGAGTAGTTATTCAGATAAAGCGGCCACATCAGCCACGCGGGATGCCAGACCCATCGGAAGGCAGGATAGAGAAGCAGGCATACAAGTAGGACGCCGTAGTACAGCGGGAAAATGCGCAGTGTTCGCCGGACATAGAAGTTGCGAAAGCGATGGGCGGTATTTCTGGTGTCATAGAGAATGCCGGTAATCAGGAAACCTGACAAGACGAAGAACATGTTCACGCCAGCCCACCCCCAGTCGAGCGATGGCTTGGGGCTGAGGTTATAGTGCGCGTAGAAGACCATGAGCACAGCAAGCGCGCGCAGTCCATCGAGCGCGGGGTAAAACTTTTTGTTTTCAGCGGGGGGAAGTCCGGGAACCAGATCTGCAGAGTGCGAACGTAGTGCATCCGGACGCGACGGCGGTGTCAATTGTTGCGGCACATTCGGAGTAGAAGGCACCTTGTCAGCGTAAAGCATCGGTCTGTGGGTACGGTGGGCGGCGGGAGAGCAGCCAGAATGATGCATTGACGCGGCATTGTGCATCTTTGAAGAGATCTACGGGCAGGGGAGGCCGGGGAGTTGGCAGGTGGCGTACAGAAACTTCTACAATCGGGCTTTGCCGCGGCGGGGCGGCGGAGGCGAGGCGAAGTGAGCGTGAAGATGAGGTTCAGGAGACTGGCGGGTATGACAATGCTGGCGGGTACGGTGGCTGTGCAGGGTGGGGCCGCGATGGGGCAGGGTGCCGGCGCGCAGGCGTTTGGCCCGGGGAATCCGTTTTATGCGCAGAGCACGCTTCCGTATCAGGCGCCGGCGTTCGACAAGATCAAGGACACGGACTACCAGCCGGCGCTGGAGGCCGGCATGGCCGAGCAATTGAAGGAAGTGGACGCGATTGCGAACAACCCTGCGCCTGCGACGTTTGAGAACACGTTCGTTCCGCTGGAGAAGAGCGGTCAACTGCTCTATCGCGCTCAGTATGTATTCCAGGCCGTGACGCAGGCGAATTCGTCGCCGGAGCTGGAGCGGGTGCAGGAGATTGAAGCTCCGAAATTTGCCGCGCAGGACGATGCGGTGTTTCTGAACGAGAAGCTATTTCAGCGGGTCTCGAAGGTGTACAACGAGCGCGACAGCCTGAAGCTGGATCCGGAATCCAAGCGGCTGGTGGAGGTGTACTACCGGAAGTTTGTGCATGAAGGCGCGAAGCTGAAGCCGGAGGAGAAGGCGAGGCTGAAGCAGATGAACGAAGAGCTCTCGACGCTGGAGAACAGCTTTCGCGCGAAGCTGCTGACGGGCGCGAAGGAAGCGGCGTTTGTGACTCAGGACAAGGCTGCGCTGGCGGGATTGAGCGACGCGGAGCTGAAGGCGGCGGAGCAGGACGCGAAGGCTCGCAAGGTGGATGGCTACGTGATTCCGCTGCAGAACACCACGCAACAGCCGGTATTGAGCTCGCTGACGGTGCGGGATACGCGGGCGAAGATCTTCGAGAACTCGCTGACGCGGGTGGAGCGAGGCGGCCCGAACGATACGCGGGAAACGATCGTGCGACTGGCGGAGTTGAGGGCGGAGAAGGCGAAGCTGCTGGGATTTCCGAACTGGGCGGCATGGACGCTCGAAGATCAGATGGCCAAGACGCCTGAGCGGGCGATCCGGTTTATGGACGACGTGGTACCGGCAGCGACGGCCCGGGCTACGGCCGAGGGCAACGACATCCAAGCGCTGATCGATAAACAAGCCGCAGACGCTAAGCAGAATGCCGGATTCAAGCTGGAGCCGTACGACTGGGAGTTCTACTCCGAGCAGGTGCGTAAGGCGAAGTATGACCTCAATGAAGAGGAAGTGAAGCCGTACTTCGAGTTGTGGAACGTGCTGGAGAACGGAGTATTTTACGCAGCGACCCAGCTTTACGGGATCACGTTCAAACGGCGGACGGACCTCCCGGTGTATGACCCGGAGATGCGGGTGTATGAGGTGTTCGACGCGGACGGCAAGCCGCTGGCGCTGTGGTACGGCGACTACTTCAAGCGCGACAACAAGAGCGGCGGCGCGTGGATGGATCAGTTTGTGGGCGGGTCGAAGCTGCTGGGCACCAAGCCGGTGGTGTTCAACGTGGCGAATTTTCAGAAGCCTGCTTCAGGGGAGCCCGCGCTGATCAGCTTTACGGATGTGACGACGATGTTCCATGAGTTTGGACATGCGCTGCATGGCATGTTTGGGGACACGGAGTATCCACTGCTGGCCGGGACGGACGTGCCGCGCGATTTTGTGGAGTTTCCCTCGCAGTTCAACGAGCACTGGGCGAGCTACCCGACCGTCTTCGCGCATTATGCGAAGCACTACAAGACGGGAGCGGCTATGCCGGCGGACCTGGTAGAGAAGATCAAGCGCTCGGAGAAGTTCAACCAGGGCTATACCGTGACCGAGCTGGTAGCGGCGGCGGAGCTGGATATGCAGTGGCATACGATTCCGGCGGGACAGAAGATTGCCGATGCGGATGCCTTTGAGCGGGAGGCGCTGGAGCGGAAGAAGGTGGCGATGAAGACGGTGCCGCCACGCTACCGGTCGAGCTACTTCCTGCATATCTGGAGCAATGACTACTCGGCGGGCTACTACGCGTACATGTGGACCGAGATGCTGGATGATGACGCGTATGCGTGGTTCGAGGAGCATGGCGGGTTGACGCGGGCGAATGGAGACCGGTTCCGCAAGATGATCCTGTCGCGCGGCAATACCGAGGACCTGGAGAAGATGTACGAGACATGGCGCGGGAAAGCCCCGACGACAGCCGCGATGCTCAAGGATCTGGGGCTGGTGGAGGCACCGGGGCAGGAGAAGTGAGGCCAGTTCCAAGTTGTCGGTTGTCAGTTCTCAGGGGTGAGGCAGGGAATTGGGCGCGGGTTCGAAGGCGTCGACGAGGAGAGCGGACCAGGCGGCTACGCGCTCGGCATGGACTCCGGTGAGAGGGTTGCGGGCGTCGTTGAGGGCTGCGAGCTGCACGGCGAGGTTGCCGATGGTGGAGCTTTCGGGCGAGCCGAGATGGACTTCAAGGCCGGTGGCCTGTTGGGTGAGCCGGTTGAGGAAGGCGTTGCGGCTGCCGCCCCCCACGATGAAGAGTCGCCGGAGCTGTTTTCCGGTGAGTTGTCCGACGCTGCTGAGGACCTGAGCATAGCGTGCGGCGAGCGAGTGGAAGATGAGGCTGGCCAGTGCAGGAGCCGCGGCTGGGCTTTCATCGACAGGTGGGTAACCATGGCGGATGCGCTGGGCGTTGATGCGCTGGGGCATGTCTCCGGGCTTGAGGAGCTCGGGATCGTCGACGTCGAGTAGGCCCGGAGGACAAGGAGCGGCTTCGGCTCCGGCGATGAGGGTGGAAAGGTTCCAGTCGTGTCCGGCGAGACGCCAAGCGTCGAGGCACTGACGGATGAGCCACATGCCATTCACGTTTTTGTGGAAGCAGATGCGGTTGCCGACTGCGCCCAGGTTGGTGAAGTTGGCGGCCTGGGCCGCGGGGTCGTTGTGCGGCCGATCGAGGAGTGTCCCGACCAGCGACCAGGTGCCGGAGGAGATGTAGGCCCAGTCATCGCCGGTTGCAGGGATGCCGGCGATGGCCGAAGCGGTGTCATGGCAGGCGGGAGCGATGAGTGTGGTGTCGGCGAAGGCGGGCAGCTCACGCAAGGGACCGGAGAGCTTACCGAGAATGGTGCCGGGCGGCACGATGCGGGGAGCAGCGGCGGGATCGAGGCCGAGGACGTCGAAGATCTCGCGGGCCCACCGCTTGCTGCTGAGCTCGACGAGCTGGGTGTGAGTGGCGTTGGTGTACTCGGCGATGCGGTCGCCGCCCCAATGGGAGAGCAGATACTCAGGCAGGTTGAGCCAGGGCTCTGAGCCGTCTGTGCCGGCGAGCTTGTCGGCGTAGAGCTGATAGACGGTGTTGATGGGCAGCACCTGTATTCCGGTGAGCTCGCGCATGCGTTGTTGGGACAGGCGAAGGTGGGCGGCGGCCTGGGCGGCGGTGTTGCGTGGGTCGCGATAGCAGAATGGATCGGCGAGAGGCGCGCCGGAGTCGTCGATGCGGACGTAGTCGATAGCCCAGCTATCGACGGCAATGGAGCGGATACCTTCGGGGGCGAGAGCGGCGCATCGACGGAGGCCGTCTTCCACGCCGCGAACGATGTACTGCAGGTCCCAGCGCAGGCCTCCGTCGAGCTCGCGAGGATGGTTGCGAAAACGATGAACGAGACGGATGGAGGGACGCCCTTCGGGCCAGCGCAGGAGAGAGACGCGGCAGCTTTCAGCGCCGAGGTCGACCGCAATCGAAGCGCGCCGGTCAGCCTGGATTGTGGTGGATGGTGACGGCGTGCTCTTCATCTCTCAATCCTGATTCGAGGCCGGTGCACTAACGCAGGAAGGCCTCGGTGAGGCCCCCGTCGACGGGAATGATGTGCCCGGTTGTGCAAGGGGCAAGTGGGCCGGCGAGGAAGAGGATGGCTTCGGCGCAGTCTTTTGGGTCGATGGGGACGTGGGTCAGCGTGCGCTTCGCATAAAAGGCGGCAAGCTTATTGCGGAGCTCGTCGTCGGACTCCGACTCTTGGAAGGCGATGGCATACTTCGCGAGCGAGGCCTTGACGCGATCGCGCGGGAACATGGTGGAACCTTTCACGACGGTGGCTGGGCTGATGCCGTTGACGCGAATTTGCGGCGCGTAGGTGACGGCGAGCTCGCGGACGAGATGGCTGAGGGCGGCCTTGGAGACGTCGTACGCCTCCGAGCCTTTCTTGGCCACGACCGCATTGGCAGAGCTGGTGAGGACGATGCTGCCGTTGAGCCCCTGAGCTGCGAAGATGGCAGAGGCTTCGTCGGTGAGCTTGTAATTGGCGGTGACGTTGATCTCGAGGGTGGTGGCCCAGAGCGCGTCGGGGATGACGCCGTCCGGTGTGGATGGGAAGATGGCCGCGGTGTTGATGACGATATCGAGGCCGCCGAAGGCTTTTACGGTGGCCTCGAGCGCGACCTGGATGGTGTCGCGCCGGGTGATGTCGATGGTGGAGGAGATGACTGCTTCCTTGCCGGCGATGGACTTGCACTCCGCGGCGACCTCCTCCGCCGCGGCGGCTTCGCGATCTGCAACGACGATGTGAGCGCCGCGCCGGGCTGCAAGCAACGCGGTCTCGCGGCCGATGCCGGAGCCTCCGCCGACGATGAGCACGATCCGACGGCTGAGCTCTTTCTCTGGAGGTTGGCGCTGGATTTTCGCTTCTTCGAGCGCCCAGTACTCGATGCGGAAGGCCTCGCTGGGCGGCAGGGCGACGTAGTTCTCGTAGACGGTGAACTGCTCATGCGCGGCGGCGGGACCGGCCTGCGGGACCATGGTGCAGATTCCGCCATCCCCGAGCGCGCCTGCGCCCTGCATGACGTGGATGGCGTTGGTGTAGAACTCGCCGGCGAGGCGTGACTCGGTCTTGTTTTTGCCGAAGGTGAACATGCCGATGCCGGGCACGAGCACTACGGTGGGGCTGGCGTCGCGGAGTTGGGGCGAGTCCGGTAGCGCGTGCTGCTGGTAGTACTCGCCGTACTCGCGGCGGTAGGTGTCGAGGGAGGAGGCGATGAGCTGCTGCAACTGGTCGGGGCTGGATGTGGGGTTCCACTCCACGTACATGGGACGGATCTTGGTGCGGATGAAGTGGTCGGGGCAGCTTGTGCCCATGTGCGCGAGCTGCTTGGCCTGATGAGAGTTGACGAACTCCAGCACGTAGGGGGCATCGCTGAAGCTGCCGATCCAGCGTTGGGTGCGGCTGACCGCGCCGCGGATTGCGGGGAAGATCTGGAGAGCAAGCTGGGCGCGATCTTCGCGAGTCTGGTGGGCTGCGCCGCCGAAGGCCGCTACGGATTTCTTCGCATTGTGGCGTTCGATGAATTGTCCGAGCTGATCGATGGTGGTGATGGTGTTGCGGTAGCTCTCGCGCTGGGTGTTGCCCCAGGTGAAGAGGCCGTGGGCGCCAAGGATGATGCCGTCGCAGCCGGGATTCTGCTCTATGGCCCTTTTGAGCATCATGGCGAGCTGGAAGCCGGGACGCTGCCACGGGAGCCACACCAAATGGTGGCCGAATTCCTGATTGAACTCCTCCATCTTCTGTCGGCCATTGGCGGAGGCGGCGAGCGCGATGGCCCAGTCGGGGTGGAGATGATCGACGTGATCGAAGGGAAGAAATCCGTGGAGCGGGGTGTCGATGGAGGCCGCGACGGGGTTGTTGCCGAAGGCGATCAGCGGATAGAGCGCGATCATCTCGTCCTCGCGCGCGATGCCGGGGTAGACCTTTTCGAGCGAGAGCAGCTTATCGAGGTAGAGGGTGGCGAAGCCGGAGCGCTGGATGCTGCCGAGGTCGCCGCCGGAGCCTTTGACCCAGAGCACGCGTTTGCTCTGGCCGTCAAGGGGGTCTATCTGGTCGAGCTTGGAGCAGGTGTTGCCGCCGCCGAAGTTCGTGATGCGGAGGTCCGAGCCGAGGAGGTTGGAACGGTAGCGGAGTAGCTCGGGAGGATCAAGCTTAGAGGCCAAGGCTTCATCCCATTTGTCCTCAAGAAAGCGCAGTTGGGTGCTGCCCGGCATGTACCTACCTCAATCTGGAGAGTTTCGATGGAACATCATTTCACGGGGCGAATTCGGCCGCAAAGGCCGGAGTCAATGCAGAAGGAAGCGTAGCAGGCGGTCCTGCGCTTTGCGAATGCCGATGCGTGGTGTCGCCTCGATGCGACTGCGCTTGACGCCGTCATCCACAACGCGCAGGAGTGAGGTGGGCTGTGTGACGTCCAGGCCGTTGTGCGCCATCCGGGTGATGGCCAGCGCCTGGCAGAGCTTGCCGGGGCCGCCGGTGAGTGCCTTCGCGGGTGAGGTGGGCGGGATGCCGCGGAGTGTGGCCATGGTGTCGATTCCGGCGATAGGGTCAAGAGCGCGGATGAGCACGCCGCCGGCGTGGCCTTCCGGCTGGCACGAGAAGTTGAGGCAGTAGTACATGCCGTAGATGAAATACACGTAGGCGAAACCGGGCGGCCCGAAGAGCACTGCGTTGCGCTCCGTGCGTCCGGCGAAGGCGTGGGCGGCGGGATCGTCGAGGCCGAGATAGGCTTCGACTTCGGTGATGCGACCGGCGAGCTCTTCGCCCTCCAGCGAGCGGACGAGCAGCTTGCCGAGGAGGGCTTTCGCGACCTGCTCCGGGTTGTGGCGATAGAAGCTGCGCGGGAGTGGAGTGGCGTGGTTCAGCTGTCGGCCGGAAGAGCGGGTCATGCGACTAGTGCGAGCTCCAGGTTTTGTCGCTGGAGTTGCAGAGGGGCTCAAGGGTGCAGTCTGCGCAGCGGGGGTTCCGGGCGATGCAGACCTGTCGTCCATGGTGGATGAGCTGGTGCGAGAACTCGATCCACTTCTTCTGCGGGATCACCTGCATGAGGTCCTGCTCGACCTTGACGGGATCTTCTTGGCGGGTGAGCTCCAGCCGACGCGAGATGCGGAGGACGTGGGTATCGACGACGACGCCGACGGCGATGCCGTACCAGCTCCCGAGCACGACGTTGGCGGTCTTGCGAGCGGCTCCTGGGACTCGCAGGAGCTCTTCCATGGTTTCAGGCACTTTGCCACCGAACTCGGCGGCGATGACCTTGCCCGCGCCCTGGAGGGACTTGGATTTGTTGTGGAAGAATCCGGTGCTGCGGATCATCTGCTCGAGCTCCGGCGTTGCGGCCTGAGCCATGTCGGCGGGAGTAGGGAAGCGCTGAAACAGCTCAGGCGTGACCATGTTCACGCGGGCGTCGGTGCATTGCGCGGAGAGGATGGTGGCGACGAGGAGCTCCCATGCATTGCGATGCTGCAGCGCGCATACGGCGTTGGGATAGGCCTTCTCCAGCGCGTCGAGGATAGCAGTGATGCGTGCGGGAGCGAGCGGGTCGGCGCTGCCTCCGCGCTTTTTCTTCGGGGAGAGTACTTTGGTCGCGGTGACGGCACGCGGCCGGGCGGCTGACGGAGTTGCGAGCGGCCGCGCCGTTGGCTTCGTTATCATTTTCTTTCGAACTGAAGGCGACGGCTTCGCGGGTTTTTCCGATCGAGATGAGGGCATTCTTTGAGGCTCGCAAGCTTCCCCTTGCCATGGGCCGGCAAAGGAAGGTGGTTTAGCCAAGGGTATGGCCAATCGATGGAAAAATGCCAGTCGGCATGCCGGGTGAGATCCGGCGGTGCTCGACATCAACTCTCGTCTACTTCCTCATGGAGGGTTCTTAGGCGATTCGGAATACTCGACGGACCGATCACGTGAAGCATGCCGATGCCAATGAAATATCGGCCACCGCTCTTCAGGAGTTCGATAACTTTGTTGGCCCACCATTCATTTCGACGTGTCTGCATTGCCTCGTAGAGCTGCGGCATTTCGATCATGCGCTTCAAGGAACGGGTCATCGCAGGAGGATGCCCGGTTGCCCAACCATAGGGGCTGGAGTCCTTTATGCCCTTGTCCTGATCGTCGAGGTAGGAGAGCAGCCACGAGACGTATTCATTTTGGACTGCCGGTGATAACTGAGCCATACGTTCCACGAACGCCTCGTAAGAAGGGAGCTCGAAGCCGATCTTCATGTTCTGAGAGACGGCTCTTCTGGCCAAGAATTCATCGACATATTTGGTTTCGGCCTGTGGGTGGCGCCGATAGTACGCCGACATCATGAGATAGTAGCCAGCCCAAGGCTGAAGATTGACTATTTCCTTCTCCGCAATTTGCAGCTCCGCGATCCGCTTCGCAGCACGCCTTCGAACATCGGGGGTCAGCCAGTCGAAGAATGTCTTTCCTGTCGTGTGCCGCAACTCGTCAATCCTATGGAGCACAGCGGGGCTTTGCGGGGCTGCCAGGAAAGGCGGCACCGTCTCAAGCCAGAGCTGATTGCATCCATCGAATGCAGCACGGACTTTTGGCGAAAACCAGGAATCATCCCGAGCGTCAGCGAATCCGAGAATGGTGACTTGGGAAGGTCCTCTGCGTACTTCCAGAAGCTTCGGTCCTGTCGAGGGAGCAGCCGCTGCTCGAGTTTGTGCAGGAGGCCAGACAAAAAGTGCTGCGAAGGCAGCGCTGAATTCCCGGCGAGTCATACCGTTCATAGTTTTTCCCTCTCTTAGTGAAGTTGCCCAATTTGCCGCCGCTCTACTATTTTTATAGTAGTAACGCAGAGACATCTTTCTCACGTGAGTCGATCATTGTTGTAGTTTCTTACGGCTTTTGGTAGTTGATGTCGTATTTCCGATAGCGATCGGTGATCGGATCGTAATTGCGGTACTGCCGGTAGCCGTCGTATTTCCGATACTGATCGGTGATCTGGTCGTATTGCTGGTATTTGTGGTCGTAGGCGTCGTATTGCCGAGAACGACTGGGAATCTGTCTCTCGGCTTTGCTCTCCTGGCCTTCCTCCGCGAGTCGCAGTTTTGACCTTCGGATTTCCGGCTTTCCAGGGAGGCCAGATGCAAGAGTATCGACGCCCAAGGCTGCTTCTACCGCTGTGAGGGAGCCAGTGTCAGCATCGAAGCCGGTGATCCGAGGGGCGTTCATAAATGAGAGCGAATTTCCACTTGCGATGGCCATTCGAGGTGTCGCGATTCCGATTGCGGTCAATGGCAATATCGATAGGCAGCAAACAGCAGCCAGTATGAGACGCGAGACGGCTGCAGAGCGCGTCATGAGGAGCGAGTGCACTCTCCTGTTTAGCTGAGATTTATTTGCGGCAATGCCGAGTGCCAGAGGCGATGACTCACAGTCCAGTGCGAGGCGGGCGTAGTCGACCAGGGCTCTGGCGAATTGAGCAGGACCTCCGCAATTTGCCGCAGCGATTGAATCACAGGCCTTTTCTCGCTCTTCGTTAAGGCGGCTGTTCATCCAATGCATCACCGGATTCCACCAAAGTATGGCTGTGAGGATTCTCTGGGCCAAGGCTGCCCAGGTATCGCGTCGTATCACGTGGGCATATTCATGCGCGAGAAGCGCACTTAAAGTTTCGGACGAAAGACGATCGGCTAAGTCGGGCGGCAGCAGGATCAGTTGTCTGGCGTAGCCAACGACCATGGGGCCGGGCACAGCGCGATGGGTGGCTACGGCGACCTGGGCGAAGTCAGAGCGTATCACGGCCGTTCGTGCAATCTGTCCAAGTCGCCGTAGTTCCGACACGATGCGTACGCCACTCACCGCGGCGCCGACTGCCCAGACGGTGAGCAGAAATTCAGTGATCGCGGAATGGCGTGATGCTAAAGGCATCATGGATGCGGTTGCTGATTGGATTTCTGGTGAGGGAAATCCGACCGGCGTATAGGACGCAAGATGATGCCAGGCCGGCAGAAAGGCGCAAGATGGCATGAGAACTGCGATGGCAACTGCAACCATGGTGAGTCTGCAGCGAAAAGCCGCTGGCCAATCGCGGCTCGCGAATAGCGCCAGCTTCAAAAGCACTGCGATTGCGAGACTCTGGGCGAACTGGTCGAGGGCGAGAGAGAGGATGAATGCGGAATCCATCAGGAATCCTTCTTCGCCAGGGCGACCTGGATCATCGATTCCAGAGATTCGAGTTCCGCTCTGCTGATATCCGGCTGGCGAAGTATGTGCTGCGCTAATGCGGTTTTCGAACCGTCGAAGAACTCCCCAACGAGGTGGCGCAACGCCTGGGTTTGAGCTTTATTTCTTGACGATTTGGGTCTGTAGATCAGGATCCGTCCGTCGCGCGTTGCCGTCACGTGGCCCTTTTCCTCAAGCACCTTGAGAACCGTCATGACGGTTGTATATGCAACTGGTGCGGTTTTCGAAACAATCTGCAGAACGTCGTTGACGCTGGCCTGTTTGAGACTCCAGACAGCGTCCATCACACGACGTTCGGCGGGAGTGAGGATGTTGGATTTTGTCCGCGCCATAGAGGTCTACTATATAAATAGTAATGGGCGGTTCTGTCAATCAAGAACGCTATGAAAAACTGTCCCGTTTTGACGAAGAGTTCGCATCCAGCCTGATCAGCCGGAAATTTCCGAACAATTGACGCAAACTGAGCCTGAGAAAGACCGTATTCGCCTGGCTATCGTCCCGGCCTACCCCAGGCGGTCCAGCATCTCCTGCGGCGGGACGCGGACGCAGCTGAAGATGGGGAAGTCTTTGAGGGTGTACACGCTGATCTCTGTCTCGCGGAGTTGCTGGACGAGATCGAGGAAGTCCTCGGGGAAGTTGGTCTCAAAGGCGACAACGAACTCCTGATCATCGAGACCGAAGGAGTAGGTGGTGTTGAGCTTGACGCGCGGATAGAGCAAGCCGATGCGGATGTGCTCATCCATCAGGCGCTTGCGTTCACCCATGGGCAGCAGGTACCACGGACGCGTCTTCCAGAAGGGATAGATGAAGATGTATTTCTGTCCGCCGGGTCTAATGGCTCCGCGACCTTCCCCCTCGCTCTCATCGGCGCGGTCGATCTGGTACTGCGACCGCTTGGTCATGGCCAGGAAGCTGTGCGGCGTGCTGAGGTATCCGCCGAGCGGAGTGCGCAGCAACTCGCTGCGCATCTGGTTCAGCTCATCGACTCCGTATCCAATGGACCAGACGCACATATCCACGTCGCCGCGAGTGCCGATGGTGGAGTAGGTGAGGGAGAGGAACTCGCCGGGCTTGTCCCAGCGGTGGAGCACCTCAGCGAAGGCGGCCTTGTGCGCAGCCTTTTCGGCGGCGGGCAGACGTCGCCACTCCGGCATCACCTGGTAGAAGCTGAAGCAGACGATCTGCCGCTTCACCGGCTTGTCGCCGTGGGTGCTGGGAGCGTATGCGGGGCGACCGGCGGGAGCTTCTGTGGTTTCGGTTGGTTTGGTGATGGTTTCGGCCATGTACCGATTCTCTCGCGAACTATCGGTGGGTGGCAAAGCCGGGTCAGCGGAGGAAGTCGAAGTTGCCCTGGCCGCGTGAGACTACGTTCTCGATGCGGTGGGAGTGGAGGACCTCGTTGTCGGGATACCAGAGCGGCACCGAGGGCATTTCATCCGAAAGGATCTTCTGGACTTCGACGTACTCGGCGCGGCGCCGGGCCTGAACCTGCGCAGGCGAGCCGGTCTCGGCTGCAGCGCGGGCGAGCAGTGCATCCACCTGGGGATTCACGTAGTGGCCGCGGTTCGCGCCCCGGGGAGGGAAGCTGGCTGAGGAGTACATGTAGCGGAAGATGTCGGGATCCTCGTTGGAGCCGACCCATTTAAGGATGTACATCTGGAACATTCCGCGGGTGACGTCGGAGTAGAAGGTGCCGAACTCGGCGGATCGGATGGTGAGCACAATGCCGGCTGCGCGAAGCTGTTGCTGTATGGCGATGGCGGCCAGCCGCGTATCCTGGGCGGTGCTGATCTTGAGCGTCAGGCGGAGCCGCACACCGTCCGGCCCGGCCTTGTATCCGGCGGATTCGAGCAGCGCGGCGGCGCGGGCAGGATCGTGGGGATAGGTGGCGAGCTGAGTCGTGTCGGCCTCGGCCCAGTGGCCGGGCGGCAGCAGAGTAGCGGCGAGGCGGCCATGACCGCGCCACAACGAGGAGAGGATGGCGGGTCGGTCGATGGAATAGGCCACTGCCTGGCGGACACGCTTGTCGCGGAGCGGGCCGTCCTGGGTATTGAAGTTGAGGTACCAGACATTCGAGCCAGGGCCCGTGGAGGTCTCCACCTGTGGGGATTCGCGCAGTGCGTACACTTGGTCTTCCGTCAGGAGATTGCTCGCCGCGTCGGCCGAGCCCTTCTGCAGTTCCAGGGCGGCGGTGATGGCGTCCGGGACGATGTTGACCTGCAGGCGGTGAATCTCTGCAGCGCGGCGGCCGCCGCCGGGGATGGCGTCGCTCCAGCAGTGCGGCGCGCGCTCCAGCACCAGCTCCTTATCCTGCAACTGGCTGACGAAACGATAGGGGCCCGAGCCGATGGGGTGCAGGCCAAAGTCGCTTCCAGAGCCGCGCGGGACCACACCGAAGAGACCGTCGCTGAGATTGAACAGAAGTCCGGCATCCGGGCGCTTCATATGAAGGACCAGCGTCAGGCGGTCGCGAGCTTCGGCACGGGCGACGGTTGCGAAAGCGCCCGCCTTTGGCGAGATCAACGAGCCTCCGGGAAGGTGTTCGGTGAGGCTCGGATCAATGAGGCTCTCGATGGTCCAGACCACGTCGGCTGCCTCAAGCTGGCGGCCATCCTGGAAGCGGACGCCGTCGCGCAGGTGAAACACCCAAGTGAGCGGATCGGGCTGCTCCCAGGAGGTGGCAAGCCAGGGCGCGAGATTGAAGTGCTCATCCTTTTTGACCAGTGCGTCGAAGATGAGCGCGCCGAGGTGCTCGGACTGGGCATCGGTGCCCTGGCGAGGATCGAGGTTGTTGGGAGAGCTTTCGATGATCAGTACGAGGGTGCCCGGAGGGGCTAGTTCGCGGTGGCAGCTGCTAAAGGCGGCACATGCGAGTACGGCTGTGAGCACGTGTGCGAGCTTCATCGAGAGACGATCCCGTCCGGACTGGTGATCTTCCCCAGGACCACTGGCCGGGAGGCTCCGGTGGCGCTAGGCACGTTGCTGGGCAGGCGTTGCCAGGTGAGCCAGGCGAGCAGCGCGAATGCGACGGCCTCTTTGGCCTGCGCGGGCACACCGAGCTCTTCGCTGCTGCGCAGTTTGACGCGCAGGGGTGCGAGCCCGGTGCGAAGCATCTCCATCAAGGTGCGGTTGTGCGCGCCGCCTCCGGCGACACAGAACTCGATGGGAGCATCGGGCGCCTCGGCTTTAAGAAGGGGCGCGGCGAAGCGCTGGTAGGCGTCGAGGATCGAAGTTGCGGTGAGTGCGGTGGCGGTGGCGACGCAGTCGGCGTCACTGCCGCGCGACTTGCGGCAAAGAGCGAGGAAGCTCTGGGTGAACACGGCGCCGAATTCTTCGCGACCGCAGGATTTGGGCGGCGGGGCAGAGAAGTAGGGCTGGCGCAGGATGCGCGCGGCTACTTTGTCCAGCACGCGGCCTTGCCGGGCGACAGCCCCGTTGCGATCGAATCTGCGGCCGAAGAGGGTCTGCATCGTCTGGTCGATGACCATGTTGCCCGGCCCGCTGTCGAAGGCGATCAGGCGATCGACGGAAGCCCCTGCCGGAATCACGGAAAGGTTGGCGATGCCGCCGATGTTCTGAAGTACGCGGCTCACTCGCGACGAACGGAAGAGGCACCAGTCGAGCATGGGGACCAGCGGAGCTCCCTGTCCTCCTGCGGCCAGGTCCGCGGGGCGGAAGTCGTTGACGACTGGACAGCGCAGGCGCTCGGCAATGGCGGCTGCCTCGCCGATCTGCCATGTGGATCGCACGGCGGCGCCGAGGAAGCGGGTGGGCAGCGTCTCGTGATGGATGGTCTGTCCATGGCAGCCGACAAGGGCGGGTTTTGCTCCGACTTGCTCGGAGGCTGCGGCGACGCAGTCGGCATAGATGGCGCCCAGGCGCCAGTTCATGCGGCCAAGATCTGCAGTCGAGCGCTTCTCGCCGGCCATGAGAGCCAGCACTTCAGCCCGCACCGCCTTTGGATAGGCGAAGCTCTTCATGCCCAGCAGGCGGATGTGGGGCGAGAGGCGATCCTTTCTCGTGGCGATGCGGCAGAGCGCGACATCGACTCCATCGGCGGAGGTGCCGCTCATGACTCCGGCGACGATCATGGACCGGGGAGCATCGCTGCGCTTCATGAGGAGGCTCCGAGCTCGCGTTGCAGCTCGCTGAGCAGGTTGAGGGCCTCGCGCGGGGTAAGGCCATCGAGGTCCAGGGCGCCGATGCGATCGACAATGCGCTGCGACAGAGGCGTGAACATGGTCATCTGCAAGGCAGCCGCGGCCTCCCCGGGCGGCTGCAGCGCGGTGGCGACCCGCTGGGTCTCGGCGCGCTCATGCAGCTTGAGGACTTCGCGGGCGCGAGCGATGACTGACGCGGGGAGTCCCGCCAGGCGTGCCACCTCGATGCCGTAGCTCTTGCTTGCTGCGCCGGTCTCCACGGTGTGCAGGAATACGATGCCATTCGCGGTCTCCTTTACGGTGACCCGCAGATTCTTGAGCCGGGGCAGGCGATCGGCGAGCAAGGTGAGCTCGTGATAATGGGTTGCGAACAGGGTGCGCGCGCCGATGCGGTCGTGCAGATGCTCGACTGCGGCCCAGGCGAGCGAGAGGCCGTCGTAGGTCGCGGTGCCGCGGCCCATCTCGTCGAGCAGGATGAGGCTCTGCGGCGTGGCGGTATTGAGGATGGCGGCGGTCTCGGTCATCTCCACCATGAAGGTAGAGCGGCCCCGCGCGACGTTGTCACTGGCTCCGATGCGGGTATAGATGCGGTCGACCAGGCCGAGGCGCATGCGCTCGGCGGGGACAAACGATCCGCATTGCGCCAGGATGACGAGTAGCGCGGCCTGGCGCAAGTAAGTGCTCTTGCCGCCCATGTTAGGGCCGGTTATAAGGGCGATGGAAGGGTCGCGGGAGTCCTCCGCGGATGCCGAGCATAAGGAGATGGAGTTGGGCACGAAACGGCCACCGCCCGACTCTTCCAGGCGGAGCTCGACCACAGGATGGCGCGCCGCTACAAACTCGAGCAGTCCGGATTCCTCTACGGAGGGCCGCGCCCAGCCGCGGAGGAAGGCGAGATGAGCGAATGCGGCGAGCAGGTCGATCTCGGCAACTCTGCGTGCGGTGTCTCGAAGCCGTGCGGCGCTCTCCAGAATGCGACGTCGCAGTTCCTGGAAGATGCGGCGCTCGATTTCCACCGAGCGCTCCTGCGCGGTCAAAATCTTGGTCTCATACTCCTTGAGCTCGGGCGTGGTGAATCGTTCGGCGTTGACCAGCGTTTGCTTGCGTTCGTAGTCCGCCGGAACGGACTTGGCATTGGCCTTGGTGACTTCCAGGTAATAGCCGAAGACGGAGTTGAATCGCACCTTCAGGCTGCCGATCCCGGTTCGCTGGCGCTCGCGCTCTTCGATGGCGGCCAGCGCCTGCCTGCCGGAGCGGCCGAGCTCGCGGAGTTCGTCCAGTTCCGTGTCGACGCCAGCGCGGATGAAACCGCCTTCCGCCATTCCCAGCGGTGGCTCGTCGGCGATGGTGGCGAGAATGGCTGCATGAAGGTCGTCGAGCGGGTCGAGCCCTTGCGCCAGCGCGGACCATTTTGCGACGCGGAAGCCAGCGGCCTCCTGCGCCACCGCGGGAAGGCAGCCCAGCGCGCCGGCGAGGGTCATGAGGTCGCGCGGACCGGCGGAGTCCAGCGCTACCCGGCCCAGCAGGCGTTCCAAATCCAGCAGACCACTCATGGCGCGCCGCAGACCCTCGCGCCGGGGAAGATCCTGTGCTGCTTCGGCAACCGCCTCCAGCCGGCATGTGATCTCTGCGAGATCGCGCGAGGGGCGCAGGAGGGTGGAGCGGAGCAGCCGTTTGCCCATGGGAGTGCAACACGCATCGAGCGTGTGGAAGAGAGTGGTCTGGGCGGATTCACCGGAGAAGAGCGGTTCTACCAGCTCCAGGTTGCGCACGCTCACGGCATCGAGTTGCAGGAATCCGGTGCGCTCGTAGTAGTTGAGCGCATCAACGTGCTCCAGGCCGCCCTGCATGGTTTTCTGCAGGTAATGGACCAGCGCTCCGGCGGCGATTGCGGCGGACTCGTGACCGCCGAGCCCTACGCCATCCAGAGAATGCACGGCGAGCTGTTTGCGGAGCACGGGTACGGCGTAGTCGGCGGTGTAGATCCAGTCTTCGAGCGGTGTCTTGGTCCGCACATCGGCGAGCATGCCGCCGGCTTCTGCGTTCCCGTTTTCCGGGGCCATTTCGCTGAGGCTGCCCTGCATGCCGCGGACGAGGCCGGCGCGGCCGCTTTCCGCATACAGCAGCTCAGCGGGACGGATCCGCTCGAGCTCATCCAGACACTGGGCCCACGCCGCGGGGCCGACGAATTCGGTGGCGCGGAAGTCGCCGGTCGAGAGGTCGAGCAGTGCCAGCCCGGCGGTGGCTGCCGCTCCCGATCCCTGCGAGCAGAGGCTGGCGAGCCAGTTGCTCTGGTCTGGAGCGAAGCCGGAATCGAGCACGGTTCCGGGCGTAAGCACCCGGGTTACTTCGCGCCGGACCAGCTTCTTGGTGAGCTTCGGGTCCTCGGTCTGTTCACACATTGCGATGCGATAGCCCTTGCGGAGCAGCCGCTGAATGTACTGCTCGGCGGCGTGGTACGGGACGCCGCACATGGGCTGCTTCTTCTCGCGGTCGCGTGCGGTGAGGGTAAGCTGCAGCTCGCGCGAGGCCACAATGGCGTCTTCGTAGAACAGCTCGTAGAAGTCGCCGATCCTGCAGAACATCAGGCAGTCCGGATGCGCCTCCTTAGCAGCAAAGTACTGCCGCATGGCGGGGGTCATCGCGGGATCGCTGGTTGGCGTGGGGGCCATGCTGAACGCCCAGAATACAGCAATTCCGCAGGTCATCTGACTTCAGCGTCGCCCGACCGATATACTTTCTAGTGGTGTAATGACTCTCCTCTGGCTCAGACTCGCGGTAGTTCTGTACGGTATAGCCTCGCTGGCGGTTTTGCCTGCCGCGCTGTATAACCGGCCGCGCTGGAGCCAGTTTGCGGTGCCGGCGGCGATAGGAGCAGCCGGGCTGCATTTTGTCTCGCTGGCCGAGATGCTGAACGCGGCGCATCGTCGGCTGCCGGTGGAAGCGCACGAGGTACAGTCGCTGCTGGCACTGATACTGGCGCTGCTGTTTCTGGCGGTCTACTGGAAGTATCGGTCGGTCTCGCTGGGTATTTTCGTGCTGCCGATGGTTTTCTTGTTGGCGGGGCTGGCGGCGTTCCGCACCGGGCAGGAGAGTTTTTCCCAACCGGTCCACACCGGCTGGGTGATTGTGCATATTGTGCTGCTGCTGGCTGCTTACGCGGGGCTGATCGTCTCGCTGCTCGCGTCGGTGCTGTACCTCATCCAGGAACGGCGGCTCAAGAATAAGGGCTCGCGCCTGGACAGGTTGCCCGCGATCGATATGCCGCTGGAGACAATCGATCAGATTGCCTTGAAGACGCTGCTCTTCGGCCTTCCCTGCATGACCGCGGGGTTGCTGATCGGCACCTTGATGGCCCAGGCGGATTACGGGGCGCGGTACTTCGCGGACCCGAAGATTCTGCTCACGTTTGGCCTCTGGATCGCCTATATCGTGTCAATTTTCGTCCGTCGCTCATCCGGATTGCGTGGACGCCGTGCGGTCTATCTCTCCAGCCTGATTGTGCTGGTGGTGCTGTTTGTCTGGGCAGCCAACCAGTTTTCGGTCGTCCACAGGTTTGCCACCCCATGAGTCTGGTGACGCAACAACGCCTTACGCCCGCTGCAGAGCGCCTCTCTGGAAGCGCGGGAACGCTGTTGCTGGTCGGCGTGAATCACACGACGGCGCCGATTGAAGTCCGTGAGCGGCTGTCGCTCTCTGCAACGCGGCTGCCGGATGCGGTGCGGACGCTGACGCAGCAGCCCGGGGTGCGCGAGTCGATGATCCTCTCGACGTGCAACCGCGTGGAGTTCCTGGTCTGGCAGGAGCAGGATGAGGGCAGAGGAAACACGAACCTGCTGCGTTTTCTGCACGAGTACTACGCGATTCCTGCCAGTTCGGTCGAGCCGCATTTGTACGAATTCCGCGACCGCGAGGCTATCCGGCACCTCTTCCGCGTAGCCTCTTCGCTGGACTCCATGGTTGTGGGCGAGCCGCAGATTCTTGGCCAGGTGAAGGAAGCTTATAGCTGCGCGAGGGAGGCCGGAGCCGTGGCCGCCTGCCTGGAGCCCTTGCTGCAGCGCGCGTTTTCCGTGGCTAAGCGGGTGCGCTCCGAGACGCAGATCGGCTCCAGCTCGGTTTCGATTGCCTCGGTTGCCGTCGAACTCGCGCGCAAGATTTTCGGCTCGCTGCAGGGCAAGACGGTGCTGCTGGTGGGTGCAGGCAAGATGTCGGATTTAGCGGCTCGGCATTTGCTGCAGCAGGGAGCCACGTCCGTCCTTGTTTCGAACCGGACCCGCGAGCGGGCGGCTCTGATTGCCGGGCAGATGACGGAGCAGATTTCAGCGCAGACCTTGTCGCAGCCCAATGCGCCGCGCTGCAGTATTGAGGTGGTTGCGTTCGAGCAGTTGTACGAGCAGGCTGCACGGGCGGACATTGTTGTTACATCCACTGGAGCTCAGACGCACATCTTCGATCGCTCTCACGGCCAGCGCCTGATGGAACGCCGTCGCAACCGGCCGATGTTCTTTATCGATATCGCCGTGCCCCGCGATGTGGACCCTGGGGTGAACGAGATTGAAGGCTGCTTCCTGTATGACATCGACGACCTGCAACAGGTCGCAGCCGCTCACCTCGCGGACCGCAGCAGAGAGTCGGCCGAGGCGGAGAAGATCGTTACGGCAGAGGTGGAGAAGTACCACCAGCACCTGGAACGGCGGGAGGTGGTACCAGCCATTGTTGCGCTGCAGGAGAATGCCGAGGCGGTACGGCAGCTGGAGCTGGCACGAGCGGCCAAGCGTCTGGGGAGCCTTACGCCGGAGCAGCAGGCTGCGGTCGAGGCTCTGACCCGCTCCCTCACGGCGAAGCTGCTCCATCCGCAGATCGTCGATTTACGCAAGAAGTCGGAAGATCGGTAGTCAGCGCTGGTTTTTCATCAGCATGGGTGCGTCCTGATCCAGCTCAACCTGGACGCTGGCTCCAAGCGCTTGGAGGAATCTCGTAACTGAGTCGAGAGACGCCTGATTCGTCGTAGCGGGATAGAGCAGGCGTGCCGTGCCGCCGCTCTGGATCTCGCCGAAGGCACCGCGCACGGCAAAGCAATGTTCGCCGCGATACGTGCAGGAGGCGAGATCGGTGATGCTGAGGTTCTCCGATGGAGTCAGCAGCAAAGTCTTTGGCGGGGCCATGCGATCGATGAGGCAGAAGATTTCGAGCTTGGATTCGAGCTCGTCGGGCACGAAATCGACGATCAGGTCGGCCTCGCGCACGGCGGCTTCGATGGTTGCCGCGAGCTCAAGCGTACCGGAGATGGCTGCGGGACCGAGCTGCGCGAGCTCGTGCTGCGCATGCCTCAGGTTGGCGGGCATCACGTCTTCGAGGATGACGCTATGGCCCCCGCGTGCGCATAGAAATGCGAAGGCGCGGCCTGCCGTGCCTGCCCCGATTACCGCGACTGTCCTGAGTGATTGGGACGGCAAGGAACTTCCGCCGGCCGCCGGTGAATTCACTTTTTGGCCTGCAACGCCTGCAGCACGCTGTCGTAGCTGGGGTCGGCCTTCTTGATGTGGTCGGAGACACGCTGGCGCTCTTCTTCAGTGAGCGAAGGCAGAACCGTAAGAATCCGGCGCAGCGTTACGGAGATGTCATCGACGTAGTTCATGGTGCGGATTGCTTCGCCAGAGAGAGGCATCGTTGCTCCTGTAGTGAGTGGTACTGCTGTTTAGTTTAGAACGGATACCGCGACCGGCAGAATTTGACACGATAAGTGGCAGCGTTCCTTGGAGGCGTCCGGACCATTCCGTATCAGTCTGGGAGTCCCGCGATCGCATCTTTGGGCGCCACATAGCCATCCCGGTCGGTCATCTCCATCAGCCGAGCCAGAGTGGCGGCGATCTCCGGACGCAGGCAGTCGCTCGAGTAGCGCCAGGTCCAGTTGCCGTGCCCGGCGGCAGGTGTGTTCATGCGGCCTTCGGAGCCGAGGCAGAGGATGTCCTGCATGGGGAATATGCAGATGTTCGCGACCGAACGAGCGGCGGTCCGCATCATCGCTCCGACGATATCCGTATCGCCCCTCAAAGGGCCAAGGTACGATTCGATGTTTGCCTTTTCGACGGGCGTTGCGCTATCGCGCCACCAGCCCAGCGTGGTGTTGTTGTCATGAGTGCCGGTGTAGACCACGGTGTTGGGGACGTAGTTGTGGGGGAGATAGATATGCGATCCGCGTTCTGCGAATCCGAACTGCAGGATGCGCATGCCGGGCATGGCAAAGCGCTCGCGCAAGTCTTCCACCTCTGGCGTGATGAGGCCCAGGTCCTCAGCGATGAAGGGCAGCCCTCCCAGCGACTCCCGCAGCCGCAGGAAGAGATCGTTGCCCGGAGCCTTGACCCAGTGCCCATGCATGGCAGTGTCCTCCTCCGCGGCAATCGACCAGTAGGCCTCAAAGCCGCGGAAGTGATCCAGCCGTACCAGATCGTGCAGCGCCAGTGCGCGGCGCATGCGCGCGACCCACCAGTCGAAGCCACGCTCGCGCAGGATATCCCAGCGGTAGAGCGGATTGCCCCAGCGCTGCCCGGATGCGGAGAAATAATCCGGCGGCACTCCAGAGACGCGGATCATGCGGCGCTGCTCGTCCAGCTCGAAGATCTCCGGGTTGGTCCACACATCCGCGCTGTCGTAGCTGACGAAGATAGCGACGTCGCCGAGAATGCGGACGTCACGGGCATTGGCGTACTCGCGCAGCGCCGTCCACTGCTGATGGAAGAGGTATTGGACGGCCTGCTCCATCGCGAGCTCCCGGCTGCACTCGTTCATGGTCTGGGAGAGAGTCTGCTGGTTGCGCAGTGCGAATTCCTCGGGCCACTCATTCCAGCTGCGATAGCCGAAGCGGCGCCGGAGCACGTTGAACATGGCGTAATCCGGCAGCCATGAGATGTTCTGCTCACAGTATTTGAGAAACTCGGCGCGCTGAACTTCGCTGGCGCGGTCTAGGAAATTGGACGCGGCCTCGTAGACGAGGGGCATCTTGCACTCCCATGCCACGCCGAAGTCAGCCGGTCCGCCGGGGCCGGGCACCGATTCGAGCTGGGCCGGTGAGAGGAGGCCGTCTGCGACCAGGCGTTCCAGCGAGAGCAGCACCGGATTGCCGGCGAACGCCGAGAGGCCCGAGTACGGGGAACTGCCGTAACCCGTGGGCCCGAGCGGAAGCACCTGCCACAGGCGCTGTTTGGCGGCGACTAAAAAATCGATGAACTGATAGGCGGCAGGGCCGAAGTCGCCCACGCCCCCTGGCGAGGGCAGCGAGGTGACATGCAATAAGACTCCACAGAGCCGGTCCTGATTCATCCCGATCCTTCAGCGGTCTTTGCTTGAGATGCAGCGGCGGGCAATTTTGCCCACTGCAGTTTTGAAGCTTGCAAACCAGAGGGCCTGCCCACTGCCGGCGAGCACAACCGGCAGGGGACAGGCCCCAGGCGAGTATTCAGTGAGTCTCTAGCTGGCCGGTGATTGTGCTTGCCTGGACAGCCGGATTCCCTTGCCATCCTCATACCGCTTGGCCAAAGTGCCGACAAACACATTGAACATCTGATCGCGCTGCTCGTTGAGGAGCTGGTCGCGCATGCGATCGAAGTTCTTGGCGATCTCGTCTGCGCTTGGCTCCTGCTTCTCGGTGACGGAGAGGACAGCGCCGCCGTCCGCCGTACTGATCGGACCGGAGACGGCTCCCTTGGGCAGCGAGAACGCAACCGCGGCCCCGCCGGTCATGGACCCGAGATCGGGAATCTGGCCGTCCTGACCGACCAGATCACTGGATTTGACGGGAATCTTGAACTCGGCAGCAGCCTTCTTCAGATCATTGAGCACCTTGGCGCGGTCATCCAGCTTGCGGAGCTGGTCCTGGATGATTACCGGGGCGCGCTCGTTGCGGTAATCGTCGAGGATGTGCGACTTGTACTCGGCAAAATCAGGCGCGTGGGCCTGTTTCACGTCCAGTACCTGGAAGACGGCAAAGCCATCGCCGGTGGAGACAGTTGCTGGCGCCGCGCCCTTGCTGGCAGAGAATGCCTGATTGAGCAGGGAAGAGGCGTCCGACAGGCCGCCGATCACGCCATCCCGCGCGACATAATCGGTCGTGACCACGTGCAGCCCGTGTGTGGCCGCCGCCTTGTCCAGGCCGTTCTTCCGGGCATCGTCCGCCAGCTGACCGGCGAACTGCTGTTCGGTCTGTCCGGCCTTCTGCTGCTCGAGGACCTGCACGATCGAGTCCTTCACCTCGCTTAGCGGTTTGGTGCCGGCCGGCTGCTTCTGCTCGGTCTGGATGATGTGATATCCGAATTGTGACTTGATCAGCCCGGAGGTCTGGCCAGGGTTGAGGGCCATTGCGGCCTTGGCGTAGGCGGGATCGAGGCCAGCGGTCGGCATCAGTGGAAGCTCGCCGCCCTGGTCCTTGCTGCCGGAATCCTCGGAGTACTTCTTGGCCAGCTCGGCGAAGTTGCCGCCGGCCTGCAACTGCTTGAGCACATCCTGCGCCTTAGCCTTGGCGGCGTTGTCGGACTGGGCGTCCGCGCCTGCCTTGGAGTTGATCAGGATGTGGCGGGTCTTCACCTGCTCTTCTGTCTTGTACTCGGCCAGGTGCGAGTTGTAGTAGGACTGAATCTCAGCATCGGTGACCTGCGGCTTGCCGCCGGGCAGGTTGGCAGCCGTGAATGCTACGTACTGGATCTTGCGCGTCTCGGGAATGGCATTCGCGTACCGGGCGGCATTCTGCTTGAAGAAGGTCTGCAGGTCCGCGTCGCTGGGGTTGATGGTCTTCTTCACGTCTTCGGCGGATACCACGGCGTAGTCGAACTTCACCTTGGTGCCGGCCTGGATGTAAGCCTGACGAACGGCATTGTCCGGCACGGTGACAGCGCCGGTGATGAGTGACTGCAGCCGCTGCAGCTCGAGATCCTGCTTCAGCTGCTTCTCAAAGTCCGTGCGCGACAGCTGAGGATCGATCATCTGGTTGATGAAGTTGATGTAGGCGTCATCGCCCACGTACTGCCCGTTCGGGAACAGGTACGGCGCAAACGGGCCGGTGCGGAGGAAGTTGCGAAGGTCTTCGTCGGAGACCTGAAGATGCAGCCGGTCTGCCTCTTGCTGCAGAATGGCCTGTTCGACCGAAATTGTGCCGGCGCGCTGCAGCACCATAGGCATCAGCTGCTGGGCCATGCTGTCCGGAATGTGCTGCTGGACGAGCATGCGCCTTGCGGTGCGGTTCACCTGGTCCGTGCTGACCTGGGTATCCGGGCCAAACAGTCGCCCCCAGACTCCGGGGGGATGGACGGTGGCATAGACGCCCGAGGCATCCTGCGTTCCGCTATCGGACAGCAGTCCGGGAATGAGGTAAACGACCATCGATATGATGGCAGCGCCGATGATGACGCCGAACAGAATCTTGGTTGCTTTGGTGTCTTGCTGAAGAATCCGAATCATTCTGAACTGCCAACCCTGGTTTCGCGCGAGATGCCTGGCAATGGTTCACGCCTGAACCGCCGCGGGTTCAGACCGCACAAACCTGCCGGTCCCTATCGATGCTGCGCCTCTGCCTTTGATTTTGCGGGACCCGACTGCGCTCAAGGAGCATGGAGTCCATCGCAGGGCAAGACTTAAGTATAAATCAGCCCAGTCCCATGGTCCCCGGGCCATCTCAGCTGTGGACCGCTCCCTGGCTCAGAAAAAAGTAAGGCCGCCGAAGCGGCCCTAATTAGTAAGTCCATATGACCGGCTCTCAACGGTACCGGTAATACCGGCGGGGATAATAGTAGTAGGGATAGTACGGGCCGTAATAATAGCCCGGGCCGACATATACGGATGGTGGATAGCGCCGCTGCAGTTGGGGGCTATCCCCACGCACCGGACCAGCGGCCTGCGCCAGCCGCTCCATCTCCACTTGGGAGACCGTGGCCACGGTGACGGGCTGCGCGAGGTGAAAGGTCAACAAGCCTTCTGCAGGGATGTACACCTGCCCGTTGCCCGAAGCCGCCGAAGAGCCGATCCCAATGGCTGCGCCCACACCTGCGCCGACTGCCGCACCGGGACCGCCGCCCGCCGCTGCGCCGATGATGCCTCCCAGGCCGGCGCCAACCGCGGTCTTATCCACAGTCTCGCTGGTTTTGTCGCCTCCGTGGTGCGCCCAGACGTCGGAGACGATGGGGTATACCGTGCCCCCCAACGTGATCGAGGTGAGCTGGAGGGAGAGCTCGCCGCGGCCCTTCAAGGCCCCGGAGGACTGTGCATCGATGACCGTTCCTTCGACCGCTGCTCCGCGAGGAATCGCGATTGCGCCATCGGCCGCAACATCGTTCACCACCACGCCATCGAAGCGCTCTCCAGGCTGCAAGCGGCCGCTGTCCAGCGGCTGATTGATTCGGATGCGCAGCATTGCGTTGTTCGGGACGGTAACGCGAACGCCTGCCTCCTGGCCGCCGTAGGGATTCTGCTGTGGAGCATAGTAGGGCTGTTGACCCTGTCCATAACCGGGTGCCTGGCCATATGGCTGCTGATTCGGCCCATAGTTCGGCTGGGCTCCATAAGGCGACTGATTCCCGTACGGCTGCTGATACGGACCATAGCCCGGAGCTCCATACGATTGCTGTTGCTGTGGATAGTTGTACCCGGGCTGGTTGTAACCGGGAGGCGGAGGCGGCTGCTGCCGTGCATCGTACGGCTGCTGCGAGTACTCCGGAGCTCCGGGATAGTACGGCATTGGAGCCTGATTGCCATACGGCTGATTTTGGCCTTCATTCGAAGGCGGCGGAGGAGGCGCGTTCTGCTGCTGACGCCGATTCTCATCCTGCTCGGGCGGCGCTGGAGCCTGGCCTTGGGGCGGGTCCGCGGCGGCGCTCTGATCGCCCAGGGTCATCTCGTCCACTACCTTCTGGACGCCCGAGGTGCGTGCGACAAGGTTTTCCGCCTCGCTGCGCATGGCGTCCGACTGCACCGATCCACTGAGGGTCACAACGCCGAACACCGTTGTGGTGGTGATGGGCTGGCTGGCCAGATCCGATGCGCCTGCCAGCGATTTCAATACATTGGCTTCCACCTGCGCGTCCGACACCTTGGTGGTGCTCGGTGGGGGATTCTGGTCCTTTGCGCCGGCGGCGGAGTCCTGCGTCTGCGCTGCGGCAAAGATGCTGCAGCCCAGCACTCCACTGAGTGCCGCTGCGTGCCCCAATCTGCTCCGGAAAAAACTGCGGTACATGACGAACCCTCCGAACCTGCCAGCCCACGGATTAAGATCGCACGGGCCCCTGTCCGTGCAGACTCGGATTCCAACAGAAAGTTACGGTTAGCGGAGCAGAAACTTAGCTGAAGCGGCGACCCGAACGGCAACATTCAACCAGCGGACGACCCCAAAATGCGGCTGGTTTGACCCCATTTTTCATGGGACGTATACTTGATTTGCGGGGTGGAGCAGCCCGGTAGCTCGTTGGGCTCATAACCCAAAGGTCGCGGGTTCAAATCCCGCCCCCGCAACCATTTAGAGGTTTCTGACCCCACAAAACCCCACGCTAATGTGGGGTTTCGTGTTTCATCCAGCAGCCGGCAAGACCATCCGGACCACGTTCGTGTTTGCCCGGATCAGGACAAGAGCAGCGTAACGACTACGCAGGGGCCCGCTACGCGCTGCGGGGGCAACACTGGGCATCCGTGTCCTCAGTGAGGAATCAGAATGGCACGAGCAGGGTACAACTCTGTCAGACAAGAGACTCGCGAGCCGTCGCGATGGGGATTTCTAATTCTCAGCCTGCTGCTTGTCCTGATCACGCGCTGTGCCTTCTGAAGTACATGGAGTGGACCTGGGTGGTTAACGGTGCCTACGGACTGCCATCTCAGGCAGGGAGAGTGGTGGTTGCGCAGCGGTGGAGCCTGATGTATTTTTGGGCGGGACTGCTTACGGAAGGCGCTCTGGTAGCAAGCTTGACCTTCATCCTTCGGTTCGACAGAACTCAGTTAACCGGTGGCCCAAAAATAGCAGTTCGCCTTCTCGTGGCGTTGGCGATATCAGTTGTAGGAACAGTCTGTACAGCGTTTCTGCTGAGTGTGCTGGGAGGATGCTGCATTGATCGCAAGGATACGTCGGGCAAATCGTGTGGCTTCCCAAAGAGCGGAGGACGTGGACAAATCCGCCCCGAAAAACTCGGCTGGACTATTCGGGCATGGCAGGACACTCCTCCGTATGTCGCCGCTGCAATGGAGCCGCGGCCCGCATAGCCCATTGTTGCCGCAGAGAGCGCTGTCACAGTGCACCAGGAGCATAGCTTTCTGAATTGCACTATCTGGCGAACTGCGTTGAATGCGCCAAGGGAGGCATCCAAGCCCAACTTCAGGCCCAGGAGGTTCTCTGACCTCTTAGATCGTCGGGCAAGAAGAGCAAGCGCTAAGGTCGTTCCAAAGCTCGCCATCCTAACCATGCATCTGCGATTCCCAAGGGATACGCGGTCTTTGATGTCGTGATTCGTTCTGAGTCGAAGATGCGGAGGGGCGGATCGGGGAGACGTGGAATCACACTTGACTGTACAGCGCGACCGGCACAAGACTGGCCAGCGCAAACACAAGTCGCAGCGACAAGCAGCGGCTGGTTGTCCTTGTTTGCGGCGTTGCTACGAGAGCGATCCTTCACAAGGCCTTCCGTTTGGCGACCGCGGCGATTCCGGCTACGGCGCACAACATCGCTGCGCCGAGTGCCAGCCAGTTGCGGTGTAGAACCAGGAAAACCTCGGGGCTCGTGCTCGTGGAGCGATCCGTGAATTTACCGCGGGCGCTGTGTGTGCCGGGAACGTAGCTGTACAGATTATTCGGGGCGTTGGGGTCTTTCGGCTGATTCGGAATCTGCTGTGACTTGTATCCAGTCTTGCCCAGATACGAGTCCAGCAGCCCAGGGACAAATTTTTGTCCGATGATGGCCATCACGGTGGAGGTTCCGACCCAGTACTCTCGCCGGGGGTTGCTTGCAAAGGCCGCTGCCACGACAACCTCAGCGGCCAATTCCGGCTCGTAAATCGGTGGCACCGGCTGCGTGTCATTGGGTAGCCGATTTTTCACCCAGTTGAACTGGGTGGTGTTCATGGCAGGCATGTGGATGGCTGTCACTTTGACATTGCTGTTGTCATGAATGAGTTCGCACCGGAGCGAGTCCGTGAAGCCGTTGATGGCGTGCTTGCAGGCGCAGTACGCGGACTGCAGCGGGATCGATCGATAGGCCAGAGCCGAGCCGATCTGGATGATCGTGCCCCGGTCGCGCGGCAGCATACGTTTCAACGCAGCCATGGTGCCGTGCACAAAGCCGAGATAGAGCACCTCAGTGACCCGCTTGTAGTCCGCAGCTTCCATCTCCTTTACAGGAGAGAACACACTCACCATCGCGTCATTCACCCAGACATCGATGGGGCCAAATACCTCTTCCACTTTCCCGGCTGCGGAATCGACTGCGTCGGCGTCGGAGACGTCGGTTGGGAGTACCAGCGCTTGGCCGCCCAGATTTTCACATTCCTGCTTGGCGGCCTCCAGTGCCTCCGGATTTCTTGCAATCAGGCCGAGTTTCGCTCCGCGCTTTGCGAAAGCATGGGCGACTGCCCGGCCAAGCCCCGCAGAAGAGCCGGTCACAACAACGACAAGAGACGGTTTCATTCTTCGACCAAACACTCAAACGAGCGCCTTTCCATTGGGTCGGATGCAGATTCGTTTTGTTTGGCATCCCTGCGGAGGAGGTTCGTGTCTAAACAAGAAGTTAGGGATGGCATGGAATCGGCCGTGCCCACAGTACCGGCTCCCAAGTAGTATTCGTTTCTCTGCAGCTCCGATGTCGGAGTTCCCTGCGCAGCACGGGTTCGGATCAACCCAGTGCTTTCATGGCTTTGATATTCCCGAGTGATCTGGCCGTTGCAGGAAGCAGCGGGCCAGGAGTTTTAGGTCTTTTATGTCGGAGCATGGCCTCACCATTTCGGCAAGTAGCGTCAAGGTCTACACCATCCCCACCGATGCGCCCGAAGCAGACGGAACATTTGCCTGGAACAGTACAACGATGGTGCTCGTGCAATTGTGGGCGGGCAATGTGCAGGGGCTGGGCTACACGTATGCCGATGCGGCCACCGGCGCTCTGGTGAAGTCACTGCTTCAGAAGTGCGTCGATGGGCGGCAAGTCTTCGACCACGCGTCTATCCTCCTGGATCTTTACCGTCAGGTTCGCAATTCCGGGGAGACCGGCATCTCCAGTATGGCTGTCTCCGCCATAGATCTCTGTTTATGGGATCTGAAGTCGCGTTTATCGAACCTGCCTCTGGTTCACGTACTCGGAAGCGCGCGCGCGGGCATACCCGTATATGGCAGCGGAGGCTTCACCTCTTATAACGACGAGCAGTTGGAACGGCAGCTTGGAGGATGGGCGGCTCAAGGCCTGCGGATGGTCAAGATGAAGATCGGCACGCACTCGGGCGACGATCGTAGACGCGTGCGGATTGCGAGAAAAGCAATCGGAGACCAGGTGGAACTGTTCGTAGATGCCAACGGAGCCTGTACGGTCAGTCAGGCCATCGCGCTTGCGCACGAGTTCGCCGCGGAAGGGGTTCGCTGGTTTGAGGAGCCCGTCAGCTCAGACAACCTTACCGGCCTGCGTCAGGTGCGAGAGCAGGCACCTCTCCACATGGATATAGCCGCAGGGGAGTACGGCTACACGGCGTGGTACTTCAAGCGAATGGTGGATGCCCAGGCGGTAACCATTCTGCAGGCGGACGCCACGCGCTGTGGAGGCATCAGCGGATTTATGCATGCTGCGTCGCTCTGTTGGGCGGCGAACCTGCCGCTCTCCTCGCACTGCGGTCCCAGCATGCATCTACATGTATGTTGCGCGGTTCCGCGGGCCGTCCATATGGAGTATTTTCACGACCACGTTCGCATCGAGCGCATGTTCTTCGATGGTTTTTGTAAACCTGTCGACGGAGTGATGTCTCCGGATCTCTCTCGGCCGGGTATGGGCCTCGAGCTCAAAGAAAAGGACGTAACTAAGTTTCTGGTCTCGTAATGGGCCGCGTGCGGATCAAACCCGGACATGTGGCATCTCGAATACAAGGTCCGCAAAGGAGATGAAAATGGCGAAGCAAATTTCAGACCTGGTCGTGGAGCGGCTGATGGAGTGGGGTGTCGACACGATCTTCGGGTTTCCTGGCGATGGCGTGGACGGATTTTTAGAGTCGCTGCGCACCCACCAGGACAAGCTGAAGTTCATCCAGGTCCGGCATGAGGAAGCCGCCGCCTTCGCGGCCGTTGGATATGCCAAGTACACAGGTCGCCTGGGCGTCTGCTGCGCTACCTCCGGCCCCGGAGGGGTTCATCTTCTCAATGGCTTGTACGACGCCAAGTGCGATCAACAACCCGTGCTTGCGATCACCGGCCACACCTTTTCCGACATGATCGGCATGGATTACCAACAGGACGTCGATCTGGACAAGCTCTTCATGGACGTCAGCGTCTTTAATCAGCGCATCAATAGCGCTCCCCATGCGATTAATGTCGTGGATATGGCCGTTCGCTCGGCCTACGGGCGCCGCGGTGTAGCGCACATCTGTATTCCCAAAGATATCCAAGAGTGGAAGGTTTCCAACGAGCATCGCAGCAACGCGAACGTGCCGCATCACAGCGGGGACTACAGAGTAGGTCAGTCCGCCAAGCCTGCAGCCTCCGTCCTGCAGAAGGCGGCAGACGTAATCAACAGCGGCTCTAAGGTCGTCATCTTCTGCGGGCGTGGCGCGCTCGGCTGCGGGGAGCAGATCTCGCAGCTGGCGGAGATTGTTGGAGGGCCGGTGGTCAAGGCTTTGCTCGGCAAGCAGGTTCTGCCGGATCGCAGCCCCTACACCACCGGCGGGATCGGTCTACTCGGCACGGCTCCCTCTGTAGATGCCATGGAGGAGTGCGACACGCTCGTCATGATCGGCACCAGCTTCCCGTACATAGAATTTCTGCCGAAGCCAGGGCAGGCAAAGTGTGTGCAGATCGAGATCGATCCCACTCGCATCGGGCTGCGTCATCCGGTAGACGTCGGCCTGCTTGGAGATGCAAAGACTATCCTTCCGGCTCTTCTTCCGCTGCTCAAAAAGAAGAACGCAAAGTTTCTGAAGAAATCGCAGGAGCGGATGAGGTCCTGGTTCGAGCTGATGGAAGAGCGCGGCACGCGTCCTGATATGCCCATGAAGCCGCAGGTCGTCACGCATACATTGAACAAGCTTCTGAAGGATGACGCGATTGTCTCTGCCGACAGCGGCACCATCGCAACCTGGACGGCCCGGTATGTGGACATCCGAGGATCCATGCAGTTCTCCTTATCCGGCTCGCTGGCAACCATGGCCAATGGTCTCCCTTACAGCATTGGCGCGGCCGTCGCCTATCCGGGGCGGCAGGTGGTGTGCGTCGTTGGCGACGGTGGCCTCACCATGCTCATGGGGGAGATTGCCACGCTGGTCAAGTACAACCTGCAGGTCTGCGTCATTGTGATCAAGAATAACGTTCTCGGCCAGATCAAGTGGGAACAGATGATCCTGGAAGGAAATCCGCAGTACGGCGTGCAACTTGAGCCCATCGACTTTGCCATGGTCGCCACAGCCTGCGGCGCTCAGGGATACACCATCGAACGTCCGGAGCACGCGGAGCACGTTTTGCGCGAAGCCCTGTCTCATCGTGGACCTACCGTGGTGCAAGCGGTGGTCGACCCGAACGAGCCTCCCATGCCGGGACAGGTCACCACAGAGCAGGCGGTGCACTTCGCGAAAGCCCTCGTACGCGGACAAAAAAATGCGCTCAAAATCGTCAAAACCATCGGCATGGACAAAGTCAGAGAGGTCATCTAGCCGATGCTACATAGCGCAGAGCGATCGCTATCGACGGCTGAGCATGATCTCGAGGTTGTTTCCAACCATATCCGCGAAGGACGATTTCAGCGCAGTCTCTCGCTGATCACTGCAGCCACCAGCATTATCAGCGGGCTGGAGGTGGCTTACGAGCACTATCGCGGAAGCTACAGCCGCCGCGTGATGTATACCCCGGTGATCCTCAGCGGGCTGCTCGCCATTGCATGCGTAGCCGGCTTCTTCAGCCGTCGAGCGGCCCGCACAGTGCTCCGTCTCGTCTCGCTGGTAACGCTCGGCGATGCATGCGTCGGTTTCTACTTCCACGTGCGCGGCATCCAGCGCAAGCCGGGTGGCTGGCGCTTGCCGATGACCAATATGATTATGGGCCCGCCCGTCTTCGCCCCCTTGCTCTTCGGCACAAGCGCCTATCTCGGGCTTGTCGCTTCTTACCTGCAGCGGGAGCAAAGCAGCGAGGGCAAAGACGATTGCGTAGGGGGTGGTTTTCTCCAGCGGTTGCTGCCCGACAAGGAGAGCCGTGAGCTTTTGTCCGAGGAGCAGGACATGCGCGAGGGGAAGTTCCAGCGCCAGGTGGCCACGGTCACGGGTGTCAGCGCGTTGCTCAGCGGATTTGAAGCTTACTACTCGCATTACAAAAACAATTTCCGGTACTGGGTGCAGTGGACGCCAGTTGCTCTTGCGCCGGTACTGGCCGGAGTCGCATTTGCTTCAGTCAAGAGCCGAAGGCTTGCTACAACGGCTTTACCGGCCGTGTCCATCCTCGCCGGAGCGGATGCCGCGGTCGGCTTCTTCTATCACGGGCGTGGAGTGTTGCGGCGTCCCGGAGGGAGCAGACGGCTGCTCTACAACGTGATGTATGGGCCGCCCATCTTTGCGCCGCTTTTGTTCGGAGCTGCAGGTATGTTGGGCGTGCTCGCCAGCCTTTTGCGCAGGAGACAAGCATGAAGCCCATGTTTCCAGCCGTTGAGGATGCGCTGCTGCCTCGCGATCCCGTAACCCAGGAACCCATTCCACCCAAACAACAGCCGGGATATTACCCGGGATTCAGCACGCTCTCCCAGCGGCGGTTCTGGGATGAGGCCACTCGCCGGGTTGTCGAAGGACGCGTGAATCACCCTCCAGTGCGCAAGTTCTTTTCTCATGCCGCGTGGGACTTCTGGATGGTCGTCTTCGAGCACCTCATTCCGCAAACTGACAGAACTCCGGACCGTCGGATCCCCTTGGTTCCAGCCCTCGATGAGCGGCTTGCAGCAAACCACACGGTGGGCTACCGCTATGAAGATATGCCGCACGATCACGTGGTCTATGAGTGGGGAATTCAGGCGATCGACGCCGAAGCCCAGTACCGCTACGGAGGAGGTTTCCTCAGCCTGTCCTCCCTCCATCGCGACGAGGTTCTGAAGGCGATTCATCAGGGAAAGCCGAAGGCTGCCGCGGAGATATGGAAGAAGATGTCGGTGACGCGATTCTGGCAGTTGATCATGGCAGATGCCATTGACGCTTACTATGCACACCCTTGGGCGTGGGACGAGATCGGCTTTGGTGGGCCGGCCTATCCTCGCGCATACACGCGGCTGGAACGGGGAGAGCCAGAGCCCTGGGAGGTCGAGCCTCGACGGTACGACTGGATTGCTCCGCTCAGCTCCGTCTCCGGCGAAGTCGATGCCTCCGGAGAGAGTACTCAGAGCCACCATGGAAGCGGAGGTTCGCATTGAAGGAGCCCATCCTCGGAGCGTTTGAAGCTCCCCAGAGCGGCAAGCACATGCTTGGCTCTCTTCAATCCATTCATCTCCCCATGCGTCGATTCAAGGACGAGGACCAGGTCGACTACGCCATCGTGGGCGTCGGCGCAGCCGGGGGAGTCCTGCTGCAACGGCTCGCTCGTGCCGGGTTCAATGTGGTCGGGCTGGAGGCTGGGCCGTTTTGGGATACGGAGCGCGATTGGGTGAGCGATGAGGCCGGGTCCCGGGAACTGTACTGGACGGAGCCCCGCGTAACCGGCGGCTGCGATCCACTCGCCCTTGGGTCCAACAACTGCGGAAAAGGAGTGGGAGGGGGCTCCGTGCATTGGGCCGCCTTCACTCCGCGGCTTCACCCCTCGGATTTTGAGGTCTACACGCGAGACGGTGTGGGTGCCGACTGGCCCATCACCTACGACGAGATCAAGCCGTACTACGAGCAGCTCGAGCTGGAAATGCCGGTGG
>Ga0207695_10000543_pt1 | contig 78567 bp, 49 predicted proteins | sample KBSC54metaG_FD_184354 | JGI IMG/M metagenome (GOLD analysis project Ga0207695, IMG submission 184354) | Corn rhizosphere microbial communities from Kellogg Biological Station, Michigan, USA - KBS C5-4 metaG (SPAdes) (version 2) | ecosystem: Host-associated > Plants > Roots > Rhizosphere > Soil...
TGGCCGCGGTGACGCCCGGCACCACCTCGCAGGCGACGCCGTGGCGACGCAGGAAGGTCAGCTCCTCGCCGCCGCGGCCGAACACGAACGGATCGCCGCCCTTCAGGCGCACCACGCGCCGCCCCTCGCGCGCATGCGCCAGCATCAACCGATGGATCTGTTCCTGCGCCATCTGGCGGCCGCCGCAACGCTTGCCCACGTCGACGCGCTCGGCATCGCGCCGCGCCATCGCGAGAATCTCCCCGCTCACCAACTGGTCGTGCAGCACCACGTCTGCCGTGTGCAGCGCGCGCAGCGCCTGCAGCGTGAGCAGGCCCGGGTGGCCCGGTCCGGCACCGACCAGCACCACCGAACCCTTGCGTGGCGGCGGCTCGTCGCCGCACAGGGCGTCGAGCAGCAACTGTTCGGCCTCCTGTTCGCGCGCGGCGCGCAGCAACGGCAGCACCGGGCCGTCGTGCAGCCAGTCATAGAAGGCGCGGCGGCCGGCGAGGTTTTCGTGCCGGCGCACGATCTGCGCACGCTGACGCTGCGCCAGCGTCACCAGCGCGCCCAGGGCGTGATCCAGCACGCGTTCCAGCGTCTCGCGCACGCGTCGCGCCAGTGCGGGTGCCGCACCCGCGGTGGAGATGGCCACCATCAACGGCGAACGATCCACCACCGCAGGCACGTGCAAGCGCGAGCACGCGGCATCGTCCACCACGTTGGCGAAGATGCGCCGCTCGCCCGCGGCGGCGGCCACCGCGGCATTCAACGCGTGGTCGTCCGTGGCGGCGATCACCAGCCACATGCCATCGAGCCATCCGGGCGCGAACTCGCCGCGCTGCCAGTGGATCGTCTCCGCCGCGGCTTGGGCGGCGAGTTCGTCGTCCAGCCGTGGCGCGCCTACCGTAACGCGCGCACCTGCATCGCAAAGTGCAGCAGCCTTGCGCCGGGCCACGCTGCCGCCACCTACCACCAGCACTGGCAGCCCATGCATATCTGCGAAAAGTGGGTACAGCTTCATCGTCGGCCTCCGGTTCGCTGCCATGCGTTCATGCCTCGCTCTCGGCGTGCGCGTCGGCGATCAGGCGCTGCAGCTCGGGGATGCACGAGCCGCAATTGCCGCCCGCGCGCAGCACGGCGGTCACACCCGCCGGCGTGTCGAGACTTTTCTCGCGGATCGCCGCGCAAATCGTGTTGCGGCCCACGCCGAAGCACGCGCACACCACCGGACCGGGGTCGCCATCCGCGTCCGGCGCCTCGCCGGCAAGCAGGCAGGCGCGGTCGGCGTCCTCCAGCTGCGCCTGGCCGAACAAGCGGGCCAGCCATCGACGCGACGGCAAGTCGGGGCGCGCGGAGAGGAACACGCAGGCTTCGAGCCGCGCGTCACGCAACAGCGCGGCGCGATAGATCCCGGTATCGGCATCCTCGTATTCCAGCCACTCCGCGTCGGCACCAGCCGCATCCAGCCAGGTTCTGGCCCAGGCGCCGCCATCCTTCGGCTGCTCGCGCTGCGCGATCTCGTAACGCCAGAACTGCTCGCCGCGAATCAGCGTCCAGTAGCTCAAGCCCGCCACCGGCAGCAGGCAGCGCGCGAACGCGAAGCCGTACCAGCGCACCGGAAACGGCTCCACACGCACCGGCGTGTGCTTGAACTCCGGCTGGCCGGAAACCGGATCGACCACCGGATTCACCAGTGCGCCGACGCGCGCATCGGAGGCGAACTGTGCGTTCCAGTGGATCGGCACGAACACGTTGCCGGTCAGGATGCCGCCGCCGTGGCGCACCCGTGCCACCATCGCTCCCCAGTTCGAGACTACCCGCGCCAGTTCGCCTTCGCGCACGCCACTGCGCAAGGCATCGTGCGGGTGCATGTCGACGAAGGGCTCGCCGAGATGGCCGGCGAGCCGTGGCGACTTGCCGGTGCGCGTCATCGTGTGCCACTGGTCGCGCACACGGCCGGTGTTGAGCACCAGCGGGTACTCGCGATCCGGCGTATGGACGGGCAGACGTCCGCAAGCGGCGACGAAGCGTGCGCGGCCATCGGCACGCGCATAACGACCATCCTCGAACAGCCGCGCCGTGCCGCTGCCGTCGTCGCGCACCGGCCACTGCACCGGTGCCAGCGCGTCATAAGCCGGCTCATCGAGCGCGGCCAGCCCGCCGAGATGCAGCAGTCGCCGCGCTGCTGGCAGGCCGTCGTCTGCAGTTTCGTGGTTGCGGAAGGCGGTGAGCCGCGCGTGCTCGACGAAGATGGCGTGCGGCCCGGCGTAGTCGAAGGCTTCGGCAAAGCCCAACCGCTTCGCCACGTCGCAGACGATGCGCCAGTCGGCCCGCGCCTCGCCCGGTGCAGGCAGGAACGGTCGCTGCCGCGAGATGCGCCGCTCCGAACTCGTCACCGTGCCGCTCTTCTCGCCCCAGCCCAGCGCCGGCAGGCGCACATGCGCATGTGCGCTGGTGTCGGTGCACTCGACGATGTCGGAGCACACCACCAGATCGCAGGCCTGCAGCGCCTGTCGCACGCGGTCGGCGTCGGGCAGGCTGACCACCGGGTTGGTGCCCATGATCCACAACGCCTTGACCCGCCCTTCCAATACCGCATCGAACAACGCCACCGCTTTCAGCCCGGGTTCGGCCGCGATGCGCGGCGACGACCAGAACGCCTGCACGATCTGCCGATGCACCGGATCGTGCAGATCCATGTGCGCCGCCAACATGTTGGCCAGGCCGCCGACTTCGCGCCCGCCCATCGCGTTCGGTTGCCCGGTGATCGAGAACGGCCCCGCGCCCGGCTTGCCGATGCGCCCGGACAGCAGGTGGCAGTTGATCAGGCTGTTGGCCTTGTCGGTGCCGCTGGTGGACTGGTTCACGCCTTGCGAGAACAGGCTGACCACGCGCTCGTGCCGCGCGAACAAGCGATAGAACGCCAGCAGGTCGGCCAGTTGCACGCCGCAGATGCGTGCAACCGCGGCCGGATCGCCGGCCTCGGCGCTGGCCACCGCCAAGGCGGCATTCAGGCCATCGGTATGCGCATCGACGAAGCCGGCATCCATCACGCCATGCTGGAACAGGAAGCTGAGCAGGCCGTTGAACAGCCAGACGTCCGTGCCCGGCTTGATCGGCAGATGCAGATCGGCCGACTCGCAGGTGGCGGTGAAGCGCGGATCGATCACCACGAGCTTCGCCCCGGCCTCCTTCGCGCGCGTGGTGCGCTGGAACACCACCGGATGGCACCACGCCGTGTTGGAGCCCACCAGCACCACCAGCTCGGCCTGCGCCAGATCCTCGTAGCAGACCGGCACCAGGTCTTCGCCGAAGGCCCGCTTGTGCGCAGCGACCGCGGAGGACATGCACAGGCGCGAATTGGTGTCGATGTTCGCCGTGCCCAGGTAACCCTTGGCCAGCTTGTTGACGACGTAGTAGTCCTCGGTGAGCAGTTGGCCCGACACGTAGAACGCCACGGCATCGGGGCCATGCTGGTCGATCGTGCGGCGGAAACCGTCGGCCACGCGATCGAGCGCTTCGTCCCAGCCGGCCCGACGATACGTGCCGTCCGGCTCGCGCACCTGCGGATGCAAGAGGCGACCGCGCAGGTCCGTCGTCTCGCCCAGCGCCGCGCCTTTCACGCACAGGCGCCCAAAGTTGGAAGCATGCGCGGGATCACCTTCGACGCTCACCGTGCCCGCGGCATCTGCCCGCGCCAACACGCCGCAGCCGACACCGCAGTACGGGCAGGTGGTGGCCACCGCTTCGCTCATGCGACGACTCCACGCTCAGCCATGGCGGGTCGCGCGCGGTTCATCGTTCCCCGCGACGGACCAGCACGTGTTCGCCATCGCGGCGTATCTGCCACGCATGCACGTGTAGCGCCGCGTCCTCCAGACACTCGCCGGTGCGCAGGTCGTAGTGCTGCTTGTGGATCGGCGAGGCCACCACCACGCGCTCGCCGAGGCTGCCCACCAGGCCACGCGACAGCACTGCTGCACCGGATTCGGGATCGACGTTGCCGACCGCGTGCAGCGTGTCGTCGGCGAGGCGGAACACCGCCACCTGTTCGCCCGCCACCAGCGCGCACACACCGGTATCGGGCACGATCTCGCCGATCCGGCACACGCGGGTCCAGTCGCCCGTCGTAGCGTTGCTGTTCATGGCTTCACTCCGTCTCGACCACGACCGGGATGCGCTCCAGCCGGCCGCGTTTTTCTTCCCGCGTGGCGGGTCGGATCTGTCCGCGCTCGGGCACGAAGGCCACGTTGTCGTCGGCCGCCTCGCTGTTGACGAAGTGGCGGAAGCGACGGCGCACCTGCGGATCGCTCACGGCCTTCTTCCACTCGCACGCGTAGCTGTCGATCACCCGCTTCATCTCCGCCTCCAGCTCGGCGGCGATGCCCAGCGTGTCGTCGATGACGACCGCGCGCAGGTAATCCATGCCGCCTTCGAGGTTGTCGCGCCACACGCTGGTGCGCTGCAGGCGATCGGCGGTGCGGATGTAGAACATCAGGAAGCGGTCGACGTAGCGGACCAGGGTTTCCGTATCGAGGTCGCCGGCCAGCAGCTCGGCGTGCCGCGGCTTCATGCCGCCGTTGCCGCACACGTAGAGGTTCCAGCCTTTTTCGGTGGCGATCACGCCGACGTCCTTGCTTTGCGCCTCGGCACATTCGCGGGTGCAACCGGAGACGGCGAACTTCAGCTTGTGCGGCGAGCGCAGGCCCTTGTAGCGGTGCTCCAGGTCGATCGCCTGGCGCACCGAATCCTGCACGCCGTAGCGGCACCAGGTGGAGCCCACGCAGGACTTCACGGTGCGCACGGACTTGCCGTAGGCATGACCGGATTCGAAGCCCGCCGCGATCAGCTCCTCCCAGATCGACGGCAACTGCTCCAGCCGCGCGCCGAACATGTCCACGCGCTGGCCGCCGGTGAGCTTGGTGTACAGGCCGTACTTGCGCGCGATCTGCCCGATCGCGATGAGCCCCTCCGGCGTCACCTCGCCGCCGGCCATGCGCGGCACCACCGAATAGCTGCCGTCCTTCTGGATGTTGGCGAGGAAGTAGTCATTGGAATCCTGCAGCGCGGCGTGCTCCTGCTGCAGCACGAACTCGTTCCAGCACGAGGCCAGGATGCTGGCGGCCACGGGCTTGCAGATGTCGCAACCCAACCCCTGCCCGTGCCGTGCCAGCAGTTCGTCGAAGCGGCGGATGCGCTCCACGCGAACCAGGTGATAAAGCTCCTGCCGCGTATGCGCGAAGTGCTCGCACAGGTGGTTGTTCACCGCCAAGCCGGCGCGCCCCAGCTCCGCCTTCATGATCTGCGTCACCAGCGGCACGCAGCCGCCGCAACTGGTACCGGCCCGCGTCGCCTGCTTCAACGCGTCGAGCGTGGTGGCGCCAGCCGCCACTGCCTCGCACAACTGCCCCTTGCTGACGTTGTTGCACGAGCACACCTGCGCCGATGCCGGCAACGCGTCCAGCGCCAGCCCCGGCTTGGCCTTGCCGTCGCCTGCAGGCAGGATCAGCGACTCGGGCGACTCCGGCAACTCCATGCCGTTGAGCATCATCTGCAGCAGCGAGCCGTACTCGGCCGCATCGCCCACCAGCACGCCGCCAAGCAGGCGCTTGCCGTCCTCCGACACGACCAGCTTCTTGTAGACCTGCCGGCGTTCGTCGCTGAACTGGTAGCTGAAGCTGCCCGGCGTGGCGCCGTGCGCGTCGCCGATGCTGGCCACGTCCACACCCATCAGCTTGAGCTTGGTGGACATGTCCGCGCCGGCGAATTCCGGCAGGTCGGGCGCCGGCCGGCGAGCCTGCAGCGCGTAGATGTGCTTGGCCACCACCCGCGCCATGTCGTAGCCCGGCGCCACCAGCCCGAACACCTTGCCGCCCCACTGCGCGCATTCGCCGATGGCGTAGACGTCGCGGTCGCGCGTGCGGCAGAAATTGTCCACCATGATGCCGCCGCGCTGGCCCACGCCCAACTCGCTCTGCCGCGCCAGCTCATCGCGCGGACGGATGCCGGCGGAGAACACGATGAGGTCGGTTTCCAGATGGCTGCCGTCGGCGAACTCCATGCGATGGCGCCGCGTTTCGCCATCGACGATGCGCTGCGTGTTGCGGCCGGTATGCACCACCAGACCCAGATCCTCGATCGCCCTGCGCAGCATCTGTCCGCCGCTGTCGTCCACCTGCACCGCCATCAGGCGCGCGGCGAATTCCACCACGTGCGTTTCCAGCCCCATGTCGCGCAACGCCTTGGCGCACTCCAGGCCAAGCAGGCCACCGCCGACCACCACGCCATGCTTCGATCGACCGCCCCACTCCGACAGCGCATCCAGGTCGTCCAGCGTGCGGTAGGTCAGGCAACCCGGGCGATCGTTGCCCGGGATCGGCGGCACGAACGGCGCGGAGCCGGTGGCGATCACCAGCTTGTCGTAAGGCAGCACGTCGCCGTCACTGGTCGTTATGCGCTTCACCGCGCGGTCGATGCCCGTCGCGCTCGTCGCCAGCTTCAGTCGTATGCCGGCCTGCTCGAAGAAGCCGGGCGCCACCAGCGACAATTCATCCATGGTCTTGCCGGAGAAAAACTCCGACAGGTGCACGCGGTCGTAGGCCGGCCGCGTCTCCTCGCCGAGCACGGTGATCTCCAGATCCGGCGGCTGCAGGGCCGCGAGCTCCTCCAGCAGCTTGTGCCCCACCATGCCGTTGCCCACCACGACAAGTCGCGTCGTCATGTCGATGACCTCCCCGTGGAATCCGTCGATAGCTCTCGCGGTTGCAGCAGCCAGTTCTGCTGCAAGGCCTCCTGGTACCGGCGCTCCTCGCTGGCTACGTGTTCGCGGCTGAAGCGCACGGCGAGCGCGCACAGCGAACCGGCGATCACGAAGCCGCCAAGCACCGTGAAGGTGTGCTGCACCGAACCGATGTATTTCTGCAGGAACCCGGCCGCAACGGCGCCGACGTTGCCGCCGGCACCGATGATGCCCGCCACGCCACCCAGCGCCTTGCGATCAACAAAAGGTACGAGCGCATAGGTCGCCCCGCATGCCATGTGCAGGCACATGCCGAAAGCCAGCATCGCCGTCACCGCCATGGCCACGCCTTGCGCGCTTGAGAACCACAGCAGCCCGATGCCTTCACAGAACATCAGCGCACACAGGAGTCGCGCCCGGGACGCCAGGCCATGCCTGCGCGCCAGTCGATCGGACGCCATGCCTCCCATCGCCCGCGCGAACAGGGCCAGCAAGCCAAACCCGCCGACGGCGAGGCCCGCGCCGCGCAGGTCCAGTCCGAAGCGATCGACGTAATACGAGGCCGCCACGCCGTGCACGAAAAGCTCGATGCCGAAGCAGCCGGCATAGGTGACGAACAGCATCCACACCCGGTAGTTGCCGGCCGCCTGGCGGAGCTTTGCCCAGCCGCCCTGCTTGCCGCGGCCTGCAGCGAAGCTTTGCGCACCCTGTCCGTGGCGATCACCTTCCGGAGTGTCCTGGGCAAATTTCCAGTACAGGACGCCCACGATCACCATCAGCACCCCGGGCAGTAGCATGACGATGCGCCAGGCGAGATGGTGCCCAACGCCTAGCGCAAGCACGCCGGCCAGCAGCAGTGGTATCGCCGCCTGCGCCGCGCCGCCGCCTGCATTGCCCCAACCGGCCGCGGTTGCATTTGCGGTGCCCACCACGTTGGGCGCAAACATCACCGACGTGTGGTACTGCGTGATCACGAAGCCTGCGCCGACCGCGCCGATCGCCAGACGTACGAGCAGGAACGATGCATAGCCCTGCACCAACATCATTCCGAACACTGGAACAGAGCCCAGCAGCAAGAGACCCGCATAGGTGCGCCGCGGACCCAGTCGGTCGCACAGCGGGCCGATCAGCAGGCGCCCGAAAATGGTCGCTGTCACGGCGGCGATGGTGATGTTGGCGACTTGGTCAGGACTGAGTCGGAACTCTTCCCGCACCAGCGGCATCAGCGGCGCCACCGCGAACCATGCGAAAAAGCACACGAAGAACGCCAGCCAACTCAGGTGGAACGCACGCATCTGGGGCGTGCGCCATTGGAACAGCTCGATCCGAGTCGCCTTGTCCGACATGGCATCTCCGCCCGTAGATGACGAATCGCCTCCTGCACCTTGTCGCGCAGCGACACATCCCTATCCGCCTGGAATGTTGCGTAGCAACACGCATGCCAGCGCAAGCGCCACCATGAAAACGGGGGATTGGCGGATTTTTTGGAGCTGACCGGGCAGCGGAGTGCACCCGCTTTGGTGCGGCTTTCTTCGGCTTGCACCATTGCCGTGCAGCCGGCACCACGCGAGAAATCGGTTGGCGCCGCCCGTCTTCGTTGTCGAATCGCCAGGCAAGACCTCGGGTATTTCCCTGCGGCATGGTGCGATCAGAGTCGGGCACGTGCGTGGGGAGGCTCTTCAGCCACTCGCGATGATGCTGACGCTGTTCCCGCCGGCCCGCCTGTGGGTGTGCAGCGAATGCCATCTCCCGTTGCAGGAGAGGCGCCCTGCAGTACTCAAAAGAGGTTTATTTCCAAACCACCGGCGTACTGGCCGTGCGACTTTGGGCGGTCTTCAACACGCCCATAGGGATGGCTGCTGCAGCTGAAATCAATCGGAACTAGGCTGATCCCAATGTCTTTACATCTGCTCCAGTTCCTTGCCCCGCGTCTCCTTGACGCAGCAGAGCACGAACACCGTCGACAGCGCCGCAGCCACCGCATAGATGCCGTAGGTGGGCGCGAGGCCGATGCCGACCAGCAGCAGCGGGAAGCTGATGGTGATGGCGAAGTTGGCGATCCACTGCGCGGCGCCGGACACCGCCAGGCTGGAACCGCGGATCTGGTTCGGGAACATCTCGCCCAGCATCACCCACATCACCGGGCCCCACGACATGTTGAAGAACACCACGTAGACGTTGGCCGCGACCAGCGCCAGCGTGCCCATCGGCGGCGGCAGCCCGAGTTTGCCGGCGGCATCCATGTGCGCATGCGCGAACGCCCAGGCCACCAGTGCCAGTGCCACCGCCATGCCCAGCGAACCGATCCACAGCAGCGGCTTGCGGCCGATCCGGTCCACCAGCGCCACGGTCACCAGGCAGGCGGCGATGCTCAGCGCACCGGACACCACGTTGATCAGCAGCGCATCGCTCTCGGAGAAGCCCACCGCCTGCCACAGCACGGCGCCGTAGTAGAACACCACGTTGATGCCCACCAGTTGCTGCAGCACCGCCAGCCCGATGCCCACCCACACGATCGGGCGAATGCGCTTCGTGGCCTTGTCCACCAGGTCGGACAGCCGGGGGCGATGCCGGTCCTGCGCCAGCGACGTGCCGATCTCGCCCAGCTTCGTGCGCGCGATCTCCTCGCCGTACAGGCGCACCAGCACGGTCTTCGCCTCCGTCTCGCGCTTGCGCATCACCAGGAAACGCGGGCTTTCCGGAATGAACAGCAGCGTGACCAGGAACAGCGCCGACGGCAGCACCTGCATCCAGAACATCCAGCGCCATGCGCTCTGCCCCAACCACAGCGCCTCGGTGGACGCGCCCGCCGCCCTGGCCAGCAGGTAATTGCTGAGGAAGGCGCAGAACAGGCCGCTGATGATGGCCACCTGCTGCATCGTGGCAAGGCGCCCGCGGTAGCGCGCCGGCGCCACCTCGGCGATGTAGGCCGGCGCGATCACACTGGCTGCACCGACTGCAAAGCCGCCGGTGAGGCGCGCGAGGACGAAGAACACCACGTCGTGTGCGGCGCCGGCGCCCAGCGCCGAGAACAGGAACAGGATCGCTGCGGCGATCAGCACCGTGCGCCGCCCCTGGTAGTCGGCCGCGCGCCCGGCGAAGAACGCGCCCACGGCGCAGCCCAGCAGCATCGAGGCCACCTCGAAGCCGATCTCGGCGGCATTGGAGTGGAAGGCCAGCTTCAGGCCGTCCACCGTACCGTTGATCACGCCGCTGTCGAAGCCGAACAGGAATCCACCCAAGGTGGCCACGCAGCTGATCTGCACGATCAGCCGCGTGTTTTCCGTCCGCTCCAGCGGTCCGGTGGCATCAAGCGTCGCACTGTACATGTCCACGAAAGGCTCCCCTCATTAGTCTGCGCGCGGGGCCCCCGTGCCCCGCCCTCTCCGCCTCGCCGCCGGCGACGCGCCCGATTACGCGCGCAGCAGGAACTGGTTGACCAGATTCTCGTAGCGCTCCTGCTTGCCGCTGCGCTGGACGGGCTCGCCATGCGCGACCGCGTGGGCACGCAAGTCTTCCATGCCCAGCCGGCCTTCGGCAAACGCGCGGCCGTCGCCCGTGTCGAAGCTGGCGTAGCGATCCGTGCGCCACTGTTCCAGCGGTGAACGGGTCAGCAGCGCATGCGCCACCTCGAGGCCGCGCGCGAAGGTGTCCATGCCGCCGATGTGGGCGATGAACAGGTCCTCGGCGTCGGTCGATTCGCGGCGCAGCTTGGCGTCGAAGTTCAGTCCACCGGGCGCCAGCCCGCCCTGGCGCAGCACCACCAGCATCGCGCCCACGGTGTCGTAGAGGTCGCTGGGGAACTGGTCGGTGTCCCAGCCGTTCTGGGCGTTGCCGCGGTTGGCGTCGATGCTGCCAAGCAGGTCGTGATCCGACGCGACCTGCAGATCGTGCTCGAAGGTGTGGCCGGACAGCGTGGCGTGGTTCGCCTCGATGTTGAGCTTGAAATCCCGCTCCAGGCCATGGGCCTTGAGGAAACCCGCGACCGTCGACGAGTCGAAGTCGTACTGGTGCTTCATCGGCTCCATCGGCTTGGGCTCGATCAGGAAGTTGCCCTTGAAGCCGATGCTGCGGCCGTAGTCGCGCGCCATCGCGAGGAAGCGCGCGAAGTGTTCCAGCTCGCGCTTCATCTGCGTGTTGTGCAGCGAGGCATAGCCTTCGCGGCCGCCCCAGAACACGTAGTTGCTGCCGCCCAGTTCCACCGTCGCCTCCAGCGCGGCCTTGATCTGCACCGCCGCGCGCGCCACCACCGCGAAGTCGGGGTTGGTGGCCGCGCCGTTCATGTAGCGCGGATGGCTGAACAGGTTGGCGGTACCCCACAGCAGCTTCATGCCGGTGGCCTGCTGGCGCTCCTTCGCCAGCGCCACCATGTGCCGCAGGTTCTGCTCGTACTGGGCCACGTCGTCGGCGTCGGGCGCCATGTCGATGTCGTGGAAGCAGTAGTACGGCGTGCCCAGCTTGGTGAAGAACTCGAAGGCGGCGTCCATGCGCGCCTCGGCGCGGGCCATCGGCGTATCGCCGGCATCCCAGGGATAGCGCCGCGTTCCCGGTCCGAACGGATCATGGCCGGCATTGCAGAAACTGTGCCAGTAGCACACCGCGAAGCGCAGGTGTTCGGCCATGGTCTTGTCGCCGATCTTCCGGCTCGCGTCGTAGTGCTTGAACGCCAGCGGGTTGTCCGATTCGCGCCCCTCGTAGGGAATGCGGCCGATGCCGCGGAAATATTCGCGCTTGCCGACGAAGGGAGTGTTCATGGAATGCGTTGCCTCTGCGGGTTGCGTCATGGGGAAAGTTCGGAAGGAGCGGCGCCGGCGAGCCGGCCATGGGCATGCTGCTCGGCCTCCAGCAGTGCGAGGAACTGCCGGTAGGGCTCCTGGTATGCGGCCACGTTCGCCGCCCGGGGTTGCGCCGCGCGCGTCGCGTCCAGCGCCACGTGCTCGCGCGCGAGCTCGGCGATGGAAACCTGGTCGCCACCGCCACGGCGCCATGCCCACAACGCCTGCAAGGCAGCACCAAAGGCGGCGCCCTCGGTTTCCGCGGGTATCTCCACCGGCAGTTCGAACACGTCGGCCAGCAGTTGCCGCCACGGCGCACTGTTCGCTCCGCCGCCGGTCAGACGGATCGTCCCGAAATCCAGGCCGGCGGTGCGCAAGGCGTCCAGGCCGTGGCGCAACGCGTAGGTCGCACCCTCCATCGCCGCGCGATAGGCATTCGCGCGGGTGAAGTTGCCCGGTGTCATGCCATGCAGGCTGGCGCGCGTGGTGGGCAGGTCGGGCGTGCGCTCGCCATTGAAGAACGGCAGCATCAGCAAGCCGTCCGCGCCCGGCGACGTGCGCTCGACCAGTGCATCGCCCTCCCCGGCCTCGAAGCCGAAGGCGGTGGCGACACGCCCCGTGGCCACGGTGCAGTTCATCGTGCACACCAGCGGCAGCCAGCCGCCGGTGGACGAACAGAACGCCGCCCAGAGCCCCTCCGCATCCACCACCGGGCGATCGGCGCTGGCGAACAGCGTGCCCGAGGTGCCCAGGCTCACGCTGAGCACGCCCGGCTGCACGTTGCCGGTGCCGATCGCCGCCATCATGTTGTCGCCGCCGCCGGCCGAAACGCGCACCGCGTGCGGCAGGCCCAGTTCATCGGCGATGGCGGGTGCGATGGGCGCACTGAAATGCGCGTCGACCAGCGCCGGCAGGCAGCGCGACAGGTCGCGCTCCGCATCGGTGGCCGCGAGCATCGCCGGGGACCAGCAGCGCCTGCGCACGTCCAGCCAGCCGGTGCCCGAGGCGTCGCCGCATTCCATCCAGCGTTCGCCGGTGAGCCAGGCATTGATGTAGTCGTGCGGCAGCAGGATGCCCGCGAGCCGGCGATAGACGTCCGGACGATGCTTGCGCGTCCACGGCAGCTTGGAAGCCGTGTAGCCCGCCAGGACGGGATTGCCCGCCAGCGCGATGCACTGCCGGTAACCGCCTGCCGCGGCCATGATCTCGTCGCACTCGCGCCAGCTGCTGGTGTCGCACCACAGCTTGGCCGGCGCCAGCACCTCGCCCGCCGCGTCCAGCGGGACGAAACCGTGCTGCTGGCCGGAGACCCCGATCGCCACGACGCGTGCACGCAGGGCGGCATCGAGATCCGCGAAACATTGCCGGACCGCCTCAAGCCACCATTGGGGATGCTGCTCGCGGCTGCCGTCGGGCCCTTCGACCAGTGCCAGCGGCTGGCCGCGAACCGCAAGCATGTGGCGACGATCGGCGTCGTAGGCGAGCAGCTTGACACTCTGGGTGCCGATGTCGAGGCCGACGACAACGCTCATGCAGCTGCCCGCCTGCGGCCCTCTGCGGCGTCACTGCTGGCCGGTGCGGCATTCCTCGTCGAATCTTTCAAGACACCTACCCTTTTCAGGAATCCGGATACAGGCCAGTCGCCGTCGTGTCGCAGTCGGCGGCCACTCGTCGCACAACCCGTGGCGGCGCGACAGGCGGCCGGGTCCGCGCCGATCGCGCTGCGCCTCGCTTGAGATGCTGCGTTCGGCGTTGCGGCGCCGCAATTGCGAAATCCGTCATCGCGCAGGTCATTTTCCGTGCCGCAATGCCGCATGTACGCGGCCGACCCAGCAGGTATCGTCGATCCAATCCGGTAGATGCCGTCGCAGCAGATCGTGGTATCCATGCCATCACCTCACCGCATCGCCCTGCTCTTCAACGCGAACAAGGTCTATGACCGTCACGTCCTCACGGGCATCGGGCAATACCTGACGTCCACGCGCGTGGAGTGGGACCTGTTCATGGAAGAGGATTTCCGCTGCCGTACCGTGGGCATCCACCACTGGCGCGGCGACGGCATCATCGCGGACTTCGACGACCCCATCGTCGGCGAGACGCTGTGCGGCCTGCCCTTGCCGGTGGTCGCGGTGGGCGGTTCCTACGCCGACCCGGCGAACTATCCGGAAGGCATTCCCTACGTGGCCACGGACAACGCCAAGCTCGTTCGCCTGGCCTACGACCACCTCATCGACCAGGGGCTGCAGCGCTTCGCCTTCTACGGCTTGCCGCCCACGCCGGGCAACCGCTGGGCGATGGAACGCGAGCAGGCGTTCCTCGGCATGACCCGCGCGGACAACCTCGAAGGCCAGGTGTTCCGCGGCTCGCCCACCAGTGCGGGCGGTTGGGGCATCGCCCAGGAAGCGATCGTGGACTGGGTGCGTTCGCTGCCCAAGCCCATCGGCATCATCGCGGTCACCGACGCGCGCGCGCGCCACCTGCTGCAGGCCTGCATCGTGGCCGACGTGCCCGTACCGGCCGAGATCGCGGTGGTGGGCATCGACAACGACCCCATCGCGCAACTGCTCAGCCGCATTCCGCTGACGTCGGTGATCCAGGGCGCCGAGGAAATGGGCCATACCGCAGCCCGGCTGCTGCACCAGATGCTGCACGGCGGACGGCTCGCCGAGCAACGCATCATCGTGCCGCCCAAGGGCATCAACGTGCAGGCAAGCAGCCGGCACGAACCGATGAGCAACCAGCACGTGATGCGGGCGCAGCACTACATCCGTCAATACGCCTGCCTCGGCATCAAGACCGACCAGGTCGCCGACTATGTCGGCGTGTCGCGCACCCTACTGGAGGAGCACTTCAAGCGCGAACTCAAGCTGACCGTCCACCAGGCCATCCTGCGCCACAAGCTGCAGACCGCGCAGCGGATGCTGGTCGACACCACCGTGCCGCTGGCCGACGTGGCCGTGCGCAGCGGCTTCACTTCGCTGCAGTACATGTATGCGGTGTTCCGCCGCGAGCTCGGCTGCACGCCGCGCCAGTACGCCGAAGGGCTGCAAGGTGGCGAAGGGGCTCCCCGCGATGCGGAGGGGCTGGCCGCGGTGGACGACACGGCATGACAGCGGCATGCCGACTAGCCAGCCGCGCGACACGTACCGCCGCGCCGTCCCACATCGGCCGAAGCCGCAGCCGACATCACATCGTTAACCGCGCGCGGCTATTAGTCCGCCAGCAGGCAGTGCCTCGTGCCGAGGACGGTAGTGAGTGTCCCGATGCGGCTGGCGCGTTCCGGGGCGAAGCAAGGCCTCGTCGCCATCAGCTTGAGCAGCTCGAGAGTCACTGTCATTGACATGCACTTCTTGCACCTCTTGCATTTCGCACGAAATTGTATATGATATCTATCATATGAAACGAACCACCTCCCGATCCAAGGAAGCCACGCACGAACGCATCGTCGAAACTGCGGCACGGGCCATTCGTCGCAACGGTTACGACGGCAACAGCGTCGCCGACATCATGAAAGAGGCTGGCCTCACACACGGAGGCTTCTACGCGCACTTCGCTTCGCGCGAAGCGATGCTTGCCGAGGCAGCGGATCACGCCGGGGCCGAGGCTGTCGCCACGTCGGCGCGCATCGCTGCCACTGCGCCACCGGAGCAAGGGCTGCAGTGGCTGCTGCGCGCCTATTTGTCAAGGGAGCACTGCAATAACCCGGAGATCGGCTGCCCTGTTGCCGCTCTCGGCTCGGAAATGTCGCGTCAGGCACCGGAGGTGCGGCGCGCGGCTACACGTCGCATCAAGGAAATGATCGATGTTGTTGCCCGTCAATCTCCTGACTGGGGACATCCTGGTGCGCACGAGCGAGCACTGGTCACTGCTGCCACGATGGTTGGCGCATTGATCATGGCCCGCGCTGTCGACGACCCCAAGCTTTCCGACGCACTGCTCAAGGCAGCGTTGAAAGAACTTACCTCCGCTTGCACCTGAATGCGTACATCTGTGCAGGCGTTTTCTTGAACATGAATATGATGTCCATCATATTCAAATCGCATAACGAGCTATGCGACTGCCCACGTCCAACAGCAACTGCATCTCCTTCACCGCTACATGTTTGCGACCACACACTGAAGAGCTTTCCCATGAGATCCAAGAAATCCACTGCACTTGTCACGGGGGCATCCTCTGGCATCGGAAAAGCCACGGCAGAGCGACTCGCAACCGCGGGCTACACGGTTTATGGCACCAGCAGACGTGGAGCACAGGCGAACCAGCAACCCTTTGCCATGTTGTCGCTCGATGTAACCCGTAACGAGTCAGTCGAAGCCGTGGTCAAAGAAGTGATTCGATTGGAAGGCCATATCGATCTTCTGGTGAATAACGCCGGCTTCGGCGTCGCTCCGGCCGGCGCGGAAGAAAGTTCGATCGAACAGGCGCAAGCGATCTTCGATACGAACTTCTTCGGAATGGTCCGAATGACTCGTGCAGTCGTACCCCATATGCGACGTCAAGGGGCTGGCCGGGTCATCAACATCGGCTCCATATTTGGTTTCCTGCCCATGCCGTATATGGCCCTTTACGTCGCAACCAAACACGCGATCGAAGGTTATTCGGAATCCCTCGACCATGAACTGCGCACAAGAGGCATCCGGGTCTCGGTCATCGAACCGGCAAACACAAGCACGCAGTTCGACGCAAACGCCCTGGAGCCAGATTCGCAGCTTGAGGAGTACCGAGAGATTCGCGCGGCCTTGGCAAAAAAGATGAAGGAGCTTGTCGAGGCCGGGGATAGGCCTGGTGTCGTAGCCGACGCCGTGCTGCGAGCCGCCCTCGCGACCAACCCGAAGCTCCGATACGCGGCCGGCGGGCGCGCACGCGGCCTGCGACTCCTTCGCCGATTTGCGCCGCCTGGTCTGGTGGATGCAGGGATTCGAAGAGATCTGCGGCTCGATGCGGCACTGGCAAGGAAAACATCATGAAAGCATTCATCACTGATCGATACAGCAAAAAGGACCCGATGCGGCTCGACGAAATGCCGCTGCCTGAGCTACGGAACGATGATGTGCTGATCGAGGTCCGTGCTGCAGGCATGAACCTGCTGGATTCCAAGATCAAAAGCGGCGAATTCAAACTGATCCTGCCCTACCGCACGCCGCTTGTACTGGGCCATGACGTGGCCGGGATCGTGACTCGAGTTGGATCGCGGGTCCGGCAGTTCAAAGTGGGCGACGAAGTCTATTCGCGGCCATCCGATCACCGCATCGGCACGTTTGCGGAGTTCATTGCCGTGAATGAAAACGATGTCGCGCCCAAACCCAAGAACATCACCATGGAAGAAGCGGCATCGATTCCGCTGGTCGGCCTGACGGCCTGGCAGGCATTGGTTGAAAAAGCTCGCCTGAAGAAGGGAGAGAAGGTTTTCATCCAAGCGGGGTCGGGCGGTGTCGGCAGCTTTGCCATTCAGTTGGCCAAGCATATCGGGGCCACGACAGCTACCACCACGAGTGGTGCCAACATCGATTGGGTGAAGAGCCTCGGCGCGGACGTCGTCATCGATTACAAGAAGGACGATTTCGGGAAAGTACTGCAGAACTACGATGTGATCCTGCATAGCCAGGATGCGGCGGTGCTGGAGAAGTCCCTGCGCGTGCTGAAGCCTGGTGGGACACTCATCTCCATCTCCGGCCCTCCCGATCCCGCATTCGCAAAAGGAATCGGCGCGCCGTGGTTCGTGAGCCTCATTATCCGTCTGCTGAGTTACGGAGTCAGGAAAAAAGCGACCCGTCGTGACCAGAGGTATTCGTTCCTCTTCATGCGCGCCGACGGACACCAGTTGCGCGAGATCACTCGGCTCATCGAGGCCGGCGCCATTCGCCCCGTCATTGATCGCGTCTTTCCATTCGAGTCCACCAACGAGGCTCTGGCCTACGTCGAGACAGGCCGAGCCAAGGGCAAAGTCGTCGTCAAGGTCAAGTGAGCCCATCCCCACTGCTGGAGTTTCCCATGAAGATTGAGAATGCTGTTGCCCTTGTCACCGGAGCCAATCGCGGCATTGGCTTGGCATTCACCCGCGAGCTGCTCGCCCGCGGTGCCCGCAAGGTCTATGCCGGTGTACGCGATCCGGCAATGGTAATGCCATCCGATGTTCAGCCCCTGCGACTCGACGTCACCAAGCCAGGTGACGTGGCTGCCGCCGCAGAGCTGGCGTCGGATGTGACGCTCGTAATCAACAACGCCGGCATCGCACAGCCGGGCGGCTTTCTTGTCCCGGACAGCGAGGACGTCGCGCGACGCATCTTCGAAACCAATTTTTTCGCCATGTTGCGCATGAGCAAGGCTTTTGCGCCGATTCTCCAAGCCAACGGCGGCGGCGCGTTGCTCAACGTGTTGTCAGTCGCCTCATGGGTGAACGGTGGTGAGCTGGCCGCGTACTCGGCGAGCAAGTCAGCCGCCTGGTCGCTTACCAATGCCCTGCGCAACGAACTGGCGGCGCAGAAGACGCAGGTGCTGGCACTGCACATGGGCTACGTCGATACCGATCTCACGCATGGATTCGATGTCCCGAAGTCCAGCCCGGAAGAGATTGTCAGACGTGCACTCAACGGACTCGAATCAGGCATGGATGAGGTACTGGCCGACGAGATTACCCTGCAAGTAAAGCAGGGAATGACGGCAGCCAGGCCCAGCTACTTACCGCAGGCGTCCTGAGGATGATGTTCGATGGTCCGCTCCGCCCTTCGCCAACGTCGAACTCTCAAACAGTCCGCACTCACTCAGCGACTGAGGTTTCCCCACGAATGATCTAGACGGTTCAACCGCCTGGCGTCTTCAGGAGGCGACAAGAGGCGTGCACATGGCGAACTGGTCGGTGCACAGCCAGTGGCCCGTGATCGTGGCCGACTGGTCGAGTCATCGAGCGCGGCAACTTGCCGTACATCAGGCTTTCAACCTTCATGCGCATCACCGTTCGACCCAGCGCAGCGTGATGCAGTCAAAAAAGCCATCGGCACGCGGGGGGACGCATGTGCCGATGGGAACCGGCGTGCGCGGGGACGACGCACAAACCGACGGAAACGCTGGCATGGCATGTCGAACCGATTGCAGCGGACTTCGTGGAAGCCCGCTTGCTTGAACGGATCGTGAAATGGCGTCGCCGAGGCGACAATTGCGAAATCAGCAGCCGACGCTAACGTTTCTTCGTATGCGTTCGCACATCCCGCCTCGCTGGCGTGTGCTTGCTGCTAGCGTTCGGTGGCCCCTTCGACAGGACATTCCATGTCGTTCTTCCCGCACGCCAGGGTTCCACGCAGAGTGCATCCCTCCCTGCTTCGTGGATGTCTGCTTTCCGCATGCGTCATGGCCGGCTCGTCGGCATGGGCCGCACAGCCCGGCAGCCAATCCGATGCTCCCACTGCGAAGACACTCAGCCCGGCGCAGATGGATCAGGCCTGGCAGCGCGCCACGGCGCGCTACGCACCCGAGCGCAATGCACTGTTGGCCGAAGTCGCACAAGGCGATGCCATCGGGCCGTTTCGTCCCGACTGGATCTCCCTCGCGCAATACCAGGCACCGGCCTGGTTCGGTGCCGCGAAGTTCGGCATCTTCATCCACTGGGGCGTCTACGCCGTGCCGGCGTTCGCGAACGAGTGGTACCCGCGCAACATGTACGACGGCACGACGCGCGAGCACGCCCACCAGCTCGACACCCATGGCCCGTTGACGCATCGCGGCTACAAGGACTTCATCGCCGGCTTCAAGGCACGGCACTGGGATCCTGCGGCGTGGGCCCGATTGTTCAAGCAGGCCGGCGCGCGCTATGTCGTGCAGGTGGCCGAGCATTCGGATGGCTTCGCCATGTACGACTCGCGGCTGTCGCGCTGGACCGCCGCGCAGATGGGGCCGAAGCGCGACGTGGTGGCGGCGCTGGAACGAGCCGTGCGTGCCGAAGGCCTGCGCTTTGGCCTGTCCTCGCACCGCGCCGAGCACGACTGGTTCTTCGATCACGGCCGCGAGCTCGCCTCCGACGTGAACGATCCAGCCGATGCCGACTTCTACGGCCCCGCCGTGCCGCACTTCGTGCAGGATGGCGACCAGGACCTGCAGCAGGATTGGACCTACGTTTCGCCCACTTACGTGGACGACTGGCTGGCACGCACGGCCGAACTGGAAGCCTATTACCGACCCGACCTGATCTATCTCGACTGGTGGGTGGGCCACCCTGCATTCCGCGGCGCGCTGGCCGAGTTCCTCGCCTACTACTACAACCGCGGTGCGCAACGCGACGGCGTGGTACTCAACTACAAGTTGCATGCGCTGCCCGCCGGCAGTGCCGTCCTCGACGTGGAGCGCGGCCAGCTGGGCGATATCCGCCCCACGCCGTGGCAGACCGACACCACCATCAGCAACAGCTCCTGGGGCTACGTGGAGTCCGACAGCTACCGTTCGACCACCTCGATCATCCAGCTGCTGGCCGACGTGGTGAGCAAGAACGGCAACCTGCTGCTGGATGTCGGCCCGCGGCCGGACGGAACCATCGTCCCGCAGGAACAGGCCGTGCTGCTGGAAATCGGCCGATGGCTGGCAACCAATGGAGCGGCGATCTACGGCAGCCATCCGTGGCGCGTGTCCGGCGAAGGCCCCACCGCGCCGACCACCGGCGCCTTCAAGGAACAACTGGCCAGGCCCTGGACCGCCGACGATTTCCGCTTCACCCGCAACAAGGACCTGCTGTACGCCATCGAATTCGGCTGGCCAGCCGACGGCACGGTGACCATCCGCAGCATCAAGCCGACCGATCGCGTGCAGGACGTGCGCCTGCTGGGTTCGTCCACGCCGGTGCGCTGGCAAAGCACCGGACAAGGGTTGGTGCTCCATGTCGGTTCGCGTCCCGCCGGCCCTGCGGCCTTCGTCTACGCCATCCGTACCGCCACGGACACGCCATGAAGAAACCCACCGACCACCTCGACGCGGCAAGCGATGGCACGCTCCCGACCACCGCCGTCGCGCCGAACCTTGCGCGCAGAAATCTGTTCAAGGCCATGGCGACGGGTGCGATCGCCGCACCACTGGCGCGGATGGCGAAAGCCGATCCCGGCCAGCGATGCGCCGACTCCGGTCCGCACTGGGACAAAGGCATCGAGGGCCAGCGCATGGCCGATCTCGGCGACGGCAGTTACCGCAACCCCATCGTGTCCGGCGATCACCCCGATCCCGCCGTGCTCAAGGACGGCGACGACTACTACATGACGTTCACGCCCTTCGCCGCTTCGCCGGGGCTGGCGATCTGGCACTCGACCGACCTGGTCGGCTGGACACCGATCGCGACCGCCCTGCACAAACCGATGGGCAACGTCTTCGCGGTCAATCTCTGCAAACACGGCAACCGCTACTACATCTACCTGCCGGCGCAACGGCCCGGCGGCGACTGGTCGATCTTCGCGATCGCGGCGGAACGCATCACCGGCCCGTGGAGTGAGCCGGTCGACCTCGGCATCCCCGGCTGCATCGACCCCGCGCACGTGGTCGGCGAGGACGGCAGGCGCTACCTGTTCGTCAACGGCATCCGCATGATCCGCCTGCGCGACGACGGCCTGGCCACCGACGGACAACTCGTGCATGCCTACACGCCATGGCAGTACCCGCAGGACTGGATCGTCGAGGACTTCGCGCCGGAAGGGCCGAAACTTCTGCGCCGCAACGACTGGTTCTACCTGGTCAGCGCCGTGGGCGGCACGGCCGGCCCGCCCACCAGCCACATGGTGATCGTGGCGCGCTCGCGCTCGGTGCATGGGCCGTGGGAGAACTGCCCGCACAACCCCATCGTGCGCACGCAGTCGGCCGCCGAACCGTGGTGGTCGCGCGGCCACGCCACCTTCGTCGAGGGGCCGGCCGGCGACTGGTGGATGGTCTACCACGGCTACGAAAACGGCTTCCGCACGCTGGGCCGTCAGACCCTGCTGGAACCGATGGCGTGGACGGCGGACGGCTGGCCGGTGGCCACCGGAGGCGATCTGTCGAGGCCGCTGCGCAAACCCTCGGGCGGCAAGGCAAGCCCGGTCGGCTTCGCGTTGTCGGACGACTTTTCCAGCGACAGGTTCGGCATCCAGTGGTCCTTTCACGATCCGCGCCCGGACGAAATGCGGCGGGTTCGCCGTGCCGGCGGCGGCATGGAGCTGGCCGGTGCAGGCACGTCGCCGGCGGACAGTTCGCCGATGGTCTGCGGCGTGGGCGACCGTGCCTACGTGGCGGAGCTCACGCTGGAGCCGTCCGCGGATGCCGAGGCGGGACTGCTGCTGTTCTACAACCACAAGGCCTTCGTGGGCGTCGGCTTCACGCCGGACACGATCAAGACGTTCGAATACGCGCAGGAGCTGGACTGGGCCCGCATCCGGCGGCCGAACCGCCGCGTGCGCGTGCGCCTCACCAACGACCACAACGTGGTGACGTTCGAGTACTCGCACGACGACGGCCGCAGCTGGCAATTGCACACCTTGCGCATGGAAGTGTCCGGCATCCACCACAACGTGTTCGGCGATTTCCTGAGCCTGAAACTCGGCATCTACTGCGCCGGCAAGGGGACGGCACGACTGGGCGACTTCCGCTATCGCGCGATCGAGGGCAATCCGCTGGCGTGATGCCGCGGGGCGCGACGCGCGCACCACCGGTGAGCACGGGTGGCGCCGGCGTGCGGCGCACCGCCCGGTCCGCTCAGGCCGCTTCGGCCGTGCCCGCGTGGCGACCGGTGTCGCCGCGCCAGCCGGCCAGCATCTCCTGCATCGCCCGACGCGCCGCTTCCGGCTGGCGGCGGCGGATCGCGCCCAGCAGTTTCCGGCGCCGCGGCAGCGCAAGCCGGACATCGCCAGCGGTGTACACGGCGGATGCGCGGCAAGCGGGCAGCGCGTTCCCAATCACCGCGAACATGGAGATCCTCGGCTCGTTGCCGGTGGCGTGCAAACGCCTCGCGGAAGGCCAACCCCATGCAGGCCCCGGGAGCAGGATCGGCTTCTGCAGTCATCGCATCGCATGCGGCCTTGATGCGTCCCAGCTGTCCGTCGTCGCGACGCCGCGCGGCGGTGACAGCGTTGGCGAGTCCTATGGCCTCGCGCATCTCCAGCAGTTTCCCGACGAAATCCCCTGCGGGCAGCGAGGTACGGCGCCAGGCCAGCACGTCGGCGTCGAACTTATCCCAGTGCCTGGCGTCACGTACGCAAGCACCAGTCCGCTCGGGCGATTCGGTCAGGCCCTCGGCGGTACCTTCATCGCCCCTTGCTGCAAGGTGCGGCGTACCTTCATGCGCCCGACCAGCACCTCCTCGCGCGGCAGTTGCCCGCCGGCGGCAATCCTGTCGCTGACGAGCAGGCACCCAAGCTCCCGCACCATCTGTTGGTGCAAGTTGCACACGACAATCGACCTGATCATGGCGCCCCCCGGAGCTGGCGGATCAGGGGTGGTGAGTGACAGGCGCGCCATCGGCTGCCCGCCCCATCAGGCAACGGTCGCAGCCGGGAGCTGGTCGGCCTTTGATCGGCCCGCCTGCAAATCCGTCTGCGCGATCCATGTTCCCGCTGCCATTTATCACTGAAACGACCGCCGAATCCGGCCCACTCCAAGCCGGTGCTCCCTGAAGTTTCAGTTGATGGGCGGCATCATCCCAAGTCAGCCTGGTGAGCGAGTATTTGCCCTGCTCGTAGCCGTAGGACTTCCCGTCGTCCCGGAAGAGCGTAAAGCTGCCATCCGCGCCCGGATATACCTTTACCGACACGATCCGCTGCGTTTGCCCGGCGCTGCCGTCGTCCGGCCCCATCGGCACGATGCTCCCCGCCTTCACAAACAGCGGTAGCGTGTCGATGGGCGCATCCACCTCGACCGTCTGCCCGCCGTGCAAGCGCCGGTTCGTCCAGTAGTTGTACCAATCGCAACCCGCTGGCAGATACACGGCTCGATGGGTGGCGCCCTGCGTCGTGACCGGAGCCACCAGGAAGGCCGGCCCGTACATGTATTCATCAGGGATGTCCGCAACCTTCGGATCGTTCGGGAAATCCATGAACAGCGCGCGCATGTACGGCGCGCCGATCTGGTAGCTGCGGTAGGCCGCCGAATACGTGTACGGCAGCAACTGGTAGCGAAGCCTCAGGTATTTCGCCAGGATCGGTTCGGCTTGCTTGCCGTAGGACCATATTTCGTTGTGCTTCCGTTCCCCGTGGGCACGCATCACCGGCTGGAACACGCCCCATTCGAACCAGCGCACGAACAGTTCGGGATAGTCCTCGTAGTTTCCGATCGTGTCGCGCGCGTCGGAACCGTCGATCAGGGGCTTGTGTGCCGCATGGTAGTCGGCCGGGATGAGCGGCGAGAAAAAGCCCGCGATATCGGTATCCCAATAAGGCATGCCGGAGGCGGCAAAGTTGAGGCCTGCGGGAATGGATCGCTTGAGCATGTCCCAAGTCGCGAAAATATCGCTTGACCAGAAGACGGTGCCGTTGCGTTGCGCCCCGAGGTAGGCCGCGCGCGCCAGGATCATCAGCCGTCGGCTGGTCCCGAAATCGCGCCGGAATCCTTCGTATACCGAAGCGGTATGAAACAACGGATACACGTTGTAGTAGTGCGTGCCCGAGCCGATCCAGAACACGTCGTTCGCCGGATCGATGTCCGGCTCCGTTTCGTCGAGCCACACATCGTCGAAGCCATACCGCTCTATGTAGCGATCACGGATTTCCCGCCAGAACCAATTCGCCGCATCGGGATTCGTCGTGTCGATATTCGGTCCGATGACCGCCTTGAAGCCGCCCGGGTCCGGCACGCCGTTCCGCGTATGCACCAGCCAGCCTTTGCGGGCGAGCAAGTCATAGAACAGCGATCCCTTCGAAAAATGCGGCCACACGCTGAGCAGCGTGTCCACACCCATCGCATGCAAGCGGCGATTCATGGCGGCGGGATCCGGCCAGCGCTTTGGGTCCAGATCCAGGTTTCCCTGCCTGGTCATGTTGAGGAAATCGACCACCAGCACGCCCAGCGGCAGATTCTTCCGGCGGTACTCATCGGCTACGGCAAGGATCTGCGCCTGCGTCGCGTAGATCGCCTTGCTCTGAATATATCCGTAGGTACTCCTGGGCAGCAGGTGGGTCACGCCCGTCAACAGGCGGTAGCCTTCGTAGATCTCGTCGGCGCTGTTTCCCGCGATGACGAAATAGGAGACGCGATTGCCCACCTGCGACGACCAGGCGTTCTGGCTGTTGAAGCCGAGTTGTACGGTTGTTTTCGATGGGTTGTCCCAAATCAGGCCGTAGCCCAAGCTCGACACCATGAAGGGAACGCAGACATTTTCGCCGCCCAGCGCGGAATAATCGTGCCAGCAACGAATCTCGTGGTCGCGCAGGTCCAGCCATCCCTTCTGCTGCTGTCCGAGCCCGTAGTAGTGTTCATTGGCGGGCGAATCGAATGTGGCGGCGACTCGAAAGCCCTTTGCGCCAGCGTCCGCCTGCGCGACCTCCGGCTGTTCGGGTGCCATGGTCCACGTGCGCATGCGCAACAGCGTCTTGCCCTCGGCGTTGGTGATCCGCAGCGCGTCGTTGAACGTAGTTCGGTCATTCCATCCCCCGAAGTACTTTTCGCGCAGTTGCTGGTTCAGCGCGTCCAGAGGCATGCGCTGCGGGAGTTCGTCAGGCGCAAGGTCCCCGGGCGCCACTCGCACGATCATTTTCGCCGAACGAAAAACGTCGTCGCCTGCCGCATCGCGCGTATGCGTCCATCCCTTGGCCGAGGGTCTGGCAAGAATCCCGTATCCCGGCGGACTCACCGCGGCCGCCCGATCCACGCTCAGCGTTACCCGCAAGATGTTTGGCGCATAGGGTTCGAGTGAAATGGTTCTTCCGTTCCTCTGAAGGACGAGAGGGGCATCCTGGGCCACCGCCGTACCCTTCAGCGACACGCCCAGGAGCAACGCGCAGAGTCCGACGGAGAACAGATTCTTCATCATGCAATACCCCACCTGTCGTTCCCGAACACCCACCGCGTGACGGCGGAGATCCAGTTCACCGCGCTGCCGGGAGCGTCGGCCTGGGGAAGCCGGTGCCGAACGGATCGCGCGTGCACCGCGCGGTCGGCAGATGGCGCGTGCACGCACCAGCGCCTGGCGATGCCTCAACGTACCGGCCTCATGGACAGGAGCGCGCATCCATGCGCCGGCAGGTCGAGGGACAGGCGCGTGGACGTCTTCCGCGGCTGGCCGCTCCAGAGGTCGTGAGCATCGTAGCTGCCGGAAGCCAGGCCGAGCTCGCCCCATGGCGCATGCAGTGAGACGGGCTTGTCGTCCAGATTGAAGATCGCCACGTAGCGCTCGCCATCGCGCCGGCCGGACGCCACCCAGACGCGCACGTGATCGAACCCTTTCGGCAGGCGATTGACCGGATGATTGTCCCGGCTGTCCTGGTCGACGGCGATCACGTCCTTGTTGGTGATCAGTGCACGCGTGGCGTCGTCCAATCGGGTCAGGTTGGCGCCGAGGATAAGCGGCGAGCGCGCGATGGCTTGCAAGGTCAGCAGTGTGCGCTGCTCGTCCATGGTCAGGCGCGAACGGCGCGCCGGGCCGAAGCCGGGATGTGGTGCGAGCGTGCCGATCGGCAGCATGTCGGCATCCGGCCAATGGCCGTCGCGAGCCTGACCCGCCCATAGCGGCAGGCGTTCGAAGAGGTTGCTGATGCCCGACGGGAAAGTATCGGTGGGGTGGTCATGCACAAACGACCAGCCGTCCCAGATATCGTTGGTAATCCGCCACATCTGACCGTACCGGCGAATCTCCGCGGCGTGCGACAACTGGGTCGGGCCAGGCGACAGGCTGAGCACGATCGGCCGACCGGTCTTGCGGATTGCCCTGGCAATCTGCCGGATCTCGCTGATCTTGTAGGGGTGGTCGGCGATGCAGTCGACCTTGAGGAAATCCACGCCCCAGCGCGCGTACTTGGCCAGCATGGCGTCGTAATAGGCCTGCCCGGCAGGCGTGTCGCGCACGCCATAGTTGCTGTCGTCCCAGGGGCAGGTGTCTGCGACATCGGCGACATCTTTCGCATGGAAGGCAGAGCCGGCGACCGGCAGATTCGCCGCAACCGCCTGTTTGGGAATGCCGCGCACGATGTGGATGCCGAACTTCAATCCTTGTGCATGCACCCAATCGGCCAGCGGTTTGAAGCCCTGCCCATGGGCGGCGGAGGGAAAGCGGTCGAGCGCGGGGACCAGCAGGCCGTGTGCATCCATGGCGTAGTCGCGGGTCTGCAACTTGTCGCCGTACGGATTGCGCATGTACCAGCCTTGGTCGATGACGACGTAAGTCCAGCCGTAGCCGCGCAATCCGGCCAGAACGCTGGCGTTCGCCTTGAAATCGGCCTCGTCGATGGTGAATCCGAACGAATCCCAGCTGTTCCAGCCCATCGGTGGGGTGGGGCTGGCTTCCTTCGCCGCTGCCATGCCGGCCATCGCCAGCATGAGAATCAGCAGCAGCACGATTCGCGTGCGTTTGCGCATCGGGTTTGCTCCAGTCAAGTGCGTGGCTCCTTCACGTGCGTAAAGGAGCCAGGCGTTGCGGTACGAAGCCCTGGCGTCAGTTGACGGACGTTCCGTAGATGACCCCGCGGCCGCTGTTCGTGCCCAGGTACACCGTGCCGAAGCTGCGCGGGTCGCCGACCACGCGCGACACGCCGCCCCACTGGTGTTGCGCGTCGTTGATCTGCACCCAGCTGGCGCCAACGTCGGTGGAGCGGAACAGGCCGGTCACGCCGTTCACCGTGCCGGCCAGGTAGATGGTCGGGTAATACTTGCCCACGGCCGCCTTGCCGAAACCGATCGAGTTGGCGGCACTTACCGTGGACGCATCCACCTGGCTCCAACTCCAGCCGGAACTCTGGCTGCGATACAGGCCGGTGGGCGTGGCGAGCCATACATCACCCTGCACGCCGGTGACGGCGACGGCCTGGCTGGTTTGCCACGAGGGCACCACGGGCAGGCCCGAGGTGGTCGACGCGTACCAGTCGATGCCCTTGTCGGAGCTGCTGAAGAAGGTGCCCGTCGCCGGACTCCATGCGTAGAACAGGTTGCCGTTCATGCCGTCGGACAACACCTGGGCGCCGACCGGCAGGCTGGCCATGCCGCTGGCAGCAGGATAGGCAAGCGTGTGCCAGCTGCTGCCGTGGTCTGTGGAGGCCACCGGCGCCACGTCCGATGGCGCCCATACCATGGTGCTGGCGTCGGCAGAGATCGCCACCGTGCCGCCGCCCTTGGTGGAGCCTGCCTGGTTGGCGAATGGCGTCCAGCTTTTGCCGCCATCGCTGGACACGGCTCCGAACACGTTGTTGCCGCCCGTGCCCACGCGCACGATCGTCGACGGCGCGCCCTTGGCGAAGTCCAGTCCTGTCCCGTTGCCGCAGACCGGGTTGGTGACCTTCGTGGCCGGCGCCACATCGAGGTCGGCATGCACGAAACCGCAGACGTCACCCAGCGCGCTGATCAGGTGCGCGCCCGCGGTAGGCGAAAGCAATCCCAACACTGCCGTTTCCTCGATGCCATTGGCGCCCACGCTCCAGTGGGTGGGCTTGCCGGCGTCTGCGGCGGTGAGGTCGTCGGTGGTCCAGATGCCGCCGCCCCAGCCGTACATCGCATGTCCTGAATCGAAGGGGTCGATGACCACCTCACCCCAATTGCCGAACGGCGCCTGGGCCTGGCCCGACGACACCATCCACGGCGACAGGCTGGAGTCGCGTACTGCATTGCTGCCCACGTCCTCCCAAGTGGAGCCGCCATCGGTGCTGCGGTACATCGTGTCGTCCGGCCACCAGTGATCCATGGTCATCACCACGAGGGTGCCGGGCCGGGCCGGATCCACCGCCAAGCCGCTGAAACCGGAGGGGTAGTTGTACGGATCCGACGGCGTGATGTTTTGCCAGGTGCCCAGGCCGATGCTGTACTTCCAGACCTGTCCCGCCGTCATGCCGTTGGGTCCGACCGCGTTGCCGTACGTGATGTACAGATTGCCGTCGGGACCGATCAATCCGCGCTGCGGCATCGGTCCGGTCGGGCCACCGGCCACCGGAGCCCAGGTCGTACCGCCATCGGTGCTCTGGTAAAGCGTCGAGCTTGCCTGACCGATGGATACGCCGGCAAACAGCGTCCTGGTCGGCGCGCCCGCGGAGCCGGAGGGCTTGTAGAAGGCGATGAACGCCACGCCCGCACCGCTGCCATCATTCGACAAGGCCGTGAATCCGCTTACCTTCGACCAGGTGCCGCCACTGTCGGTGCTGGTCCACAACCCATTGGTGCTGGCCTGGTTGGACTCATTGGAGGTGCCGTAGAACAGGATCGAACCCTTGTTCGGATCGACCTGCAAGCGCTCGCCCACGTTGCGCCCGTCCATGTTGCCGCCGATGCGGAAACCGAGCGGGTGCACGGTGAAGTGCGCCCCCTGGTCGGACGACACGAGCATCGCACCGGCAGGAGCCCAGGATCCCGTATACAAACCGGTCGCCAGATAGAGCATGTTCGGATTGGAGGGATCGATGGCGATGCTGTTGATGCCCATCCACTGCACATTCCCCGGCGGCGTGCCGTCGTTGAGAGGCACCCAGGTGGAGGTCTGCGCATTGAAGCGATAGGCGCCGCCGACGTCGGTGCGCGCGTAGAACAACCCTGGCTGCCCGGGGTGCGCAATGATGCCGTCGACGTAGCCGCCGGCGACGATCCGCACGTTGTTCCAGCTGTAAGTCGGCATCGCCGACTGCGCGAACACCGCCATCGGCGGCAGCGCGAGCGCGCCGCAGGCAAGAGCACGGGTAAAGAACCGCAACATGCGTTTCTGCATTATCCCCTCCAGGTTGATGTCAGTCCGCCGAAACGTTCCGCCACTGGCCCACCAGATCGGGGCGAATGCAGGCGAATCATTGCGCCGTGTTGAATGCAACGAAAGACGTTTCGCCGCATCCTTCGCGAAGGCGGAAAATTACGTCCGATCCCACTGCATTCCCCGCTCCGCCCGGTGACGAAGGAACGAGAGACGCCCCAGTGTCAGCTCCCGTCTACTTCACGTTGTGGCCACGGGCAGAATCGAGGAGGCTGGTCGATCGAGGTCCAGCGCGATGATGGTATCCATGGTGTTGCTCCTGCTTCTTTGGATATGCAGATTCAGTGCGGCGGGGTCCTGCGAAACCCTGGCGGGCTCGCCGGTCAAGCTGGCGGCCCCGATCACGTTGGCCTGGATCGCAGGCAGCGTTACGGTTTCCATCTTGCCCTCGAGCACGTGGACATAAATGCGTTGGTCGCGATGCGTGGACACGCCATATTTTCCGGGCATGAAGGGGCCGCCCCGAGTCTCGTAGATGCTCTCGCCGTATTTCCCCAGCCAGGTGCCGATTTCCTTCAGTCGTTGCACATGGCTGGGCTGGATCGTGCCGTCGGCACGCGGACCTACATTCAGCAGGAGATTGCCGTCCCGGCCGACGACGTTCGCCAACAGGTGAATGGCGTCTTTCAGTGACATCGGGTCCTTATCGCCGGAGTACCCCCAGTATCCGGCCAGGGGGAAAGCCGTTTCCCATGGCGTGGTGTTGTCGAAATCGCCTACGGCCCATTCGCGAACCTGATAATCCGGGGGGACATCGGCAGCACGGTTGTTGACGACGACCTGTGGCTGCAGGTCGCGGATGATCCGATTGACTTCCGCCCCCTGCCAGCTGAACTTGCCGTGGTAGTGCTCGCCGGGCTTGAGCTTGGGGAACGAGGGATCGCTCATGTCATGGCTGAAACTCAGCCAGTCGCTTTCGCCGCCGTCGAACCAGAGTGCATCTATCTCGCCGTAGTCAGACATCAACTGCTTGATCTGGCGGTGGTACTGCGCGCGCATTTGCTCGGCATTCCCCAACTGCAAGTTGGGGAAGAAGAATCCGGGAAATCTCCAGTCCAGTGGCGAGTAGTACAGGCCGACGCGGAGTCCGGCTTTGCGCACGGCGGCGGCATACACCGCGACGATGTCCTGGCGAGCCGCCGTGCTCACGCTCGTGAAAGGATTGCCTGGATCATCGAAGAGCGCGAACCCGTCATGGTGCCTGGCGGTAAGCACGGTATATTTCATGCCCGCTTCCTTGGCGATGTCGGCCCATTGCTCCACATGGGCCCTGCCAGGATTGAACTGCCCGGCAAGCTTTGCGTATTCGTGAACGGGAATCTGTTCGCGCCACTGCACCCATTCGCCGCGTGCAGGGAGGGCATAGAGTCCGAAATGGATGAACATGCCGAAACGCGCACCGCGCCACCACTGCATATTCCCTCGGTCAACGACCGCAACCTTCTGGCCTGCGCTGGCTTGGTCAATGCCAGGGGCATCGGCGGGAGGTTGGTCCTGGGTCATCGGGCTCGTATTGGCGCGCAGTACAGAAGGGAGCATGGCGACACTCGACAGCGCTCCAAGGGCGAGACAGAATTCCCGGCGATCGATTCTTGGCATGCAGTGCCCCAGGTCCGTGATATCGGTGCGTGAATCGTTTTCCCGGAAGGTGGCTGATGCATGGTCGGCGCGATGTCGGCCGATCAGGCAACGCAGCACCCTTGTCAGATGAAAGCGCCGTATTCGATGGCATTTCCCCCGGCTCCGGTGTGTTCAACCGAAGGCGAGCCCCTGGATCGTGTGCATGCCGCGAAAAAGGTGTCGCCGCGTGCTTCGCGAAAGCGGCAAGCCCGTCCGATCCCGCTGCATACCCCGATCCGCACGACGACGAAGGAACGGCATCGGGGAACATCGCGAGATACCTCTCGCAATACGCTTGCGCGAAGCTCACGCATGATGTCGAGCATCGAACGCCGTCCCTGGCACGACTCTACGCGCAACGCCCGATACGCGGCATTGCGAAGAACGTCAGCTGCAATTGCGAAATTAGAAACTGCGCCGCGCAATCGCCAGGTGAATGACCAGCCTGTGATATCCGTCTCACGGCATGCGTGGCGACGGTTCCCCCGGACCGCTCGTATCGGTCTTGCCGTCGCCGCACGGCAGCGCAGCTCGCCCTGGCTTCGAAATCGCCTCATACCTCCTTTCGGTTCCGAAAAGAAGCCGGGCCAGCCGGCAAATCACCTGCTGTCCGTGTGTCCGGTGAGCGATTCGCGGGCTTTGGACAGTGCGCTCGCCAACTGGCTCAGCTTCCCCGGCCCTGGGTCGAGACCGCCGGCGGGGGCTGGACATACTTGAAGTCCATCAACCCCATGCCGGCCATCCATCGCGCCAGCAGCGCGGGCCAGATGCTGAGCAACCGATCGGCCTGGCCGAGGCCGGTGCCATGGCCGCCTTCGCGAAAGACATGCAGTTCAGCCGGCACATGATGTCGATGCAACGCCAGGTAATAGTCGACGCTGTTTTCCGGTGGCACGGTGGTGTCCGCATCGGTGGCGTAGATGAAGGCCGGCGGGGTCTGGTCAGTGACCTGCGTCTCGTTGGAGAGCAGTTCGACCATCGCCTGCGTCGGATGCTGGCCGAGCAGGTTTTCGCGTGACCCCATGTGGGTGAAATCCTTCTTCATCGTCACCACCGGGTAGGCGAGAATGGTGAAGTCCGGTCGTGCCGAGACTTTCGCGATGGCATCGCCGCCAATCGCCGTACTCGGGTCAAAATGCGTCGACACGGTCGAGGCCACATGGCCGCCCGCCGAGAAGCCCATGATGCCGATGTGGTTCTTGGCCAGATGGTAAGTATCGGCGTGGTCACGTACCCAGCGCATCGCGCGCCGTCCGTCGTCGATGGGCTGCGGATAGCCATGACCCACGCCGTGCCGGTACTGCAGCACGAAGGCGGCCACGTGATGCCGATTGAACCATTGCGCGACCAGGGTACCCTCCCAATCCACCGCGAGGTTTGCATAGCCGCCACCCGGGCAGATCACGACGGCGGTGCCGGTGGGATTGGAGGCAGGAATGTAGGCCCTGAGCAGCGGCAATTGCTGTTGCCGCGCGCCATCAGGCGGCGCCGTGCCCGGCCACAAGGGTACGGTGGTGGTCGCATGCCCCAGCGACGCGAACAACAGCAGCACGCCCAACGCGCTCAGTTTCGCCCGCAGCGACAAGCCGCCGGCATGGGTTCTGATCGTACGTGGTTTGCGCAATGACATGATGGGAACCTTGTACAGATAGTGGGCATCGAATCCGATGATCGCGACGATGGCGCAGAGAGCCGGTCACGACGAAGAAGCCCCCGGTGACGGCGAACTCGACTTCGAGGTGCTGCGCTTGGCGTGAAGTCCCGGCATGTCGATCCGCAATACATAAGCCGCGGCGCCAGCCGGTCGTTCGGGCAGGCGCACATGCAGGCCGTCGGCCTGCTGGCTCGCCTCGATCGCCTTGCCGTCGGCCAGCAACGTGACAACGCCGACGTGGTCGGACGGCTTGATCGAGTGGATCACCGCCTCGCCCGTCGCGGGCCAGCCCAGTTCGATCGCGTAGAGCACGCCCGGACGCGTGGTGAAACGGAAATCCTCGGCGGTGTAGGGCTTGGTGCCGGTGTCCTGAAACGAGCCGGTCGCCACATGGGTCGGCCCCTCGCCGAACACCCGCCACGGCGTGGTGTCGTAGATCGCCGCGCCATTGAGTTTCAGCCATTGGCCGATGGCGAGCAGCACGTCGCGTTCGGCCTTCGGGATGGTGCCGTCCGAACGGGGACCGATGTTGAGCAGCAGGTTGCCGTTCTTGCTGACCACATCGGCCAGCAGGTGAATGATGGTTGTCGGGGTCTTGTACGTGTCGCCCTTCACGTAACCCCACGACTTGTCGCTCAGCGAGGTGTCGGTCTGCCAATGCAGCGACTGGATGCCGGCGAGCTGGCCGCGCTCGATGTCGAGCACGCCAGACCCCGCGGGGAAGTCGCCGAGCTTGTAGTTCACCACGACGCCGTCGCGTGTCGCGCCCTCGTTGTAGTAATACGCCAGCATCTTCGGCAGCGTGTTGCGGAAGCTCGGCTGGCCTATCCACCAGTCGAAGTAGACCAGGTCCGGATGATATCGATCCATCAGCTCGGCAGTGCGTGCCAGCCAGTCGTCCAGAAACGCCTGCGAGACGTAGGTCCAGTCGCCGGCCAGATCGCCGTCATGGCCGCTGGGCAATACCCGCGGCACGGCCGGCCCGTAGAGACCGGCATAGCGTGGATCGTTCACGTCCGAATCGAACCGTCGCCCGCCGTCGAAGAACCAGTCGTGCTCCGCGCGGTGCGACGATACGCCGAAGCGCAGCCCCTGTGCCCGCACCGCCTCGGCGAGCAGCCCGATGACGTCCTCGTGCGGCCCCATCTTGACCGCCGTCCAGTCCGACAGCTGCGAGTCATACATCGCGAAACCGTCGTGATGCTCGGCCACCGGCACCACGTAGCGGGCGCCGGCCGCCTTGAACAGTTTTGCCCAGGCATTGGGGTCGAAATGCTCGGCCTTGAACATCGGGATGAAGTCCTTGTAGCCGAACTTCGACTGCGGGCCATAGGCGGCAAGGTGATGCTTGTATTCCGGGCTGCCCTGCTGATACATGAGGCGCGAATACCACTCGCTGCCGAACGCCGGCACCGAGTACACACCCCAGTGGATGAAGATGCCGAACTTCGCGTTGTCGTACCAGGTCGGCGCGGTGTAGCGCATCAGCGACACCCAGTCGGGGCGAAAAGGTCCGTGGTTCATGCCCACGGCCACCCTCGCCAACAGCGCCTTCCGCGCCGGTTCGTATTTCGCCGTGGCTTGCTGCCACGCCAAGTCGGCGGCCTCCGGCGACAGTGTGGCCGCTGTGGGTGCCGACGACGATGGCACCGGCGCGGCATGTCCGGGGACCAGGATCGCGGCGAGCAACATGCCGCAGGACATCAGCAATCGCTTCATGGTCAACCTCCTTCGATTCGCAAAGACCGCGTGCGCGGCGAAATGCATCAACAGTGACCTGCATCGAGTTGACGACACTGCCCCGCAACGCACCCTCCAAAGTGAAAATCCGGGCGCCACACCCGGCAGTAGCAGGGCCGCTCGTGCGCAACGCAGACAGGATTTGATCCTGCATCGTCGCGTTCAGACATCCAGACGGTCCGGCGTGCAGCACGTCCGATCGCGGTGAAAATCCCGCGACGCGGCACCGGCCAACGTCAACGATTCGACGCCGCAGGCTCGCGACTGTCCAGCACCGCCACGCCATACGGCATCAGCGACACCTCGCTGCTGGCACCACCTTCGGCGAGCACGGGCCACATCGACGACGGCAGCTGCACTCGCCGCGCCGCGGCCGCATGGTTGACCAGGATCACCACCTGATGGCGGGCATCGCCGCGCACGCAGACTTCCACATCCGCCGGTACGCCAGGTACCGGTGCGTGGACGTCTGCCTGCTGCAACCACGACGCGGTGAGGCGATCGAGCAGGCCATCGTCCAGCCATGCCCCCACGTAGGTGATGCTGCCCTTGCCAACGCGACGGCTCAGTACCGCCGGCTGATCGTCCAGCCAGCCGTTGGATTTGCCGTAGCGCAGGACCACCTGGGTCTGTGGCGACTGGGCCTGCAGCTGTTCGGCCCAGGTCGTGGCGCTGCCCTGCCCCGCTTCGCCTGCGACGGGGACCGCTTTGTCCAGCGCATAGAACTGCGCCACGCGCCCACCCAGCACGCTCGCCAGCGGGCCGGGCTGGCGTTGCGGCTGCAGGCCGTCGTCGGCGTTCTTCATGCCGCTGCGCGGGCCCAGCACCAGATGCCCGCCGTGCTCCACGTACGCCTTCAGTCGCGCCGCCTCCGCGTCGGTCAGCACGTTGAGCGCCGGTGCGACGACCAGCTTGTAGCCATCCAGCGGCGCATGCGCGGAGACCAAGTCCACCACCTGTGCCTGCGCCCGCAGCGGACGATAGAACGCCTTCAGCTCGGCCACCGGATCGAAGTTGGCGGCATGGCGCTGGAAGTCGATCGCCCAGCGGCTGTCGAAATCGTTGATGACCGCCACCTCGGCATGCGGCGTGGTGCCGGCCAGCACCGCACCGGCCTTGGCGAACTCCGCGCCCACCTGCTGGATTTCGCCGTACACCGGCACCGGCGTGCCATCGGCTCCGACCAGCGTGCCGTGGTATTCCTCCTGGCCATTCGGCGCGGCGCGCCACTGCCAGTATTCGACGGCATCAGCGCCGTGGCCGATGGCCTGCCACGCCATGTCGCGCACCACACCCTTGCGCAGGGTCACGTTGGTCGCGTGCCAGTTGACGAAACCCGGCTGGGTTTCCATCACCCAGAAATTGCGCCGCTTGTAGCCGCGGGCCAGGTCGTGGCGCGCGGCGTTGTCGACCCAGTCGTAGTCCTCGCCGGTATCCACGTAGTCGTCCCACGCCGCGATGTCGAGCGCCTGGTGCACGGTGTACGCATCGAAGCCGTCGAACCAGCCCATGGTGTTGGTGGTGATGAACTGGCGTGGATCGACGTGCGGGCGGATGGCGTCGATCTGGTTGAGCGAGTAGCTGCGCCAGGTGTCGCTGACGAAGCGCTTCCAGTCCAGCAGCAAGGCAGGGTTTTCGTGGTCCGCGCGCACCGGGATCTGCTCGAAATTGTCGTAGGTCTGGCTCCAGTACGCCGTGGCCCAGCGGTGGTTGAGTGCCTCGATGCTGCCGTACTTGTGCTGCAGCCACGCGTGGAACTGGGCCTTGGCGTCGGGATCGAACGAATCCGCCGCGTATTCGTTGTCCAGTTGCCAGCCGACCACGTCCGGGTTGTGACCAAAGCGCTTCGCCATCTGCTCGGCGATGTCGTGGGCGAACCGCCGGTAGCGCGTGCTGGCGAAGGAGAACTGCTGGCGGTTGCCATGCTCGTCGCGCACGCCATCCTCACTGACGCGCAAGGTATCGGGATACTTCTGCGTCAGCCACGCGGGCGGTGCCGCCGTGGGCGTGCCCAGCACCACCACGATATGGTGGCGTGCGGCCGCAGCGATCGCGCGATCCAGCCAGCCAAAGTCGTAGACGCCCTCGCGCGGCTCCATGCGGCTCCACGCAAACTCGCCGATGCGCACCAGATGCACATGCGCGGCCTGCATCAGCGCCAGGTCGTGATCCCATTGCGCCTCGGGCCATTGCTCTGGATACCAGGCCGCGCCCAGCAGCAGCGGCGGCGTATCGGCGTAACGGGTGGCCTGGGCATGCGTCGTGGTGACGAACGTGAGCATCAGCCCCAGCGCACCCAGCAGCAGTGCAGCGCGCCTCGTCAGAGTGCTGATCGATTGAAGACAAGGCATCGTGACGCGCTCCGGAAACCAGGCTCGATGGCCTTCAATCTTCTTCATCCCGGCTGTCTCCTCAAAGATGCGCATCAGGCTTCATCCGCTGCAGGAATTCGTAGCGTGCCGCGTCGTGGTCGACCCGGGTGTGCGTGGGCACGCCGATCACCTGGCGCAGCAGACCGCCCTCCTTGTCCGCGGTGGCCGGCCAATGCGGCAGGCCCGGCCCGTTGGGGTTGCCGGTCTTGATGAAGCGAGCCCAGTAGCCTTCCATCGTGGCCGAGACTTGGCGATCGGCGGGCGTCCACGCGTAGACCGCGTTGCCGGACAGGTTGCCCAGCGCATATTCGATTTCGCCGCTGTGCACTGCACCCGGATCCGGGCCGGCGCTGCCGTCGCGCCTGGCTGGGCGGCCCTGGGTGAAATAGTAGTAATACACCGGCGCCTGGCCGGTCTGGTGCTGCAGCTGCATCCAGCGCCAGGTCGCGAAGGCGATGAACTGGTCCCCCGCCAGCGCCGTGCCGGACGCCTTCAGCTCGGTCTCGGTATGGCCGGGATACAGCTTCAAGGCTTCGGCGGCGTGCGCGCCGAACTCCCGGTGGAGGACGACGCGATAGTTGGCCGGCGTGGGTGGCGCGTCGTGGAACAGGTTCGCGTAATAGCCTTCCTGCGAATTCGAGCCGACCAGCAGGGGAATGTGCGCCTGTGCGCCGGCGCGATAAATGACCTCGGGCGAACGCGGCAGGAAGTAGCCGTCGACGGTGGGACCAAAGGGGGCCACGCCCTTATCGTCGCAGGCCTTGAGCAAGGCGCTCGCATCCATCGCGCGCAGATCCGCCAGCGAATGCGCACCGACCCGTCTTTCGAACGCCTTGCCTTGTTGCTCGGCCAGCGCCAGCGGTCGCGGTTTCAGGTTGCCGAGCAGCGCGCCGCTCTCGCCGATGGCCCGTTGCATCAGCCCTTTCGAGAGTGGCGAAGCCATCTGCGCCGACACCGACATGGAACCCGCCGACTCGCCACCGATGGTGACTCGTGCCGGATCGCCGCCAAAGGCGGTAATGTTGCGTCGAACCCAACGCAGCGCGGCATTCTGGTCGAGCAGTCCGTAGTTGCCGCTGGCATGCTGCGGCGACTCGTCGGCCAGCGCCGGCAGCGCGAGGAAACCGAGCACGTCCAGCCGGTAGTTCACGGTGACCGTGACGATGCCGCGCTGGGCCACGCTCGCGCCGTCGTAGCGCGGCTCGGACCCGTCGCCTGCCCAGAAGCCGCCGCCGTAGAAGTACACCAGTACCGGCAATTTTCCACCAGGGCTGCGCGTCGGCGCCCACACATTGAGGTACAGGCAATCCTCACTCATGCCGGCGGAACGGAACACCATGTCGCCGTACAACGGGCGCTGCATGCAACGCGGACCGAAATGGTCCGCCTTGCGCACACCCGTCCAGCCGCTCACCGGTTGTGGCGGTTTCCAGCGCAGGGAACCGACCGGTGGCGCGGCATACGGAATGCCCTTGAATTCGTCGAGGCCTGACTTGGCATCGCGGCTGCCCGACAACGTGCCGGTGTCGATGCGCACCGTGGGTACCGAGTCGGCTGCGAACACCGCGTCAACAACCAGCGCGAAGGCCAGGCCCAGTAAAAGGACGAATCCGCGACGGATGAATGCAGTGGACATGGTCGTGGATCTCGCAGCAACGACAAGGGTTTTCATCTTGCGAACCTGCCTCGATGACTGCGCGTGTGGAGTGCAGGTTCGGGCCCAGCCGATAGTGCTTCCACGCCCTCGTCTGCAATCTCACTATGTGGCTGGCGTAGCGCACCACGCAGGGACCGCCGTGCACTGAGAGCACGATGGCTTCGACCAGCGCGCCTGGCGCCCAACGCATGGCCTCCACGAAGTCGTCGCGCGCGCAAGCCGCCGACCTCGCCTTGCGCCCTTGCATCGGGCAGCGCCGGCAATAACGTGATGTCGCCCACCTCGCTCTGCATCAGCATCTCGACGATGCCCGAGGCAGCACCGAAGTCGTAGCGCGAACCGGAAAACATGGTGATCTTGCTGAGCGAATAACGCGCTGCTGCTGCGCGCGCATCGCCAGCGGCCGGCCGCCGGCGTCCGGCAGATCAGCGCGCACACCGGTGGTGCCCAAGCCGATCGGCTCCGGCGGTGGCGATCCAGCATTCATTGCTCCGCCAATGGCTTGTCGACGAACCAGCTCAGATTCACCGCATTGGCCATCGCCCGATAACCCGCGCTGTTCGGATGCAGATGGTCGCCGCTGTCATAGGCGGTGAGCATCTTTTTCGGCGCGGCCGGATCGCGGATCACCTTGTCGAAATCCACCACACCGTCGAACGCACCGGAACTGCGGATCCACGCATTCACCTGCTCGCGCGTCTTTTCTCCCGCCGCGCTGTGATACGGCCAGCCACTGCCGCCGTAAGGCGTCAGGGTGGCCCCATAGATCTTCACGTGTTTGGCATGGGCACGGGCGATGAGTGCTTTCATGCCGTCGATCACTTGCTTGGCGGTGATCCTGTCCTCGGCTTTCAAGGCGTAACCCGAGCCGCCGATGTCGTTGATGCCTTCCAGCAACACGATCCAGCGCACGCCGGGCTTGTCCAGTGCATCGCGATCGAAGCGCGTCAATGCACTTGGGCCGGAGCCGTCGTGCAGGATGCGATTACCGCTGATGCCGGCATCCGCCACTCCGATGGAAGACAGCTTTGGATCGGCCTGCAAGCGCGCGGCAAGGTAGTCGGGCCAGCGTTCGTTCGCGTCCTGCTTGGAACCCACGCCATCGGTGATGGAATCGCCGAAAGCGACGAGTGTGTACTTGGTGGATGCGCTGGCCACTTCCACGTCGGAGAGGAAGAAGCGATTGCCGCTGGTCTCTTCGCGCGGGAAGTGCACCGCTGCGGTGGCGTTGCCGCTTTCTGTGATGTAGGCGGTGGCAAAGCCGGCACTGTGGACGGTCGACGCATGGTATGCCGCCGCGGCCGGTGCGTAGATGCTCACCGCCAGCGACTGCAGCGCCTTCACGTCCATCTGCACCGGATCGCACAGCACGCTTTCGCCCTTGGCGATGGTGACGGTAGGCTTGCCGTTGAACAACAGCGTGTGATCGCTGCCGGGCACCGTATCCGCTCCACCGGCGCTCAGCGCCACGTGCACCGGCCCCAGGGTGATCGCCGCGTTGCCGAAAAGATTGGACAGCCGTACGCGCACTGCCGAGCCGCCGATGCTCGCCCGCACGACCTGTCGCACCGTCTGTGCATCCAGGGCCGGACCCGCGGTATCCGGCGATGCCGCCCACGCGTCCACCCAGGTGCGATGGCTCGTTCCACTGACAGCCATCGCGCAGGTCGCGAACGCGCACGCCGAACCGATGAATGCCCATGTCAATACCCGATGATGCATGTTGCGTCTCCCATGTGGTTCATGCGGCACCGCCACTCAGCGCGACACCTTCACCTCGTGAGCGTCGTATTCGACGCGCTGGTCGCGACTGCCATCCGGTACACTCGCGGTCGGCTGCGCTGCACCGATGCGACGGATGATGAACTGCCGCTTTGCCGGCGTGCCGCTGCCGTCGCCTTCGCGTTTGCCCAAGGTCAACACGCCGGTGGCGTTGTCGTAGTCCATCGGGATGCGCGAGTAGTGACCGTGCGCGTAGCCATACGAGCTGCCATCGTCCTCGTACAGCGCGAAGTGGGCATCGCGACCCGGATAGACGCGGATCTCTGCGATGGACTGCTTCGATGCGGTCGACTGGATGTCGGAACCCAGCGGCACGATGGAGCCGGCGCGGACGAAGACGGGAATCTGGTCGATGGGTGCAGCCACCTTTACCCAGCGTCCGCCGGCCAGCTTTTCGTTGGTCCAGAAGTTGTACCAGTCGCTGCCGGCGGGCAGATAGACGTCTTTTTCCGTCTGGCCCTGCGCGGTGACCGGCGCCACCAGGAAGGCGGGGCCGAACATGTATTGCGTGCCGATGTCGGCGACGTTGGGATCGTTCGGGAAGTCCATCCACAGCGGCCGCATGAAGGGCGCGCCGGTGTCGTAGGTCTTCCTGGCCTGGCTGTAGATGTACGGGATCAGGCGGTAGCGAAGCTTGTCGTAGTTCGCCATGATCGCCTCGGCCTGATGGCCGTAGGCCCAGATTTCCGTGTGCTTGCGGTCGCCGTGCAGGCGCAGCGTGGGCAGGAAGGTGCCGTATTCGAACCAGCGCGTGAGCAGTTCCGGGTAATCGTTGTTCTGGCCCACCGTGTCGCGCGCGTCGGAAGGATCGAGCAGCGGCTTCCTGGTGGCGTGGGTGGTCTGCGGCAGCCATTGCCAGCCACCGATGTCGTTGCCCCAATAGGCGATGCCCGAAGCGGTCATGTTGAGGCCGGTGGGAATCTGGCGTTGCAACGCCTCCCAGCTCGGGTCGATGTCCGACGACCAGAACAGCGCGCCGGTACGCTGGGATCCCAGGTACGCCGCGCGGGACAGGATCAGCACGCGCTCGTCCGGTTTCCAGGCGCGCATGCCTTGCGCGACGCCTTCCACGTGAAGCAGCGGATAGACGTTATGGTAGCGGTCGCCGGAGCCGATCGAGAAGAAAAAGCCGTCCGGCACGAGATCCGGTTCGGTCTCGTCCAGCCACGGATAGTCGAAGCCGTGCGAAAGGATGTTGTCGCGCACGTGCGTCCAGAACCACTTGCGCGCCGCGGGGTTGGTCGAGTCGATCAGGGCGCCGGCGCGGTCGGAGCGGAATGGCAGGCCATCGACCGTCTTGCCGTCCTTGTCCTTGAGGAAATAACCCTTGGCGTCGAGCTCCTTGAAGTAGCGCCCGGAGCGTTCGAAGCGCGGCCAGATCGAAATGATCGACTTCATGCCCATGGCATGCAGCTGCCGGTTCATGCCATCGGGATCCGGGAATTCAGCCGGGTTGATGTCCAGCTGGCCCATGCGCGTCCAGTAGAACCAGTCGATCACCATCACGTCGAGCGGGTAGTGCTTTTCGCGGTAGGTGTGCGCGACGCGCAACACCTCGGCCTGGCTGTCGTAACGCGCCTTGGACTGGATCAGGCCGAAGGCCGCCTTGGGCGGGATCGGCGTCTTGCCCGTCACCCGCGCATAGGCCGAATAGATCTGCTCCGGCGTGTCGCCGGTGATGACGAAGAAACTCACACGTTCGCCGACTTTCGACTCGAAGCTCGTGTGGCCGCGGATGCCGGCGACGAAATGCGTATCGGAGGGGTTGTCCCAGATGATGCCGTAGCCCCTGGACGACACCATGAAGGGCACGCAGACGGTTTCGCCGCTTGGCGCGTCGTACCAGTGCTTGCAGTCGATGACGCGGCCGCGCAGATCGAGCGGGCCGAGGCTGCCCTGGTTCTGGCCCATGCCATAGTAGTGCTCGTCGGCAGGCGCCGAGAACGTGGCCCCCACCTGATAGGTGGCTTCGCCCGCCACCTCGTGCGGCGACATGTTCCAGCCGGTCATGTCGACGATCGTGACGCCCTTGGCGTTCTTCACTTGCAGGCTGACCGGCGCCAGTGTCGGCGCGAAATAGCGGTCCGTGATTCCCGGCACATGCGGCGGCGGCGGCGCATCCACATGCAGGGTCAGCATCGGGGAGGCGAAGGTATCGCCGCCCCGGCCATGGGTCTCATGGAAGGCAGAATTGTCGGCGTGGCCGGCAAGAATCCCGTAGCCGGGCGGCTTCAATGCCTGGTTCTTGTCGGCCGCAATCGCCACATGGATGACGTTCGGGCCGTAAGCCTCGACGCTGACCCATGCGCCGTGCCGGTCGAGCGTGGCCATCGGTGCGGCACCGGCGACGGCAGCCGCCGTGGTGCATGACAAGAGCAGGCCCAGCAATGCAAGGTCAGAAATTCGCATGACATTCCCTCCGCGTTGAACGAACACCCGCGACGCCAGGCGCGGTCGATGCCCGACGGTTTATCACGCAAGCCCGGCTTGTCCGGCGCTCTGTCCCGCGAATGACCGAGTCCGCCATGCGTGCCGGGCGATTCGGCAACAGCGACGTGCCCGGGCACGCGTTCACCGGATGCATTGGAGACGCTGCCCGGCATGGCTTCCACGCCACCGGCGCATCGCGCGGGTGCAATCGCATGTGGTTCATCGCGTTTTTCCCATCGTCAGGTCGGTGACCAGCGGCGTGTGGTTGGAGGCGTCGCCGACATAGATGGTGAAGCGGCCCGGATCGACCTGCCAGCCATGTTTGCCGACGTCGTAATACGCAAACGCGCGCCGATCCAGGGTCAGGCTGACGTGCTTGGTCTGTCCCGGCTTCAGCCTCACCTTGCGGAACGCCTTCAGCTCGCGTGCCGGCCGGGCCACCCGTGCCGACGGATCGCCCACATAGACCTGGGCCACCTCGGCGCCATCGCGCGAACCGGTGTTGCTGACGTCGAACGAAACCGTGATCGTGTCGCCGGCCTTGGCCGATGCGGGCGACACGCTGAGCTTGCTGAAGGTGAAGGTCGTGTACGAGAGTCCGTAGCCGAAGGCGAACAGCGGCTGCGGCTTGTGCGGATAGGTGGTGTACCAGCGGTAGCCGAGGAACACCCCCTCGCCGTATTTCACGGTGGGGTTGGTGCCCGCGGGATGCGGTGGTGCGTCGTAGAAATCGTGGGTGGGATTGTCCTTCCACTCGCGGTCGAAACTGACCGGCAACTTGCCTTCCGGGGTATGCACACCGAACAGCACCTCGGCGATCGCCCGCCCGCCTTCCTGGCCGGGATACCAGCTCTGCAGCAAGGCCGGCACCTGGTCCAGCCAGCCGTCGGTGGCATAGGCGTCGCCGGAGTTCACGGTCACGATGGTCTTCTTGTTCACCGCGGCCACCGCTTCGATCAGCGCTTCCTGGCCCCACGGCAGCTGGAACGTGCGGTCGAACGCCTCGCTCTCGGAGGTGGGATCGAAGCCGACCGCGACCACGGCGGCGTCCGCCATCGCCGCCATCTTCCTGGCATCCGGCGAAATCAGATCGTCCAGCGCGATCACGCCCAGGCCCATGCGGCTGTAGCTCACGTCCGGCTTGTAATCCAGACGGATCGACACCGGCTTGCCCGCGACCAGGTCGAGCGTGACGTACAACGGAGCCTGGCCCTCACGCTGCGGTTGAGTGATCACCGGATTGCCGTCCACCAGCAATCGGTAGGTATCCAGACTGGCCGCGGCGGTGAGGAACAGATACTTGCCGCTGTGGGCGGGCACGAAGCTGCCGCTCCAGCGAATGCTCTGCCGCTGCGTGGCCGGGGTGGTCCACAGCTCCGGCTTCCACTGGTCGACGTGTTCGTCGGTGGAGGTCGTGCCGGGCTTGCCCTGGAAGTCGGCATTGGCGAAGGTCTGCCGCAGCAGGCCCCTGCCGCCGGTCGGGCTGACGAAGCTGGACTGCTTGAACACCTCGTCCGGCGAGGGCAGCCCGCGGCTGTACAGCACGCGCACCTTGTCGCCGAGCTGATGGGTGATGCCGGTGAGCACGCTTTGCGCCTCGAACGTATCGACGTGCGAACTGCCACCGGCGCTGCTGATCGCCGGGAAGGCATTCGGGCCGATCACTGCGATCGTTCTGATCTTCGAGGCATCGAGCGGCAGCACGTGATGGGCGTTCTTCAGCAGCACCAGCCCTTCGCGCGCGGACTGCAGCGCCACCGCATCGTTGTCGACGTTGAACAGCGGGATCGACAAGTCCTGCTGCGGTCGATCGAGAAAGCCGAAACGCACCGCGGTGCGCAGGATCCGGCGCACCTTGTCATTCAAGACATCCTGCGACAGCTTGCCATCCTTCAACAGTGGCAGCAGCCGCTGCGGCGACATCGCCTCGGCGCTGGGCATCTCCAGATCGAGCCCGGCGTCGAACGCCTTGACACCGTCGTGGGCAGCCCCCCAGTCGGACATGAAGATGCCCTTGAAGCCCCAGTCCTGCTTCAGGATGTCGTGGCTGATCGCGTGGTTCTCGCTGAGGTAATCACCATTGACCAGGTTGTAGCTGCTCATCACCGCGCCGACGTGCGCGTCCTTCACCGCCATCTCGAACGCGGGCAGATAGATTTCGTGCAGGGTGCGCTCGTCGATGAGGGTGTCGAGATGGCGGCGGTCGTATTCGGAGTTGTTCGCCACGAAGTGCTTGATCGTGGCCACCACGCCTTGGCTCTGGATGCCGTCGATGAAGCCGACCGCCATGCTGCCGGCGAGGAACGGATCCTCGCTGTAATACTCCATGTTGCGGCCATTCTGCGGTGCGCGATGGATATTCGCGCCCGGCCCGAGAAGGAAGTTCACGCCGCGCGCCCGTGCATCGCGGCCCATCGCCTCGCCCACTCGCCGCGCCAGTGCAGGATCCCACGAGGCGGCCAGGCCGACCCCGGCCATGTAGGCCGTCGAGGTCCCTACCGAGCGTACGCCGAACGGCCCATCCGACATCCGCAGGCGCGGCAGTCCAATCGCCGGTTCGGCGCGAATGAACATGTTGTCCTCGCCACCGATCAGGTCGACCTTCTGGGCCAGGGTGAGCTTGTCGAGCATCGCGTCGACGCGATGCTCGGTCGCCGGCGAGTCGGCGACCGGGTCCGAAGAGGTGGACGAAGCGGCCTGCGCGGCGCCGCTCGCGCCGAGGCAGGCCAGCAGGGTCAGGCTCAGGGTTTTCAGGCGCATCAAATCAAATCCCTCAGTAGGTGGCCAGCTTGACGTGCAACACTTGCGGCTGGCTGGTGAAATTCAGGCCCCAGTCGGTCTGGTCGCCGTTCCATTCGCGCAGGAAATGCCACTGGCCGTTCTCGTAGAGGCCCTCCTCCACCCGCTCGAACAGGAAGCGCACGTGGCGACCCGGCGGCGGCATGAAGTCGACCCGTGCGTGGTAGCCGGTCACCAGGTATTCGTTCTTGCCCAGCTGGGCGATCAACACGCCCCCCTGCTTGTTCTCGTTGCCCTTGGGCGGCTCCATGCCAAACGGCGGCTGGCCGTAGCCGACATGCACGCGCCAGTTGCCCAGGTCGAGCGTCGATTCGTGCGTGTCGTCCGGCTCCGAAGCGCCCCACAGCTTGCCCTCGAAGCTCAGGCGGGCGAGCAAGCTCTGCATCGGCGCGAGCAGGGCGTAATTCGCCGCGAATGGCTGGATCGTGTCTTCGTTGATTACCTTCGCACCCAGCGGCCAGTTCGAATACCCGGTGTAGTCGATGCCGAACGGCGAGTAGCCGATCGCCTGGTGGCCCAGCACGGCGAACAGGTAACGTGCGTAAAGCACGTCGTTGCCGGTTTCGCCGACGAACAACGGGTTGTCGGCACGCCCGTAGCGATCCAGCACCGCGGTGTATTTGGCGTATTCGCGCATGTAGATGTCCGGCGCCAGCAGATCCAGCGCAGGCGCCGCGGCACGCCAGATGTCGAGCACGTTGTCGGTGGGGCCGCCGCTCGAATAGCTGACGCCGGGCGGGCCCGGATGGAACGGATCGCGCAGGGCCACATTCGCGTACATTGGCAGGTCGTAGACGGCCTTGCCCGCAGCCGCGACCTGATCGATGTAGTGGGCGATCGCCCACGCATACGAGAACTCTGCTGCGTCCTTGCCGAACACCTGCAACCAGCTGCCGGCATGCTTTCCGGTCTTCTTCAGCACCGCCGCGGGAACGGGAGCCTGCAGCAAGCGCGTGCCGGCGGTTGAGTAGGCGCGATCGGTGCCGTAGGTGCCCGACTCGTTCTCCACCTGCACCATGATTACCGTGTGGCGATCTGCGTCGATCGTGCGCAGATGCGTCATCAGTGCCACAAAGGCGGCGCGGTCGGCCTCCAGCGTGTTGCTGCCGAGAGGCGACAACGAATTGAGCGTCGAGCCGTCCTTCTTCAGCACGCGCGGAAAGCGCCGGTTGTCCAGTTTCACCCAGGCCGGCGCGTAGCTCGGACTGTTGTTCTTCCAGGTGGCAAACCACAGCAGTACCAGCCGTACCTTCTGCTGGCGCGCCTGCGCGACCAACGCATCGAGAAAGCTGAAATCAAACTTGCCCTCGACCGGCTCGATCTGATCCCACGCAATCGGCACCTGCACGGTGTTGGCGTGGATCGCCGCGATCGCCGGCCAGACCTGCGGCAGCATCGCCGGCCAGTTGCTTGAATTGTTCACCTGCGCGCCGAGGATCAGGTAAGGCTGCCCATCCACCAGCAGCATGTGCCGACCATTCTGGCTGACCACGCGCGGCAGCGAGGCTGCCGCCGCCGGCAACGCGGCGAAGAGGCCGAGCGCAAGAGCCGCGGCACACAACAGGCGACGCATCGGGGAAGCGCGCATCTTCGTTTTCGGCTTCATCGGGCCACCTGCGGTTCGCCACAGACAATGCCGCGCCCGCTGGTGGCCATGTACACGCGGCCGAACACGCGCGGGTCGCCGACGAGATGCGTGATGCGGCCATAACGATGCGCCGCATCGTTGATGCGCTGCCAATGGCCGCCGTCATCGATGGAGCGGAAAATGCCCTGGTGTCCGTCAAACCGGCCGGCCACGAACAAGGTCGACTCGTGCCGCCCTTGCGCAGACTTGCCGAAACCGAAGGCATCCACACCGGTGAGGCCCGCAAAGCGTTGCTGCACGTTGCCGGCGTCATCGCCACGCAGCAACGGCAGATCACGCGCTGCGAGATAGAGCACGCCTGCCGCGTCCGGCGCCGCCTGCAATTGCACGTGATCGTGGCCTTGCGCGGCTTGCCCCAAACCGCCCCGGATCGGCGTGAATGTCGCGCCACCATCGCGGCTGGCGAACAACGCCCCGGTGCGCGGATCGAATGCTGCAAAACGCCGCGGGTCGACGCGATCACCAAGCACGCCAACATCGCCGGACAAACCTTGTACGGCTTGCCAGTGCCGGCCGAAATCACGCGTGAGATAAACGTGCTGCGCATGCCACGGCGCCCACAGCACCGCGCTGCCATCGGCGGTGAGTGCGATGCTGCCGGCACCGTCGCCTTCCGGCGGTTCGCTGGCGAAGGCCTGCCAGTGCCGGCCATCGTCATCGGACCACGCCGCGCGCACGGCCGGCCCGAACGGTTCACGCAGGTAACCGCTGCGCACGATCAACGCGGGGCGCTGTCCCGCATAGTCGATGCTTTGGCTGTTGGCATAGCGTGGCGGCGCCTGGAACTGCAGCGGCGCCACCGCAAGATCGTCGTGCCGGAAGCCATCAAGGTCGCCGATCGCGCTCAGCAGGTGCGCGCCCTGCGGCGGACTGATCAGACCCAGCGGAACGGTTTCCTCCAGCCCGCGATCCTGGAACCACCAGTGCACCTTGCCGCCATCATCGAGCCGGCGCATGTCGCGCGAAGCCCAGATGCCGTAGCCCGTGACGAACATCACATGGTCGTGATCGAATGGATCGATGGCCACGGTAGTCATCCAGTGCGGCGTATGCTCCACCGTCCACGCCGCACCGCCGTGATCGAACACCGAGTGCGCGAAGACCTCGGACCAGTGCGCGCCGCGATCGGTACTGCGGAACAGCAAGTCGTGTGGCGTGTAGTGATGGTGGGTGCTGGCGATCAACACCCTCGGGTCGGAGGGATCGACGGCCACGTCGCCCCAGCCGAAACCCTGCTGCTTGCCGGTGCCGCGCAAGGGCGTGATGTCGGTCCAACGCCCACTGGCGGGTTGCCAGCGCCACACGGCGCCGTCATTCATGGTGTCCGGGCCCGGCTCGTCGCCATAGCTCAGGTAATAGTTGCCATCGCTGGCGCGACGCATGTGGCTGGGCCGCAAGCCGACGGGCTGACCCGGCACGGCGCTCCAATGACGGCCGCCATCGGTCGACTGGAACAAGCTGGTTTCGCGCGTGGATACGCCGGCATAGAGCACCGGCGTCGGCTGCCCGTGCCGGCCGCTGATCGGATCGAACAGCACGAATACGATGCCGATGGGTTGCGTGCGCCACGCGTTACGCGCACTGGCCGACGGCGAGGTCGCCACCGCCGGGAAGCTGTCGACCTTTGCCCAGTGCGCGCCGTAATCATCGCTTCGCCACAAGCCGGCATCGGGCGAGCCAAGGAACAGAATGCGGCCATCGTTCGGATCGACTACCAGGCGTTCGCCGTTGCCGCGTCCCAGTTCGTTGCCACCGAGCTTGAACGGCAAGTCGGTGCGTTCGAAATGACGTCCTTGGTCGTGCGAGCGCAGGATGGCGGCATCACCCGCCTGCGGCGTGGTATAGGTGCCGGCTGCCAGGTACAGGCGCTGCGGATCGGCGGGATCAAGCGCCAGGCTCTCGATGCCCAGCAAATTCTGATCCTTCGCCCCGATCCAGTCGGTCAACGGCACCCAGCGGGACTTGGTCACATCCCAGCGGTAGGCACCTCCTACGTCGGTGCGCGCATAAACCAGCCCCCGCACAGCGGGGTGAAAGACCAGCCCGCTGACGTAGCCACCACCGCCGATGCGCACGTTGTGCCACGCATACGAAACCTCCTGCGCCGCCACAGGCAGCAACGCAGACAGGCACAGCAGAAACAGGCAGTGCACAACCCGGCACATCATGGTGGTTGGTTTGAGAAGGCTCATCGTGTCGTCAACCATTGGGAGCCGGCAACACACGCGTGAACGGGTTGCCTGCGGAAGGGCCAGGGCGGAAACGCCGATCAGCGCTCTGACGCGCGACATGCGGTAATCGATCCGCACATGGCGTGGACGCGATCGTGGACGCGATTGCCGACAAAAACATGCCGGCCCGCATCGCATGGATCGGATTTGACGCGGCAGTCAGCGACTGGTGCGCGCGCGCCGAGCACGCGTGCACATCTTGTCGGGCGGCACTACCGAACCCGTCGTACATCTGGCTCCCCTCCAACTCTTGGTTTTCCGACCGCAGCACCTTGGCACGCCGACCGGTCCGCCGGCGATGGTCCGAACAACCACCAGTGCAGTGGCTCATCGGTCCGGGCGACCAGCCTTGCGACAAAACGCGCCACACGGACTGAAGGGCGCAACCTGCATGCTCCGATCACTTGCGCATCGAGACAATTACAAAATCAGCCAGATTGCCTGACGTTTCTTCTTTTGCGATTGCCGCAATCAGCGGTTGCCTGACTCCAGCGGACGCTTGCAACACCGCGCACGTCCCGTCAGTTCCGCACAGATCGTCCGCACCTCAGCAGTGACTGCGTCGTAGGCGCGACGGCACGCGATGACGCCACACTGGCACCGTCATGACTCGTTTGGAAATGTCTCTGCACTGATCACCGTTCGTCGTGGTGTCCGCGACTTTGTCGCCTTCACTCGACTTGCGCGACATTCCACCGTGGTCGAGAGTCGGGTGTCGTGGCCGCGGCACCCGGCGGGCGACAGTCGCCGCGGCCATGCCGAAAGCCCATGGTAGGGCTCAATCGCCGACTGCCTTCTGCGAGTCAGAGCCGTGCACGGGCTGCTGGTAAGCGTAGGGACCAAACGTGACACCGGTGAAGCCACCCGCCGTGGCGGCGCTCAGCAGACTGGCGTCGAGCCCGTGCTGCAGCACGTGCCAACTGCCCTCGTTGACGGCGTAGAAAACATCCAGTTGCGGACCATCCACCTTGAGGCGGATGGAAACGGTGGTGACCTCGCCAGGCAAGTCGGCGTGACTGAGCTCGACACCCGCCAGCGGATCGTTCTTGCCCATCCTTCGAAACAACGCCAGCACATCGCCCGACGCATGGCGGACAACACCCGCTGCATAGAAATGGGTTTCGTTTTGCAACATGGCGAGGCCTGCCTGTTCGCCGAGACGCATCCCACGCACGTCGAACCGGGCATCGATCGTGGCCCGGTGATGCTGCAGCCGATGCGCAACATAGGCTGGCTGGCCGGACGTGTCGTCACCCAGCGGCACTGCCGACGGCTGGATACGCAGGCCTTCACTGCCGGTGGCATACCAGGTCGTGTGGGGAGGGTGGAGCGTCATCCACTGCATGGGCAAGGTCGGCGCACGGAAGCGCTCGCTCCAATGGAAGGGGCCGCTCGTCGGTATCGCCTGCGACTCGCGCGGCAAGTCGGGTCGCTGCGCCACCATGGGCACCGACTTGCCGTGCGGCAGGATCACCGGCCAGCCATCATGCCAGGTCACCGGCAGCAGGAAGGTCTCGCGACCCAGGTTGTACTGGTTACCGCGATACGGCAGTGTTCCCAGGAATACCGCCCACCAGGACCCATCCTTCAACTCGACCAATTGCGCATGCCCCGTCGACGTCACTGGATGCGGCCGGCCGGGCGCTAGATCGCGCTGGGTCAGGATCGGATTGCCATCCCACGGCACGTAGGGACCGGTAACCTTGCGGCTGCGATAAATCATCTCGGCATGCTGTTCGCCGGTGCCACCTTCGGCCGTGTTGAGGTAGTAATAGCCGCCACGGCGAAAGAGGTGCGGACCCTCTACATATTGCGGTTGGGTGGCAGGTTTCGCGCCGCCATCCACCAGCACCTTCCGCGGCCCGACCAGCTTCATCGAGGCGAGGTCGAATTGCTGGATCCAGATCGCGCGATGCCCTTCGTAACGCGGCTCGCCTTCGGGCATGCCGTTGTTCACCACCCACGCGGTGCCGTCCTGGTCGAAAAACAGCGAGGGATCGATTCCTTCGAAGCCCAGCCAGATGGGGTTTGACCAAGGCCCGGCGGGATTCTTCGCCGTGATAAGGAAGTTGCCCTTGTCGCAGTAGAAGCAGGTATTGGTGATGTAGAACGTATCGCCGTGGTGGCTGATAGACGCGGCGAACAGGCCGCCGGTCAATTCGCCGTGGCCATAGTTGATCTGGCCGGGTCGGTCGATCGCATTGCCGAGCTGCGTCCAGTCGACCAGATCCCGACTGTGGAAGACGGGCAGTCCGGGGAAGTAGCCGAAGGTGGAGTTGACCAGGTAGAAATCGTCACCGACCCGGATGACGGATGGATCGGGATAGAAACCCGCCAGCACCGGATTGCGGTATTGCGTCGGCGAAGGCACGGGGCCACCATCGTCACCGCGGTAGCTGATGTCCTTCACCACGACGGATGCGGCCGCCATCTGGCACAGCAGTGCGCAGAGCGTGCCAAGCACGAATCGTTTCATTGCGCCTCCCAATGGGTGCCGGACGAGCCGCCGGAACATGCGACGGCGCACACTCCGCCCACACGCCTCCGCCATGCTCACGTTGAGCGTGGCGCCGATGGTTCCGGGATGTCGAAGAAATTCTTTCTCAACGTTGCCGTCATCTCGGCCGGCGCGATCAACCGGCCGGAATGCAGTGAGGCTTCCCGGCTCCTGGCAAGGCACCCAACACTGGATGCCCTGCCCCATGCAGGAACCCTCATGGCATGCCCAGGCACTGCACGATCAGAACGTCGCGCGCAGCGTCAGCGCATAACGGGAGTCGTTCACGTACCAGGAAGTGACGTGCTTGCCGGATGCGTTCTGATCCATGATCGTGCGTTGTTCGGCGTTGTTGAGGTTGTTCATCTCCAGGCCGAGCTTCACGTGCTCGTTGAACGCGTAGAAGATCGAACCATCCAGCTGGCCGTAGGCATCGGCGAATACCGGCAGCTTCCACGGAATGTTGTTGTCGGTACCGTTGTAGCCATTCGGACCGATCGACAGCAGGTATTGGCTGCGCCAGTTGTAGGCCAGCCGGATTTGCCACGGACCGTGCTCGTAGAAGCCGGCAACATTGAGTGAATCCCTCGACAGGCCATCCGCCGGGAGGCTGCCGTATCCGGAGCCATCCGTGTCCAGTGGCACCGCAGTCGTGTCGTTCGGCACATGGGTCCTGCTCCGGATGTAGGTGTAGTTCGCCGACATGCCGAAGCCTTTGACCGGCAGGAAATCGAAGAACTGGTTCCAGCCGATTTCCGTGCCGTCGATCGTCGCCTTGCCGACGTTCACCGGGCGGGTGATCAGATACTGGTAATTGTTGCCGTCGATACCCGGATACGTCACGAAGCGCGACTCGTTGCGGAAATAGTCGCTGATCCCCTTGTGGAACAGGTTGATCCAGGCCATGCCGCCGCGGTCCTGGTCGAAGTACCACTCCAGCGACAGATCGAACTGGTTGGCCTTCATCGGCGTCAGGTACGGATTGCTGTTGGAACTGCTAGTTAGCGTCAGCTTGTCGAGCGGCAGGGTGGTGGTGCCGGGCGGCGGCGTATAACCTGAAAGCACGGCGGCATTGAGGATCTGGTAGGCCTGCATCTGGCTGAAGTCCGGCCGCGCAACCGCCTTGGAAAAGGCAAACCGCGTGATCCAGTTCGGAGCGAACTCCCACTTCACGTTCAAGCTGGGCAGGACGTTGGTGTACTCGTTGCGGGCGTTGATGGGGGCGGTCTGGCCCGTGCCAAGGTAGGGCGCCAACGTCTGGTTGGGATACACCAGGAAGCCCTGGCTGGCATTCCTGGTCTTCACCGCACGCACGCCGATGTTGCCGCTCAGACCGATATCGTCCACCCCGAAGTCGAGCATGGCGTACGCCGCGTAGGTCTTTTCGTGCTGAAGATTGGTGTGCGCGGCGTCGAGCAGCGTGGGCTGGTACGGGACGTTGTAGCCGCCGCCGATGTAGTACGGAATGGCGGCGTCGTGGATGGTCGCGTAGCTGCCAGGATAGCCCAGCGCGGTCGACAGCACCGGCGCATAGAACGCACCTGGTATGCCGGCGCCGCCCTTGTAGAAGTTGTTGAACGTGTCCAGGTGCACCAGGCTGGTATTGACCGTGCCGTTCAAGTTGAGGCTTGGCAATGCGCCGCTGGGTATTGCCCAACCCTGCATCCAGGTCTGGAACACGGGCATCCAGTTGTAGCCGGTATCGATGTTGTCGGCGTTGCGGTTGGTCACGCGCACGCCCGCCTTCACCCCCTGCACGAAGCCGTCGACGAAGCTGTGGTCGATGTCGGCGCGCCAGGCCAGTTCTTTTGCGTAGTTCTGGTCCTGGTGATCCATGGTGAACCCCCAGTAGTAATTGGCGGGGTTCCCGGTGAAGCTGGAATCGACGCCGATGCGCGGCGGGTTGCTGCCGTTCAGGGCGACGTCGAGGTAGGGCACGTTGGTGCCCAGGGCCACTGTGGAATCCAGGCTGTTGGTGGTGGCCTTGACGAACTGCAAGGAGCTCGTGAGTTCGGTGCTCGTGCCCAGCCGCCACTTCATCCCGGTGGAGAAGTCCGTGGTCTTGGAATGGCTGTTGGAGGCGCGGATGTCAGTGCCCATCGGCATGCCACCGCTCTGCGTGAGGCGACCGGACTGGAACACGCCGTCATTGATCACGCTCGGCTGGCTGGCGTCCACCATCACCTGCGTCGGGTCGTTGCTCACGAAGATCGCATCCTCGTTCCAGACTTCGTGGTACTTGCTCTGGAACGCGGTGGCGTACAAGTCGAGAGCGTCGCTGGGACGCCACTGGAAGGCCAGGTAGGTACCGTCGCGCTTGCGATCGTAGAGCAAGGTGCGCCAATCGGCGCCGCGCGGCATCCACGTCCCACTTGCATTCTTGAAGAACGGACGCACGAACAAGCCATCGGTACGCGTTGCCAGTTGGGAATCGGCGACATCGATGAGAAAGCCCATTTCGCCGAGGTCGGTGTGCCAGCGATTGCTGTAGAGCACCGAGCCGGATGGCTTGTACTTCTTGACGAAGTCGCCATAGTTCTCGCTGGCGGAAGCGGCGATCTTCTGGCCCTGGAAGTCGAAGGGCATGAAGGTGCGCAGGTTCACCGTGCCGCCCAGGCCGCCCTCGATCATCTCGGCCGTTTGGTTCTTGTACACGTCGACGCCGGACATCAGTTCCGACGGCACGTCCTGGAAGCTGAGGGCGTGCCCGCCGTTGGCGGAGAAGATGTCGCGGCCATTCAATTCGGAACGCACCTGCGTGAGGCCGCGCACCTGCACGCCGTTGCCTTCGGCAGAGAAGTGTTCCGGGTCGCCTTGGGAAAGGAAATGGTCAATGGTGACGCCGGGGATGCGCGACAGGGTTTCGGTGACGCTGCGATCCGGCAACGCGCCGATGTCCGTGGCGGACAACGAATCGACGAAGGTGTCTGCGTCGCGCTTGATGTCCTGCGCCTTCTCGACTGATGCGCGGATGCCGGTCACCACGATTGCAGAGAAATCCTTGGCCTGCTTGTCGCCGACCTTCGCAGCCTTCTTCTTCGGCGATTTCGCATCGGTGGTGGACGCGGTCGACGCGTTCTGGTCCTGTGGCTGCCCCGGCACCGCCGCTGTGGCCGGCTGTGCATGCAACGCCAGCGACCCGCAGCACAGCAGTCCCAGCGCGATCGCCCCGGACAGGCGCGCCATCGGGAATTTCCCCGCCGCATGGCGGCGTCCGGCATCAAACGTGGTCTTGCCCATCATGTTGGTGTCTCCCCAAGAATTGACGTAGCCGAGCCGTTCGACGGTCTGTCGGCAGTTCCCCGCAAGATGCACAACCAGCCCGAAGCCCTTTCGCGGACACGTGGCTGAAGCACATGCTGGATGCTGTCGCGCCGCACTAAAACCAGACAATTGCGAAATCAAAAGTCCGAGCTAACGTTTCTCCATGTGCGGCTGCAACATATTCGATGCCGAAGCTGGTCCCCTGCTGGCGTTGACCTCGCGCAGCCTGTTCAGCCGTGGCCACTTCCCCGCTACTGCAAGACGGGAACGCGTGCTTGCCAGCGCTGTTGCAGCCGAGACAGTGCGCAGTTCATTGCCGCGCCACCCACCAGCGGAGCATGCCGCATGCGTTCGCTCGTTCTCTCGCTCGCCCTGGCCACCATGTTCATCACCGCACCGGTGACTGCCGAAACGCCCGTGGCCGCCACCCCGCCGATGGGCTGGCACAGCTGGAACCGTTTCGCATGGAAAGTCACCGGCACCGATGTGCGCGCGGCGGCCGATGCCATGGTTTCCAGTGGTATGCGCGCCGTCGGCTACGTCTACATCAACATCGACGACACCAGGCGGGGCAAGCGCGGCCCGGACTCGGCGCCCTCGCCAGTCGCAACTCCATGGCTGGCTCGAGACGAACAGCGTGACCGCGACAACGCGAGTCAAACATTCTTTGGCCAGCAAAGGAACCCGCGTTACACAGGGTTCTGCACGCGCTCGTCGCTGGCGGGCAGCTCGAACACCACGCGCAGGCCCCCGCCGTCTGCGCGCGGCTCGGCATAGATTCGTCCATTGTGCAATTGGATGATGCTGCGGCAGATCGCCAAGCCCAAGCCGCTGCCGCGATCCTCCTCGCCACTCTGATGGAAGCGCACGAAGCGGTCGAAGGCCCGCTCGCACTGATCCATGGTCAAGCCCGGTCCCTCATCCTCGACACTGACCCTCCAGTAACGAGGCACGAACTCCGAGCGCAGCGTGATCAGGCCGCCGGGCGGCGAGGCTCGCAAGGCATTCGTGAGGATGTTCAGGACGACTTGTCGAAGCCAGCGTTCCTCGAAAGCCACCACGCCCTCGCCGCGGTGCGTGTAGCGCAGGCGCCGTCCCTGGTGCTCGGTCAGGGCGCGGACATCCTGCTCGAAGCTCTGCAGAAAGTGATGTGGATCCTGCGGCACCAGACTCATGCGGACGCCCTGTGCCTCGGCGCGCGACAGAAACAGCAGTTCATCCACCATGTGGTTGACGCGGGCCAGTTCCTCCAGTTGCACCAGTATGGCCTCCTCCTGTGTCGGATCCAGGTTGCCATCGGCAAGCAGCTTCTCGGCATGCAGCCGCACCAGCGACAGCGGGGTCTTGAGCTCGTGCGATACCTCGGCGCTGAACTGGCGTACCTGGGTGAACGAGGATTCGAGTCGATCGAACATCTGGTTCAACAAGCGTGCTAGATCGGAGATCTCGTCGTCGACTCCGGTGACGCCGATGCGTTCAGTGAGATTGTCGGAGCGAATGCGGTTGGCCGTTTCGCCAATCAGTCGAACCGGTCGCAGCATCAGGCGGGAAAGGCCCAGGCCGATCACGATGCTGGCCAGGATCATGCCCAACAGCAGCGCGAGGCTGACTTCGGAATAAGCCACCATGGCGCGGCGCATCTGGCCCACCGGCGTACCGATGCTGACATCGAACGGCGGCAGCACGAACTCGGCGATGCGCAGCTCGCCGATGCCGGGAATGGTGCCGTTGAAGACCCGCTTGCCTTTGACGTCGGGCAGCGGATTGCCGGCCAGGTTCTTCGAGCGGAACAGGTTGCCCTGTTTGGGCGAGTCGATGCTGATATAGAAAAGCACCGAGGCGTATTCGGTGGTCTGGCGGATGCGTTCGTTGATGATCGCGCCATTCAGCGTCGGATAGTCCGAGCCAAGGCGCGCCTTGATCTGCCCGAATTCCGTGGCATTGAGCAGGTCCAGATCATGGATCACGTAGTTCTTCAGCAGCTGGTGGCCGGCGACGAACAAGCAGGCCAGGGTAAGCGTGACACTCAATACGAACCAGAACGTGATGCGCGCGCCGATCGATTTCATACCAGCTGATAGCCGATCCCGCGCAGCGTCTTGAACAGCGGTTCGGTCGGATTGGACTCGAGTTTGGTGCGCAGGCGGCTCATGTAGACGTCCAGCAGATTGTTGTCCGCCAAACCGGGCCAGATTCTTTCCGAGATGTACGAGCGGGTCAGGGTGCGCCCCGCGTTCTGCATGAAGATTTCGAGCAGCGCGAATTCCCGGCTGGTGAGATCGACGTTCTGGTCCCTCAGCTTGACCGTGTGACTCAACAGATCCATGCGTACGCAGCGATGGGTGATCACGGTCTGCTTTACCGCCGACTGGCGCCGCAGCAAGGAACGTACGTGGGCGAGCAGTTCATCGAAGCTGAAGGGCTTGGGCAGGTAATCGTCGGCGCCGAGGTCGAGACCCTTGATGCGATCCTCCACCGCGTCGCGCGCGCTGAGGATGAGCACGGACTCGTTGAAGCCGGAGCGGCGCCATTCCGAGAGCAGGTGCAGGCCGTCGCCGTCGGGCAGGCTGAGGTCGAGAATGATCACGTCATAGTTGGTTTCGGCCAGCGCATCGCGGGCCTCCCTGCAGGTGCCGACCCAGCACACCGTGTAGGCGCATTCGCTGAGCCCCTGCTTGAGAAACTGGCCGAGACGCTGCTGGTCTTCGACGATGAGAATCTTCATGGCGCACCTGCCTGTCGACATTGCGCAGCGAGTGTATGCCCGCATCGAACGCAACCAGTGACGCGACGCACAAAGCGCGTGCGGCAGGCCTGCATCGTGGCGACGCATGCTCCATGGCGGGAAGAGAAGCCATGCCTGCCAGCCTGAAAGAACTTTAAGGATCGTTACAGGTATCCGTCAGGTGCTTGTTCTAGGGTGCATGACACGCAGCTCCGGAGCGGGCGGGAGGGAACGGGGTAACCGGTGATCGCTGCGACCCGCTTCCGCTCGCGCAATCCCGCGCAGCACGCCGACACCCGCTTCATTCACGTCAATCGTCGAGGACGGAATCCATGGTTCGTTACGCACTTCTCCTGAGCACTGCCCTGCTCGCACCGCCGCTGCTGGCGCAGACGGCCGCGCCGAATTACGCCCAGCACCTGGTGGACGAAACGCTCGCCGCGCACCCGGACATCGCCATCATGGCGCTGCACGTGACGCCGCCGAAGCAGACCGACAACATCATCATCGCCTCCAATATCGGGCGCATCGGCAAGAAGGCCGACTCCGACGACATGGGTGTCGTCAACACCGGCAAGCCGGCCATGGCCGTGAACGCAGAAGGCGACCACTTCGAAGTCGAGTTGCCGCTGCAGGACGTCACCCACGACACCGTGGGTGCGGTGAGCATCGTCTACCCGTACAAGGCAGGCGACGACAAGGCTGCGCTGGCGAAAAATGCGGAGACGGTGCGCGACGAGTTGCGCCGCAAGATCTCCAACGTCGGCAACCTGACCCAGCCCTACCAGTTCGATCCGGCCATCCCGACGCATACCTATGCGCAGCAGTTGGTCGATCAGACCATGGCCGCGCATCCCAGGCTGCTGATCCTGATGCTGCACATCGTGCCGCCGGGCAAATCGACCAACGTGGTGGTGGGTACCAGCATCGGCCGTTTCGGCAAGGCGGCCGACGACGATGACATGCGCGCCATCAATACCGGTATTCCCAACCTCGAGGTCAACGGCCGCCGCTTCGAGGTCGAGACGCGCCTGCTCGACGCCAGCGGGAAGACCCTTGGCGCGGTGGGTATCGTGCTTCCGTACAAGCCTGGCGACGACAAGAAGGCACTTGAGCGTGAAGGCTTTGCCATCCGCGACGAGTTGCGCGCGAAGATCCCCGACTTGGCCAAGCTGATGGAGCCGGTCGCCCCGGTGGCTGTCGCCGATCCCAACCCGACGGCGAGCCTGATCGGACGCAGCACCGATTGGCACCCCGGCTATTCCGGCGACTTCGACCACTTCGGCGTCGACGTCAAGGGCAACCGGCTGTTCCTGGCGGCGGAGGATCACGGCACGGTGGAGCTGTTCAACCTGAGGACCGGCGCGCACGAGCGCACGCTCCACGGTGTCGAGACGCCACACGCCTTCGTCTACCTGCCCGAGCACAACCGGCTGATCCTCACCGACAGCGGCAAGGGCATGACCAAGATCATGGATGCGACCACCTTGAAGGTCGTGGGCCACATCACGTTGGCACCGGGTGCCGACTCGGCCGAATACGATTCCTCGACCGGCCACCTGTACATCGTCACCGGTGGCAAGGACGTCGGCATGAAGGACTGCTTCCTCAACGAGGTGGATCCGCTCACTGGCCATGTGTACGCCAAGCTGCGGTTCGACTCGGACCATGTCGAGGCAGTCAAGGCCGAGCAGCATGGCAGCCGGTTGTTCGTGAACGTGGCCGACCAGAACTACGTGGCCGTGGTCGACAAGAAGACGCTCAAGGTGATTGCGCACTGGCCGCTCAGCGGCGCCCAGACCAACCTGACGATGGCGCTGGACGAGGCCGACCACCGCCTGTTCGTCGGCACCCGCAATCCCAGCAAGCTGTTCGTGCTCAATACGGACACCGGCGCCACGGTGGCGATGCTGGATGCGCCGGCGACTTCGGACGGGCTGTTCTGGGACAGCGCCCGCAAGCGCGTCTACGTGCCCGGTGGCGACGGCTATCTCGGCGTGTTCCAGCAGGTCACCCCCAACCTCTACGCTGCGCGGCCGTGGATCGCCAGCGCCATCGGTGCCAAGTCGGGCATCGTCGTTCCGCAGCTGGATCGCCTGTACCTGGCCGCTTCGCCAGGTGAGCACGGCAAGGGCGGCGAAATCCTCTGGTTCAAGCTGGGCAACTAGGAGCGGATGATGCGCCCGAACCGACAGCGAAAAGCGATGCCATCACGCAGCCGCCTGGTGGTGCCGCTCGCCTTGCTCTGCTTCGCGCTGCTGCCGGTACCGGGCCGCGCCACGAGCTTCTACCATCTCGGTTCCGCGGTGGCCTTGCCGGGCAAGGCACCGGGGTGGGATTACCTGACCTATGACGCCGCACGGTCGCACCTGTTCATCGGCCGCCGGCACGACGGCGTCACCGTCTTCGACGTGACCACGCACAAGCTGGTTGCCACGATTGCCGGCACCGAGGGCGCGAACAAGGCGATCCTGGTGCCTCGGCTCGATCGCGGGTTCAGCGTGAACTCCGATGGCACGAGCACCGAGTTCGCGCTGTCGTCGCTGAAAACCATCCGCCATATCCACTTCGGGCAGAGCGCCGACGCCGGCAGTTATGAGCCGGTGACCGGACAACTGTTCTTCACCATGGGCGACAGTCGCAAGGTGGCGTTCGTCGATGCCCGCAGCGGCAAGCTCGTCGCCACGTTGCCGCTGGACAGCGGCAACATCGAGGCATCGGCGTCGGACGGGCATGGCAATATCTTCGTCGCCGAGCGCGACCGCGACAAGGTGGTGCGCATCGATGCCCGCACGCATACCGTGACCGCCAGCTGGTCGACCGCGCCGTGCCACCAGCCCGTCGGGCTGGACTATGACGCCGGCGATCAACGCATCTTCGTCGGCTGCCGCAGCGACCGGCCGGTGCTGGCCGTGCTCAACGCGGCAAGCGGAGCCCTGGTAGCCACGCTCCCGATCGGCCGCGGCAACGACGGCGTCATCTACGACCAGGCCACCCATCGCATCTACACGGCCAACGGGATTGACGCCAATCTGGTGGTGATCAAGCAGACAGGTCCCGACGGTTATGCGCTCGACCAGGCCATCACCACGCGGCCGATGGCACGGACGCTGGCATTGGATACGGCACGGGATCGCGTCTATCTGGTCGCCGCCGAAGGTGGCGTCGATCCGGCCATGAAAGTGAATACCGCGGTAGCACCGTTCTACCCGAACTTCTATTTCGACCAGACGTTCACCGTGTTGACCTACCAAAAGAACTGAATTTCTTGATTTCAGCGCATCGGAAAACCTTGTCGGACTGATGTGGATGGACCAGTTCCGTGGCGATTGCCGGTGGGTCGCATGCGCAAAACCCGCATATGAATTTTCTTTCGTGTGATTTTCAGTACCAGTAGAACTGCACCACCTGTTTCCGCCACGTCATCAAGCGCTCCGGGGAGGAGCGCCAATGCCAGACAAGGCGTACTGAATGCAAATCCGCATCGGAACGGTGTTTTCACGGCGGTCGACCCGCGCAAGCGTGAGCCACCAGACCGGATGCTTCCAATCAAACGTTGAATCCACGCTGTCAGCCAAAGGGAATTTGCGCGCAGCTTCCCGGGGAGGGAATCATGTCTCAGCAAAAGTTGCCCAAGCTGTCCTGCATCACAATTGCGTTGGCCGCCTGCCTGGCTGCGCCGTCGGCATTTTCGCAACCGGCGGATGACGGCGGTCATGTCCCATCCGCACAAAACGCCCCAGGGCAAGACCAGCAGGCCCCGAACTCGAAAGCCGGCACTTCGACTGCGAACCCGCCATCGGCCGACAAGGCCGCGCAGCTGCAGCGCGTCGTCGTCACCGGAACGCTGTTGCCGGTCAACCCCAACGATGTGGCCGTTCCCGTCACCACCCTCGATGCGGACTCGCTCCGCCAGACCGGCGTCTCGAGCAACATGCTCGATGCGTTGAGCAAGGCGATCCCCGCTTTTGCCGGCCGCAGCAATGCGGGCCCGAGCAACGCGCAGAACCACAATCAATTCACGGCGGGCGGCTCGCAGATCGAACTGCGCAACCTGCCGACCCTGGTTCTGGTAGACGGCCAGCGCATGGCGCTGGATGGCGTCGCCGGCCTGAGCGGAAGCAAGAACTTCGTCGACGTCAGCCAGATTCCGGCTGCCGCGCTCGAACGGGTCGACGTGCTTACCGACGGCGCTTCGTCACTCTACGGCGCCGATGCCGTCGGCGGCGTGGTCAATTTCATCCTCAAGCACGACTACCACGGCGTCACGGCCGGCGCGCATTACGGCGTGGCGGACGGTGGCTATCGCGATCGTTCGGCATTCGTCACGGTAGGCGGGGATGTCGGCCCGGTGAACATCACGGCGACCGCAAGCTACTCCAAGACCAGCCCACTGTTCCAAAGCGACCGCTCGTTCACGAGTCCGAAATACGGTGTGGTTCCGGGCACGGGCCTGCCCGGCGTCGTCAGCGGGGGCAACTACGTGCTGGCGCCGGGGCTGCTCTCGCCGAACGTTCCAACCGGGTCCGCCGCCACCGCCGGCAGTTACGCGAGTCTTTCGCCAGGCACCTACAACGCCACCAGCGCCGCAAAGCTGTCCAACGGCTTCGACTATTCGAAGTACGCCATGCTGCTGCAGCAGGAGGAGCACAAGAACTTCGTCGCGACGATCAACTCGCAGCCGTTCCTCGGCGGCCGGGTGACGGCCTTCGGCGACGTCATGCTCTCGCAGAACAAGGTGCATTCCACGGCGTGGCAGGCGGCGGGCCAGCCCTTTGCGTTCTCTTCGCTCACCGTGCCGGCCGGCGCGCCCTACAACCCGCTGACCACCACCGCGACGGGCGTGACGTTTGCCGACATGTCCCGACCCAAGGGGGTATTCGATACCACCGATGCGTACCGCTTCTCCGCCGGACTCAAGGGCAAGCTGTCCGCCACGTGGACCTGGCAGACCAGCGTCGATTACAGCGACAGCAAGGTGGAAGAACACGACACCAACCTGCTTTTCAAGCCCAACCTGAAAGCCGCCGTCGCTGGTGGCTACGATGCCAACGGCAACCCGGTGGCTGGCGGCGCCTACAGCAAGGTCTACGGAGGTTATTCGATCAACAACGGGCTGATGCTGCAGCCAGCACTCAACCCCTTCGCCGTGACCGGCAACCCGGCGGCCGCACTGGCCAACATTTTCGGCACCGAGGTGCTGAATGGCGACAGCAAGCTCTATTCCTGGGATGCGCATGTCGCTGGCGACCTGTTTCAGCTGCCCGCGGGCCCGGTGAGCGTCGCGGTCGGCGTGGGCTGGCGGCATGAAGGAGTTTCCGGCTACGCCGACCCGAATGGCCGCGTCACCGATCCGGTCACCGGTTCCACCGCCGGCAATGCCCAGAACTGGATCGGCGGCCTGTATACGGACCCATTCAGTCACGGTCGCGACGTGAGCGCGGCGTACACCGAAGTGCTGATTCCGATCACCTCGGACAAGATGCACATCCCGGGCCTGCACCGGCTCGACCTCACGGCCGCGGGTCGGTTCGAGCATTACAGCGACGCCGGCAACGGCACGTCACCGAAGTTCGGCTTCCGCTGGGAGCCCTTCGACAACCAGTTCGTGGTCCATGCGACCTACACGAAGTCGTTCGCCGCCCCGCCGCTGTATCAGGCATACGGGCCGTTCGACACCCGTCCGGTGACCGACAACCTGATCGGCATCGTGTTCGGCAAGCCGTACGCGGTCGGCAACACCTTCAACGGCGAAGACGGCGTCAATCCGTCGCTCAAGCCTTCCACCGCGCAGTCGCGCTCGATCGGTTTCGAATTCCACCCGAACTTCATCGACGGTCTGACCGTGACCGCGGACTACTCCTCGATCACGGTGCGCGGTTTCCCGGGTGGTGCGGACTTCACCCGCATCCTGCAGTCGGTGAACGACTCGGGTTCGGCCTCGTCGTATTTCGACAGCGTGAGCACGGGCAACTTCACCAACCTCGGCGGCAGCAGTCCTTTCGGCACACCCGGGTCGCTGAAGGCGTTCCTGACCAACCCGGTCACCGGCCAGCCGGATCCGAGCAAGTACTCGCAGCTCTACGTCATCGACAAATTCCGCAACCAGAGCGTGCTGGTCGAGCATTCGTGGCTGTTGGGGCTCGATTACATCCTGCCGTGGAACAAGTACGGGTCCTGGGAGCTGTCGAGCAAGGGCACGGTATTCAATTCGTTCAAGTTCCAGCGCCGTCCGGGCGATGCGTTCCAGCAATACGCCGGCGCGGCCAGCAACATCGGCGTGTTCGCCGGAACGCTGCCGAAGTATCGCTTCTACTCGACACTCGACTGGTCGTTCCAGAACCTGGACGTCACCCTGGCCAACACCTACATCTCCTCGGTCCAGGACGAGGGTGCCGCCGGCACGCTCCCGGGCATCCGGGTGCCGAGCTACAGCGTGTGGGATCTGCACGGCTCCTACACCTGGACGCTTGGGCCGGGCGGCGGCGATGACGGCAACAAGCTCACGCTCTCCCTCGGCGTGAACAACATCGGCAACAAGATGCCGCCGAACTTCCCGCGCGCCTTCACGAACCAGTTCATCAACAGCGATATCAGCACGTATTCGCCGATCGGACGGTTGATATATGGCGACGTGAAGGTGTCGTTCTGAAGTCGACATCTTGATGTTCGTGGTGAGGGGCGTCGAATTCGCCAGCAGCGTTCAGGCCGGTGGAAAGGCGCCCGAGTCCACCCCAGTGAACAGCTGCATCACTCGGGACCGGGTCGTTTCGACATGGTGACCCATACCCGCAGCGCGGTGGACTTGGCCCGATCGGGGCAAGTCCTTCCCTACAGATCCGATCCGGAGATAAATCCACGTGTCAGAAATCGAATCCGCCAGAATCGCCGCCAGGCTCGACCGGTTGCCGCCGTCCCGCACGGTTTGGACCATCGTCATACTGATCTCGCTGGGCGGTGTCTTCGAGTTCTACGATCTGTTCTTCACCGGCTACGTGGCGCCGGGAATGATCAAGTCGGGCCTGTTCACGGCGCAGTCGCTGGGGTTCTTTGCCGGGCTCGGCAGCATAAAGATCGCGGGATTCGGCACGTTCGTCTTCAGCACCTTCGCCGGCCTGTGGTTTGGCGTGGTGCTGCTGGGGCATCTCCCGGATCGCTTCGGCCGGCGGCCGGTATTCACGTGGTCGCTGGTCTGGTACGTCGCTTGCACCGCCATCATGGCGTTCCAGCAGACCGGCGAGATGCTGAACGTCTGGCGCTTCATCGCCGGCGTGGGCTTCGCGGTGCAGTTGGTCACCATCGACACCTACATCTCCGAACTGATCCCGGGTGCGGAGCGTGGCCGCGCGTTTTCCGTCAACCAGTTCATCACGTTCAGCATCGTGCCGGTGGTTGCGCTGCTGGCCTGGTTGCTGGTGCCGCTCAGCCCACTCGGCATCGAGGGGTGGCGCTGGGTGGTGCTGATCGGCTCGGTCGGCGCGGTGCTGGTGTGGCTGCTGGTGCAGGGGATTCCGGAGAGTCCGCGCTGGCTGGCCCTGCAAGGCCGTACCGACGAGGCGGAAGCCATCATGGCGGCGATCGAACAGCGGATAGTCAAGGAGACCGGAAAGCCGCTGTCGCCCCCCGCGCTGGCGCACGTCGAGGAGACTGGCCGGGGTCGCTTCGCGGAAATCTTTTCGTCGCAGTACCGCACGCGCACGCTGATGCTGTCGGTGTTCAACATGGCCCAAGTCATCGGCTTCTACGGCTTTGCGGCGTGGGTGCCGACCCTGCTGATCGCGCGTGGCATCACCATCACGCACAGCCTCGAATACTCCTTCGTCATCGCCATCGCCAACCCGTTTGGGCCGCTGCTCGGGGTGCTCTTCGCTGACCGGATCGAGCGCAAGTTGCAGATCATTCTTGGCTTGGTGGTGATGGGCGTGAGCATGCTCGCCTTCGCCACGGCGAGCAGCCCGATCCTGCTGATCGTGCTGGGTGTGGTGTTTACGCTGGCCGCCAACGTGATGTCCTACGCTTACCACAACTACCAGGCGGAACTTTACCCGACCCGGATACGGGCCAGGGCGGTGGGCTTCGTCTATTCGTGGAGCCGCATCGCGGCGGCCTTCGCCGGTTTGGCCATCGGTTATCTGCTGAACGCGGGAGGCGCGCTGGCGGTGGCGGTATTCATTGCCATAGCCATGGTCGTGGGCATCGCCATCATCGGCGCGTTCGGGCCCGCGACGAAGGGGATTTCCCTCGAAAGCATCAATCACTGAGCCAGCAATTCCACTATGGGATGTTCTGATTAACCCCGGCGCAGGCGTCACCGATCCGCCGGCCCGCAACTTGCCAAGCCGCCGCCCCGATGCACAGCCGACCCCCCATCGTCGGGGCGCGGCAATGTGCGGGAAGCCGAGTCGGTCCGACTGCCCGGGTTCAGGTGCTCGGATGATGTCGAGAGACGCGTTCGCCGCCGTGCGTATCGCCCAGACAGTCCCCCGGTCCGGGTGGCGTCACGCACCGCCGCACGCGCATCTGCCTCGCGTTGTGGCGCCTGCGCCGGGGTTAATCAGAGCATCTCTCGATGCTTGCTGGCGTTTCGCGCCGGTGCGTGTCGAAAGGTATGGGAATGGGTGACGGTACCGAATCGCACCAAAAGAAAAAGGGCTTCCAGGGCTGCCTGCGTGGTTCGCTCCCAAGGCGCTGCGGCATACCGGTCGCCTCGGAACTGCGGTGCCGCGGTGTGCCCGGCTGGGAAGTTTCAGGGCTGATCGGCCACAAGAGGGGAAGGTGGCAGCCACGACGGGCGGCTATGCCAAGCACGACCCGGCCTACTTCGGAAAGGCTCGCAAGGCGCTCGATGCGTGGCTGACCGATCTGGCGAAAGACGTGCCGTGGCTTCGCGGGGTCAGTGCGGGGTCAGCCGGCACCGGAAACAGAAACGGCGCAAAGCCCGAAAGCCGCGCCGTTGCTGGTTCGAAGGTGGTGGGCGGTACAAGGATCGAACTTGTGACCCCTACCATGTCAAGGTAGTGCTCTACCGCTGAGCTAACCGCCCGATTCGCACGGAAGCAGGCCGCGCGAGCCGCGCAGTATAGGCGACTCCCGGGCCGGCCACAAGCCGCCCAGCCCCGCTCAGCGCAGCGCCTGCTCGCGCAATTGATGGATCTGGTCGCGCAGCTTCGCCGCGTCCTCGAACTCCAGGTTCTGGGCGTGCTTGTACATCTGCGCCTCCAGCTTCTTGATGGCGGCGGCGGCCCTGGCCGGGTCCATCGCTTCGTAGCTGGCCGCCGATTCAGCCACGGCGCGTTGCCGGCTCCTGCCGCCACGGCCGCGCGACGGCGCCTCGCTGCGCGCGCCCTCCATGATGTCGGCGATGCGCCGCTCGACCGTCTTCGGGGTGATGCCGTTGGCCGCGTTGAACACGAGCTGCTTCTCGCGGCGACGGCCGGTCTCGTCCATCGCCGCCTGCATCGAGCGGGTCACCTCGTCGGCGTAGAGGATGGCCTTGCCGCGCACGTTGCGGGCGGCGCGACCGATGGTCTGGATCAGCGAACCGGTGGAGCGCAGGAAGCCTTCCTTGTCGGCGTCGAGCACCGCCACCAGCGACACCTCGGGCATGTCCAGGCCCTCGCGCAGCAGGTTGATGCCCACTAGCACGTCGAACTCGCCCAGGCGCAGGTCGCGGATGATCTCGCTGCGCTCCACCGTCTCGATGTCCGAGTGCAGGTAGCGCACCTTCACGCCGTGCTCGGAGAGGTATTCCGTGAGGTTCTCGGCCATGCGCTTGGTCAGCGTGGTGACCAGCACGCGATCGCCCATCGCGATGCGCTTGTTCGCCTCACCCAGCAGATCGTCCACCTGGGTGCGCACCGGGCGCACCTCCACCTCGGGGTCGACCAGGCCGGTGGGGCGCACCACCAGTTCGACGATCGCGTCGACGGACTTCCGCAGCTCGTACTCGCGCGGCGTGGCGGAGACATAGATCGCGCGCGGCACGCGCGCCTCCCACTCCTCGAAGCGCAGCGGACGGTTGTCCAGCGCGGACGGCAGGCGGAAGCCGAACTCCACCAGGGTTTCCTTGCGTGAGCGGTCGCCTTTGTACATCGCGCCGATCTGCGGCACGGTGACGTGCGACTCGTCCACCACCAGCAGGCCGTCGGCCGGCAGGTAGTCGAACAGCGTGGGCGGCGGTTCGCCCGGCGCGCGCCGGGAAAGATGGCGCGAGTAGTTCTCGATGCCCTGGCAGTAGCCCACTTCAGCCATCATCTCCACGTCGTAGCGGGTGCGCTGGTCCAGCCGCTGCGCCTCGACGAGTTTGTTGTCGCGGTACAGCACCTCCAGCCGCTCCTTCAGCTCGTCCTTGATGGTGTCGATCGCGTTGAGCACGCTCTCGCGCGTGGAGGCGTAATGCGTGCGCGGGTAGACCGTGTAGCGCGGCACCTTGCGGATCGTTTCGCCGGTGAGCGGATCGAACAGCGCCAGCCCTTCCACCTCGCCGTCGAACAGCTCGATGCGCAGCGCTTCGGTCTCCGATTCGGCGGGAAACACGTCGATGATCTCGCCGCGCACGCGGTAGGTGCCGCGGCGCAGCTCCATCTCGTTGCGGGCGTACTGCAGCTCGGTGAGCTGGCGGATCAGCTGGCGCTGGTCGATGCGCTCGCCCTTGGCCAGGATCAGGCGCAGCGAAAGGTAATCCTCGGGGTTGCCAAGGCCGTAGATCGCCGACACCGTGGCCACGATGATCGCGTCGCGTCGCGACAGCAGCGCCTTGGTCGCCGCCAGCCGCATCTGCTCGATGTGCTCGTTGATCGAGGCGTCCTTCTCGATGAAGGTGTCCGAGGCCACCACGTAGGCCTCCGGCTGGTAGTAGTCGTAGTAGCTGACGAAATACTCCACCGCATTGTTCGGAAAGAACTCGCGGAATTCGCCGTACAACTGCGCCGCCAGCGTCTTGTTCGGCGCCATCACGATGGTCGGCCGCTGCACCTGCTGGATCACGTTGGCGATGGTGTAGGTCTTGCCCGAGCCGGTGACGCCCAGCAGAGTCTGCGCGGCGAGGCCCGCCTCGAAACCCTCGCTGAGGCGGCGGATCGCCTCGGGCTGGTCGCCGGCGGGCTGGTAGGGGGCGACGAGTTCGAAGCGGTCGGTCATGGCGGACGATATGCGGGCGGATACCCGCATATTAAATCGCCACTGCTGACAACCCCTGTCAGCAGAAGCCGACGCCGCGGCCATCCGCTGGACGGCTGGCCGCGCGTGCACGGCTTCCTAGCATGGTCCTTCCGTCCATGCAGGAGCGCGTCATGGCGATGCGACAGGCTTGCGGCCCGTGCGACCGGCAGCGCGGCGTCACCCTGATCGAGCAGGTGATGGTGGTGGCCATCCTCGGCGTGCTGGCGGCGATCGCCGTGCCGTCGCTGGCGCCGCTGCTCCAGCGCAACCAGGTGCAACTGGCGCAGACGGAATTCATCGCCGCCCTGCAGCACGCGCGCGGCAGCGCGGCGGTCAGCGGCAAACCCACCCTGTTCTGCCCCAGCCGCGACGGCCGGAGCTGCAGCAACGACGCGCGCTGGGAATCCGGCTGGCTCATCGGCCACGACCCGGCCCGCAAGGGCCAGCCCGACACGGCCCCGCTGCGCACCCGGGCCGGCTATGCCGGCATCGTCATCCTCGGCGACAGCGGGCGCCGGGTCGTGCGCTTCCAGAGCGACGGCAGCGCCAGCGGCATGACCAACACCTGGCGCTTCTGCCGCCGCGACCGGCCGAATGAGGCGTTGGTGGTGGTGATCGCCAACTCCGGCCGCGTCCGCGGTGCGAAGGCCAGCGCGGAACAGGCCGCCAGCTGCGCCGCAGTGCAGTGATTTCGGCATCGCGAAAGCATGAACGCGAAAAGGCCGGCATCGCTGCCGGCCTTTTCATTTGTCTGGCGCCCGAAGCTGGACTCGAACCAGCGACCCCCTGATTAACAGTCAAGTGCTCTAACCAGCTGAGCTATTCGGGCGGGAGCTGCGTAGTTTGTAGATTGGGCGGCGGACTGTCAAGCCGCCGCCCCGTGGCCGGTGCCGCTTTTCAGCCGGTAATCACGCGATAGCACGGCACGTAGGCCGCCCCGCCGGGCAGCTTCATGCGGTGCTGCTCCACGAACGCCCGCAGCAGCTTGTCCAGCGCCTGCATGATGTCGCGGTCACCGTCGATGTCGAACGGGCCGTTCTGCTCGATCGCCTGCACACCCTCCTCCTTCACGTTGCCGGCCACAATGCCGGAGAACGCGCGGCGCAGATCCGCCGCCAGATCGTGCAGCGGGCGACCGTGGCGGAGCTGCAGGCCGCGCATCGCCTCGTGGGTGGGGCGGAACGGCGTCTGGAATTCCAGCGGAATGCGCAGCGCCCAGTTGAAGAAGAACGCGTCCTTGGTGTCCAGGCGGTTGTTGCGCACCTTGTCGATGCCTCTGGCCATCGCCTTCGCCACCGCAGCCGGATCGTCCACGATGATCTGGTAGTGCGCGGCCACCGCGTCGCCCAGCGCGAGGCGCAGGAAGCGGTCGATCTGCTCGAAATAGGCGGCGGACTGCTTCGGCCCGGTGAGGATCAGCGGGAACGGTGCGCCGGCGTTGTCCGGATGCAGCAGGATGCCCAGCAGGTAGAGGATCTCCTCCGCCGTGCCCACGCCACCGGGAAACACGATGATGCCGTGGCCCATGCGGACGAACGCTTCGAGGCGCTTCTCGATGTCCGGCATGATGACCAGTTGGTTGACGATCGGGTTCGGCGACTCGGCCGCGATGATGCCCGGCTCGGTGATGCCGATGTAGCGGTTGTTGCGCCGGCGCTGCTTGGCGTGCGCGATCGTGGCGCCCTTCATCGGCCCCTTCATTGCGCCCGGGCCGCAGCCGGTGCAGATGTCCATGCCGCGCAGGCCGAGCTGGTAGCCCACCGCCTTGGTGTAGTCGTACTCCTCGCGCGAAATCGAGTGGCCGCCCCAGCACACCACCAGGTTCGGGTCGATGAAAGGCTTGAGGATGCGCGCGTTGCGCAGGATCTCGAACACCACCTGGGTCAGCGCGTCGGAGGGTTCGAGGTCGGTGCCGATCTGCTCCAGCTGGGTGGACACGTAGACGATGTCGCGCACCACCGCCACCAGCAGCTCGTTGATGCCGCGGATGATCTGGCCATCCACGAAGGCCTGCGCCGGCGCCTTGGTCAGTTCGATCTTGATGCCGCGGTCCTGCTGCAGCACCTGGATGTCGAAGTCCGGATACTGCTCGAGGATCGCCCGCGGGTCGTCGCTGATCGCGCCCGAGGTCAGCACCGCCAGCGCGCAGCGGCGCAACAGCGCGTGCAGGCCCGAGTCGCTGGCGCCGCGCAGGCGCACCACCTCGTGGCGGGAAAGGATGTCCAGGCCACCGGCGGGCGAAATGCGCGCGCTCACCGTGGCGTTGCGACCGGCGGTGCCGGCACCTGCATCGTTCATCAACATCTCCATGCCACTGTCCCGCGGGCACACGCCCGCGCGGATGCGGCGACCCCGAAGCTTCCTGCCTCGACGGAAGCCGCGTCAAGAAGAAACGAAAAGACGATCGCCCTGCATGCCCGGACGACGCCTGCAAGGTGGCGCGCCGGGATGTGCGCCACCCAAAAAAACCGGCGCCCTTTCGGGCGCCGGCCTGATGCGTGGCTTCTGACTCCGGCTGATCAGAACTTGTAACGCAGCGTCAGCATGAGCGACCAGCGCTGGGCCAGGTCGTCGTTGTTGTTGATGTAGGTCGGGACATCCTTCGGGTGATAGTTGCCGCTCTGGATGTAGTTGGCGCAAGTCGCCGCGCCACCGCAGGAGATGTCGTAGATGAACTTGCCAGTCGCCGGATCGACACCGTAGAAGTCCGCAAGATAACGACCGTTGCTGGAGAACGGTTGGCGTTTCTCGATGCCCCAGTGCTTGTTGAGCAGGTTCGTGAAATTGTAGACATCCAGGCGCACGACACCCTTGTTGCCCTTGAAGATCCCGGGAATTTCCTGACTGAAGCTCAGGTCGACCTGATTGAGCCAGCGCGCGCGGGCACCATTGCGACGGGCAGTCCCGCCCTGGTGATCCTTCAGGTATTTGTCGCTCTGGATGTATTCGTAGAACTGGTCGATGTACTTCTGGTTGGTTCCCTTGCGGAACTCGACATCCCCCGGCTTCGGAATATAGACCAGGTCGTTCACGTAGCCGTCGCCATTGGCGTCGTTGCCGAACGTCCAGCTGTACGGGGAGCCCGAGTGGCCATCGTAGAAGATGCTGGCGCTGGTCGCATAGTCACCGAAGAAGCGATGCTGCCAGTTCAGCCCGGCGATCACGCGCTTCGGAATCGAGTAGTTCGAGGTGCTGGCGACATTCTCGTTCGCGTTCTTGACCTGGTTGTAACGCCAGTTAGACAGCGCCACGCTCGATGTACCCGGATTGACCTCGGTCGCGCGGCTCCAGGTGAAGCCGAACGTGCCGGACCACTCGTTCGAGAAGGGCTTTTTCAGCGCCAGAGTCAGGCTGTCCGCGCTGCCCTTGCTGGAATTGTCCAGATTGATGACATCCGAGAAGGCCGGATTGGCATTGGCCTTGATGCCCTGGCCGCTGGCCTTCGGATCGGCGTTGACGAGCTTGTAGTAGGTGACGCGACCGTCCGGCAGGTAACCGGTGGGAGCGCCGAGGTTCATGCTCTGGTACCAGATCGCGTCACGCTGCTTGATGTGCTGGTAGTCCACCGTGGCGATCAGGCCCCACCACGGCAGCTCCTTGTCGAAGCCCAGAGTGAATTTCCATGCGGTCGGGATCGTGAAGTTCGGCGAGATGGTATTCACCGCCATCTGGCCGGATGTGCCGTTGTTCTGGGCAAAGGGGTCCGCGCTGAACTTCGGCAGATTCGCATTCGGCCAAGCGAATTTGCACGGGCTCGTGCCACCCGGGCCACAGAAGTACTGCTTCTGGGTCATGCCGGAGTTGGAGAAAATGTTGCCGACCCACACGCCCGGGGTGTTTGACACGAACAGGCCCGCGCCGCCGCGCAACTGGGTCATGCGTTCGGTGTCGAAGCTGTAGTTGAACGACATGCGCGGTTGCACCACGCGATTGCCGTTGATCGTGGTCTGGTTGCTGCGGCCGAAACCGCCCGTAGCCTGGTTCGGATTGGCCGCAACGCCAACGCCCGGCGCAGCCGCGAAGGTCGGGTTGTAGAGCGGCCGATCGCTCATCAACGGGATGTCGACACGCACGCCGTACTGCACCGACAGGTTGTTGTTCACCTGCCAGGTATCCTGCAGGAAGATACCCCACTGGTTCAGGTTGTAGGCGGCGGCCGTGTCGGCCAGCGACAAGCCGTCGGAGGGGCGGTTGTATCGATAGCTGTAGTACAGGCCTGAGTTGAAGTTGTCGATACCGGTGTTCGCGTTCTTGCCCGGGTTGCCGCTCAGGTCCTCGAAGACGTAGCTGCCGTACAGATTCTGCACGAACAGGTTGTAGTACTCGTTGCGTTCGAAGTCGACGCCGCCCTTCACGGTGTGGTCGCCGAGGAACAGCGTACCCGCCCAGGCAGCGTTCCAGGTCTTCACCTTCAGCACGTTGGCCTGGCTCGAGTATTCGGTACCGAACTCCACCGAAGGACCAGCCGAGTAAGTGGTCGGATAAATGGTGATGTCCGGCATCGGCACGCCGTTGTACGGGCCGCGGTGCTGGTCGAAGTCGCGATAGGACACGGACGTGTCGGTCGAGAACACGTCCGACCAGTCGTCGTAGAAGTGCAGCGCGTAGCTCTTGTTGTCGACCTTGGTGGTGTACCAGCCACTGGACAGCCGCAGATTGGTGGTGCTGCCGGTGATGATCGGCTTGGTTTCCTTGGTCTCGCTGAAGGTGACGCTGGCGCGGTGGTTGTTGCTGATGTTCCAGTCGATCTTGCCGAGGTAGCGCTTGTCCTCGAGGTTGGAGTTGCCGCCGCCCACGTTGCCGATGTCGGTCATGCCGTACTTCTGCGCGGCGATCTGGCGAATCTGGTCGACCTGGGCCGAAGTCAGGCCGGCGATCGGGCTGGCAACACCGGAATCGGCCGGGCCGTAAGGGCTGCCCGCCGCCACCTGGGTGCTCTTTTCCAGTGAGGCAAAGAAAAACAGCTTGTCCTTGATGATCGGGCCACCCACCGTGGCGCCGCCGGTCCACTGGCGCGAGAAGCCGTTGTAGCTGACGCCCTGCTCGTTGTCTCCGATCATCTTGTCGTTCTGGAACGCGTAGTACACCGAGCCGTGGAACGCGTTGGTGCCACTCTTGGTCACCGCGTTCACCGCCGCGCCGAGGCCACGGCGGTTCGCCACGTCGAAGTTCGCGGTGGAGATGTTGTATTCGGCGATGGTGTCCATCGAGATCGGCGTGCCCAGCGTGGGCAGGCCGTTCGCGTTGAGGCCGAACGGGTCGTTCGCGCTCATCGAGTCGACGGTGATGTTGTTGTAGCGGCTGTTCTGGCCCACCGCGGAGATCTCGCCACGGGCACGGTCGGTGATCACCACGCGCGGGTCCAGGCGCACGATGTTCTGGATCGAGCGGTCCGGCGCCGGCGTGGCCTCCAGCTCACGCTGCGAAATGTTGGTGGCGATGCCCTTGTTGTCCGGCGTGAAGGTCTGCATCAGCGCGCTGGCCGACACGGTGACCGCGCCCAGGTCCTTCACCTGCTTGGCCTGCTCGGCGCCCACGGTCAGGTTGACCGAGGTGTCCTGCGCCAGCTGCAGGTAGACGTTCTTCTGCTCGATCTGGGCCATGCCGGCCTTGGACGCGGTGACGTCGAACGGGCCGCCCACGCGCAGGCCCTGCGCGGCGTAACGGCCGTCCGGGCCGGTGGTGGTGATCTTGGTGGTGCCCGACGGCTCGTGCACGATCTGCACGGTGGCGCCGGCGACCGGCTGGCCGCTGGCGTCGAGCACGCGGCCGCTGATCGAGGAAGAGGTGTCCTGGGCGAGCGCCGGCACGGTGGCCGTGGCAAGCAGGGAGGCAATCGCCAGCGGCAGGACGCTGGCGCGAATTCGGCTGTTCATGATGTTTCCCTCAAGTTCACGACGAAATTTCTTGCGGATGAAACCGAACAGAACGCCTCCCGGCAGTCCGGGCGGACGAACTCGTGGTTTCCCCAGTGTTTTTTGGTCCGGAATACGACGGTGACGGGGCCATCCCGCCTGCCAATCAGTTGTTAAGCGGACTTTAACGGCATTGTATGACAGTTTCGCAATATCTTCACGCAAGCCTCACTGCCAGCCGAGATAGCGCCCCCAAGCGCGCCGAGGCCCCGCAACACGGCGTTGAAATCGTGCAGCCAGCAGCCGCCAGGCCTTCGTCAATGGGCGCCACAACACGGTACGCGTGGCCAGCCAAGCCAGACGTTCGACTACTGGCATCCGTTCCATGCTGAGCATGGCCGCCTCCACGCCGGGTTTTCCCACCGTGGCCGGCGATCATGACAAGCCGGTGATCCGGCGTGCGGCGCGCGCGATCAGATGTGCAGGTGCAGGTACGCGGCCACGCCGCCCAGGAACATCTGCACGGACAGCGCGATCAGCAGCATGCCCATCACGCGCTCCAGCGCGGTCAGCACGCTCTCGCCCAGCCAGCGGAACAGGTAGGTGGAGCACAGCAGGATCACCGCCGTGGCCAGCCACGCGCCGATCAGCGCGATCGCCCAGTCGGCGGTGCGTCCCGGCTGGGTGTTGGTGAGCAGCAGCAGCGCCGCCATCGCCGAGGGGCCGGCCACGCCGGGAATCGCCATCGGCACGATGAAGGGCTCGCCGCCGCCGGACTTGCCGAAGATGCCGCCGCCATCCGCCGGCGGGAACACCATGCGGATGCCGATCAGGAACAGCACGATGCCGCCGGCGATGCTGATCGAGTCGGGCTTGAGCTGCAGCAGGCTCAGCAGCACCTGCCCGCCCACCAGGAAACCCAGCAGCACGCCCAGCGCGATCAGCAGCTCGCGCACCATCACGCGGCGGCGACGCTTGGGCGGCACGTCCTTGAGCAGGCTGAGGAAGATCGGGATGTTGCCCAGCGGGTCCATGATCAGGAACAGCATGATTCCCGCCGACAACGTGGTCATCTGCGTTTCCATCAGCACGCCCCTGTTTGACGATGGCAGTCCGTCACGTCGTTTCCCGCAGATCGAGCACATGGCCGCGCGCCGACGCGGCCTGCGCGCCGAGCAGCCAGACCATGGCTTCCGCCGCGGCGTCCGGCAACGGGTGCTGCATCGTGTCCTCGCCGAAATACGCCTGCCGGCGCAAGCGGGTGCGCATCGGCGCAGGCAGCAGCGCGTGCACGCGCAGCGGGCTCTCGTCGGTTTCCTCGTGCAGGATGGCGGCGAAGCGCTCCAGCGCCGCCTTCGAGGCGCCGTAGGCACCCCAGTGCGCGCGCGCCAGCCGCACCGGGTCGTCCAGCACGAACACCACCGCGCTGTCGGGCGCTTCCTGCAGCAACGGCAGGCAGGCCTGGGTCAGTGCGAACGGCGCATTGACGTTCACGTGCATCGCGCGCAGCCAGTCGTCGGGCTTGTGCATCGCGAGCGGGGTGAGCCCGGCGAAACTGGCGGCGCAGTGCGCGATGCCGTCGAGCCGGCCGAAATCGTGGCGCAGGCCGTCGGCCAGCGCGGCGTACTCGCGCGGCGTGGCGGTTTCCATGTCCAGCGGATGGATCACCGGCTCGGCCAGACCCTCGGTCAGCATCGCGTCGTACAACTGCTCCAGCTGGCGCTTGCGCTTGCCGCTGATGATGACGGTGGCGCCGGCGCGGCTCGCCGCACGCGCCACCGCACCACCGAGGCCGCCGTAAGCGCCGGTGACCAGCACCACGCGACCGGCCAGCGAGGTACGCGCAGGCACCCCGCCCGCGGGAAGCCGCATCGTCGGCAGCATCATTCCTGCGCCGCCCCGGTCACGTCGCCGGCCATGCGCGCCAGTTCGCCGGAGGCCTCGAGGTCCACCACGATGTCGCAGCCGCCGATCAGCTCGCCCTCGATGAACAGCTGCGGGAAGGTCGGCCAGTTCGCGTAGTGCGGCAGCGCGGCGCGGATCTCCGGATCGGCCAGCACGTTCACCGCGTGGAACGGCGCACCGGCCCGCTGCAGCGCCTGCGCGGCGCGGCTGGAAAAACCGCACATCGGGAACTCCGGCGTGCCCTTCATGAAGAGCACGATCGGGTGCGCGGCGAGCAGCGACTTGATTCGCTCGTTTACGTCCATGGCTGGGTGTTTCATCTTTACAATGCGGGCAGATCGGTATTGTATCAGTCGACCACCGGCCGTCGCCGGCCGCCGCGATACCTTCCCCCAGCCACCGTCAAGGAGCCTCTCATGGCGATCGAACTCCCCCCGTTGCCCTACGAAAAGAACGCGCTCGAACCGCACATCTCCGCCGAGACGCTGGAGTACCACTACGGCAAGCATCACCAGGCCTACGTGACCAACCTCAACAAGCTGATCGAGGGCACCGAGTTCGCGGACGCGGCGCTGGAAGACATCATCAGGAAGTCCTCCGGCGGCGTGTTCAACAACGCCGCGCAGATCTGGAACCACACCTTCTACTGGAACTCGCTGAGCCCGAAGGGCGGCAAGGAACCCACCGGCAAGCTGGCCGACGCGATCGGCAAGGCGTTCGGCTCGTTCGAGAAGTTCAAGGAGGAGTTCAGCAAGTCCGCCGCCGGCAACTTCGGCTCGGGCTGGACCTGGCTGGTGCAGCGCCCGGACGGCGCGTTGGGCATCGTCAACACCTCCAACGCGGCCACGCCGATCACCGGCAGCGACAAGCCGCTGCTCACCGTGGACGTGTGGGAACACGCCTACTACATCGACTACCGCAACGCCCGCCCGAAGTACCTGGAAGCGTTCTGGAACCTGGTGAACTGGGAATTCGCGGCGAAGAACCTCGCCTGAGCCCCACGCCGCACCAAGGCGGAGCCTTGCGGCTCCGCCTTTTTCATGCCCGGGAACCGCCGTGCGCTCGCCGCACCCGACCGCAATCGCTACAATGCGTCGGTTTGCGCCACCACAATCCGGAGCCCCCATGAGCGACCAGCCCTTGTACCGCCGCATCCTGCTCAAGCTCTCCGGCGAGGCGCTGATGGGCGAGGCCGACTACGGCATCGACCCGAAGGTGATCGGCCGGCTGGCCGAGGAGATCATCGAGGTACGCAAGGCCGGCGTGGAAGTGGGCGTGGTGATCGGCGGCGGCAACATCTTCCGCGGCGAGGGCCTGGCCGCGTCCGGCATGGACCGCGTCACCGGCGACCACATGGGCATGCTGGCCACCGTGATGAACGCGCTGGCGATGGCCGACGCGATCGAGAAGCGCGGCGGCTACGCCCGCGTGATGAGCGCGATCCAGATCCACGACGTGGCCGAGGACTTCATCCGCCGCCGCGCGATCCGCCACATCGAGAAGGGCCGCATCGCGCTGTTCGCGGCCGGCACCGGCAACCCGTTCTTCACCACCGACTCGGCCGCCGCGCTGCGCGCGGTGGAGATCGGCGCGGACCTGCTGCTCAAGGCCACCAAGGTCGACGGCGTGTACACCGCCGATCCCGCCCGCCATCCGGACGCCACCCGCTACGACCAGCTCACCTACGACGAGGTGATCCAGCGCAACCTCAAGGTGATGGACACCGCCGCGATCGCGCTGTGCCGCGACCACAACACGCCGCTGCGCATCTACGACATGACGGTGCCGGGCAACCTGCTGCGCATCATGCGCGGCGAACCGGTGGGCACCCTGGTGCGCAACTGACGCGCCCGGGACGCGCCG